>Ga0208644_1000541_pt1 | contig 32972 bp, 52 predicted proteins | sample VirMetDEL_Nov_18_FD_184517 | JGI IMG/M metagenome (GOLD analysis project Ga0208644, IMG submission 184517) | Aqueous microbial communities from the Delaware River and Bay under freshwater to marine salinity gradient to study organic matter... | ecosystem: Environmental > Aquatic > Marine >...
CCGAAGAACGAGCCTACACCAGCACCTACCAGTCCACCCACGGTTCCAGCAGTCGTTGCCATGTTGACCTCCTACTTCACCGTGAGAACGGTAGCGTTACGAACACGGATCCTAATACGGTGGTTCGACTCGTAGTAGGCAGAAGGCTGCTCGTAGATGCCGCCTTCAGTAGAATGTTCGACTTGGTTGTTCGCACGCACGGACACCTTGAGCACAGCCGTGTGCCAGCCTTCCGAGATGTTCACCACCGGGAAGTGCATGTTGATCGGTCGAGCCTGAAACGCCTCAACGATCTGGTAGCTGTCGATGTCTCCGGTGTAGCCATACGGAGTCGGGTACACGGTTAGCGGAAGGTCACGCTCGGTGTAGGCGTACTCCTGACCGTTGTACTCAACAACGTAGTAGATGCGTGCGCTGTTGTTGTTGTCTTCTTCCTCACCTTCGATAGGCCGACCACGCAGACGCCACCACGATGCGAAGAACGAGAGGTTGATCATCGCGAGCGAGGCGTCAGAACGCTGATACCAAGTGATGGCCGTGCCGGCGATCTCACGCGCTGCGTTGCTGCGGCCCCATGCCGTCTCGATGAAGTCCTGCGAGTAGAGCAGTCCATCGCTCTTTCCGTTCGACATCATGTAGGGACGGATCTGCTCGTTCTTGATGAAGAACGCAGGGTTGAAGTTTACCGTAGGCTCTAGGTGACCATTGCTGGTCTGGTAGAGCGACTCGCCCGTGGTATTGCTGTACAAGTCGCGGTTGAACTGGTCAGCGTTGAACAGTGCTCCGTCTGCCGGGATGTACGGGAGAGATGCGAGAGACATTATCGCTCCTGAATCCAGGCAGTCGCGTGACCACCATTCGTGGTTACTTGGATTGGTGTTCCACCAGCAGTAGATCCATAGTATCCGTTCACGCAGATCTCGATGCGCTCCACCGTGTTTGTGCCGATGAGCGTAGCCAGCGTATCGGTACGAATAGCTAAGAACAGCGGGATGTCGTCGTAGCAGTCGTTGACGTAGACTTTGTCGCCTACGCTTACGTAGCGGCTGTACGACACCCAAAAGTTGTCGTTGGTGCAGTAGACCTCGCACCTGTCGATGTTGAACACTGCAACCGACGTCTTCATGCGAATGGTGAAGCACGCCATCGCCTGACTGCGGACGCCACCCTTGTCTCCAGTGCGGGTCACGTTCTTCAACGCGACGTTCGCCATGACGACCATCCAGCCGTCATGCGCCGCGAGATCCCATCCTGCGCCACCGTTGTCGAGCACAAGCAGGTTGCCAGCGGCATCTCGGACGATGTCCCAGTTCGTGTTGTAGCCGTACTCAAAGTACTGCGTCGTGTACGAGAACGACGTCGTGTCGATGTTCGTCGTGTCGACCTGCGTAGCAGCAGCAGGAAGAACCTCTGAACGCAGCGCACCACGCTCAGTGTTGCCAAGCACGATGCTGTTGATGCGGTCTTCAACGACGTTTAGCCGGTCAAGCCACAAGCTCTGGTTGGACAGAACCTGCGCCTCTTGAATGTTCACGATGCCGCTGCTGGGGTTCGTGACCGTGCCGCCGCCCCATGCGTTGCACTTGAGCACGAAGAGCTGGCGGTTGTAGATGCCTACGGTAGAGCCAAGACGGTCGGTGTCTGGGTCGCTGTTGACGTTGTTGTCGACCAGGCCATCGCTCTGCGGCATGCGTCGTACGACGACGTCGACCGTGTGCTGGCCCTCGACCACAGGCACAGCGAAGGTAAGCCGCACCGGTCGAGCAGCGTTGCCGCATCCTTCGGTGTTCTGGACGTAGCGAACGTGGCGGTAGTCGAAGTTCGTACCGTCAGCGGTGGCCTTGTACGTCATCTGCTTCGTAGGGTCAGGGAAGACGTACGAACCCGTGATCGTCTCGTTGACGACAGACCCATCGACGCGGAGCGCGAACTGCACACGGACAGGATCTTCCGTAGCGTTGTCTGGGTAGTCAAGCACAAGCCCGTCTCGCCCACCCTTCCACGATGCGTAGGTCAGCTGCGCCACGATCCACAGAATGTCCTCACCCGTCTCGATGGTGTAGGTGAGATCATCGATGGTCTGCCACGCCTGGCTGTAGGCGACGAACGAAACCTCGCTATCAGCAACGAACCAGTTGTTCGTGGTGTTGCTGCCGAAGCCAGTGCTTACGTCCTCAAACGCGAGGTACTTGCTGGTGTAGGCATCCTCGTTCCCGATCACGCCGAACGACTCGACGTTGATGAGCGGGAACGTGCCGTCGACCGGACTGATGTCGTGCTCGTTGATGCGCCCGTAGATCTTCTCTGCAATGGGTGCGATGAGCCTGTTCAACTCCATTGGAGTCGGAAGCTCTTGGGGCTTGAGCGCCTTGTCAGGGAAGATGTGCGCCATGGTTCAGCCCTTCATAATGCGAGCGCCACGCTCGGATGCGACGACACCGTCGAACGCGAACGCTGCGATGTGGAGGTACTCACCGTCCGCAGGCTGGCCGACAAGCTCAAAGGCGAAGCTATCCACGCTGCGAAGATGCATGTCGAAGCGACGCCAGAACAGACGAGGCGACAGCGCCTTGGCCGTACCGATGACGGACGTAGAGTACGGCCCCGGTCGGTCATCGGCCATGAGCGTCAGTTCACCGGTAGCGATGATCTCGTCCCAGCGACCGTTGCGGTACGCGTTCACCATGATCTTTGCGCTGCTGCTCTCAAGGAAGCCGACGTAGATCGTCGCAGCGTTGAAGCGCATGAGGCCAGAGCCGTCGATCTTCAGCCAGCGGCTCTTGTACCTGAACGACGTAATGCTACTGGCGTAGTCGCGAGTCTCATGGTCAAGCACGACCACGTTGTCCTCGTTGACGTACTCACTCGCTGCAAGGACGTACTTGCGGTCATCACGTGTCACGCACAGACTGCGGTAGCTACGGTTGTGGTTCTGCTCACGCCACCCGATGCCGTCGTACGTGAAGATGTAGTTCGGGATGTTCGAACCTGGCAGCGGCAAAGCGCAGACATACTCACGCGTCGTCGGGTTGTAGACGGCCACGGAACGCGACAGCTTTGCCGTGTTCGATAGCCGCATCCTATCCTCGATGGCGTCGCTGATATACTGAACCTTATCTCCGTCGTAGCTGTAGAAGCCATCACGACCGAGCCACACAAGCTCGCCCCATCCGGTAGAGACGATGCTCGACGGAGCCACGCACCCGATGCCGTTCGTCACAGGAACGCTCTGGTAGATACCAGGTTCGTTCTCAGTGATGGCGTAGATGTTGCTCGTGGTGAAGGCTAGCAGTCGACCATCGAACACAGACAGTCCGGTGATCTCGTGTCCGTTCGGGTCAGGATAGATGAACCGCTCAGGACGGAACGAACCTGGGAAGCCGGGATCAGAGAAGTGGACGATGCCTGGATTCGCCAGCGTGTTGCCGATAGCAAGACCACCGTTGAACGGCGTCATCACCTTGAACGTAGGCGTAGGCAGGTAGTTCTGTGCGACAGGCCCAAGCAGCGCATCAGCTGTCTCGTCAGGCCAACATGTCGTCACGTTGTCGGGGATGCGGGCGAGCAGCCGCATGTCGTATCCGCGATGCAGCGTGTCTGCCGACCGCAGGATGCGACGAGCCACCGTGCCATCCGGCCCCTTGGTGATGCCGTCGATCCAGAACTGGCGCTGAAGGTCAGAGTACGTGACCGACGAGTCGCCAAGATCCTTGTAGGTGTCAGAGAACAGCAGCCTTTCCTTGAAGTACTTGGCCTTCGTCTGCTCTTGAAGGACGCGCACGCTGGTCATGGCGCTCCACGGAGACAGGTTGCCGAAGGCGTCCTCAAACTGAACAGCGTAGTTCCAGTTGCCCTCAAGCATCATCCCGATGGTGGAGTCGCTCGCCGTGTCGCTGATAGCAGCGAGGTCAGACGAGATCGTACCGACGTTGCCGGGATGGCTGTAGCCGTAGTCGTTCACCGAACGCTGGAAGTTGCCGCTAGGGCTAGAGCTAGGCCCAAGCACAGTCGGAGCATTCGGAGCGCGGTCGTAGCCAAGCGTCATAAGCTTGGCGAACGTAACGTCACGCTTGATGTAGCCATCGTAGACGAGCGGGCTGTCGATCCCGTTCGTCCAGATGATGCGTCCACCGACCTCGCAGAACTGGTCGGGGTACTTGTACGAGGCCGTTTCGGTCAAGTCTCCATGAATGTTGTTGAACGCGTCGCCAAGCAGCGACCATCCAGTCTGTTCATAGAGCGTATCGCCTGACCTAACCAGCAGTACGTCTCGCATCCCTTGGTCAAGCATCGCATGGTAGACACCATACATGTTGCTCGACCAATCGAAGGGCGTATAGCTGCACGGCCCACGAACTGCCGCAAGGGTGCCATCCGACGTACGCTGAAGGTTCTGAACCTGAAACGCGAACTCGTCGGGGGCATAGGTCTTTCCGCTCTCAACGAGAGGTACGACCTGAACCTTGCGGGTATACGGCATCAGACGGCTCCGCGCTTCCGCGTAGAGGTAACCTCAACGGAAGAGTCGGGAGGAGCAGAAGGCTCAGCCTTCGTGTCCTTCGGGAACAGGAGGTGGTCATCCTTGAGGGGATGCCACTGCGCTCGACTGCTCCAGCCCTCTCCCTGCGCGATGCGGTACGGGTTGCGGAAGCCACCGGACAGCACAGCCAGCCACTGCGTGGTGGTTTCCTTGACGCCGATGACCGTGGCCGTCTCAGTAGAGTCGGGCCACACAGAGATCCATACGTCGCCTGTCTTCGGCTTCTCGTAGGGGATGAACGACGACATTGCTTCTCCTTGGTGTTGCTAGCTGGTCATGGGGCCGAACCGCAGCCCAGCGAAACGTCGGTTCGGGTAGTTCTGAACGAACCACGGCAAGCCAGGGATCATGCGTGCCGGATTGGCGTACATGGCCTTGAGCTTCGGAAGGTGGATGGTCAGGTACAGCTGGAGGTGGTTGTTGGCCTCCTCCTGCTGGCGATCCATCAAGCAGAGGTAGTAGAGGCCAAGCTCGATGAGCGCATCGTGGCAGTCGGGATGAACCGGAGGCGCATCGTAGTCGTTGACGAGCTTCTCAGGACGACGACGCACGCGGAAGTCCACCTCGTACCGCTGGTCTTGGTGCGGGTAGAATGTGTACGCGTAGTAGCCCTGCGACTCAGGAAGGCGACGGTAGTAGTCAGGCACGACCGAGCCGTTGTCGGTGTAAGTCGTGGTGATGCCGTCGATGTCCGCAAGGTACTGGAAGATGCTTCCGGCCTCAATGGTTGCGTGCGACGGGCTAGCACCGGTCACGCTACGACGACGGTAGATGCGCTTGTAGATGCCGCTTCGGCTGTAGCGCAGCGATGCGCTGTCTCCGAAGTTCAACTGCCAGTCGATCTCAGGAAGCGTGAGCACCACGGCAGGGCCGGGGTACGTGCTGACCGTAGCCACGCTGCTCACCGGAGACGGCGCGCTCTCCCACATCGGAAGCGCCGTTCCGTTGTTGCTGCTGAACTCAGCGTCACGCTTGCCCCAGCAGTAGGTGAACACGTACTCAAACGAACCGATTGGCTCAGGGCCGACCCACGTTCCCTGCTCACCAGAAGCAGTAGCAGGGGCCTTGACCGGAGCGTCGACCTGAAAGTGCTTGCCACGAGCGCAGTACTGCGGACGTCCGATGACGTTGCCACGGATGTTGTCGTGCTCCATGTAGGAGGCAAACGACTGCGGCAGGCAGATGATCTGCGAAACGTTCGGATCGTGGATGCCTCCATCCACAAGCTCCATGACGTCATCGCTGAAGAAGAACTCTGGCTGGTGAAGCCTGAAGGACAGGTTCGACAGCGGAAGGATCGCAGCCTGAACAGGCCGGTCTAGACTGACGAGGTACTGGTTGGCGTACGGAGCACCAGCCTCAAGCCAGAACTCGCGGCACTGGCGACGATGCCACACGCCCTTTCCGTCCTGAAACTCGATGTGGTAGATGCCGTTCCACGTACCGTCCGTGACTGGGTTCATTGCACCAGACACGCCAAAGGTGAGGACGTACGGATCCGTCGTAGACGACACGCCACGACCGAAGTCTGCCTGCGTGAAGTCCTTGTTGACCACGACATGGTCAATGTCAGGGATGACCGCACCAGGCACATCTGACGCGATGCGCTGGAGCGAGAGGTTCAACACATCGTCAAGCTCGGACGAGAAGCCCTTGGTCGTGTCGGCGTTCCACGCCCGCACGGTAAGCAGCCTGTCGCGCCAGTCCTTCTTGTTCATGTTGACCTCCTAGCACGAAGCCGGTGACAGGAGCATATACCCCTGCCACCGGCCTGTGTCGCCCTAGTTAGGACTAGGGAACGCTGACGTACGCCGTGAACGTGGTGTCCGCAGCGCCGTCGTCACCGAGCGCGATGCCGATGACCGCAGCCACCTCGTCCGCGTTCGTGAGCGTCGCGTTCTTGGCGCGACCGGTGGTGCCCTCGGACTCAACGCTGCTGTTGGCCGTCACGGAGCCATCACCGAGCACAGAGCCGACGCCCTCGCACAGGATGAAGCCGTAGGAGCCAGCGGCGATGGCGTTCTGCGCAACACCCAGCACCTTGAAGCGCGGGGTCTTGGCGGTCACGCACACGATGCCGGTGCCAGACGACACGGTGGACGCCTTGCGCTGAACGATGGTGCCCGCCGCGAACGCGGTAGCAGCCTCGGAGTTCAGCACGTAGCGCCAGAACTTCGTGCCGTACGTGGCGTCCTTGGTAACGACCTTGTAGCCCAGCTTGTAGAGCGCGGTGGTGCTGGTCGCAGTCACCGCATCAGAGGTAAACTCGGGAAGCATGCTTCATTCCTCCTGATGGTTTAGGTTCAGACCGCGCCGCCGGCAATGCAGCCGTGGGCGGGGAACTTGGTGAGCACCATCTGGTGGTGCAGCTCGACCTTCGCGGTCACCGCATCCTGCTGCGCGATCTGGTCGGTGAAGTCCGAGATCTGCATCTTCTGGATGTGGATCAGCTCGAGGAAGTCGGTGTTGATCATGTAGACCACGCCGGCGTTCGCAGGAGACGTAAAGTCCGTGGTGAGGTCGATGAGCGCACTCGCGTACACGCCACCGACGCCAATCACATCCTGAATGAGGTTCGACTTGTCCGTGTTCTCCGGCAGGGCCGTGAGGCGCACGAGGTCGAGCTTCGCGTTCTGGTAGTTACCGAACGTGTCGTCGTCCATGACGATGATGTCCGGGCCACCGTTCGGCTTGCCGCTGAACTGCGCGCAGGTGCGGTACAGCTTGCGGATCTTGCTGATACCGTCCGTCGCGAAGGACGTAATGGACTGGAACTGGTTGTAGTGGTAGTTCGCCTGGCTCTTGGCGACGTTCTGCACCGTCTCGGTCTGCGAGGCGGGAGCGAGGAAGTCGAGGAGGCCGTTGGTGACGCCCGTACCAACACCAGCCGTGAACTGGCCGTTGAAGGTCGTGAAGCCAGCAAGCTCCGCGCTGTCGATGGCGATGCCAGCCGAGCCGCCCGTGAGAAGGTACTTCTCGTAGTCGGTCGTGAAGCCGTCCATCGTCACCTTGGGGTAGGTGTCGATGAGCTTGATCGCGCCGAGACGCCCCTTGTTCTGGAGCAGCTCCTTCTTCGGGATGTTGATCGGCAGCACCACGCGGTGGAACTCGACCTGGTACTTCTGGCTCTTCTTGTACCGGGTCATGTCCAGCGTCTCGTCGCCGTTGAAGATGCCGGTGCCGCGAGCGGGCGAACCGGACATGATCGGGCGCTCGATGAGCGTGCCGCCGTCAGCGGAGACGCGGCCCTTCTTCTCAAGGGCACGGAAGGTGGGGACGTTCTGGTAGAACGCGCTGACCATAGGCCCCTTGAGGTCGGCCAGCGTAGTATTGAGCAGTTCGACGGAAACCGACATAGTCGTGGCTCCTGTAGTAAGGAAGATGAGGAAGAGTGCTTGCTCGCCTTCCCATCTTAGGAGCCAGACCGTGCCGAAGCCTACGGATGCTCTAGGTGGGGGCTATCCCCACCGTAAGCATATGCATGACAGTCTGTCAAGCGCGACAGAATGTCACTCGTCGTCAGGCTCACCCATGGCCTGCTGGCGCAGCGCACGGATGGCGTCGTCGTAGGAGTTGAACTCCTTGGCCGTACGCGTATTGGTCGGGCTAGGGCCATCACCAGGAGCCTTGCTCGCTCGCACGCTCGGCGGCGGCTCGACCTTGCGAGGGCCGGGAGGCTGCGGCTTCTGCGGCATGACGGCTCGCGTCATCTTCGCTGCGGTGTCGCTATCGAAGCCAGACTCCAGCAGACGCAGGAAGTGAGCGAACGCGCCGCTCTCGTTGCCACCTTCATCCACGCTGTAGTCTTCGTAGATGTCGGGGAAGTCGGCCTTGAACTTCGCGTCGAAAGCCTCGGCCTCCTTCGCAACGACCTGCTCCTCGTAGGAGAGGAACTTGTTCTGCCACTCATCACGCTCGCGCTGAAGAGAGGACAGCGAACCATCCTTCTCTTCAAGCGCCTTGGTGAGCGACGAGATCTTCTCGTTCAGTTCAGCCATGGAATCGTCAGAACCAAGGAGGCGCTGAAGCCACTCTCCGTTGTCCTTCGCAGACTCAAGAGACTTCTGAAGCTCAGCCTTCTCCTGCTGCCAAGACTGCTGGCCCTTCTTGAACTCCTCAAACTTCGACTGATAGCCGCGCTGCCAGTTTCCGTACTTGGACTTCAAGCCGTTCTCGACGGATGCACGAGCCTGTTCAGGCAGCGTGCTCCACCACGGTTGGGTCTTGAGACTGTCAAGCTCACCGTTCCACTCAGAGGATGCGCCCTCGCCACCGCTACTCACGGTAGCAGAGGGAGAAGCGTCTCCACCAACGGGCGACGATGGCGAGGACGCAGCCTCCGCGCTTGTATCCTGCACAACCTCGGTAGTGCTCGTTTCCATGGCTTCTCCTTTGAACTAGTAGATCACATACCCATACGCATGCGGTACGCCTTGGCCTTGCCGTCGTCTTCCATGCCGTCTTCGGCCATGTCAGACATCTCGGCATCCTTCTTCATCTTCGCCATCTTGGACGAGACGGAAGGCATGGCCTCCTCAGAGGTGGGCTCCTCTTCCATGCCCATCTCCGCGCCAGGCTTCTCGACCTTCGCGAGGACGATCTTGACCATGGCCGGCTCAGACTTGTACATCGACGCAAGCTCCTCAGGCGACTTGCCCTTGGTCTTGTCATCGAGCTGGCTCGCCATGAACAGCGCCTTCGCATCCGTGGTGAGTCCGAGTTCCTTGATCATGGCGGCAAGCGGCTCAAGCTTGCCTTCAGACTCGGCCTTGTCCACGATCTTCATCAGCGTCTCACGAAGGCGATTCGCCATCATGGAGTCGTCCTTGCTCATCATGTCGTCCATCACTGCCTCCTGAAGTGTCGACCACTAAGCGGGTCGTACCCGTTATTGCGCTCACGGATGACCTCGGCCCACTGCTGTGAGTCAAGACCACGGGCACGGCGCGCTTCCCATGCTCGATGCTTGTGAAAGTCTGCACGCTCGGCACGATCCGAGTTGCTGACCTCAACGATCTTCTGACCGGTGTTGCGCTCAACAACAGCCTTGTAGGCGTTCCAGTCTTCGCGAGACTCGTAGGTGACGCCGTCGTGCGTAAGCGGCTTCCACATCTGGGATGTGGTCGCTACCTTCGCACCCTGCGGATACCACCCGTTCTTGCGAGGCTTGCCACAGTCAGGGCACGGAGGCGGGCCTTCAGAGCGACGGTACAGGACGCCAATCTCCCAGTGACCGTCCTCGCAGTTCAGATCGAACGTGATGAAACTCATGTGGTAGCGATCTCCTCTTCACTGATCGGTGCAGCCGCCTCGTCGGCAACAGCCTGCTGCTGAGGAGGCATCGGAGCTGCTGGAGGAGCAACGCCTTGAGCCTCAAGCATGGCTGCTTGATCAACTGGTGGCTGTGCAGCCATAGCCTGTGCAGGCTGCGGTGGCACACCGGGAGCGCCCTGCGGAGCCTGCTCTGGCTTCAGCAGACGAGGCGAAAGCTGGAAGACCTCAAGGAACTGCTTGGTGACCTCAAGCGCATCGACGTACGGGTTGTTGAGTAGGAACTGCATCGCAGCCTTAAACTGCTCCTGAAGCACCGCACGGTTCGACTCCATCGGGGAGTACGGCACGACCTTGAACTTCGCACGCACGTTCTCAAGCGAAGACGGATGGATCGGCTCAGCATCGGAGTAGCCGGTGAACTCCACGATCTTCTCTTCTTGCATGAACTTCATGGCGAGGAAGGCCATCTTCTCTGCGACCTGCACGGTGACCGTGTCGATCTTGCGCTGGCGAGCAGACAGACGGTTGCGGAGCTGGCCCTCGACAAGCGCCAACTCGGTCGCGGTACGAGCGCCCGTGACCTGACCACGCTGGGCATCGGCAAGCGCAGACACCGTGGCGATGCTCTTCTCCAGCGAGGACGCCATCTCAAACAGCGCACCAGGAGGCTGCGGCATCGGCCACGCGTAGAACGAGTCGGCCATGCTCTTGCCGCTGGTGGTGCGGATACCCACCATGCTGCCGACAGGAGCCTCCTGCGCCACCGCAACATCCTCGCTCTGAAGCGCCGTGCTGTCGTACCCAGTCTTCGGGATGGACAGACGAGCGATGTTCAGCAGGTAGGTGCGGATGTGGTTCAACTCCTCCTGATTGTCGCTGATGAGCGCGATGTCAGAGAGGCCACGGCAGTCCTCACCGTTGTTGTTCAGCGTGAGGACAGAGTACGGGCAGTAGAGGAGCGCGTCCTCAAGAAGCGGCTCATCATGGTCGAGGTGCATGTGGACGACACGGTTGCTCTCGATGTCGTAGACCTCGTAGACCGTGATCCAGTTCTGCCAGTCCTTGAGCTGCTGACGAGAGACAGCCGTACCAAGGTCGTAGCCAAGCCACTTCGGGTAGGTGTCGCCGTGGATGCTGTTGGCCCACGGCTTGTACAGCCCGTTCTTGATGCGGGACTTGAACTCGTCCTCGCTGATGACGGTGGCCTCGACCCAGTAGCGGATGTCGGACGGACGACGCGCCGTGAGGTCGAAGAACACCGCACGCATGTCGCAGGCCCGCACCAAGGGCAGGTCGTTCTTCTCGTCCCACACGGTCTTGAGGATGCCGCGACCGTAGAGCACGGCGTCCTGCACAGCCAGCACAAGCTCACTGTAGTAGTCGCTGTGGTCGAGCGAGAGGTTGACCACGCCCTCCATGCCCTTGAGCGCCTCACCAGGAGCCGGCCCACGCGACAGCGCAGTGACCTGCGGGTTGCGAGGCACGAGCGTAGAGAGCGCAGTCTCGGTGATGGCGAACGTGAGGTTGATACTGGTGACCAGCAACTCGCTCTCGGTCGGGCCTGCCGCCTCACGGTCGACGTAGAACTTGCCTTGGTAGAACCTAAGCAACCTGTCGAAGGCCAGCTTCTCCGTGCTCTTGAACGACTGTACGTGACGGTCGATTGTAGGACGGTACTCGGAGAGCTTCATGGGTGAATCCCTAGTGTCTTGTTGCGACGCGGCTTGAAGAGTTTATCGAGGGTTTCTACAGAGATTGATGCAGTCTGCCCCGGCTTCATGACGACGTTACGCGTGGAGGATGCTGGCCGCAAGCCGTATCCCCGCTTGCGGAACACGGCAGCAGCAATCATCACCGTGATCGCACGGTCGAAGTGATGCCGTCCGTGCTCGCCCTTTCCGCGCTTACGACTCTCTCCATCCCACTGAAGCAGCTGATGGATGGTCGCCTTGGTGTGGAGCTTCATCTCGCCGGCTCGCAGCATCTCTACGAGCACGACGATGGCGGCGCTCTTGCCGACGCTGGTCATGTACCAGCCGGGATGATTCGGCCCCGTGTGGTAGAGCTTCGGACAGCGCAGTCCGATGAGCGCCTGCACGCACGCAGGAGCGTTCGACTCTACGACAACCTCGCAGTCCCATGCCTGCTGGATGCGAAGGATGCGAGCAGCGAGGCGACCTGGATCTTCACGACCTGACCACGACATGACCTCGCTGTGATCCCACGCGTTCCACAGCGTGATGGCGCTAGGGTCACCGTCACTTCCATATCCGGCAGGGTCGCAGGTCAGAACGTACGGGCATCCTTCCTCTCGCTCCTCGTAGTAGTGCTCGTTGTTGTCGATGGTAGCGGTCGCATCCGCGAGCATGTGGAGGAGCGAGTCAGACGGCAGCACGTTGCCGCTCTCCGTCGTCCATCCGTCGTACGGGCCGTACGGGTACTTGTGCCTGAACTTGGAGTCCTCACCGACGAACTCCGTGTCGAGACGCTGACGACGGAAGGCGAGGTGCCCGTAGGTGATGCCCTCTAGCTCCTCCATGACCCGCAGCTCGCTCTGGTCAGGAACGAACGTCGGGTCAATCACGGTGCAGGAGTCGTCCAGCCACCACTTGAGGAACACGGGATGGAACTGGCTGGAGCCTTCAAGAGCCTTCAGCCACATGGTGTGGGACGTCGTGCCCTGCCGGCCTGGCGTAGACTCCATCACCACACGAGCGTTCTGCCGCTTGGCGACGGACGGGAAGAAGTGTGCGTTGAAGTTGTCTTGGTCGCTGAACTCGTCGTACTCGGTCACGACCACGCGGTCAGGGCTGTTGCCGATGGCCGGCGTGCCCGTGGCTGCGGTGATGGTCTTGATGCGACCACCGTGGACGAACTCCATCTCGCGCTTCGCTGGATCGCGTCCTGACCGAGTCGGGATGCGGATGGCATCCGGCAGGTAGTCGTAGGCGTAGCGAGCACGGCCCCACGCAGTCTCTGCCGTGTCGTACTTCTCTGCGATGAGGACGCCCTGAACGCCAGGCGTGTACATGCACTGGCCGAGCAGGTCAAGGATCATCAGCGTCGTGATCTTCGCCTGACGATACTTCTTGATCATCACCCAGCGATGGTTGATGCAGGCGTCGAGCACCTGTCGCTGGGTCGGCGTGATGTTGAGCGAGCCGATGCTCTCGTCTTCACGAACGATGCGGCAGATGCTGATGAACTTGTCGCGCTCCATCGCAGCGCGGACAGCAGCAGCATCGAGCGGCACACCTGTGGTAGTTCGGGCCATGCTCGCTCTTATCTACTTCTTCGGCAACTTTCCACGGCCTGCCTTCTTTGCAACAGAAAGCGCGATGGCGATGCGCTGAGCACGAGACATCTTTGGCTTCTCGTGCTTCATCTTGCTGATGTTTTCACCGATGGCCTTACGGCTAAACTCTTCAGAGAGCGGCATCTTTCACCTCGACCGTGGTCTAGCGCAGCATGAGTGATGGTGGTAGTTTAGCGCATCCCGCGTAGCACATCCCGTGCTGGAGGGCGGGAGGCCGAAAGGCTCCGGAGGACTCAACAATGCCCTACATCCGTCGCGACTTCATCAAGAACGGCGAAGTCACCGCTCCCAAGCTCGCCAGCAACGCCTTCAGCGGCACCATCATCGCGAACGCCGCCACGTACAACGCGGACAACACGGCTCCGACGCTGACGTCGCCGCTCGTCGTTCCGTTTGCGTTCGCTGACGGTACGTCCACCATCTCGGTGACGATGCCCTACAAGGTGCGCGTCATCGGCGTGAGTCACCTCAAGGTCGCGGCGAACGCTGGCGGCAACAACACCGTGCAGGTTCTGAACGGTGCGAGCGCCATCACCGCTGCTGTCACCGTCGCGTCGAACGACAAGGTTCTCACCGTGTCTGGCTTCGACCTTGACGACACGCAGATGGACGTCGCTGCTGCTGGCCTGCTGAAGGTCACGAGCACGAAGGTCGGCACCAACAGCGCCTGCATCGTCTACGTCACCGTCCTGCGCGTGGCCTAATGAGCGCCATCGCCCCGCAGCCCGTCTCGCGGTTGACGGGCACGACGGCTGCTTCCGGTGCGACGACGCAGACCGCGCTCGTCCTGTCGGACACCCGCGTGAAGGTGATCATCCGTCGCGTCAAGCTCAAGCGTACTGCTGGTACGGCTGCAAACTTCACGCCGCGCATCTACAAGGTGAGCGGCGCGCTTGCGAGCAGCATCAACCAAGAGTTCCTTGGTAGCGCGACGGCTGTCGCTAGCCTCTTCGACACGGTCGCGGAGGTGTACGTCTTCACCGACTCTGCCGGAAAGCTCTACCTTGAGCCTGGCCCTGACGCTGGTGCAGACAACATCTTCGACTACGAAGTCTACTTTGAGATCGTGAGGTAGTCATGCCGCAGGTACTCCCAGCTCCTGTTGATGGTGGCGGCGGCGGGACGCCTGCGACTACTGTTGTGACAGAGACTTCCTATGGTCAGGCATCTGCCGTAGGAAGCTCGTCAGACTTTGCCCGTGCCGATCACACGCACGGAACACCTCCGTCGCCTACTGCTGCGGCAGGGTGGACGGACGGTGGAACGACTGTCTACACAACGACGGCCACCGACCAGGTCGCCATCGGATCCAGCACAGCCACGGCGAGCCGACTGCTCACGCTGGAGAGCAGCGCCTCGCTGTTCGGCACGCGGGCATGGTCGAACGCTACGACGGACAACGTCCTCGACACGTACTCGCGCAACGGTGCTGGCCCCGACGATACGTCGGCGCGCTTCGCCATCAACGGTGCTGGCGACCTTACTTGGACAGACGGTGCTGGTTCCAGCACGGTTCGTATCCGGCGCAGCGGCACCAACACTGTGACCTACGACAACGGAGCTTCTGGCTCTGCTGTCTGGCAGTTCTTGGGCACGCTGATCACGCAGCGCGTGCAGGTTCAGGTCACCAGCACCACGACGACTCCGTACAACGTCGCGGCGACCGACTACATCATCGCTGTGGACAGCAGCGGTGGGGCCAAGAGCGTCGTGCTTCAGTCTGCGAGCGTGCAGGCGTACCGTGTCGTCATCATCAAGAAGACGGCGTCTGCCAACACCATCACCGTCACCGCCACGGCTGGAAACGTCGAGGGCGGTGCGAGCTACACGCTGTCGGCTGGTGCCCTCGGCAGCGTGACCTTCTTCTCTGACGGCACGAACTGGTGGGTGATCTAATGGCGTTCACTACCTTTCCGTCTACGACCAGTGCCTCGGCTCCTGGCACCAACGACGACAACACCAAGGGCTACGTCGTCGGCTCGCAGTGGATCCACACTGGCGTCAGCCCGCGTGCGGTCTACATCTGCACCAACGCATCGACTGGCGCGGCTACCTGGATCACGGCGGGTGGCGTGTCTTCGCACACCAGCCTCACGACGCTGGGATGGAGCGCAGCCGGCCACACCGGTACGCAGACCTCGGTGGCTTGCTTCGATGGAACCGGAGCCGCTCAGACGGTGCAGGCCACTGCCGACGGCCAGGTTCTACAGCGTGTCGGAGGTGTGCTCGTCTTCGCCACGCTGGCTATCGCCGTGGGACTCGGCGGCACCGAAGACCGTTCTCTCGACGTCTGGTACTTGGACAAGAACGCAGACGTAATCGCCGTAACTGCTAGTGCGGCCTTCGGGCCGGGGAGCATCGTCTAATGCCACTCTCAGATCTCCACTGGCGCTACGTCGGCAGCCAGAACTTCGTCAGCGGTATCGCCAACTCGCACGACGCGGTCTACGCCCTCGGCACGGCTACGACCTACGCGGACGGTAGTGCGCGCACGCCCGGCACTGCCAGTGCGTGGACATGGAACCGCCAGCAGGTCACGGGCGTGACTGAGGCTTGCTACGGCGTGCCGCCCATCAACGCGCTGTCCATGGCCTACATCGTGGCGGGCAACACCACGACGACCTCCTATGCGTTCGTCGCTCCAGACACGGCTGGCGCAGCAAACATGGTGGTCTACGGCATGAACCGCGCAAGCGGCACGTTCACATCGTGGTCGAACGCGCAGCCGTTCACCAGCGGGTTCAGCGGGTACTGGCGAGGCACGCGAGTGTTCTCCGGTGTGGCCTATGACAACGTCGCCATGTGGGAGAGCGAGGAGGGATGCGTCATCGTCTACTCCGTCAACTCTACGGGCGTGCAGTCCTACGTCGCGTTCGGCGCGCTGTTCGACTCGCTGTCTGTCGCTGCGACGGAAGCAGAGACTGACGGTCGACGCTACACCATGGCCGGTAGTGGGTCTGGCGTACACACCTCTACGAGCTTCTGGTTCTCGTCGTGGGTGGGTTCTGCCGGTGATGGTGGCTTCTTGAGCCACGCAGCTACCAACCAGGCTGGTCACTGCGGCACGTTCACTCCCGGCGCTACGTCGCTCGTGCCGAGCTATCACTTCGGCGGGTTCTCTCCGACGAACACCACGGTCACCATCGCCGGCAGCATCGTGCGAGTACCGTTCGTGAACTGCACTGTTACGACGCAGTTCCTCGGACAGTCGCGGCAGATCTTCATCGTGCGCGACGCCATCACCAAGCAGGCTTGGCTCGATGGAACCACGCCTATTGGCTACGTCGTTGCCGCCAGCACGACCACGCAGAGCGACGCTGCCCTGCTGCTCTACTAGGAGAACGTCATGTACGCCTACTTCAATGCTGTGCTCGACGCGAACCCGTCCGTGGTCAAGCTCTCCGTCGATGACTCCTGCTACGCCACCATCACCGGCCCTGTGCCTGACGGTGAGCAGGACATCACCAGTCGCGTGACCGTGACGCAGTCCGTCGAAGCTGACGAGTTCAACCGTGGGTACGACGTCAGCGACACGCTCGTCGTGCTGTTCCGCGCTTAAGGAGACACCATGCCAATCACTCCCGTGGAAGCCGTAGACATCGGCACCGACGCCTACGAGATCGTGCTCTTTCTTCAGTCCGCACTGAAGAATGATGCCGATGGCAAGAAGCGCCTCGACAAGGCCGAGATGGTCGTGCTGCTCAAGATGCTGGCTCCACTGGCGGCGAAGATCACCCGCGACATCTTGGACTAAACCATGTCCATCCAGGTCTACCCTTCTCGTAGGCATGCTCTTGCTTACGCATCGTACTCAGACAGTACAAGCCAGTCGCTTACGACAGGAGTGGTAGCCTACGTCAAGCTCAACACCGTTGAGGCACAGCAGTTCGTGTCTGTGCAGAACGACGGACTAGGCAACCCTACCAAGATCGTGGTCGGTACGTCTGGCGTCTTCGCATTCACCATCTCTCCTCAGCTGTTGCAGGGAAGCGGTGGTGCAGCAGACGTAGACTTCTGGGCCGTCGTCAACGGAACAGCAGTTCCACGGTCTGCGTCTAGGGTGTCTCTGCCCAACAACATGGAGACGCTTCCGTTCCTTGAGGTCATCATCCCGATGAACGTAGGCGATGCGTTTCAGTGGGCGTTCTACACTCTTGGTACTGGCGTATCTATCTACTCTACGGCAGCATCAGCGCCTGTTCCAGCCGCACCTAGCGTCATCGCTGGTGTGAAGCAGATCGAGTAGTCTGTGGACACGGCAGATACCGCAGCACCGTATGAGGACTGCGGTATTCTTCCGGGTATTCGGACATGGATCTACAGCGGCATATCTCTAGACCGATGCTACATCCCCGTAGGCGCGATACTCGCCGTGCCTTACGAGGAAAGAAGCATGGAACCAGCACCAGTAGATCAGTCTGTCCCTGTGATGGCTACGCCTGAGGTCACGCCTGCGGTTGACCTTACGCACGTTCAGTCTGACGTCGCTGAGGTCAAGACTGCGGTGACGACGGAAGAGGTCGGCATCACAGCTGATGACCTCAACAAGATCACGCAGCAGACCGGTGGTGACTCGACGCTCGCCATCGTGCTTGCGCTCATCGCTGTCGTCGGTGGTGCAGGCATGGTGAAGCTCTACCAGAAGTGGAGCGAGCAGAAGCACGAGCAAGCCATGAAGCGCCTTGAGATCGAGGCCAATCAGGCTGGACTCAATGGAGCACAGCCGCCTCAGTGCCAGGTCAAGCAGGCAGAGGTCGAGGCCAAGCTCAACTCCATTGAGGCTCGCCTCACCAAGGCTGAGCGTCTGAGCGTGAGCATGCCTGATGACTTCGATCCTGAAGACCTCCAGAAGAAGGTCGACCGCATCGAGAAGACCCTCAAGGCCAGCAAGGCGAAGGCAGGTGCGAAGTGATCACGCCGCAGCAGAAGCACGTAATCGACTGCATCATCTCCATCTTTGAGACTGGCAAGGTTCCTAGTCCTAGCGCCTACAGTGTCTGCACCGTTCTCGCTGACGGTGCCGGCATCTCCTACGGCAAGCACCAGTGTACCGACAAGGCAGGTAGCCTCGACCTGGTCGTGAAGAAGTACATCGCCAAGGGTGGGCAGCACGCATACGAGCTTGCAGAGTTCCTGCCGCAGCTCGCGACGAACGAGTCGTCCAAGGTTCCTCCTGCCGGCCCGCATCCGCACTGGCTTCAGAGCTTGATGAACCTGCTCCGCATCGCTGGTGCTGACCCGAAGATGCGAGAGGCGCAGGATGAGGTCTTCGATGAGCACTACTTCGCGCCTGCTGCGAACATGTGCAAGGACATGGGCCTGAAGCACGCTCTGTCGTGGGCTGTTATCTACGACACATGCATCCACTCTGGCCCTGGAATGGTAGCGAACATGCGGAAGAGGTTCGCAGCGTCTCCTCCGAGCCGTGGTGGAGACGAGGTGCTGTTCATCAAGCAGTATCTCCAGGCCCGCGAGGACTGGCTGAAGAGCCATCCCAACCCGCTCGTTCAGAAGACGGTCTACCGGATGGACGCCTTCCAGATTCTGGTGGACAACAACTGCTGGAACCTCCAAGCGCCGCTCACCGTTCGCGGCGTGAAGATCGCGTAGGGGTCACCATGGCGAACGACACGACGACTACGTCTGCTCCATGGATGTCTGCACCAGTCAAGGTTCCGGTGTGGGCCTTGCTCGCGATTGGTGCGGCCATTGCAGGAACCGGTGGAGCCGCCTTCTTTGGCGATCCCACCGGTCAGCATGAGAGCGATACCGCGATCATCCAGCGTGTCGACTCTATCGAGCGTCGGCTTGAGCGGATCGAGAGCCTGTTGATGCAGATGCAGAACCAGCGATAGGCATCGGCAGGTTGTTCCTCTCGCAGTACCGGCGCAGCGTCATCGCGGCGTTGTGCTTGGCCTGCTTGCCTGACCATATGCCGACGATGTCTGCGCACTGCTGGTAGGTCTTGCCTTCACGGCGAAGCTGCCAGATCTTTCTGCCTACGCTGTCGCGGCTACGCCTTATGCGGAAGGCCGCACGCGTGTGCAGACCGAAACGCCTGAACGCAGAGTACAGGCTCTGGTAGGACACGCCGTAGTCGCTAGCTACCTTGTCCAGGTCTTCACCAGCGGAGATGCGCTTGTGAGCCTCGATGACCTCGGAGTGCTTCCACATCTTGATGTCCATCCTCAAGCGAAGGCCGCGCTTGTGGAAGAGCTGCTTGATCGCACAAGGCGTCACTCCATACTCTTTAGCAATAGCATCAACAGACTCTCCACCGATGTAGTACCGGTGGTAGATGGACTTCACCAAAGGATTCGTCCACTTCTTGCGAGTGTTGACGCTCTGTCTCTGCCTGCTACCTGACCTGATGAGCACCTTGTAGACAGCACTCGCAGAGATACCGAAGCTCTCTCCGATGCTGTCGTACCGCTCACCTGACTCTACCCTTCGGCACATCTCTGCTACAAGGTCAGTCGTCCATCTCAGTGGCCGCGCCATGGTACAACTCGCTGCATGTGTCGATGTAGGTGAACCATCCCTGGAGACGCTCAATGTCCCAGCGATAGCGGTTCCCGAACCGAAGCCACGGGCAATGCTCCGTGTCTCCGTAGTCTCGCATGAGCTTTCGCAGTGTCGGGAGCGAAACCCGAAGTAGCGTGGCGACCTCCTTGGAGGTCAGGTAGCGTGGGTTCACAGTGAATCCTTTGCCATGAGTTTGGCTAGCTGTGCCGCATCGATGCTGTCTGACTCGATGATGGCGCGTCGTTCGTCATCGTCATGCTCTCTGTCTAGCAGGTCATCCATGTAGTCGAGGATGTCGCGAGCGACCTTGGCACGCATCACGTACCTGTCTCGCTCGTGCATCTCCATGACCACGACGATGAATGCTCGCAGACGCCTTGCGTTCTCGTTGGTCAACGGAACCTCACTCCTCGCTTACGCGAGATGCAGAAGCCTGGCTTTGAGGTGCCTGCCTTGAGCGCAGCAAGAGCGGCCCGCTTGTCAGGCTCGACCTTGGTACGCGTCCATTCCACAGGCCAGTCGGTAATGTCCTCAGGAGCGAGGATGCTCTCAGTCTCCTGAAGCCACGCGGTGTACTGCGGCGTCTTGATCTTCGGCTCTTCACCGAGCTTCTCACGAGCCTCCAGCAGAGCAGCCGCAAGGTCACGGATGCGCTCGCCAGCGACCTCGTAGCCCTTGCGTCGCTCAGCCAGACGCTTCTCCTCTGCCTTGATGTACTCAGCCTCTGCGTCCATGCGACGGATGACCGTCATGCACGCGTACAGCTTGTCCTCGCTCTTCGCCAAGAAGTCAACGAGGGTCTGCTCGGCATCAACCGTGAGCACACCGTTCTCCATCTCGACCATGTCGAGGAGGTCACGGCTCATCGTCAGCAGCTCGTAGGTAGAAGTAGACATCAGAACGGGATCTCATCGTCAGAGGCTGGAGCGTTGCGAGACTGGGCGGGCCGGCTGTTCGACGGACGGATGTCGTCGCTCTTGCCACCACCCATGAACCGCATCTGGTCGACGATGATCTCGGTGCTGTTGACCTCGACGCCGTCCTTGTTGGTGTACTTGCGGTACGAGATCTTGCCCTCGACGTAGACCTTGCTGCCCTTGGTCAGGTACTGCTTCGCCAGGTCAGCGAGCTTGCCGAAGAAGACGAGGCGATGCCACTCCGTCTTCTCTTCGCCGTTACGCTTCTCGCTGGTGGCGAGGCTGGTGTTGGCGACGATGCCGTTGCTTACGTCGCGGGTGGTGACGTCCTGTCCGACGTTACCGATGAGGATGACCTTGTTGACCATGACTGCTTCTCCTTACTGGTTGGTGTAGGCAGAGAGGGATGCCTTGCCCTTCTCAGACTTGATGAAGGCGAGGAGCTTCTCGCGCTGCTCGTTGTCCATGGCAGACGGACGAGCACGACCGAGAGACGAGCACCAGTTCGCGACGATGGCGTAGTCCGTACCAAGGTCGCCAAGCACAGCGCAGAAGAGCTGACGCGCTGCCGGCCACGACTCGTGGTGAACGTGAGCCACGACATCCTGACCCGCGAGCTGCTTGCCGATGCGCTCAGCCTCCTGCTTGAACTTGCGACCGTCGTCACGCATCTGAAGGTTGCGGTGCATGGCCTGCTCGCCATCGTCGTCGTCCGCGCCGAGTCCGGTGATGGACATCAGGCAGTACCTACGGAGGTAAGACAGGGCGCTGCCCATGCCTTGGGGATCGTCCTTAGCGATGCGGGTAGACGCCGTGCTACCGATCCACTGGCCGCTCTCGTGGATGAGCATGGTGGTCAGCTCGACCAGGCCCTCGGCACTGCGGGACGGAAGCTGCACGATAGCCAGCCCGTTCTTGGACAGCGGCTCACGCACAGCCTCAAGGCACGAGGTGAGGTCGGCGTACTTGCTCTTGAAGTGCGGGTTGTTGCTGTCCTTGATGGCGTGCTTCATCACACCCTGCGCCTTCGACAGCGCGAGGGCAAGCGCCCCGATCTCGTTGCTCTGCGTGATCATGCCTTCTCCTTGGTGGCACTCTCCATCTACTCGCACGCTCACGCAGCGGCAACATCTTTCTTTCTCTTTCTCTATCTTGCGCTCCGCGATGCGCGCTGCTACATCGGACGACGGAGGCTCAATGGTCTACGGTTCTGTCTGCTCAGGCATCGAGGCGGCATCCGTCGCATGGCACACCTTGGGGTGGACGCCTGCGTGGTTTTGCGAGATCGAGCCTTTTCCCTCTGCTGTCATCAAGGAGCGGTATCCACATGTCCAAAACTACGGAGACTTCACTCGTCTCTCCGAACCAGATCACCCTGTTCAATCTACTCCCATCGACGTCCTCGTCGGTGGAACCCCATGCCAAGCCTTTTCCGTCGCAGGACTCCGAGAAGGGCTGCGTGACCCTCGCGGTGGCCTCGCGCTGGAGTACGTCCGACTGGCTCGCGCACTTCGCCCGAAGTGGCTCGTCTGGGAAAACGTCCCCGGTGTCCTGTCATCAGGACAGGGAAGGGACTTTGGTGCCTTCGTCGGGGCACTGGTTGAAAGCGGGTATGGCGTCGCTTGGAGGATGCTGGACGCTCAACATGTGCGAGTGGACGGATACCCTCACGCCGTTCCCCAACGACGGAAGCGTGTGTTCCTTGTCGGACATTCTGGAGGAGACGCAGCTCGTGCCGCAGCGGTTCTATTTGAGCCGGAAGGCGTGCGAGGGGATTCTGCGCCGCGCCGAGCGTCGAGGAAAGGAGTTGCCTCCGATGCTGCTGGAGGCTTTGAGGTCTGTGGCACACTCTCCGATGGAGCGCACCACGGAGGAGGATTGAACGGTCAAGACGCCTACACGGGGCGTGTGCTTCCTGTCGTGCCCTACGACCTGTTTCAGGTGACGGCACCCATCAACCGGCAGAACCGCGACGAGCACAGCCCACGCCATACGCTGGCCCGCGACAACGCAGCGCACGCTGCTGTGGTGCAGCCTGCTGTTCACTTCGACGTCTACAACCACAAGACTACTGGAGATGTATGCGGAGTCGTCCGCGAGCAGCACGGCACGAACATGAACGCTGTGCTTCAGCCTGTCGCATTCACATTCGATGACGGCCAGTCGGAGAATCCAAAGGCGACTCATCAGTTCTCGCTGGAGCATTCAAGTCCGCTCATCAAGACTAGGCCGCTCTGCACTGGAGGAACGACAATGTCCGTCCGTCGCCTCACTCCGACCGAGTGCGAGCGGCTGCAAGGGTTCCCAGATGGCTGGACGCAGATCCCGTGGAAGGGCAAGCCGGCCAGCGAGTGTCCTGACGGGCCGCGCTACCGCGCCCTTGGCAACAGCATGGCAGTCAACTGCATGCGCTGGATTGGCGCACGCATTCAAGCGGTGGAGGAAGCATGATCACCTTCGGCATCGACCCAGGCATGAGCGGGGCCATCGTCGGGCTCTCCGATGGTGGCAACGTCATCTTCGCGTGTGCAGCTGACGACAAGAGCGGAGGCTACTGCCGCGCAGGTCAGATTGACGCGAAGGCCATCCGTGGCTTCATCGACTTTGCAGCACAGGCTGGCCCCGTCCGCATCGTCATCGAGCAGCAGCAGTGCCGTCCGATGGAGGGCCGCACCAGCATTCTCAAGATCGGCAAGAACTGGGGCACCATCATCGGTGCGTGCCACGGCTACCCCGTGCTTGAACCCATAGCCTCGGTGTGGACGCGTGCCATCCTCGGAAGCAAGACATGGGATACGCAGGCAGAGAAGAAGGACGCCACCATCGCGTTCGTGCAGCGTCGCCTGCCTTCTCTTGACCTCGTGCTCCAAGGTAGGCGTACTCCCCATGACGGGCTTGCCGATGCTGCGTGCCTTGCTATGTGGGGCATGTCGCAGCCATGAAGGTGGTAGCTCGTGGTTGCGCCTTGGGACGTTCCCTCGTCGCTGTGCTGGTGGTGTGGCAGGCGGGGGAGCGTCCCTCCTTATTGGAGGTGAGTAATGTCGTGGCTTGATGAAGCACGCGCCATCCCTGCTGCTGCCGTGGTGCAGGCGCTCGGACTCACCGTGTCACGCCGTGCTCTCGGCCCGTGCCCTACCTGTGGAGCGCAGCGTCGCTCGCGTAGCGACAAGCGTCTGCCGATGATGTTCGACAACGGTGGCGCATCCGTGAAGTGTGTCGCCTGTGGCGTTCACTCCAACGGGCTGTGGCTCGCAGCCGCTGCTGTCTTCGGTCGTGCTCCGCAGTCCGGTGATGACTGGTCGCGTGTGCGCTCATGGCTTCAAGGCGTGAAGCTGCTGGCTGGTCATGGCGAGCATGTCGAGGTCAACCGTGCTGACCTGGCACCCGTCGTCATCGAGCAGACGCCACCTCCACCTGTTGACCAGGTCGCTGCGCTCCTCCGCTGCTGCCGGCCTGCCTCTACCGATGCAGAGGTAGCCGCCTACCTTGAGCGACGCGGCATCCCTGTCGACGCTCCATGCGGTGCGCTACCCGTGCTCGACGTCTACCCTGACTGGTGGCCGTGGGGTCGCAACTACCCGCTCATGGTCGGGGCGTACGATGGTATGGGGAGTCTACGCTCTTGTCATGCTCGCGCCATCACCGACAACGTGATGGGCAAGACCCGCTGGCCGAGAGGCTACGCTGCTGGCTGGCTCTTCCTCGACCCGTGGCGTGCTCGACCGATGATGCAGGGCAAGCCCAATGAGGTGAGCCAGGTCATTATCGTTGAAGGACTGACGGACTACCTCGCTGCTGCATGCGCTGCCCGAAGTGATGACGCTACCGCAGTCATCGGTGGTGGCGCTGGATCATGGAAGCACCTTGCCTCAGGTCGTGTGCCGGGACACGCTACCGTCTACATCGCCACCGACCAAGACTCCGTAGGGGAGAAGTACGCCAGCGAGATAGCAGATGCTCTCGCGGGGTACAGCCTCCGACGAATCGACCTCTCAAGCTTCGCTACCACGAAGGAACACCACCATGTCGCCTGACCTGCCTAGCCTCCTCGCTGGAGGACTGACTCTACCTGACCTGCTCAACGCTGCGGAGGTCAAACCTACTGACCTCAAGGACGACAAGACCCGCGCCAAGTTGGCGGGATGGGGCATGAAGTCGTTCATCGCTTTCTGCCGAAACGCTTCCGGCAAGCCAAAGGCAGAGGCGATGGTGGAGTGGGCCTCGCTCTGCACGCCGCGATTCATGCTCGCGCTCGGAGCGCAGTGGACGCTAGAGCAAGAGCCGCTCATGCGCGAGGTCTTCCTTCTTGGGCAGAACCCTGGCTGGAGCAAGTGGAGCGCACAGCTCCTCACCATGGTGCGGTCAGAAGCTCGTCGTCTGTCTCTTGGTCGAGGCGGTAAGGCAGGAACGCGTCGCATCACCACGCTGACCGAGAAGATCCGCGCATCACTTGGCGACATCGTTGACGAGATCGATGTCTCTGAAGATGTGACCTGCCCTGTCGGCTTCCGCGTGGATGCCGGCGGCGTGTGGAAGATCGTCACCGACGAGGACGGCAGCGAGCGGTCGGAGAACCTGTGCCGTACGCCCATCCTCATCACCGGCATCATGCGTGACGTCGATAGCGATGGCTCCTACGTCATGCTGCGCTGGCGCTCCAAGGGCCGCTGGCACCAGCATGTCTGCGGGCGCAAGGATGTGCTCGTAGCGTCTGACCTGTCGCAGCTATCTGCGTTCAACGTCCCGGTCAGCAGCAACAGCGCACGCGGGCTGGTCGACTGGTTCGAAGCGTACCTGCACCAGAATGAGGCGGCTATCAACGAGGCTGTGACTGTCGGTCACCTCGGCTGGAACCAGAGCGGCTACATGTGGGGCCGCAACCTCATCACGCCTGACGGTATCGTCATGGCCGACCTCGACACCGGGTCGTGGGACGCTGCGCCTATCCACCTCGACATCAACAAGCCTGGCTTGGCTAGCATGGCGAAGGGCTACTTCCAGCGTGGAACGTGGGATGAATGGTGCAGCATGGTCAGCAGGCTGCGTCAGCACCCGCGCTTCGGACTCGCCATCCTTGCGTCCATCTGCCCGCCCATACTCAAGCATCTGCCTGAGGCTCCTAACTTCTGCATCGACTTCGGTGGAGAGACAAGCAAGGGCAAGACCACGGCGCTGCGCTTGGCGGCGAGCGTGTGGGGTTCACCGAGCGAGCGCGACAACGGTCTGGTGTGGTCGTGGGATGCGACGCAGACATGGATCGAGCGCGCTGCTGCGTTCGTGTGCGACATGCCGCTCATCCTCGATGACAGCAAGCGTGCGAAGCCAGACCGCGTAAGCAGCATCGTCTACGCTGTGGCGCAGGGCATGGGTCGTGGCCGCGCTACGGTGCAGGGACTGCAAGAGCAGACGCACTGGCGCACTGTGCTTCTGTCCACGGGCGAAGCTCCGCTCACGCACTACGCCACGGAGGGTGGAGCTGCTGCACGCATCCTATCGCTGTGGGGTTCGCCGTTCTCCAAGCACGAGCCGCTGGCGCATGGTGAGATTGCACGCCTGACCAGTCGCGACGCGCACCGCTACCATGGACACCTCGGCCCTCGCATCGTGCAGATGCTGAACGACCCTGCGGTGGTGTCGGCCATGCGTGACCAGTACGACCGCAGCGTGGATGGCTTCAGCGACATGCTGAAGTTCAACCCTATCGGTGGACGCATCGCGCAGTACCTCGCCGTGCTCGCGTGTGCGGAGTTCCTGTACCAGCGCACGGGCGCACCGCAGTTCATCCGTAGCCCCATCACGGAGGCATACGGTGGCGTGGCTGCGTCGATGGTGAACGCTGACCGTGCGACCTCGGCCATGCACGACATGCTCTCGTACCTCGCATCGATGCAGGCGAGCCTTGAGAAGGCACCAGGCACGAGCAAGGAGGCTCCACCGCAGGGATGGTCTGGTCGCTGGCAGGGCGGCGACATGTGGGAGTTCATCGGCATCCGTCCCGACATCTGCAAGGATCGTCTGCGCTTCTGGGGCTACGACGCAGCGGCTATCCTTGCTACGTGGAAGGAGCGTGGCTGGACGCGCTGCGATGCGAACCACATCACCTCGACCATGACCATGTCTGGTGCGGTAGTGCGGCTCGTCGTCGTCAAGGCAGAGGCCAAGTACGCAGTGAACAATCAGGCGAAGTTCAAGGTTCTGGAAACGATGGACGAGGCCATCGATGAGCGCCGCGAGGAGATCGCGAGCGAGAGCACAGAGCAGCAGCCGCTCTGGTAAAGCAAGAGGCCCACCCGGCATCTCCGAGTGGGCCTACTTACTGGCGTATCGATGGAAGGCTTGCTGAGCAGAGGCTGATACGCGCATCAACGTGTAAGTAACTCTTACAGGTTGAAGTCGTCGCAGTAACGGACACGAACCTTGCGACGTCCCCAAGCGTTTGCTTCCTCGACCGTAGGCGCGAGGATGTCCAGCCTGTTGCGCTTGCGTACCTTTGAGCCTCTGTCCTGCACGGTCACGCGCTGCCATCGGTGGTCGATGTACAGCTCAAGGCATGTACCGAACGCCCATGCTGGCGAGGCTGCGACGTAGCCGTACTCGTGCTCCGCTCGCAGACCTGAAGCCATCGTGCCCGTGCAGCCATCACAGTTCGCGACGTAGGCTGTCGCAACCATGAACCAGGTCATGCGTTGAACCGTGGGTCAGCAGGGCCATCGACGTAGATGACATCGACCTTGTTGCTGGTGAGGAACGCAGGCCCAGCGTCGCCACCAGCGTAGCCGTTACGCACGCAGTAGACGCGACCGATGCCGGCATGGAAGATGAGCTTGCTGCACATGAGACACGGCTGACCTGTGACGATGAGCCATGCTCCCTCGGTGGATACGCCACGCCTGGCTGCGTTCGCGAGGGCGTTGCTCTCGGCGTGGTGGCACCCAAGCTCTAGCCGCGTGCCAGACTCGACATGCTCGCGCTCGCAGACCGTGCCACCGCACAGCGGATGCGGACTGCCACGGCTCGTGCCGTTGTAGCCGTCCGAGATGACGCTGTTGGTGTGCGGGTCGATGAGCACCGCACCGAACGAACGACGAGGGCAGGGCGACAAGGTTGCTAGGAACAAGCACTGCTCGATCCTGACTCGGAGATGCTTCTCCTTCACGCTGCCTCCAGCGCGGCGACGATGGCTTCGGCTTCGGTGTGAGCATCAACAGTCCATTGTCCTAGGCCGTTCCTCCCCCAGCGTGCGACCCAAAGCCGAGACACTGTCGCGTAGTAAACGTGAGCCTCCGAGCAGCCATGCGCCTCCCGCACCAGCGCGAGCAGGCATCCCAGCGTTGCTGGGTCGGTGAGGTCGGGCAGGTCGCTAGGATGCGTGAACTTCAGCATACCTTCCGTCATGCGGACGCTATCGATGACCTTCATACCCGGAATCCATCGCCAGCCACGGCACGCGACGGCGCGACGGGCGAGCGCGATCTGTTCTTCGGTCATTCTTCCTCCTCGCGGTGGTGCTCGCCGCGTTCGATGGCGTCTGCCCGTTCTTGCATGGTGTAGGCAGCTATCGGAAATCCATCGCGACGGTGCGAGACCGCTTCTTTCCGCAGCCACGCCACCACGGCGGCACGATCCAGCGCCGTAGCCTTGTCGCGGGCGAAGTCGTATGCCTGTGCAAGGTCTGCGTTATCGAGGTGGCGCTCGGCGCGAAGCCGCTCGACCTCTGCGACGAGCGCGTCCATGTCAGCGCGAGCCGCCACGAGAAGCGGGATCGTTTCGCGCTCGCTGTACTGCGGGATGATCGTCGCCACGATGCAGTTAGGCGCGTCAGCCTGCACCAGAGCAACGCAGTTTCCGTCGATGCTCCGACGGACGATCATTGGTTTCCACGGGCCGGGAGCCGCCGCAGCCAAGCGGCCCTTGATGGCGTCTAGATCGATCATGCTTTCTCCTCGGATGCCTTGGTGGTTACGACAAGCTCACGCAGTATGGAGCGGAGCCGCTTCCTGTCTACGAAGCGCCGGCACCGGTAGGTCACGCCTGGAAACTTGGCATCACGGATAGCCACGGCATCACCAAGGCGACCCGTGTATGCGCGGCGTACGACCTGAGCTAGGTCAGGCCGGTCACCGATGACGAGCAGCTCGCGGCCCTCGACGCTTGGCACACGCTCGCGTGCAGCAAGCAGGCCCTGCATCGTCGCGTAGACCCACGCCTCTGCCTCGTTGCTGACCCAGCTCTCGATGGTGAACGCCTCGCCTACGCCACCGTCAAGCGCGATGGTGTACGCGCCTGCGCGCATGTCGTCGTACCATTCAGCATGGACGGCGACGATCACGGCCACCGTCCGATGCGCCTAGCGATGCGTGCGACTACGTCGAGCAGATACTGTGTGATGTCTACTAGCATTGCTTCTCCTTTATGTGACACTATGTGTCAGACAACTCTTCAGCCTCGACAACTGTTACGTTATCGATGCTGCCTTGCTGGAAGGCTGCGCGGACGACACGGTTTTGCGCGGCCACGCACGTAGACTCTACGCCAGCCTCGTCATCGAGCGCGGTCAGACCATGGTACGTCCATCGCCACGACTCTGCGTTGACCTGGCTTACGTGACCGATGGTGCCGTCAGGCATCGTGATTGTCCACGCGTAGTCGATAGTGCTTCTCCACCTCATCCCTCACCTCGTGCTGCGCGGAGGACGCAGTAGCGCATGTACGTGGTCACGGGCATGCTGGCTCGTTCAGCTGCTGCTACGATCTCTGCGCGCTCGGTCGCGTTGACCATGACGTTGAGCTGGAACGCGCGCGACCGCGTCTGACTCCAGCGTTCCGAGTCGCTGCTCTTCTTCTTGGGTTCGTCGGTGCGTGCGGGCATTAGGCTTCTCCTACGGACTGGTCGCTGAGGTTGGTGAGCATGTCGGACGCGATCCTGAGCATGACCAGGCATGCGTGGCCGTTGCTGTGCTCGTCGTCAAGCTCCAGCAGCGCGCAGAGGATGAGGTTGCGCGCCACGTTCATGGTGCTTCTGTCGTCAGGCCTGGTGCTGAAGGTGATGCGGTGCTTGCGCACGGTTGCTCGGTTGGCACGGAATGAACAGGTCATAGGACTCCTTCCTGCTAGGCAGGCTCTCGCGTCGTCACGCTGGGTGGCGGCGCGAGCGTCTGACTAGGTAGGCTTGTTCATGGACAGCGCGTGCTCGATGTACCGGATAGCGCGCTCGCTGGCCTGAACCGCGCCGATGTCGTAGCCACGGCTGTAGCTGCTGTCGTGCATGTTGTCGTATGTGTTGCTGTTGTACAGCTCGATGTCTTGCTTCAGCAGCGAGATGGCTGCGCGAAGCGCGTAGATGGTGTCGTCGGTCATGGTGCTACTCCTTCGTCAGGGTCAGGGGTTCAAGCGCGGGACGGCCCTCGCTGTCGTAGAAGGCAGGGTGACGCATGGCCTCGCGGAGGATGCGCGCTGCGTCAGGTGAGCGGACGCGTACCTTGCCAACCATGGTGAGCCAGCGCAGGTAGCGCAGGCGCGCGCGGCGCATGTCGCGCCAAAAGACTGCGTTGCAGTGGTCAGGGCTGGCCCACACCGTGACGGATGCGTCACCCATTGCCGCGCTCCTCACGCCAGGTCGCCGCGTCCCACTCAGACTGATTGAACACGGCCTCGTCCATCTGCTCGGTCGCCCAGTCGGGCCACACCTGTGCGGTCAAGGTGGCGCGGAGGTCTGCGCTGTCCGTGTCCACGCTGACGACGTCCCAGCTGATGGACTGCGCGGCCCACTCCTCGATGCTCTCGTCCACGAGGTAGTATCGGACGCGGACATCTGCGGCGCTGCTCTCGTCAGGCGCGGTGATCGTGACTGTGCATGTGCTCGTCATGGTGATGCTCCGTGGTAGGGAGGGTGATCCTGCTAGGCAGGCTCTGAACATGCGCGGGACGCATGGTCAGCGGCTGACTAGACGAGGCTCTCGCGGACGTCGCGCAGGAGGATGTAAGCCGCGTTCGCGAGATGGCTACGACGCTCGTCCGTGCCGCCAAGACCAGCGGCGTGGCCGGTGAGATTCTGCGCGAGGGAGAGGCGCTGGTCAAGCGTCTGCGCCTTGTCCCAGCATTCGCGCGAGTCTTGCGCGGTGAAGCCTGCGTCGATGCAGCTGTTGATGAAGAGCGTACGGTTGTCGGTCATTGTGGGTGCTCCGTGGTAGGGAGGGTGCGCGGCTCGCTTGCCGCATTCAGAGTGTAGCCTGTCTATGGACTGCGTCAAGGCTAATCGTGCAAGATGTTGTAGGCGCAGAGCGCCAGCGTGCGCGCGTCCTCATACGTGCCGTACTCTGTCTCGTCGCACGGAGCTGCGTGGCCGTGGGTGAGGACATGCAGCTCCGCGCTGCCGTCAGGCGAGACGCGCGCGAGCACCTGATACTCGCCGTCGCATGGCGTGCGGCCAAGGTCGACCAGGTTGCCGCCAAGGTCGCGCGCCTGGATGCCATGGTAGGCCACCGCGAGGACTACGTTAGTGCTCGTCATCGCGACACGCGCGAGAGGTAGAGGGGCAGGGTGCCGAGCGTCATAGCGGCGGCGCAGGTGGTCAGGATGTAGAGGAAGGCGACCATAGGTGAAGCTCCGTGGTAGGGAGATGGTGAGACTAGGCGCGCGCGCCGTATGCCAGCGTGACCCAGCCAGCTGCGAGCATGACAGCTCCAGCTGCGAGCGACGTCAGGAGCGAGAATCCGGCGTAGGAATACTGGGCCGCGACGTTAGCGGCGATGAAGACGTTCATAGCGTGAAGCATGGTAGACCTCGGTAGGTTGGTGAGCCCTGCTAGGCAGGCTCTAGACATGCGCGCGTGTCGCATGCCTAGCGTCTGGCTAGCGGCTCAGGTCGTGACGAACGCGAGGACGTAGCCGCCGTCAGGAAGCGCGCCCATTGCGTATGCGCGGGCTTCGTCGTCGCTGAGCCAGCCGTACTTACGGGCGAACGCGAGCGCGGCGGCGTGGTGGTTATCGAACGCGTTCAGAGCGTGGTCATACGGAACCGTCACGCTACCGGCTGCGGCGGTAGCCTTGATGCGTGCTCCGCGAGAGTTCGTCGGCGCAAGGTACTTAGTGGTGATGGCCTGAAGTGCGTAGGTAGGCGCGGGCATTGGTGGACTCCGTGGTAGGGAGGGGGTGGTTCCTGCTAGGCAGGCTATAGCAACGTGGCGCGGGCTACGTTGCTATCGTCTGACTAGGTGAGGCTTGCGAGCCAGGGATGAAAGAGACGAATCCTCGGAAGGTCTGCAATGAAGGCGCGAACCATGGTGTCGACGTCGCCTGTGCAGCTGAACGACGTCACGTAGTCGTAGTCAGCGACGCCGTTCGTTACCGTGCGGCGCTGAATGAGCAGGTCATGCTCTTGACGGCCGTCTTCATGCGTCGTCGTATAGAGCTTGCAAACCAGGTCGTTCATACCGTGTTCGCGTAGAGCTTGACCGAAGCTGCGTAGGTCGTTCGCGTCCATCTTGTCTTCCGTGGTAGCGTCGGCGCTTCATCGCCCCGACATTCATAGTATGGCCTGTCTGTAGACTGAGCGCAAGGGCAAGACCGAAAGAAAGTGAAAGAAAGTTGTAAGTGTTCGGAATGATTGCATAACCAGCATAACCACCTTTGGTTAGACTTTGGTTATCCAGATTCCTTAACGATTCCGATGGGATGCACAAAAGCTAACCGTACGCTAGCGATAGTATGGGGGTAGAGCTGTAGCATTCTCTCCCCCCCTATACGCACCTACACGCACCCTAGGGGGGAGAGAGGGGGTCGCACGAGATCCCCTATCTATAGTGGTTAGAACGGTTATGGAGTATAGGTAGAGAGTGTAAGTCTATGGAATGATTGAGGTAATCGGCTATTTCGTCGTAACCGAGGGGCTTAACCGTTTGGTGATGTAGGCCAGCAGCGCATTCTAGGGCTAACGGAATAGCGGGAAACACTCGTGCGTTGCGACGGTTTGGGGATGGTCAAGAGGGTTGACTATCTCATGCGCACTATAGTGCGTAAGCCACCTGGTAGAGCCCTGTGCCGCCTTCCGCGCTTGCTCCACCTTGCCGTCCCTTGCTCTCCCTTGCTTCCGAACTGGGCCGCGTGTTGCCAAACCTGGAAAGTAGGCGTTGCCGTTCTTGGCAAGTTGCCGTCATCAGCAAGTCGGTGTTGCCGAGCGTGGCGATTGCCAGGAGTGGAAAGTAGCTGTTGCTGAAATTGGCAAGGGGGCCCCTCCCACCCGGCAGTCGGCGTTTGTTTGCTTTGTCCCTCCCCCACATTCGCACTCACTCCCCAATGGGGCCATACCCTTGCACCTCCTCCACCACGGGTTACCTTCTCTTGCCCTAGATCACCTGTTCCTACATAGGGCACATACGGAGACAACATGACCGACATCTGCG
>Ga0208644_1000544_pt1 | contig 32865 bp, 37 predicted proteins | sample VirMetDEL_Nov_18_FD_184517 | JGI IMG/M metagenome (GOLD analysis project Ga0208644, IMG submission 184517) | Aqueous microbial communities from the Delaware River and Bay under freshwater to marine salinity gradient to study organic matter... | ecosystem: Environmental > Aquatic > Marine >...
TGATGACTTGACAACAGTAGGTAACATAGACTATGCTGACCTATATGACTTAGAGGAGTTACGTTATGTCGAGGATGAGCAGTTGGATTATGCAACAGGAACAGAACATGGAGATGAGGGAGAGTGGTCATGAACTTACAAAAGGACAACAGCTTGATCTCACCTACTACGAATACTGTGTTTCTAGACATAGAGGCAGACGGCCTGAACCCTACGAAGATACACTGTGTGGTTACAAAGAGATCGAACGAAGCTCACTTGACGCACTTATCTAGACGGAGCTTGATGGATGAACTGGCGAAAGGTGGCAAAGTATGTGGACACAATCTTATTGGTTATGATCTTCCTGTTATGCGTAAACTGTGGGGCATCCGTATACCAGCACATAGAGTTGTCGATACTCTAGTACTGTCGCGCCTGTTCCACCCTGACCTAGATGGTGGTCACAGCCTAGCTGCATGGGGTGGTAGGCTTGGGTTTGCTAAGGGTGAGCATGATGAGTGGGATGAACTATCACCTGAGATGATTGAGTACTGCAAGCGTGACGTTGATGTGACCCAGCGCCTGCATGATGCACTCATGGGACAGATGCAGATGTTTGGATTCAGTCAGCACTGCGTTGACCTTGAACACAGCGTTGCATTCATCTGTAAGGATCAGGAAGACAACGGCTTTGAGTTTGATAAGGACGGTGCAGTACAGCTGTACGAAGAACTCACCACACGTATGCACAGGATTGAGAAAGACTTACAACAAGTGTTCCCACCCATAGTAGAGGAGAGGTACAGTGACAAGACAGGTAAGAAACTCAAGGACAAAGTTACGGTATTCAATGTCGGTAGTAGACAACAAATTGCAGAGCGGCTTGCTGGCAAGGGTGCTGTGTGGAAGGAACTCACTCCCGCAGGAAAACCGAAAGTCGATGAGGCGACTCTTAAAAAGCAGACTGATATTCCCGAAGCGAAGATTATTCTCCGTTACCTTCTCTGCCAGAAACGCGCCTCTCATGTTGACTCGTGGATTAAAGCAGTGGGCGAAGACAACAGAATACATGGCCGCGTCAGGCACATCGGAGCTGTCACCGGACGGATGGCACACTCCTCTCCGAACATGGCTCAGATACCTGCTGTAAGGGCTGAGTATGGTAAGCAGTGTCGTGACCTGTTCACCACACCTGAAGGCCGTGTTCTGGTTGGTGCTGATGCCAGCGGTCTTGAGCTACGTATGCTTGCACACTACATGGATGATGAATCCTACACCAACGAGATATTATCAGGTGATATACACACAGCTAATCAGACAGCCGCAGGATTAGAAACAAGAGATCAGGCTAAGACATTTATCTATGCGTTCTTGTACGGGGCAGGTGATGCCAAGATAGGTAGTGTCGTAGGGGGCAGTGCCGCTCATGGTAAGAGACTCAAGGCAGCGTTCCTAGAGAACACACCTGCGCTGGCAAAGCTACGTTCAGAGGTACTGAATGATGCAGAGACAGGGTTCCTCACTGGATTGGATGGTAGACGCATACGTGTACGATCACAACACGCCGCACTGAACACACTACTGCAGGGCGCTGGTGCTGTGGTAATGAAGCAGGCTATTGTTATTTTGTATGACCTACTGGCTCATGTTGACTTCAAGCTAGTAGCACAGGTTCATGATGAGTGGCAGATAGAGTGCCGCCCAGAAGATGCAGACTTCATTGGCAAGTCGTGCGTCAACGCAATGGTATTCGCAGGTGAAGTCCTGCAACTGAACTGTCCGTTGGACGGAGAGTATAGAGTTGGTAATAGTTGGGCAGATACCCACTAGCACAATTCTATTTTATGTGGTATAATATTAGGGTAAGTTTAACTAGCAGGAGAATGCTATATGTCTGACCAAGCACCCAACGTAATGGTTAACTGTGATTTGTTCTGGCCTAACCTGACTCACAAGAATGAGTTAGCTGGTAAGTACACAGTGGATCTTGCTAATCTATCTGACGCTGCTGTGACTGCGTTGGAAGACATGGGATTGAGCATCAACAACAAGGGAGATGAGCGTGGAAACTACATCACCTGTAAGTCTAACAACAAGTACCGAGCCTTCAACCCTGACGGATCAGAGTTGCTTATCAAGGGACGAACACCACGAGATGACATGGATGACACAGAATCGGGAGTCGTTGTGGGTAATGGTTCCAAAGCTAGATGTCTCATCGGGTACTACGATTGGGAATACCTCAAGAAGAAAGGTCGTAGTGCCACGCTCAAGCGTCTTGTAGTTAGTGACGTTGTTGAGTACGCACCTGAGATCGAAGAGATGGAAGCTCTGTGATACTGATTGATGGTGATATGCTGGTGTACCGTGTAGGGTTTGCTTGTGACGAAGAGAGTGGAGACGTTGCAACGCAGACCCTAGACAACTACCTGTCCGAAATGGTCATGGACTTGTCTGAACACTACACATCCAGCGTTGTCTACCTAACGGGTAAGGGTAACTTCAGGGACGAGGTTGCCACTACCCAACCCTACAAAGGTAACCGCGACAACAAGCGAGTACCAGTACACAAGAATCTGCTACGTGATTACATGGTATCTGAGTGGAACGCACAGGTTGTCAATGGCATGGAAGCTGACGATGCTATTGCTATCAAGGCAACTGAGCTAGACCACGATGTTATCATCTGTTCATTGGACAAAGACTTCAAACAGATCCCTTGTCGCATGTATGACTACACCAAGAAAAACTTAAATGCATTTAAAGAAGATGATGCTATGCGCTGGCTGTACAAGCAGGCATTGATGGGTGATCGTGTTGACAACATACCGGGCATACATGGAGTTGGTCCTAAGAAAGCTGATAAGATCATTGACCCGTGTACAACAGAGTGGGAATGTTACAGTGCTTGTCTTACTCACTACTGGGATAACGAGTTGGATGAAGACAGACTACTAGAAAGTCTCAACCTTTTGTACTTGTTACGTTCACCTGACGATAGGTACACCAAGCCAACGGAGATTTAGTTATGGGTAAAAGAATGAAACAACCATACAAACTACATCTTAAAGATTATCACGAGTTTTCTTGGGTGGTTGCAGCGTTAAACTTTTTTGTAACTTACGGAGACACCAATCTGGGGGACTGCTATTACGACAAAGAAGAATGTAAAAAAATGTTTGATAGACTCCAAGAAGAATTTTTAGAGTACTACTGGGAAGTTTGTAAGCAGACAGATTATGACGGAAAAGAGTACTGTGCTTTTGAAGATAACAGGTGGGCTGATCCCGGCGAAGACTTTATGTGTTACTACTACAACAAAGAAGAAGCTAAAGAACGCGCGAAGTCTTGGAATTTTTGCAACACAAGCAACGATGCTAACACCGCAAGAATAGCTATGCAACTAAACGATATGCAGCTAGAGCAATGCTTGTATGATTTAAAGCTGTTCTCTACAGCTTGCGAAAGAATTTTAACTAAAGAAGAAAGAGTAAAAGTTGCTAACCACAGCGACAACGAATTAAAAAAGTGGTTAAAAACAGAGGAAGGACAAGAATGGTTAAACTCTGATGAAGTTTGATTCCAAGTTTGAGAAAGAAGCCCATGAGATTATGCAGGGCTGTGAGTATCACCCAGAACAACGACTGTTTTATCTTGTTCCTAAACACTACGAGCCTGACTTTGTTTATACGCACCGTGGTAAGACATGGTACATAGAAGCAAAGGGACGGTTCCGTACATCTGACGAGGCACGTAAGTATGTCATCATCTCAGAAACACTTAGCCCAAAGGAGGAGCTGGTATTTCTCTTCCAACGAGCCAAGACCCCCATGCCGGGATCACGAAGAAGAAAGGACGGTACACGCTACACAATGGAAGAGTGGGCAGAGAAGCATGGATTCCGTTGGTACACTCTTGAAACAATACCTACAGGATGGAGAAGATGAGACACTTAGTAATACCTGATACTCAGATAAAACCAGAACATCCTATTGACCACATGGTCTGGGCAGGACGCTACGCTGCCGCTATCAAACCTGACACTATCATACATCTGGGGGATCATTGGGACTTCCCATCGCTATCATCATACGATGTGGGTAAGAAGTCGTTCGAAGGTAGGCGTTACTCTGCTGACGTAGAGGCTGGCAACGAGGCTATGCAGGTGTTCATGGACTGCATCAGGGCAGAGCAGTCTCGTATGCGTAGGATGAAGAAGAAGGTATGGAAGCCCCGCCTTATCTTCACCCTTGGTAATCACGAACAACGTATCGAACGTGCGGTAGAGAACGATGCAAAGCTAGAAGGCTTGATGAGTTATGAAGATCTCAATCTCAGAGGCTGGGAAGTATATCCGTACCTTCAGCCGGTTATTGTGGACGGCATTGCTTATTGTCATTTTTTCACTAGCGGTGTCATGGGCAGGCCAGTTACTAATGCAAAGCTACTGCTCCAAAAGAAACATATGTCATGCGTCATGGGACACGTACAAGACAGAGACATTGCCTTTGACAGAAACGCAGCAGGAAAAAGAATGACATCCTTGTTTGCTGGTATCTATTACCAACACGACGAGGAGTACCTGAACCCTCAAACTAACGGATCATGGTCTGGGTTGTGGGTATTCAACGAGGTAGACAACGGCACGTTTGATGAGATGCCTGTGTCTATGTCCTATCTACGGGGGAAGTACGGTGCTAACTCTTGACGAGATACTTGAACGGATAGCTAAACGCTACGATGAAGTGACTATCATGGAGGCGTTGGAGATTACATCCGAAGAGTTGGTTGAGCGGTTCGCTGACAAGGTGGACATTAACAGTTGGAAGTTTGACTTAGAGGAGCAAGATGTCTATTAACGAAGCAACACCAGAACAGTGGGACAAAGCCAGCAAGACAGCTTATGGCAAATTGTACCACCCTGAAGACCAACACCCCATCAAACGTCAGGTAGGTGGTACTCACTACAACAGGTACGAGATACAACCTATTGACTTCATCATTGCTAACAAGCTGGATTGGTGCGAAGCGAACGCAGTAAAGTACATTACTCGTTGGAAGGATAAGAACGGAGTAGAAGACTTACGTAAAGCTATTCATTATCTTGAGATGCTGATACAGCGGGAGATACAATGAAGATAGTAGAAGGTAAGTTTGGAAAGAAAGAAGACACAGGTGTTAAAACATCTGAGTTTCTAGCAGCCCTAGCTATGCGTAGCAGGGAGTACGAAGACGAGGACAAACCAGTTAAGTGTGTTGTTGTGATGTACGAAGACGGAGAAGTGTTTGAAGTCACGGCTACCGAACAATACCCAGATGGTGTATACTTGCTTCTTGGATTGGCACAAGCCGCAATATTAAACGAAACTTTAGGAGTAACATAATTGGACGCATATCAACAGTACATACACAAGAGCCGCTACGCACGATACCTACCAGAAGAACAACGTAGAGAAACGTGGGAAGAAACCGTCAACCGCTACGTTAACTACTGGGTAGATCGTGCTGAACTAAATGACTTTGATGTATCAGAGATATCTAAAGCTATTCAAGATCTAGATGTAATGCCGTCTATGCGAGCACTGATGACCGCAGGTGAGGCACTGGATCGTGACAACGTAGCAGGGTTTAACTGTAGCTACCTACCTATCGACCATCCCAAAGCATTTGATGAGATGATGTACGTCCTGATGTGCGGAACAGGTGTAGGGTTTAGTGTTGAACGGCAGTACATAGCAAAGCTGCCAGAAGTAGCGGAGACATTCCATGAAACCGACACAGTTATTAATGTTGCAGATTCGAAGATCGGATGGGCGAAATCGTTTAGGGAGTTGGTATCACTGCTGTATTCAGGTCAAGTTCCCGGATGGGACGTTAGCAGAGTACGACTTGCAGGTTCCCCACTCAAGACTTTCGGAGGCCGTGCAAGTGGTCCTGAACCTCTCGTCGATCTTTTCAAGTTCACAATCGAACTCTTTCAAGGAGCAGCTGGACGCCGCCTTACGTCCATTGAATGCCACGATCTTTGCTGTAAGATTGCTCAAATCGTCGTTGTCGGAGGAGTCAGACGAAGCGCCCTCATCAGTCTCTCCAACCTAACGGACGATAGGCTACGCCGCTGTAAGCATGGGCAGTGGTGGGTTGATGAACCCCAACGTGGGCTGGCTAACAACTCTGCTTGTTACACAGAGAAGCCAGACTTTGAAGCATTCCTAAATGAGTGGACTAGTTTATATGAATCAAGATCTGGTGAACGCGGTGTCTTTTCTAGAGTGGCAAGTCAAAAGCAAGCTGCAAGAAACGAGCGACGAGATGCTACCTATGATTTTGGAACTAATCCATGTAGTGAAATCATCCTCAGACCTTACCAGTTCTGCAACCTATCTGAAGTTGTTATCAGGCCATCCGATACGCTCGCAAGCCTCAAACGAAAAGTACGCATTGCATCTATCCTTGGAACTCTACAGGCTACCCTCACAGACTTCCGATACCTAAGAAATATATGGAAGACAAACACAGAGGAAGAAGCACTACTAGGTGTTAGTCTTACTGGTATCATGGATCATCCTGTACTATCAGGACGAGAAGACAAAGCAAAACTCAAGAAGTGGCTAACGGAGATGCGTAATGAAGCTATCGTCACTAACGAGCAGTGGGCTAAGAAACTTGGCATTAACCCTTCTGTCGCTATTACTGCGATTAAGCCTAGCGGTACTGTTAGTCAGCTGGTCGATAGCGCTAGTGGTATCCATCCTCGTTATAGCTCGCAGTACATTCGACGAGTACGCGCAGATGCTCGTGATCCACTATGCAGCGTGTTAGAGGACGCTGGTGTGCCTGTGGAGGACGATCTAATGTCACCCAGTACTAAGGTATTCTCCTTTCCTATCGCGTCTCCTGAAGGCGCTGTGACAGCCTCAGACATGGGCGCTATGGAGCAGTTAGATCTGTGGGAAATATATCAGGACTACTGGTGTGAGCATAAGCCATCAATGACTTGCTACTACCGTGATGATGAGTTCCTTGAGGTAGGACAGTGGTTGTACAACAAGTTTGATAAGGTATCAGGTATTAGTTTTCTACCTTATTCAGATCACAGCTATGCTCAAGCACCATATGAACCTGTTGATAAGAAAACTTACAACCAGTTAGCTAAGGACTTTCCGAAAGAGATATCGTGGGATATAGAAGAGGCCAGCGATATGACTGAAGGGTCACAGCAACTGGCCTGCACAGGTAACAACTGTGAACTATGATATAAAGATCATAGAGTAACCTTCCGACTTACCTACGTCTTCTGGCTTGTCTTTCGGGTCATGAGGCGTAGGTATTCCTTCCTTCTGCATCTTTTTGATACGCTCTTTAGAACGCTGACACATACTGTGATAGTCGTGAGATGTGTAACTTACTGTGTGTTTATCGTCGTTCATTCGTCAAAAACTCCTTTGAGTGTTTTACCTACAATTGGTAAAGCAAAGATTGTTTCATCAGGTAAAGGATCACCTTTCCTAAAAGCATCGGCGATGTCTTCTAAGACTGCACCGGGAAGAGTAGCACCCAGTGGAGGCAACACATTAGTAGACATTGCAGTTAAAGGATCATTCATAAACTTATCATAACCGTAGTCGTTAGCGCCCATAGCACCAAACGTAACAACAGATCCTATTTGGTAAAGAGCAGACACTGCGCCTTCTACTGGGTCAGGAGACTCCCCCTTCAGTACTTGACGAGCCTCGTTAACTACACCATAACCACCACCTGACAACACAATGTACTTAGCTAAGTTTTCTAGTGCTTGTTTCTTGTTACCAGCTTCCCACTCTCTGTATATCCTACGCTCCATCAAATCAAACTGTTTGATTGCAAAACCTTTTAACATATAAAAAATACGAGCATTAGGAGTAGCTAACCCTGCTGCCGTTTGTGCAGCAGCGTTGATAGGCTGTAGCTTGAACAGATCAAACATAACAAGATCACGTACTAGCTCACTGTCTGTAACACCATCAGCAATATCTTTCTTTAATTGTTGTATCTCAGGCTTACTAAAACTGTACTGCCACTTAGTATCAAAACTACCATCAGCTATGTCTTGTCTTGCTCTGTTAAAAGAAGCACCCATGATACGACTTTTACCAAACTGATCTAGTTTAGAGAATCCAGACCACTTCATAGACCACTCAAGCAAGTCTTCACTGGCTTTAGCAGCACCTTCAATAAACCTATTACCTGAAGTATAACCACCAAGAGCGTCTATATCTTTTTGAGTTCCTTTACGAGCCTTACGTACAAACTCACCAAACACCTGACGAGCTAGTCCCATATCAGCAGGGCTAAACTCAACACCGCCTTTAGCAAACACAGCTTTAATTACGTTGCCTAGACCAAGTTCAAAGGAAGCATTAAACAAATCGTGGACGTTCATCAAAGCGCCATAAGGATTAGCAATAGTACCTACGTAGCCAAGACTACGAATAATCTCCAACTCACTCGCCATCCCTTTGTTAGCGTTAATACCTAAGTCATCAATAATTTGTTGTGCATTCTTAATCTGTACGTCAGAATAACCCTCACGCTTTAAGGCTTCTTCAATGATGTTGTCATCAAACAAACGGAACTTACCTGCCTCGTAAGACGCAGTAGCTTCTAACTCACTAGCACCTTCCTTTACAGCTTTAGGGTCTAGGTTTTTACCTACAACAAGTGGTTTACCTGCTGTCCTAAAACCAAGTTGCTCACCTATTTCCATTCTGGTAAGAGTCTGACGTTGCCATGTCCAGTGTGAATCAAAAATGTTTGCATACTCCTGCTGTTTTTCAGGAGGACGTTTAGCATTAGTAGCTCTCCACTCTTTCATTGAAGGACGTTGAACATTCTTAGAGGCTGCATCCTCTGCTTTAACTGCGGCTCTATCTCTATAAGTCCTTAGAGAAGCATCTTTCATTACTGATTCAGGAGCAGAGTGCATCCACACAGGAGTTACTTCTCCCGCTGTTACCTGTCTGCGGTATCTACTAGAAAATGCAACGTTGTCATCAAAGAACTTTTGCAGTCTTTCAGGTGCTCCTTTACCTATTTTAGCCCTAGCTAAGTTCATAGCAGCCTGCAAAGATTTTTCTTTAAACTCTAAAGACAAACGTGGATTCACTGCGTCTAGTAGTAGATCGTTAAACTTAGGATTAGAAGATGCTAATTCGCGGAACGGTTCCATCCCTTTCCACATATTATCAAGCTCAGTTTGTTTCCTTGTTACCCTGTTCATAGCCCTGACAAGACGCTGTGAAAAAGCAACGCCTACTGTATCTTCAGCAAGAGTAGCAAGAGGAGAAGCTAAACGCCTAAATCGAACAAGAGCTTTCTGCGCTTCAGGGATAGTACGACCTACGTCAGCAGCAAGCCGACCAGTAGTCATGTCTAATAAGTCTTGACGTAGATGCGCCATGTCATCAAGAGTTTCAAAAGGCTCATCTAAAGTCTTACGCAAATCTTTAATAGCTTTATCAGAGCGTACTACTCTGTTTAGCTGACGAATGTCCACGCCCATGTCTTCAGCGTACCCTTTCATGCGCTGATAAAAAGGTGCTAAGTCTTTAGGTAACGCGCCCTGTCTACCTACAACATCTCCAAGAAACTCAATCTCTCGCATGAGTAATTGAGTAGCTAGCTCTGCATTAGTTATATCTTCAGGCGCTCTAGTCATCCTAGCAGCGACAACTAATTCTTCTTGCGCTTGAGCACGGGCTTTGTTGAACTCTTCAATGGTGTTAAAACGTTTGGTGAAGGAAGGGTCTAGTATTTTATCAAAGGCTTTTCCTGTCAAAGCGCCTAATGCACCGTAACCTATACCTTGGAACAACCTGTTTTCAAACCCTTCACCTGTAGCAACACCGTAGATAGAAGACTCAATACCTGCTTGTGCTGCAATAGACGTAACGCCTGCTTTAGCTAGGCCACGAGCAAGACCAATACCTGTAGGTAAAGTAGATATCAATTCAACAGGCGTAGCAAGCTGTGCCAACTCAGGATTGTTTTTGCGAAACTGCTCTCGTGCTACTTCATACTCAGCCTTAGCCCTATCATATGTTTTATCAGTAGTAGCAGACTCTATTGCAGCTTTCATCTCTCCCAGCAAACCAAGAGTAATACCCTCTCCTGCTTCTGTTACAAGAGCGGCAAGACGCTTACCTTGTTCGTTAGCTAATTCTCTACGAATATCAATGGCAGATTGAGGTATGACAATATCATCAGTCTTTCTTTTTTTTGCAGGAGGCTTAATAATATCAATAGCAGACTGAGGAATAACAATACCTTCAGGCTTTGGCGTTTCTGCTGGCTTTCTAGTAGGTGTAGTTACTTCAGCAAGACGTTGATCCATTGCAGATTCATAGTCTGTGTATTCTTCTAAGTCTTGATAAAACGGACTTTTACCTTCGGCTATTCTTTTTTCAGCATGGGCTTTTGCTTTAACAGCAACACTGTTTGGAACCTTACCGCTTCTTATTGCATCGATTTCTTTATCAGTAAGACCGGGAACCATAGAAGGTATTTCAACTTCTTTACCGTCTATCTGCACACCTATGGTGTACTCAGTCATAGTTTGTCCGGTTTCTTTATTTTTTTGTGGCCCTAAATAACCGCTACTAGATTTACGACTACCATCTTTTCTATACATAGAAGGGTCTAAATCAGGTAAAGTAGATTCATAGTCTGTGTACGGAGCGGGTACTTCCTTTTGTGTACGTTGTGGAACAGTGACTTCATCTACTTTACCAGCACGACGAGGAGTCTCTACTTCCTGAAGCAGTTCAGTTGGTACAGGCTGTGCATCAACAGCTACTTCAGGAAATCTACCAGCACGTTTAGGTACTTCTACTTCTTCAAGTAGTATCTTTTTAGCTCTCTCAGGTACTTTGATCTCAGCAAAACGCCCTGATCTTTCAGGTGTCTCAACCGCTTCAAGAACTATTTTCTTAGCACGTTCAGGTACTTTAATATCAGCAAAGCGACCAGACCTCTTAGGTACTCTTACCTCGTCTACTTTACCTGAACGTTTAGGCACTTCTATTTCTTTCAAAGTTTCTTTAAGTTTTTTAGTAGGCTTTGGAATGTCCTGTAGTTCATCCTCACGCAATACATTGTACTCAGAGACTACATCATCAACAGACATTCCTAGGGCGCGACCAATCTGCTCTGCTGTTGCACCAAGCTCTATGGCTTCTTCAACTGTATTTTTTCTATGCTTAGGATCACGTACAACTTTACCTGCATCCCAGCGATCACCTAAGACAGCACTGTTATACTCAAGCAACTCCCGCACAGATACATCAAACTTGTCAGCTACTTGTTTGGCAGTTTCTCCAGACTTTATAACGTGAAGTCCTTGAGTGTAGCCTCTACGACTATTAGTACTCGCCATTTAATTAAACCTTTTAAAGAGCAGTTACAGGAGTAAACGGAGTACCTACCCCTGTTTCTGTCGATCTTTCTGTGCTAAGAGACTCATCAAGTTTTTGTGTAGCTAGCCTTACGTCTACAGGATCATTAGGATCAAGCTGAGGATTAGCATCAAACACTTCAGCAAGTGCTTCTTCTCGTGCCTTTGCTTCTCTTTGCTGGTTTTGAATAAACTTCTCAGACCTTTCAAAAGGCTCAGGATAGTTACGTCTTAGCCACTGCTCAACGATAGGAGCAACTTCTGATTCAGAGCGTCCAGTAACTAAAGAGTTAATCTCACTAAGCTGTTCCGGTGTAAGGTCTTCAATCACTGTATTAATGTCATCATAAAAGATATCAACAAAGTCTCCTTTTTCAGCAATACCTTGCATTGTCCACCTTACAAGGCCTTCTGCTCGCTCACGAGTAACAGGATCAAGATAAGCAGTAGCAGCTGCTATTTGTTTGTCTCGTTTAAATTTAAGATAGGCTCTCCAAGCTTGTCTTTGGCCTATAGCATCTTTAGGTACAGTAATACCTCCATCTTCCATTTCTTTTATTTGTGTTGGAGTAGGATTTTTAAACGTTGACATATCATCTTCAAATTGTTTATTAGCTAGTTGAATCTGTTGCTGTGCTTGACGAACAGTTTGTACTGCTTTGCGGAAACCTGCTTTCTCTAACTCTGCAGCTTTAGCATCCCATGCCTCTGTACCAAACTGTAAACGCTCTAAAGCAGAGATAGCCATTTGCTGCTGCGCTCCACTAATCTTAGCGTTTGTTTCAATCTGAGCAAGCTGAGCCTTAGTAACATCAGCTCTTGTTTTATCACCTATACCAACAAAGTTAGCAGCATTAATACCTTTTGTATCTTTAGCAATCTCTACCATCTGCTCTTCAAGAGTATCTATATAAAAGTTAGCTGCTTCTTTTCTAGAGATATCATCAGATTCTAGTAAGATATTAGCCTGCTCATTAAGCTGTTGTTGTAAACCAACTAACTGGTTTTGTTTGTTGTTTAAGACACCAGCTTGTTGTGTCTGTTGCAAAGTAGGAAGTGTTGACATTATTTGTTGTGTAGGAACACCAAGCCCTTGCATACTGCCTATGTATGATTTCATAGTTTGAGTATCAAAACGTCCCTCAGCTGCTGCTTGTTGAGCGGCTAACATACCACCCATCATGCCTTTTTCTCTACGCTCTTTTTCTTCTCGTTCTCTTCTAAGTCTAGGAGCAGCACCAAAAGAAGAACCTACATCAAAAAGCCCTCTACCATAAGTAGGATTAGCAACACTTGCTAAAAATCTTTCACCAAACTTTGCCATTACTTTTTCCTTTTAAAGGGTTTAACGACCAAGCAGGTCTAAAAGATCTTGAAGGCTAAAACCTCCAGAACCTCCAGAACCACCGCCCATACTTCCTGTCAAAAGACCTGTGCCTAGCTGTCCCATCATGTTAGCCTGACCAATGCCAGATGCCAGCAATGCTTCAAGACCTCCCATAGCCGCCTCACCATACAGACCAGCACCTTGTAGCTGACCTCTTTGTTGTAGCTGTGGGAACAACGATGTTGCTTGCAAAGCTTGTAGCGCCTGTGCTTGTGGTACGTAAGCAGAAGAAAGGGCTGCAGCCGCTCTCTGTTGTTGTGCTCCACGCAACGCCTCTGCGCCTGTGTACATACCCTGAGACATTTGCAACGCTTGTAGTGCTTGGGCCTGATTAGCCGCATCCATAGCTTGACGTTGCTGTGCCAAGTTAGCGCCAAGACCTGTGTACTGCAGATCAAGACCTGCTTTTTGTGCCTGCAAAGCACCAGAAGTTTGAGCTAGTGAAGCAGACTGTGCTGCTGCTGTAGACGCTCTGCCTAGACCTTCTGATCTAAGCTGGCTTTCAATCTGGTTAGCTGACAAACCTAGCTGTGAAAGCTGTGTTGCTCTCTGTTGTGCCGCACTTTGCAACGTGTTAGACAATCCTGCTTGCTGACCAAACATACCGCCAAGAGTTTGTGCTGTGCCTAGTGCTTGTTGTCGTTCGCTCTGAGCTTGTTGTATAGCCATTAACGATGCTTGGTTTTGTGCTTCTTCTTGTGCTTTAGCCATAGCAAACTGTTCTGGCGTACCACCAAACATAGAAGTACGAACACCTAAACGTCCTTGATTAGCAAGACGCTCTTCTAACTGTAGTCTTTGTCTTTCTTCTTCACCTAACTGTGTTGCTCTAATCCGGCTGTAAACGTCCTGCTCTCTAGCTCCAGTAGGCGTTAAAACATCTTGTGCTGACTGACTTGCTAAGCCTCTGTATTGCCTACGTAGTGCCTCTACATCTTGAGGGGCTGTTGTAGCTAAACCACTAGCACCTAAACCAAGAGCTTGCTGACCTAGTTGTCCTATTGCCGCGCTAGGTTGTTGAGATAACAGACCGGGAACTTGATCGGCAAACTTAAAACGCATTAAATTAATATCAGAAGGTTCATACTGAGCTTTAGTTCTAAACTCTTCACCCATACCAAAAGCTGCTTCAGAAGCTGTCTTTAAATCTCCCATCCCAGCTGGGTCTATAGCAAGTCGATTTTCGCCTTGAGTTGCTAAAGTGTTGCCTAGCCCTACCATGCGACCAGCACCTTCAGGGTCCATCTGCATTAGCTCATTGTATCTGTTTAATCCAAGAGCTTGTGCTGTTTGTTCAGGACCGCTGATAGTTATTGTAGCGTTCCCTGTTTGGGGATCGTAGCCAAAAGATGATCCAGTGCCTGTAGTAAGACCAAAAGGTTGAAATTGAGTCTGCTCTAACTGCTGATTAGCAATAGCCTGTGCGCCTTGTTGAGCAGCAGTACCAATACCGCCAAGGTTATTATAAGCATTCATAATAGCGGCAGTACCCAAAATAGGGCTACCAAATGACTGAAACAACCCCTGCGCCCCGCTTAAAAAAGATTGAAAAGGGTTGGCTGAAGTCGCTGACTCAGAAAATACAGGAGTATTAAACAACCCCTCCATCGGGCTTAAAAAAGATTGAGAAGGGTTGGCTGAAAACAACCCCTCCGTTGGGTTTAAAAAAGATTGAGAAGGGTTGGCTGCAGTCGCTGGCTCAGAAAATACAGGAGTATTAAATCCATTCATAATGTTTTACCTACTAACGCTAATACGTTCATTTCTTGTATAGACATTCCGTAACCATTAATGTCTGTTTCAATCCCTACAGTTATTACAGTTCCGTAACCTGTCGTGTTAAACGCCGTCCTGTTGACAATCTCACCTTCAGAAAACTGTGCTATGTTAAATTCTGACTCACCATAAAAACCGGGAATAAGGTCACTTACTGTAAACACTCTAGAGTTAGTTGCTGTTTTAAAATCGTAAGCCCACTTTAAAATAATGTTAGCGTTGTTACCACCAATAATTGTAGGGCGTACTTTTTTTAATATTTTAATTCTAGAAGGATCACCAAAAGTTAAACCGGGGCTTGTATATCGAAAACGATACGGTAAATTGTTATCGTAGTAACCAGAGTATTCTCCAACACCGTTAACTGTGCCTATATACAAACCACCATCTTTAACTCTATGGTAAGATTTAAAATTAACACTAGGCCACCGCGTTACTCTGTAAGAGTTGTTTTCTAAAACTCCCCTAAGATCAAAACAAAAAGTTACACTTAAATCTGGAAAAGAAAGTAAATAAAAATAATTTTCTGGGCTATATACAGAAGTAATAGGAGAAGTAGAAGCTAGAGTGTACGCAATAAGTTCTTGTTTTACGTTTCGGCTTAAATCAAACATAGGTAAAGATTTTTCTTGGATAGCTCTACCTAGACTACGTAAACCATCGTCACTTAAGAAAAGTAAATCTGTTCCAATGTTTTGTACAGTTTTTCTGCTAATACAACCTACATTTGGTATAGTGTCTTGCAAAACCATAGTAGCAGGACTTTCTGCACCTGCATACGTAATAATACTGTGTTCACCTAAAACAACAAGTAGTCCGTTGTGGGCTGCTATAGCTACAATTTTATCAAACCCATCGGGCCATGCTTTAGATACATTAATAGATCCACTAGAACCGCCAGAAAAGTCGTGTCCTTTAAGAAGATCAGACCAGTAGATTGTATTATCATCAGTGGCATTACCTACGCACCATACACGACCATAAGCACCGATAGCTTCGTGGCAGTATTGTGTTGATGATACAGAAGCACCAGCAACACTAGACATTTTAGTTACTACGCCAAGACTATTACTGTATACAAGAGGCTCGTAGCCCCGCTGGAAAAAGTAAGCATGATCGTTAAAGTTAATTATCTTCCAATCGTTAGCAGTAATCGTGTATGACCCCGGCGTAGCGTCTACAAGTGTAGTTGTGCCTGTCATAATCTTGTTATTGCCAGTACTAAAAATTATCTCGTTACCAGCATTGTCGTAGAACTCGTGTATGTTATGAAGGTAATCAGTGCCTAATACTGTTTTATTTGTAGTAAGAACAGAATTACCTTTTCGAGCTGCTAAGCGTCCTCGTCTATCAATAATAGCGTTATCTGCAATTTCTGCAAAAGACGGATCTTGTGCAAGAGGAGAATCTTCTGTGTTAACCCCCTTAAAAGCAGGAGCAACTAAATTAATACTTTGTAGTGGCTGAGCCATACGTTCTCCTACGGGGTATACCAGATAGTTTCTTCAGGATGCTTCTGAGCGTCCAAAGCAATTGCATCAGACAGATACTTGTCGGCAATAGTAAAGTACTCTGGTGTTGATGTACCGCCTGTCTCACCACGTTCACGCGCTAGCATAGCAATAGCCATGTGTATTACAGGTTGACTGGGAATAGCAAGCGTATCGTTGTCGTTGCTTAGTTCTACGTTTCTAATTACGCTTTTAACTTTAATAGAATAAACACCATCAGGCTTAGGGTATATGTCAATCTGTGCGTCACCAGAGCCATCAATACCGCTAAAGGTATAGTATTCAGGCTTACCAGAAGCAGGCGTGTTAACCAAGAATTTATCATCAAACCAAGTCTGTGGCCTGTACTCCATAACAATATTAGATGTATCGTTGATAATGTTTAGGATTTTACCTTGGTCTTGGTAGCCAGTTAACGAGTAAGTGTAGTCATCAGCAACCGTAGAAACTGTAAGAGTAGACCTAAGATTAGACCAATCCCATGCGTTTTCTACAAGCTGTTTGGCATCGTTAATATAATCACCAACCATAGAACTATATGAATCGCTATTAACGGTAGTTACTTCATCTTCCCGTAACCGTCTAAGTACGTTGTTTACTAGATTTAAATATGTCATATTAAGTTTCCAAACATACCTTTGTTAATAATACGATTAAGAGCAGCCGTGTAATCAACGTTAGGATTTTGAATTATTTCTTGTATTGTCGGTGTTTGGTATGAAAGCCCTTTAAATAGGTAAGGGTCAAAATCACTACCAGAAACTTTACCAACCCCACCAGTCGTACCACTGCCATCGCCAGTGCCATCGCCAGTCCCATCGCCACTGCCATCGCCAGTGCCATCACCAGTGCCATCACCAGTGCCATCACCAGTGTCATCACCAATGTCATCACCAATGTCATCACCAGTGTCATCACCAATGTCATCACCAGTGCCATCACCAGTGCCGGCTCCTGTACCTGTACCTGTGCCTGTACCTGTACCAGTACCAGTACCAGTACCTGTGCCTGTACCTGTACCAGTACCAGTTCCTGTAGTAGTCTCTGGAGCTACACAAACACCATTAAGGATTACACCAATATTTCCATTAGAAAGAAAACAAATAGAACCTTCTGTAGGAGCAGTTGTACCTGTAGTGTCCTCATCATCACCTGTTCCTTCTTGCGTGGTATCGCTTCCTAGATCTCCTTCTGATCCCGGAACGCTATAACCTTCCCCTATAACAGCGCTGTAGCCATCTTCACTTTCAAAGTCGGGATCAATCCATACTCGTCCTGTAAGCTCGCCGTTTTCATCAACTTGCTCAAACACCCCGTTACCACGGTAAATGTGATCGTGTTCAGGATCGTAAACAAAGTCTTCGTCAAATCTGTCGGGGATACCGTCACCATCACTGTCATTAGTATCAGGGTCTCCGCTACCATCACTGTCAGTAGCACCACCGCCAATAACACCACCACCATCAACAGTATCTGTGGTATCGTCACCACTACCATCAGTAACATTAGTACTATCAGTAGATGTAGTACTACCACCGTCTTCTTCTCCGGGCAAGCCAAAATCAGGAATATTAATTATCGGGTTGCCCATTTCATCAGTGCCGCCATGTGTATTCCACACAATTTGTCCAGCGTCATCTGTTTCATAGTTGTCACGATCAGTAATATAATCCTGTATAGCACTACCAACTGCACCAGCTATATCAGGATCGACAATTTCACCAGCACCCGGAACAAGACTGTTTAAGGCAAAAGAAAACCCATCACTAATAGACATGTCTTGGCCTGTAGCAGCGTTAAGGGCGGCGTTAACAACCGTGTTTGCCAACGTATTACCAATTCCTAACGTTGATGCAACAACAGGCGCTAATGCTGCCCCAACCCCTGCTGTAGCTGCCGCAACAATTAGCCCTTTAGTAAAATCAGCAACGCTAAAAGAGTCATCAACTTTAATAGTTTTTTGATAACCAGAACCCGTCCACTTAAACTGATCGCCATCGTCGTTATAAATAGTGTCTTGAATGCCCCACTTACCAAGCAGTTCATTACCTTCGTTCATCCATTGTTGGTAACCACTTTGACGGGCATTATTAGTATCTTGGCTTATCTTTTGTGCAATTTCTTCGCGCTCTCCGGGACGCCATGCAAAGTCTTCTCCATTAATATAGGCCCACTCTTTAGACCCCGGTCGATATTCAGGAGTGTTTAGCATCCAATCTGCTGACTGAATCCATTCTTGAGATTCATCAATGTATCCCATGTAGTTATCAAAAGAACTAAACTGATCCTGTAGTTGACCAGAGTCTTGAAACTCTTTACGTAAATCCTGTTCAGTCATTTGAACAAGTTGAGAGATTTGATTTTGATCTGCAGACCCACCAAAGGGATTATTAGCATCACCTTTAGCTCTGCTAGTAATAACCCAATACCCATTTTCTTCAGTATTTTGATTATCAACTGTACTAGCAAGGGGGTCAGATTCAGCTAAAGAATCTTTGAAAATATCAAACTCTATCACTTATTTTTCCCCTTCAACGCAAGCAGCTTGTCAGCACCACGAATACCAAAGGATGCAGACACGGCCATAAACAGTAGGTACTGATACCAATCAGGAAGCCTGTTAAGCTCCTCAAAGGCAAGACCAATACGATCTAGTATTTCCACATCGTTCATCCCAATGCCCCACACAACCGCAACCACAGGCGCTGAGAGCAACAATGTAAACCACTCATCCTTCCATGAGGTGGCACTAGCAGTAGCCATAAGCTGTTCCCAAGACGCGGTGTTCTCAATAACCTGCATCTTTGCTTTATGTACTGCGTTTTTTTCTTCAGCCCTGTTCTTTAGAACCTGACCTAGCAACGTTGTGATTGGTGATAGTAAAGCTTGCCACATAGGTTATCGCACCATGTAAACAACAAAGGATATGCAAGCACTGACAACAATCCAAAAGAAACGCTCAGCGTTTTTAACAGAGCTTGAGTTAGCTAACATAGCGCCTTCTAGCTCTCGTATATCATCCTCCTGATCGTCTAATCTTTTTTCGTGTCGATCCATACGCTTAAAAGCAGACAGCAGCTGCTCTTCCACACGGGCAATCTGAGATACCGCTTCAGTTAGTTTGTCAAGCTTTTGCTCTATGCGGTCAAGCCTGTTATCCATCATAGATGTGTTTCCCACGCTGCTCATGTTACAGAGTTGCCGCCAGTTCAAACAGGGCGTCCATCTCTACATCAGTCATACCTAATGCAGACGCCATAGTATCAATCCAAGGAGACACACGCTCTACATTTGAACCATATTCCCACTCAATAGATATAGTAGTTTTATCAGGCTCTGGGATCAACGCAATAGCATCCTCTACCAGCTGTAGCTTGTTTTCTTGGGCTAACGCTAGTCGTGCTTGACGCATAGTAACAACCATACCCTCACGGTTTCTGTCATCCGCTGTTGCAGCCCACACTTCGTCTTGAACTTTTACTGCATCTAAAAAGGTTTGATCTTCGTCAGTAATCGGAACTAGACCGTCTGCCGTACACTTAAGTTGACTCATAATTTAACCCTTGTTAATTCCGTACAAAGACACTGTTCCTGTAAGGTTACTAGCCCCATCAATCCTTAATCCTTCTAACCTATTAGAACTTAAAGAACTGTTGTAGTAGGTAGCAGAACCCTGCGTAAAGGTGTTTGACCCTCCAGATGCTCGTTGACCATTAAAGTCATAGGTAAGCAATGTATTGTCATGTACAGCATTGTCTGAAACAGTAAAGAAAACGTGCAGCAGTCCGGTAAACTCAGCTTCATTGCCTAAATCAATTTTGCTTTGACTAGAGCTACTGTTGTCGCTACTGGTTATTCCCGTTCCGTTTTGATCGGTTCTTATCAGTCTGCGACTATAGTTGCTGTCTGTTCTGTATGCACCGTCAACCTTATAATAAACGCTAATGTCTCCATTACCGCTCGCATGAATCATATTGTCCATAACAATCATGTAAGCACTATATAGGCTTGTATCAAATGCCTCTATATCAATAATATCTGTTGAGCCGCTCGGTTCATACTTTTGTATAAACACCAAACTTTGAGTTGATGCTATTTCAGGATGTTGAATAGCAAGTTTAGTTGAGGAAATTGCTTTTCCTGCATAAACCTCTGGTGTTCCTTTTGTAGTGTTTAATGTGCCATCTGTTTGAACGTAGTAGTCAGACCCAGTAGTTAAACTAGATTGAGCATCATCTATAGAGCCAACTATTTGAATCGTTGCTGTTGCACCGTCCGAATAAGCGGCGTCAGAGATACCTATAAAATTACTAGAAGTTAAATTAGTAAATGTTAGTGATTTAACAAGAGCCTGCCCTGTTAAAGAGCCGAAGTCATCATTATAAAACAGAGCAAATGCTTCAGAATTAGAATCAAAAGTAATGGCGGGATAGTCGGATGCATCAGACTGAACAGTTACATTGTCACTAAATGAAATAGACGTTCCTGAGACAGTAGCTTCAGTAGTAAATAAATCATTATTCGCTCGAAAGAAAATTAAGGCTTTTCCAGCGACAGAGTGAAACGCAATAGACGTTTTCTGTATAATCGCAGAGCCTACTTCAGTGTAAAACGTAGCTTCGCTTCCAAAAGATATAGAGGTTCCTGAAACAGTACCAACGATAGCTGTGCCATATTCACTGTTGCCTACGTCCCTATAACATATTATTGCTTTGTTGTTAGTGGTATCGAACGTAGCGGATATTTCATCAGTGCTTCCGGCGTTAAACACAACGGCAGTGCCAAAAGATATGGAAGTACCGCTTACGGTTCCAACAATAGCTGTGCCGTGTGAGCTATTTCCAAAATCTTGGTACGCAAGGACTACTTTGTTATTGCTGCTATCAAAGGTAATAGCATTTTCTCGAGTATCAGCAGCTTCATAAACAACAGGGGTTCCAAAAGATATAGAGGTTCCACTTACCGTGCCGACAACAGCAGTTCCATAACTAGAATTACCACCATCGCTATAACCAATTACTACTTTATTGTTTGATGAGTCAAAAGCGGCAACTATGTGGGAAGTGCTTGCAGACTCAAAAACAACAGGAGTTCCAAAAGATATAGAGGTTCCGCTTACGGTTCCGACAACAGCAGTTCCGTAACTAGAATTACTACCATCCGTATAGGCTATTACTACTTTGTTGTTACTAGAATCAAACGCAATAGCAGTATTAGTGGTTGTTCCCGTTTCAAATACAGATTTAGAGCCAAAACTAATTGAGCTTCCTGATATTGTTCCTACAAGCGCAGTGCCTTGACTAGAGTTGTCCCAGTCTCTATAAGCGACAATAACTTTGTTGTTACTAGAATCAAAAGCAGCAGAAATTTCTTCTGCATCACCAGTGTTAAAAGTAACATGGCTACCTGTGCTGCCAGTACCTCCTACGATAACGGAAACAGTCCCATCAGTATTAAGAACAACTTTATCGCCATTAGCTAACGCACCAGAGGCTGTTGCTTCAAAGGTAGGCGAAACCCCACCAGCTATTTGGCTAGGCGTAATTGATAAAGCCGCTTGGTGCTGCGTAACGCTAGACTCTGTAATGTTTGCGTCAGGAACGTCAGCCCACGTTACAACAGCAGTAAGATCGTTTACTTCTGCAATGCCCGGAATAGCACCAGCAACGTAGTCAATTACTGCCGCATTAGTCGGTATTTGATTATCTACATCTGAAAAAGTTTCAGAAGATAAAGTAACTGCTCCAGCGTCAAGCTGAGAAAATGTAATACTAAGACCAGAAAGATTAACAGTTCCTGTAGCAGTAATCCCATCAAACGTAGCAGTACCAGTAAACGTAGGACTAGCACTATTAGATTTAGTCGCTACTGCCGTAGCAATAGCATCAAATTCTGTGTCAAATTCTGCACCACGAATAACCTTATTAGTGTCACCCGTAGGTAGAGTATCTTTAACAGTGAAATTAGTAGACTTTACATAATCAGTCATAAGGTTATCCTATTTAACTTTTAGTTAAACACCCTGTCATCAAGACGTTTAAATAAAAGGGGGCCATTGCGACCCCCGTAGAACTTTACTCGTCAGCGACAGCGAGGATGAATCCTGCTTCCGGACGGTAAGTCTCAACACCGTACAGCGTGTCAGACGTAAACAGCGTAGACAGGTATTCCTGCTTGTACTGAGTCTGAGAACGTACAGCGAGTTGCTCTGCCATAACGAGAGCGTCTTTGTGGAAGAACAAGCAACCACGAGTATCAAGAGATGAAGCACCGTTTTCAGCGGCTGTCTCAATAACAGGACAGTTGCTAGACACGTAAATGTCTACACCGTACAGGTTACCGATTAGACCTGACTCAACGCCACGACCACCAACAAAGTCGGAAGACACGTAACGATCAATGCCCATGATTGACTTACGTGACGCAGGAGGAATAACGAGAACTCGTCCGTCCATAGGTACGTCAGCATCGTCCATCAGCTTGATAGCCTCACGGAAACCAAGGTCAGTAAAGTTGTCACCAGTAGCTACAGTGTCAACAGCATACGTAGCAAGGCCAGCAGCGGCATTGAAGTAGTAGCTGTTGCTGTTTACCCAGTTAGCACCCGTAGCGGCAGGAGTCTGAGTACGAGTACCATTACCAAAGCCAGTAGCAGCATTGATAAGATCAGTGTCAACTTTCAGAGCCAGCTGATAACCAGCGTCTTCAGTGTAGAACTGTCGCAGAGATGACAGAGCCTGTACCTCTACAATGTCCTCAATCAGACGCGAGTACTCAAAGTGACGGTCTACAGTGACGGTCAGCTCTGTCTCAAGGTTAGCCTGAATGGTTACTGCGGTAGCTTCTGCCTTAGCATTAGCTGAACCACGGATAGGCTTAGGAATGTGAATAACGTCACCCTTCTTGCCGGTCATAGACAGACGCTTGACAAGGGGAGCCATCTTCAGGTTCTTTTGGTAAGCGGCAATAATTTCATCCGACCAAATTTCGGGGATAAAAGTACCCGCCGCAGTTTTGTCTACTACAGCATTAGCTGTAAAATATGCACCAGAGGTTTCACCAGCCATTTTAATTCTCCTTAAAGGTTAGGCTATTTGACCCTCTTCTCTGCATACGCTGCCATAATTTCAGGTTGCAGCGCCATGTAGCGATCAGGGTCACTTTGCATAAGTTTTATTAAGTCAGCACGACGATAAATTTTCTTACGCGATTCCTCTGCTGTTCCGCGAGCATTGCCTGTACTTGCAGACTTTAATGTACTTTGACGAGCTGCTTTTTCCGCTTGTGCGGTTTGTTGTACGGCTTGGTTTCTTTCTTTCCAGAGAGAAAACAATTCGTGAGCAGCATCGTAATCGTAACCTTGGTCTGCTTGGACAAACAAATTAGTTCTAACTTTTGACCCTTTAATCCACTCAGCAAACTTAGGATCTTGTAGTATACTCTCCATATCAGGATGATTGGATTTTAACTGTGAAAGAGTAGCCTGTTGTTTTGCTTGTTGTGTGTAAGCTTCTGCTTCTTTAATCTTAGGGTGGTTAGCTATTGCTTTGTTAACAGCCGATTGTGGATCTACAAAGAAATCTACGTCATCGTCTTCTTGTTGCTGTTGTTGAGGTGCTTGTTGTGTTGAGAGTTGTGTCTGAATATGATCATCTACAAGTCTGCGGAGTTCACCTACTTCCGTACTCTGTTTGCCAGAGAATTTCTCTAGCTCTTGGTGCATCTGTACAAGGTCTTCGACAGACTTACCACGGTACTTTTCAGGAAGGTCAAACTCTGGTTCTTGAGGCTGTTCCTCTTCAGGATTCTCAATAGAGTTGTTAGTTAGCTCTTCAGTTGTTTCGATGGGTTCTTCTTCAGGACGCTCATCAAGTAATTGTGCTCGTGACATAATATAAACTTACCCCGCCTATTATTAAGGTTATGGAGGATTAAAATGAGAAGTAACCTAAGACTAGGATTCCCGACTAGATCGTCCAGCGTTCTCGTGTTCACGTACCCACTTCATGTGCCTACCGGGAAAATCCCCAGAAGACCCTTCAAGTACATGTTGAGTTGCTGATACAATTTTTGTAGCGTTGGCTCCACATCCGCACCTACTGGATGTAGTGTTGCCGTCTACAAATTCTTCAAAGATATGTCCGTTTGTACAGCGAAAATCAAATACTTTAATCATCGCTGATTAGCTCTTCATAATTATTATTAGTTGCAGATTCAAAGTTAAGAATATAAGCAAGTACGTTTAGTTGTCCTTTTCGTACATACAAATCGTTCTCATCTTTAGTTGCTTCTACGCTATTTATTACGAAAGCATTCTGTTGTAGTTCTTCGATTAACTGTTTCCAACCATCGGTTCTAAACAGGTCAAAGTACTTGTTGTAGTATTGTTCTGTTTCTTGATCTATTGAGGCCATGTGGTTATCTCTATAACTCCTATTATACCATATTTTAGGTCTGTTGTCAAGACCTTTTTTTGGCAGTTTTACGTCTACGTCCAGAGGCTGTTACTGCATGTTGAACCCTAGCTGGACCTGTTTTGCGCCTTGATGATGAAGCTTTCTCTGCTTTAGTCATCTTAGCTGCTACGGCTTTAGGTCTACAAGAAGGATAAGGACGTTTAGAACTAGTAGCAGACTTGCGACCACAAGGCTTACCTGTCTTTACGTCAACCCACTCTTCCTTAAACCACTTCTTTAGGGCAGCACCTTTTTTACTTTTTCTTACGGCCACTTTTTTTACCCCAGTTCTTAGCGCCAACCTTGCGGCACTTAGCTACAGCACCAGACGCATACGCAGAAGGCCATACCTTGTAACGGGCTTTAACCTTCTTTGCACACGCATCGTTAGCTTTTTTCTTTTTAGGCACGTTACTTCTTCTTCTTTTTTTTCTTCATTGCAGCTTTAGCTTTTGCCGCTGCTTTTTTTCCTGCTGGGGTATATGCGTAATGTTTTCCACCTACTTTTGGCATAGTTATCTCCTTACCATTTTACCTTGTTAGCCCAATAAGCCGCAGACATTTTACCTTTGGCTATATTTTTAGCATGACGAGCTTTAAATGACGCTCGCTTCTTTTTCATTTTGTCGCCTTCACCCGCTTTAGGTTTGCCAGCAGTTTTAGCTCCTTGCTCACCAAAACGAATAGTTTTAACTTTGTCACCCTCTTTAGCTACAACAACGTGTGACTTCTTAGGATGATTAGGCGTCCGCTTTGGTTTGTTGTACCCGCTTACTCCCGCCCTTGCTAGTCTTGGATCTTTCTTGCTCATTGACTTTGGCCTCCAAATAGTCCAGCTTGGCTTGGAGCATTTCCAATTTGTCGAACTGGTCCTTGAACGCTTGGTTGATTTGGTCTAGGAATTTGGTCATTTCCGTTTGTGTCATTAGCACGGGGTGTTGCTCCTCTTGCTTTTTGGTTTTCTAAATTACGTTCTTTTAACGCTACTTCAGCTACTTTAAGACGGCGTTCAAACTCTTTATCGTCTGCATCACCTTCTTTAAGATTTCTAGTAATTGCTTCAATACGTTCAATTTCTAATTCTTCAGGAGCTAACTGTGTATCCATGTTGTACTTAGCCGCTCTAGCCTGCGATTCAGCAGCTTGTGCGTTAAGTGCAGCGGTTTGACTTTGCTGGAACTCAAGCTGTGCTTGTTGTGCCATCGTTGCCATCTGCTGTGCTTGTGGGTTAGGCTGTGAAGCTTGTTGCATAGTAGCAATTAATTCTTCACGGTTACTAAGGTTCATGTTGTCGATAATGCTCTGGATCAGCACAGGGTACAGTGGGCTGTCTTGTTTCATAGTCTGCAAGAGCTGCACCAACTGTGTAACCTCGTACTCACGAGCAATAATACCCAGAGTACTTGTAGCATTAAACTTGTAGTCAGCTACTGGGTAGTTTTCAGGATCAAACTGCATATATCGGTGTGCAGCTTTGGTTACAAACGGTAATAAGAACGACTGCTGGAAGTTAATCAAAGTGCGTTTGTGACGCTTAATAATAGCGCCAAGAGACATACTTATACCTGCTGCTGTGGCTTCTCCGTTAACTTGTCCAGCAATACCGGCGGAGTCAACAGCTCCTGTAGCTTGCTGTACCATTTGTTGAAGGCTAGCAGCTTGTGCAAAAGTGATTTGCCCCACTTGCCCAAAGTTAAAAGGTTGAAGTACTTCACGAGGATCCCCATTAGTTAATATCATCTTGCCGGGGCGAACTTCTGGTTTAGCACCACGAGGTAGTCTTGTTGCGTCAATCGCCATCATAGGATGAATAGTAAGTGACAAGGCGTCAATACGTGCGCGTAGTTCTGTGTCTAAAGCTTTTTGGCTGTTATAGCCTTTTTCACACACGCCTCTGCCCCAGAATCGTCCGGGTACTACGTCCCAAGGAAACGCAACAACAGGACGATCTTTCATCATGTACGGGTTAGCTTCAGCTTTAAGCAGTGTACCGCCGTTAGCAATAACTACAATAGCCTCAACGTACTTAGAGTTTTCTTCTACGTCTACATCTTCAGACTCAAGTAGTTCTTTTGGTACTAAACCATAGTACTTAGTTAGTCGTACTTTGTCGTCATTGTACAGTGTCAGGTCTTGGTCAGGCTCTAGATCGCTGTCAGGCGCAGCAGACTCTATAAACGCTTCTCTGTACACTCCTTGTTCTTGTAGTAATTCTACACTGTGTTTAGACACAAACTCGTCTACAGCAACACCCATAGCGTCCTCAACAGACGTAGCTACAGGATCAATAAGAAAGTTTTGAGGTAGTACAGGTTTTAGTTTTACTACCACGCGATCAGTAATGTTTACGCCAATAGCTTGTAACTGACCATCCATAACAGGTTGTGTAGCTGGAGCCATTTCTTTTATTTCTTCCAGCGTTATTTCACCAATGCCTGTTCCAAACACAGCAGCGTTAATAAGACACTCAGCTACAGCTTTTCGTACTTTGCAAGACTCAAAGTCTTCTGTTAGTTTGTTTCGTAAATACAGAATGTCTTGTCGTTCTTGGTCGTTATTGTCATCAGTAATGTCAAACCACTTACCACGACCAAACGTTGCTTCTTCTAGTTCTGCTACGTTAGACTCTACAGCCTGTTGAAGCGCAGGAGAAATAATACGAGAACGTTCTGATGTTCGTTCTGAGTCAGCAGGATCCCATTGTCCTCGCCACAAGCGGTAATACTCTTCAAACTTTTGTTCGTAGTTTGACTCGTAGTGGTCACGCCAGTTTTCACACTTGGTCATTACCCACTCTTCCAAGGACTCTTCCATAATAAAAGGGTCTGGGCTATAAATATCTTCTGCCATTTTAAGTTCCTTAAATTATAGCAACAGAGTAGCCTAGTGTAAAAAACACTACAGCACTGATTGCGTATATTCCGTAGGTATTGAACGGTCTAAAAACTTTCACTTTTAATATCCTGCTATTACATCTAGTATTTGATGGTCATCAATTTCAAAGTCATAATGATACGCAACTTTAGCTAACTGATCTATGTATGCTAGTGCATCTACAAGATCATCATGAGTAAGAGGATCTGGAAACTGAAACAGTTGATCCAAGAATCTTGAGTTCCACGCTCCTTTGTTTAATGTTATCTGAGCGTTTTCAAATCTTCCTTGTAGTGCGTACATAACTCTGTCAGTTTTTTTCTTGTTACCATGAGAAAGTTCTTCTACTCTAAAAAACCTTCCGTACTGTTTCATAAGGTTTGTTAAAGGACTCATAATTGCTTGTCGCAAGACTCCTTTTTCAATACCAACACTAACAGGTTTGTAATCTCTAACGGCTTGAAATATCTTGGTGGCAGTCTCATCAAAGCTCCACCGCCCGTGTATAATATTATCAACGTACCAACCACTAGGACCAGCTTTAACAACAACGATTGCGGTTTCATCTAACTTAGTATTCTTTGTTCGTTTTTTGTTAACTTCTTCAAAGCCAGCCAAGTCAATAGCTATGTAGTAGTCTCCGTCTTCTGGTTTTTCTCCGAACTGAATCCAATCTTCTTTGAACATTTCGGAGCCTCTTGCTTCAAATGAGGCCATGAACTCTTGTCTAAAGGCGTAACTCGACATGGACTTCTTTGCCGTGTCAATTTCGTTAGGGTCGAGGATGGGGTTGTCATAACTGGTAAAGTGCCACCCCTTGTAAGTTTCATCGTCCCCTAGCTCCGCAAGTTTGTACAGTTCGTAGAAGTGGTTTCTGCCCATAGGCGTACCTATGAACATCGCTGAACCCTTTTGGTCAGCCAGTGCTGGACGGAGAATCTGCTCCCATACGTCAGGCTTCATGTCTGCGTACTCGTCCATCACAAGAAACTTCAAGGACACACCACGCATTGTCTCTGGCCTGTCGGCTCCTTTGAGACTAATCGTGGCCCCGTTGACCAGCTTGATCTGCAGGTTGTTAATATGCGAACCCGCAATCACAGGGTGTCCTAGCTCCAACAGAGTCTGCCACATGATATCACGGGCCTGCCCCTGAGTGGGCGCAACGTAAAAAACGTGGCCTTTGTCGGCCTGCAGCGCATTGATGATTAACATCCACGCTGCAAGTCTAGACTTCCCTGTCCGTCTTCCAGCAGCAACTACCTTGAACCTAGTGGGATCAGAGTAGACTTCCTGCTGCCACGGAAGTAGTTGTACGTTAAGATCGGTCACGGACTGCTAGGCAGGTTGCCCATAATCTCGCTAATAGACTGAACGTAATCACTCCAGACGCTACTAGTCAAAGAATTATTTCCTGAATCCAAAGACAAAACTGTTTTATAACCTTCAGTTCCAAGGGTTGTAAGGTTATCCATACCAGTAACACCAAGCTGAGTGGTGCTATTCAAACCAACAGTAGCAATCGCTGTATTTGCATCAAATCCTGCCTCACCCATATCAAGAAGGTTGTCCATGCCTGTAGAGCCAAGGGTAACCATCCCGTTCACAAAAGGCGTGTAATCTACATTTCCTACAGCACTAAAGCCTGCGTTAGAAATATCCGTAAAACTCCCATACAAAGCCTGTTGGGTTTGAGTATCAGCCTGAACAGACGCAAGATCTACCTGCGCGTTGTATCGAGCCATAGTCTTGGCTGAATCAGCTTGCATCCACATCATACCTAGCGAGGTTACAGGTGAGGCCAAGATAGATGCCCACTGAATTGCTTCGGACTTTTGAGGAATAGGTTGAACGTTAGAAGTCTGGGTTAAAGCCAGTGCCATTACAGCAGCGCTAGCGGCTTGTCCGTCACCACTAGAAGCAATCTGAGACAAAGCATTAAACTTAGCCTGTGCTGCCTTTGCATTAGCCTCTGCAGTTTTTTGAACTGCTTCGTAATACAAGGAGTTGCTTGACGCGCAACCGCCCATAATCAAAAGTACACCCAATAACGCTGCTTTCATGTTAGCTCCCATCAAAGTTCACAAGTGTTGGAGGCATATCAAGAAGATCAAAGGTCACAACAACCTCCATACTTCCCGATCCTCCAGCTTGGCACTTAACCGTTTCGTTTGCATTGAGGACAAACAACGCACCTCCTCCATTTCCTAATGTTTCTTGACCACTACCCGCTACATTAGTCCCATCAAAAATATAAACCTGTGGCGTTCCGCTTAAATCCCAATACAAATCTATACTATTTGTAGAGCCGCCGTGATTCGCTACAAATACATACGAAACAATAGCATGGAATCCGTCAGGAACAGTAAATAGTGTTGTTAGAGTAGTGTCGGTAAGTGTTATGTGCTTCGTGTATAGCATTAGTACGTCCAGATCACGGGAACTGTACCCCGTGTGTCTAAGTGAATAAAGTCACCAGCGACCCCTAGACCAGTAAAGCCGTGCTCTAAGGCTGCTTTTATAATCGAATACCGTTGAGCAGAGCTAGTTATTTTTATGTCTGCTGCTATGCCTTGCGCGTGTGTTCCCGGTATCTCTTTTGTAGCCTCTAACGGGTGGTCAGGGCTTCTGTAGCCGCTGGTGATAACAAAAGGAAAACCACAGTACTCCCTGAGAGCGTCAAGCTTACTCAAGAAGTCCTTCTCCATACGGTTCTCACCAGTATGTTGGCAGTCAAACTCAGAGGTACTAAAGTACTTCACTTTTTAGTAGTTTTTTTCTTAGGCTTAGACTCACTGAGGGTCTTTGCTGCCCTAGCTACATCGTTGTTGTACGCTCGTTCACAGTGATCGTCATCAAACACAAAGTTAATAGACGCACCTAGCCATGCCCAAGCTTTAGACTTGTCCTTGAGCCTGTGAGAGCGCCCTGAGACGGACTCATTAGCGTTATCACCAAACAAAATAGCCACGTTAATCAGCTGAGACGTAGCATCACCTACTCTAACAACGTAAGCTAAAGTTTCGTCTAGTGCTTCGTCTAGTTTACTCTGTGACATCCACTGCTTCTCCATCAATAGTAGCTGTTTCCTGAGAGTCCTCAGTAATAGTCGTGCTTCCAACCCCAGTGATATTAATCTGTATCGCGCTTCGTCCTGCATCTTTAATGATATCCTTCTCAAATGCAGCAACAGGAAGAATACGATCCATTACTAACTTCCACGCTGCGGCCTGATTCTTGTGGTCAGGGTCTGTGGCTGCTTCAAAGATTGCATCCATGACTGCACGAGAGCGCGGTGAGTTCAACATCCGAGCCTTGTACTCGTTAATTATTGCTGCGTCACCTTTAGGACGACCAACTGCTCCTCTAGAACCTTTCTTTTTACTAGAAACAGAAGACTTCTTAGGGCGACCAACAGGATTACTTGAACCTGAGTCGTTGTCCATACTGTATAGTTCCTACCTAGTTGTGTTTTTTGGTTTGTTTTTATACTTGTTGTTTGTTGTTGTTAATATATAGTTAATATTATAACATACTTTTCTATGAAAGTCAAGATAAATCTGTATAGAGAGGAAAATTACCAGTTTTACAGGGGAAAAACTCTAGATTTACAGTGCAGATTAGCAATATGCAATTGCATTATGCAAACAATTGATAAATAAAAATAAATTAATAGAACTACTATGGCCTAATTTGACTCTTTTTTGTGTCTGAGTAGGACCACCACGTCGCAGCACTGCAAAATCCCCTCCCCCGGCCCTTCGCAGACTTGGAAAAACAAACAGTCACGCTTGTTTTAAACAGTCACGCTTGTTTGTTTTGTAGCCTGTGCAGATATGCAAAGTGTGTGGGGTTATGCGGGTCCACATATAGCCCAATCGCATATGCTCTCAGAAGCCCTCAAAAGCCCGTCACAGGCCGCTGGCGATACCCTATGCCCTAGCATCAAAAGATCGCTAATCGACTAATGAGAATAATTCTCATCTAAAACTTAAATGCATTTAAGATTGAAAAGGGTTGACATTTGTTCCGCTATGCCTGAGAATCTAGTCATGGTGGTATATCCCACTGACTATATGAAAGGTTACTGACTATGAAAGCTGAAAACATTCAATCAAACACTTCTGCTCCTTTCCTTGCTGGCCGCGCCTTTGGTACGTTCTCTACTGAGACAGCACTGACCATTGTCAATCGGTTGCTAAAAGATGCGAAAGGAATCCACACCGCGCAGGATATGAAAGATTACTGCAACGGCTACAAAGAGACGCTATCAGGTAGCACGGGATCAAAGGATGCCCAAACCAGCATGGTTCGAACGGTGCTGAAGGTGGCAACGGGTCTGGACGCGAAGCTTTGCGAGTATCACAAGGTGAAGACGCCCGCCGCAGGGCATAAGGTTGTTCAGAAGCACATCGACAAGGGTGCGAAGGGTATCGACTCACTATCCAAGGCGCTCCGCATCCCCAGTGCTGGCAAGGCCGATAGTGCTGGCGAGTCTGAGTCCGAAGCTGAAACGGGTTACGTTACCAAAGCCGATGCATGGTGGGACGCCTGTATCAAGCTGGGACACTCTGACAAATATGGTCTGACCACTGACGAAATGTTTGCGCGAATCGCGGAGATTGTCGCCAAATGATCGACCCGACATTCGAGCAATTCGCATGGGTTTTTATTACAGTGGGCATCCTGCTAATCGGTCTCACTGAATAATCAAACCAGCACCAATGAAACCCTGTCAGCAATGATGGGGTTTTTTTATGCCTCTCAGAAGCTCTCAGAAGCTCTCTAAGGCACGTTCTATTCCTACCCTATACCCTACCCTTACCCTAGATAACGTCGCTCACAGCGCCATACAGGGCTTCTCATTTGACATAGCCCTTATGCCATGCGATAATATGTAATAGCTGGGACAATAACGTCCGGTCATATCAAAACTTAAATGCATTTAAGAAATGCTGGGAGGTGTGATGCTATGGGCTGGATAGTAATGGCTCGTGATGAGTGCAACGATGAGACTCGTGCTAGTGATAACGAGTGGTCGAACGAAGATGATGCGTGGTCGGAGGCATCAAGGATACGCGAGCGATACCCTGAGTGGAGGCGTGTGTGGGTGGAGCTGTTGCGTGACAAGGACTACTACCTAAACGAGTGGTCTGCTAACTACGATGGTGAGGAGCCTGATCCTCATTGGATGTATGACTAAGGAGGATGTGATGACACTCACCAAAGAACAACGTCATGCACTGTTACGTGTGTGGCAACGTGGTGGATCAGACTTGAGTTACCTGCAGTTTAGGCGTAGTGTTGAGTCTGGTTTTTGCATGGATGGTGCAGTCGTAGTGCCGTGGTGTGGTATGTGGCTCGCCATTGAGACTGATGGTTACACTCATAGTTGAGGAGTAAGTGACATGGTAAGAGTATTCAACGCAGCTACCATCTCGTTTGAGG
>Ga0208644_1000546_pt1 | contig 32820 bp, 49 predicted proteins | sample VirMetDEL_Nov_18_FD_184517 | JGI IMG/M metagenome (GOLD analysis project Ga0208644, IMG submission 184517) | Aqueous microbial communities from the Delaware River and Bay under freshwater to marine salinity gradient to study organic matter... | ecosystem: Environmental > Aquatic > Marine >...
TCATGCCAACGAGATGAATGCCAACTATATGTTGGACAACAAAATGCAGTATCAATATCTGCTGCACTCTGTTCGATCCAAGAAGCGTCCGTTTAATAAGTGGGCGAAGAAAGAGAAAGAGTCAGATCTTGAGGCAGTCAAACTCTACTTCGGTTATTCTGCTCGAGCAGCTCGACAGGTTCTGAGCGTCCTGTCTGAGGGGCAATTGAAGTTCATTCGTGAGCAAACGCGAATTGACTAAATACAAAATGCAGAATAACTATAAGGTGGTTTGTCATGGATTTAGAATCATTAGTTGAAGTCACGCTGAATCAAAGTGATGATTTCTTAAAGGTCGCAGAAACTCTTTCTCGCATTGGCGTGTCATCCAAGCCGCAGACTTCTGATGGCAGCGAGAAGCCTACTCTTTACCAGTCTTGTCATATACTGCACAAGAGAGGCAAATACTACATCGTACACTTCAAGGAGATGTTCAAGTTGGACGGAAAACCCTCCAGCCTGAATGAGTCTGATATTGCGCGTAGGAACACAATCGCCAACCTGCTGGAAGAATGGGGGTTGGTAAAGATTGTGAACAAGACGGCTTCGGCAGAACCGAAGGCACCTATGTCTCAGATCAAGGTTGTTAGCCATAAGGACAAGGGCAACTACAATCTGATGACTAAATATAGCATAGGAAGAAAAAAGTAGCACGACTCTTATGAGTGTGCTAACGAAGTGAGGGATATCCCCTCGCCACCGATGCCCGATTGGGGTCGGTTTAACAACTCTCGCTTATAATAAGGGGAACACAATGACCAATGACATATTCAACACGCTCACTCTAGATGCCTTTCGCCGAGTCTTTTATAACACAGACTTCAATCAAGCTAGGACATCTATCGGCTATCCGCCATATAACATCGTCCAACATAACGAAGCCGATTATACCATCGAATTGGCTGTCGCCGGTTTCGCAAAGGAACACCTAGATATTACGCTAGAAGAGGACAATGTTCTTCACATCGTTGGTAACAACATCAGCCCTGATGAATCAGAGAAGACCTATCTGATCCGAGGACTTGCTTCTCGAGGCTTCGTCAAGAAGTTCACTCTTGCTGATAGCATTATTGTCCATAGCACGAAACTGGAGAACGGCGTTCTGTCTATCAACCTTCGTCGCGTTGTGCCTGAATCTAAGGCTCGCAAGCTGGAAATCCTTTGAACAAATTTGACGCTCTATATCATGATGTTGCGGAGAGAGTCGCAAGGCTCTCTCTTGCGAAATAATTTTAAATTTATTGATCTCAGCGTGAATAACTCGACTATATACTAAGTATCCCAATTTTAATGGAGCTAGTATGTCGATGAAACACAAACACCATATCATACCAAAACATATGGGAGGTTCAGACGATCCCTCTAATTTAATTGAACTCGCTGTAGAAGAACACGCGCAGGCGCATATGTCTTTATATGAGCAATTCGGTAAATTCGAAGATCTTTGTGCTTACTTTATGCTTTCTGGAAAAAACAAAGACGAAGAATTCGTTAAATTGCGAGCTAGCCTCGGAGGAACAGCGTGTAATAAAAAAAGAAAGGAATCTGGATTAGTTGGGCTTTCTCTTTTTTATGGGAGAGAGGTTTCTGATGAAGAAACGAAAACAAATGCTTCTCTCGGAGGAAGAGTACAAGGATCAATAAATTCTAAATCGGGACATATGAAACGAGTTCAATCGGAATTAACGAAAGAACAAAGAATCCAGTATGGCAAAAAGGGCGCAGATACTTGCAGAAGAGAAAATAAAAATTCTTTCTTCGACCCAACCCTAAGATTGAAATCTTGTACGTTGGGTGGGAAATCCCAAGGAAAAATAAATGCAGAAAATGGGCACTGTAAAAAAATATCTAACAAATATTGGGAATTAGTTCGAACTGGACAAATAGAAAGGGTTAAGAAAAAATGGATAACAGATGGAACTAATAGTAAACTGATCCGAACAGACGAGGAAATTGATAATGGTTGGTACGAAGGAAGAACTAAAACGAAAAAGATATGATGACTTCTATTTCGATTTGGCTGAGAGGGTGGCGAAAATGTCATATGCTCGAAGGTTGCAAGTCGGAAGCGTGCTAGTCAAAAATGGAAATATAATTTCCTTTGGTTGGAATGGTATGCCAGCAGGGTTTGAAAATGAGTGCGAGGAAATTATACCAGAACACCACGATGTCGAAAGTAGAACTATAACACCAGAAATGCTCGTCACGAAACCTTTCGTTATTCATTCGGAAATAAATTGTCTACTAAAAGTTGCGCGCTCGCACGATTCTTGCCTTGACGCGACCATGTACATAACTCACGCGCCCTGCGTTGAGTGTTCCAAGGCGATACTTCAGGCTGGAGTAGCCAAGGTCCGGTATGCGGCTGAGTATCGCCGAACGGACGGGATCGACCTGTTGAGGCGAGCTGGGGTTGTCGTCGAAAAAAAGCCCTTATGAATCAATGACTTAGCAAAGGGGCATTGAAGTTCACCTGCAAGACTTTCTCTAATGAAATCAATGACTTACAAAAATTTGCTTTAAAAGTGGGAGACCGCACGGGTATTTCCCGCCATTCAAAAAAGCGTAAAATTACCGATTGGAAAATAGTCTTATAAATCAATTAGTTAGCCACATCGATCGTAAGTCATTGATTTTCTTAGAATTGTTTTTCTTTACATCTTGATTGGACTCGGTCATAATACCACCTGTAACTTGAGTCCCGGAGAGAGAAATGACGAAGTCCGAAATAATCACCAAGATCAACGCATACGCGCCGATCGCGATCTGGCTCGGTTTCGATTACCCGACCGAAGACAACCTCAGCGAGTACGGTGCGGTGGAACTCAAAGAGTTCCTCACCGAACTCACCGACTTCATCAAAGAAAACATTTAATCTACGGAAACTGGAGACTACTATGTCGTCTTGTGTAGAAAACGAAGCTGCGTACGAAGCCGCCATCGTGCGGAACATCCGCGCCAATGCGCGCAAGACCTTCCTGAAGCGCGATCGCGCTCACGATGTCTTGAACTGGCTCATGGGTGCCGCCCACCGCAGCGACTTCGCTGCCTCGCTCTGGGACGCATACCAGACTTATGGCAAGCTGACCGACAAGCAGTTCGCGGCTGTACTCAAGTGCGTCGACACCACAGCAGCCCGCAAGGCTGAGTGGGAAACGAAGCGCATGGAAATCGCGGCACTCGGCAAGTACGTTGGCGAGGCTGGTGGCAAGCTGGCGCTCGAGAACGTCAAGGTCGAGGCAGTGCTCACCGTCGACGCTCGGGCGTTCTCCTACTACGATCGCGCCTCGCAGGAGATCTACCTGCTCCGCGACGCGGACGGCAATCGTCTGGTGTTCCGCACCAAAGCGGAAGTCGGTATCGCCAAAGGCGACGTCGTGAACCTCACCGCCAAGGTGAAGGAGCACAAGGATTTTCGCGGTGAGAAGCAGACCGTGATCAATCGAGCCAAGTTCGTCAAAGTTGAGGTGGCTGCTTGAAGGCATACATCGCCGACTCTGACCTTCATATGGTCTGTCTGCTGGACGACGACACCGACTACATTCGGCGCGTCTGGTTCTTCGACAGCTTTCAGGAAGCCCAGGAATACGTTGAGTGGTGGAACGAAACCGATTCCCTTCCCGCTCTTAGCGAAGAAGAAGAGAAAGAGTTCAACCAACTCCATGGGCTTGACTTTCAGGACCAACCGGAGTACAATGGTTCCTATATCTGAGGGGCTTCCTATGCAATTGCTGGCTTTCAAAGAGACGACTCAGTGGGCTTCTCCGAACGTCCGCAATCACACCTATCTTCTTGACGGCAACAAATTGTATGCCTACATAAAAGAGGGTACCACCGAACAGATCTGGTATCCCAAGCCGATCAAGAATTTTGACAAGCGTGGTCGCACCTTCACTCAGCTGAAGCGCAACCCATTTCACATTCGCAACCGCATTCTGAGCGTTTCTCCATTAGACGGCGCTCGGGGTGCCGTCATAGTTGAGGTACAACAATGAAATTGAAAGATTATGCTGACGTCATTTTCGTCATCTTCGCTGCAGTTTTTGTGTCTTCCGTTCTTATTTCTTTCACCCAAAAATACTATGAAGAGAAAGAACGCGATGGCAGGGTTCAAGATATTATCATTCGCGGCAAACTGTATAACTGCGAGGAAGCAAAGTAATGATGGTCTTCGGTAAGGTTCCTTCTTACAAGCCTAAGAAGAAACGCAAGGTTGTTGCAACCAATGTCGCCAAGAAGTACAAGCCGGAGTTCGTTCCGCTTGTTGTGAAGCCACGAATCAAAACAGCTGCTGACGATCTTCCTTCGGCTGAGATCAAACCGATACAAGTTCAGATGCCTGTTCGGTATGAAGGCGAGATGCTTGAGCGCGAGCTCGCAGCTCAGAAAGAAATTGAGCGCAAGAAGAAGTTCGTTGCGCCGATGCACAAGTCCAACTACATATACGTGGGCGGGGAAGCCAACGCAGATGTGAAGGGCTGGGGGCGCAAGAATGAAGTGCTGTGATTCTCGAGAACGGATGTTTGATCTCAACAATAGAATTACTGCTTTGATCAACCAATTTAACCAAACAAGCTACATGATCTTCTCAAAAGACGTGGCGAAAATTCTACTGGAGGAATTGAGTGAAGAAGAATGGGCTAAACCCACACATATTGAGACTGGCGGAGGAAGCTGGTTGCCTTGACGTTGGTTTGGACGGAATCTCCCGTTCATGGGAATTCGGAGAACTTGAAATGCAACGATTCGCCGACCTAATCATTCAAAGTTGCATTATTGCTCTTTGGACTCCAGAGTGCCAATATAACGATTCTGCTCGTGAAAGCTACATTCGTTCTGGCGAAAAGATTAACAAGTTTTGGGAGAGTGATGATGCCTAAGCGACATATCAAGACGCCAACGAAAGGATACCATCTTAGCGAAGAAGGTGTTCGTCAGATGGAAGAATACTATGGCGCCAAATACATGGGGTATTGGTCAACTGTCGCCAAGGGCGGCGGCTGGACATACGAACCGATTGATGTGTTTTATCAACCAAATCCAGACTTGAGTAAAGGGCATAGCAACTATTTTGGAATTCTGATTCGCGATGGAGTTGTATACATAACTGACGCTTCTCCTGCGTTTTCTCAACCCATCTATGGTGTTCTTTGCGAAGACGGCGAAGTTATCGTTTCGCGCTATCGTCACGATTGCGTTGTGAAAGGCAATCACATGGTTGATGGTGGGCGCGACTACATGCGCAAAAGTATGAACAGCCCTGTTGTTCGCATTAATGTAGATGGTCCCAAATTTAAATTCCGCAAGGAGAAATCAGTATGAGCAATCGGTTTGATCTTGAACAAGATATTATGCGTGCATGGAACATCATAGATGACATCAAACTTCTTAACCAAATGATCATGGACGGTAAATTTAATTTGACTGAAGACAAGATATCTAACATTCTTCTTGGAATGGAAGAGATATATTCTCTGCGGTTCGAGAAGATGTTCGACACGTTCGAGAAATGCATTAGAACTGGTGATGTATGAGTCAGGCTCCGCTGGTAACTGTCATCACAGCAACTTCCGCGAATCCTCTTCTTACTGATGTAATCGAGAGCGTACATAATCAGACATACGAAAACATTCAGCATTTGATTTTCGTTGATGGTCCGGCGCATAAAGACAAGGCGCAACAACTGATTGATGCGGCATATTTACACAAGATGCATTCTTCTGTTGACGTTATAGATCTTCCCTATGCCGTCGGAATTGATCGCTGGAATGGTCACAGAATGTATGGAGCAGGAACGTATCTCGCCGACGGCGACTTCGTTATGTATCTCGATGATGATAACACGTTGCATCCGGATCACGTTCAATCTTGCATGAATGTTATGTTGCAAGGAAAGCATTGGACATTCTCTTTCCGGAATATTCAAGACAAAGATAAGAACATTATCTGTCAAGACAACTGCGAATCTCTTGGCGTATATCCTAGCGTTCTTCATCCTGAAGATTACTTCGTTGACGTCAACTGTTATTTTCTAAGAAAAGACGTTGCTGTTTCGATGAGTCCTCTGTGGTACAGAAAGGCGAGAGAGCCGAACGTTCCAGAGGTCGATCGTATTCTTTGCGCCAACCTTCGTCAACATTTCAACAACTTCCTTCCAACATATCGATACACCGTCAATTACACGGTAGGAAACAATCCTATGTCAGTACAGAAAGAGTTTTTCCTGCAAGGCAATCAAGAAATGCTTCGCAGGTATAACGGCAATTTACCTTGGGTGGTTTGATGCATTCATTAAACGACTTGAAGGATTTGTTTCAAGAATATGGTTACAAAGTAAAAGAGTTCAACGGTCACAGCCTTGTTGTTGGAAAAAATACATATGGAATGATCCTCGATCAGATCTATGTCAACGGCGAGTTGATGGACAAAAAGAAAATCATCAGAGAAATCAAAAACAAGAATCGACGTTGATTTTCATATCTGCGCATAGTATAATACCCTCATCATGAATGGAGCAGATATGTTTTATACCAATGTTGAAATGCTTGGCGATAACATCCTTTACAGAGGTGTGCGCAATGGAAAACGAATCAGCCAGAAAATACAATATTCTCCTAAGCTCTACACTAAAGCGTCTAAGAAAACTGCGTGGAAGACGCTTCAAGGCGAGTATCTCGAGGAACTTCCATTCTCGTCAATTTCCGAAGCGCGAGACTTTGTTAAAAAGTATGAAGGTATTGAGAACTTCAAGATCTTCGGTTTCACCAGATACCAGTACGCATTCCTATCCGAACTCTTTCCAAAAGATGTTTCTCCGGAATTTGAAAAAATATGCGTTGCGTACATCGACATCGAGGTCGCGTCAGATGAAGGGTTTCCGGAACCTTCCCTTGCCAACAAAGAAATAACAGCAATCACGCTGTTCGTTGACGGCAAGTATCAGGTCTTCGGTTGCCAGCCATACAACAACTATCGCGACGATGTGAACTATCGGCAGTTCAAATCAGAATATGAACTGCTCAAGGAGTTCGTTGCGGTCTGGACGTTCTACTATCCTGACATCATCACGGGGTGGAACAGCAAGTTCTTCGACATTCCCTATCTCGTCAATCGCATCACTCAGGTTATTGGCGAAGACTATGCGCGTAGGATGTCGCCTTGGAATCGCATAAACGAACGCACGGCATCGTTCAAGGGAAAAGAAGCCAAGACCTACGACATCCTTGGGATTGTCTCTCTTGACTACATCGAGCTGTATCGAAAGTATGCTCCGAACCCAAACCAAGATTCGTTTCGTCTAGACAACATTGCACACGTTGAACTAGGCGAGAAGAAATTGGATTACTCAGAGTATGGTTCGCTTCTTGGATTGTACAAGACGAACTATCAGAAGTTCATCGAGTATAACATCAAAGACGTTCAGCTTGTTGTTGGTCTTGAGAAGAAGATGAAGCTGATCGAGCTGGCAATGACTCTTGCCTATGACTCGAAGACAAACTTCGACGATGTGTTCTCTCAGGTTCGTATGTGGGATGTTATCATCTACAATCACCTGCGAAGCAAAGGCATCATCATTCCGCCGAACGACGATCATACCAAATCTGCTCAGTATGCTGGCGCGTATGTGAAAGATGTGCAGGTTGGTATGCACGATTGGGTTGCTTCCTTTGACTTGACTTCTCTGTATCCTAGTCTGATCATGATGTACAACATCTCACCGGAGACGTTGGTTCAGCCAACGGAATATACCGAAGAGATGCATCGTGTCATATCGCAGAAGATCAACGTCGATTCCATGTTGTCGAAAGATGTTGACACATCAAAGCTCAAACAACTCAAGATGACAGTATGTCCAAACGGTCAGCTGTTCCGTACAGAGAAAGAAGGGTTTCTTCCTACGCTGATGCGGCAGATGTTTGCTGACCGTAAGAAGTACAAGAACCTCATGACGGAAGCCGAGAAAGAGTTGGAGGCAGCTAAGAAGGCAGGCAACAAAGAAGCCATTCCGGATATTGTCAACCGTGTCTCGCGATACAAGAATCTGCAGATGGCGAAGAAGGTTTGTCTGAACTCAGCTTACGGATCCCTCGGGAACAAGCACTTCCGGTTCTACGACATTAGAATGGCGGAAGGGATTACGTTGTCCGGTCAGCTGTCCATTCGTTGGATCGAAGATAACATCAACAGGTACTTGAACAAACTTCTTGGCACTGACACGGATTACGTTATTGCTTCTGATACTGACTCAGTGTATATTCGATTTGATGAGTTGGTGCACAAAGTGTTCGGCAAAACCTTGACAGACAAGCGCAAGGTTATTCAATTCATGGACGTTGCGTGTAAGGAAAAGATACAGCCTTACATCAGCAAGTGTTATGCCGAGCTGGCAGAATACGTTTCTGCGTTCGATCAAACCATGGACATGAAGCGCGAAGCATTGGGTGATCGTGCAATCTGGACTGCCAAGAAACGCTACATCATTAATGTCTATAACAACGAAGGTGTTGAGTACGCTGAACCCAAGATGAAGATCATGGGACTTGAAGCAATCAAGTCCTCGACTCCGTTGATCTGCCGCAACAAGATTAAGGAAGCATTCAAAATAATTCTGAGCGGCAGCGAACTTGATCTTCGCAAGTTCATCAAAGACTTTCGCGAAGACTACAACAATTCTCCGTTGTCTGACATTGCGTTTCCTCGCGGTGTAAATGGTATGAAAGAGTATGGCGTCAAGCTCAAAGATGTTCGTGGTGATCTGAATGCGCTTCGACAAGCACCGTATAAATCAGGAACTCCGATTCATACCAAGGGCGCATTGATCTACAATCATATGATTGAAGTTCTGAAGCTGGAGAAGAAGTATCCCAAGATCGAAGACGGTGACAAGATCAAGTTCGTGTATCTGAAGCAGCCAAATAAAATCAACAGCAACGTTCTTTCGTTCCACGATGTGATTCCGAAAGAGTTTGATATTCAAGACAAGGTCAATTACAATATGCTCTTCGAGAAAACCTTTCTCGACCCACTACAAATTGTGTTGGATTCAATTGGTTGGAAGGCAGAAGAATCCAACTCGCTTGAAGATCTATTTTCATAAAGGAGACTACCATGGGTATTTTGGACAAGATTAAAAAGAACTCCACCATCAAAGAATCTGCTATTCTGGCGAAGTCGAAGTTCTTCACAGACAAAGACATGATTCCAACTTCGATTCCGGTCATCAACGTTGCGCTTTCTGGTCGCCTTGATGGTGGCTTGACTCCGGGTCTGACCATGTGGGCTGGTCCGTCGAAGCACTTCAAGACTTGCTTCTCGTTGCTGATGGCAAAAGCATACATGGACAAGTATGAAGAAGCTGCGCTTCTGTTCTACGATTCAGAGTTCGGTACTCCGCAATCCTACTTCAGTTCCTTTGGTATTGATCAGGATCGCGTTCTTCATACTCCGATCACTGACGTCGAGCAGCTCAAGTTTGATATTATGCAACAGCTGACCAACGTTGACCGCGATGACAAACTGATCATCGTGATTGATTCAATCGGTAACCTTGCGTCGAAGAAAGAAGTTGAAGATGCGTTGGATCAAAAGTCTGTTGCTGACATGAGCCGCGCAAAACAGATCAAGTCTCTGTTCCGTATGATAACGCCGCACCTGACAATGAAAGACATTCCAATGGTTGTGGTTAATCACACCTACAAAGAAATTGGTTTGTATCCCAAAGACATTGTTGGTGGTGGTACTGGTTCCTATTATTCTGCCGATAACATTTTCATTCTTGGTCGTCAGCAAGAAAAAGAAGGAACCGAAATCGTTGGCTATAACTTCATCATCAACGTCGAGAAGTCTCGATACGTTCGCGAGAAGTCCAAGATCCCTGTTGCAGTATCGTTTGAGGGTGGTATAAGTAAATGGTCGGGATTGCTTGACATTGCACTAGAAGGTGGATTCGTACAGAAACCTTCCAATGGCTGGTACTCCAAGACTGACCTTGCAACTGGCGCCATGGAAGACAAGAAGTATCGTTTGAAAGATACCGATACTGAATCCTTCTGGATGCCGATACTTAACTCAAAAGAATTTCAGGAATATGTGAAAAAGACCTATATGGTTTCAAGCACTCCGATTCTTGGCTCAATGGGAGATGATGATGAAGATAATGAGTTGGATACAGAATAAACTTGAGAAGTTGGGAATTGCATATCGAAAGAAATACTATTCCTCCGGTGAATTTTATGAGTATGCAATCGACGTCACTTTAGAAGAATCTCAGGCTCTTCCTATTCGCATTCTCAAAGGTAAGTATGCTGGCGTTGTGTATTGTTATGATACCATAAGAATCACAGAAGAAAACGTTGACGGCACGGCAGATGCGGTTTATAATATTGAGGTGATTCAGTATACTGATAAACTCAAGAAGAACTTCTACGAAGACAAGAAATTTCTGAAAGTTGTTGGGAACATTTTGCTTGCGCTTTTCTGGGATACAATTCAAGACCAGAAACAAAAACAGGAAGGAAATTTAGATGATGAACATCGAGAAGATTATATTGAAGAACCTCATGTCGGAAGAACAGTTCGCTCGAAAGATTCTGCCGTTCATTAAGGAAGATTACTTTCACGATAAAAGCGAAAGAACAGTTCTTCAAGAAGTATCGAAGTTCATTCATAAGTATAACAAGATTCCTTCGTATGAGTCTATCAAGGTTGAGCTCAGCAATCGTCCCGGTTTGATTGCTGATGAATTTCAAGAAGCCGTTGGCATCATTGACGAGATCAAGTCAAACAGTGACGCCAGCGATGAGCAATGGCTTCTTGAAACAACCGAGCAGTTCTGTCAAGAAAAAGCCATTCACAATGCCATCCTTGAGTCCATTCATATTCTTGATGGCTCAAACAAGCAATTCAACAAGGGAGCAATTCCCGTTCTCTTGACCGAGGCTCTTTCGGTTTCGTTCGATCCCTATGTCGGTCATGACTACATCGACAACGCCGAGAAGCGGTATGAGTTCTATCATCGAACGGAGAAGCGCATTCCGTTTGATCTTGAATATATGAACAAGATCACTCGTGGTGGTTTGCCTAGGAAAACTCTTTCCTGTATTCTCGCAGGATGCGTACATCCAGAAACTAAAGTTAAAATTAGGTTTAGGAAAAGAGAGTAAACCCTTTTCGGTATCCGTTATCGATGTATTCTTGTAATTTTTCTGGTTTGATTCTAGTTCTATGGGATCCATTCGTCACGCAGATCATTCCTTTTATGGCTCTTCCCCCAAGGGAATCGTGTTTCTTGAAATTGGATGGATCGTGAATATTCTTTTTATTTTGTTTTTGGAGGAATCCGCTAACCTTCCCCGCTTTTGATGCTAATTGTTTTCTGCCATTTTCGCTGAATGTCCCCACCTTCATTTTCTTTTGCGTTTGTGCAGATTTTTTACATCTTTCTTTTTGTTTGATTTTGTTATCTTTATATTCTTGCGAAAATATGCCGATTTTATTTTGATGACACCACTGACCAATAATTTTTCTTTGTTCTGAACTTAATCTAGCTCCCAACATTTTCATAGATCTCAAATCATTTGGGATCCTGTTGATCCTCCAAAGGAGGAAGTGTGCGATTTGATGTTCTCTCAAAGTTAAATATGTGTAGTTTTCTTCTACATCTAAACCGCCGGAATGAACTGGCGTTATGTGGTGCCTATGTAAATTGGATCCATGAACCCAACTATCTTTCAGTTGCTTTCTCGACTGACATAGGTTATGATATATTCTGAAATAAATAGACATTGCTGGCACTCCTGTATAGTGTTAGAGCAGATGGATATTTGCACTATCGCGATCTGCACCTTTATTTATATACGTTGGAGCATAAATTATGTGGGTTGAGAAAGAAATTTGCATTTCTGAAATTGAAGAATTGCTTTCATCCAACTATGAAGTAGAAGTCGATTCCCCCGACGGATATGTTCCCGTTTCCATGTTTGTTGATAAAGGAATGTGGGACGAATATCGGCTTGAACTTGAAAATGGTGAAATTGTCAGGGTGAATGAGAATCACTTATTTGAGACAGATCAAGGATGGAAACGAGCTCAAGATATTTGGCACGAACAGACAGTAGTTGGTCACGTTCCTTTTAAATATCTCTGTACTGAGGGATATCGTTTTGGAAGAGTTAAGCGCACTAGAGCAAGAATTCCAATTGTCGATATTCAAGTGGAACATGAAAATCATCGGTATTATACGAATGGCGTTTCTTCACACAACACTGGCGTTGGGAAATCTCTGTTCATGTGTCATATGGCAGCATCCTCGCTTTCAGAGAATCTGAACGTTCTGTACATCACAATGGAAATGGCTGAAGAACGTATCGCCGAGCGAATCGATGCCAATCTGTTGAACGTTCGTGTTGATGAACTTGAGACTATGCCGAAAGATATCTATCTGCGAAAGATTCGTAGTCTTGAGTCCAAGACCAAAGGCAAACTGATCATCAAGGAATATCCCACGGCATCGGCATCTACTGCACATTTCCGTGCACTGTTGAATGATCTGGCATTGAAGCGCAACTTCGTTCCTGACGTTATCTTCGTTGACTATATGAACATCTGCGCCTCTGCTCGACTGAAGCATGGTGCAAACGTCAACAGCTATTCGTACATCAAAGCCATTGCCGAAGAGCTTCGTGGACTGGCAGTTGAGTTTGACGTTCCGGTTGTGACAGCCACTCAGACTACTCGATCTGGTTATTCCAACTCTGATCCGGGCATGGAGGATATCTCTGAGAGCTTTGGAACTGCGGCGACCGTTGATTTCATGATCTCGATTGTTGCAACAGAACAGTTGGATGCAATGAATCAGATTTTGGTCAAACAGCTAAAGAACCGTTTCTCCGATCCATCCAGCAACAAGAGGTTTGTTCTTGGAATCGACCGAGCCAAGATGCGTCTGTATGACGTCGCTCAGACTCAGCTGGCGGATTCCGGTCAAGATGACGTTCCGATTGCAACTCGGATTCTTCAACAACCGCATTCTAAACCAATGCTTAACGGTGACGGCAAGTACGATAAATTCAAGACGTTCTCCTTCGACTAAATAGCTAACACGGGGCAAATTCTATGGGGAACTATTGTGTTAGATTTCGTCAAATTTCTTCTCGCCGAATCAGTAACCAAGGAGTTCGGTAAGCTAAAACATCTCGAGCATCTTGAAGATCACGTTATCAATGACGGCGAGCATGGATTTCATCATGCCGTTAAAGTGCTTGATCATATGCATACCAAACTCAAGGGTGGGTTTACTGACTCCAAACTGACCACAAAGTACGACGGTTCTCCTTCGGTTGTTTTCGGTCATCACCCCACGACCGGCAAGTTCTTCGTAGCATCTAAGTCTGCATTCAATAAAAACCCCAAGATAAACTATACGCCAGAAGATATTGAGCGCAATCATGGGCATGCTCCAGGATTGGTCGCCAAGCTCAAGCAGTCTCTTGAGCATCTTCCCAAAGTGGCTCCGAAGAAGGGCGTCTATCAGGGCGATCTGATGTATGGTGAAGGCGACGTTCATGAGCATGGTGGTGCTCAACATTTTACGCCCAACACCATCATGTATTCCGTGGACAAGAACTCCAAGGAAGGCAAGAAGATCAGCAAAGCCAAACTCGGCGTCGTTGTACATACCAAATACCATGGCAGCAACCTTGAGGATATGAACGCAGGGTTTGATCCTGATACGCATAATTTCTCTCATCACTCTGATGTTCATATGATCGATCCTGAGACCAAGATCGATGCTGGTTCATATTCCGAAGCTGAAGAAGCCAAGTATAAGAAGCACCTGAAGGCAGCGCACAAAGCCTTGAGCATGACTCATCCAGAGACGTTTGCCGAGACTACCCATCATCAGGAACACCTGAAGACCTATATCAACAAAACCGTCAGAACAGGCGAAAAGCCATCCGTAGAAGGGTATCGTCAACACCTTTCCGAGCAGGGCGCAAAAGCAGCTGAGAAGGTTTCTACGGAGAAAGCCAAGAGGCAGCGGCTCGAGCATACGATGGGATTATTAAACCACGTTGATACTCATCATGGCAAGTTCAAGTCGTTATTGGATATCCACCACCATCTCCAGCAAGCCAAGGACGTTCTGGTACATTCTCTCTCCAAGAATACAGGAGATTATGAGCACAGCGTCGATGGGAAAGAAACGAAGCCCGAAGGGTTCGTTGCAACTGTTGGTGGGCATCCTACAAAACTGGTCGATAGAGCTGAATTTTCCAGAGCTAATTTCGCTAAGACCAGAGGATAATTTTATAAATAGAGTATAATGTAAATACCCCACAGAGCGGGAATTCATATGTCAATTAACGAAGATAAAAGGGAGGAAATGTCCAAAGGGACCAGCAAACATGCTGTGTTCACCTTTGGGCGATGTTGATTCTCACCACCTACAACTGGACACAAGAAACTCGTCGATTCAGTAATAAGCCACGCCAAAAAGGCAAAGGGCGATCATTACGTCTTCGCCTCTCAATCGCAAGATCCAAAGAAAAACCCGCTGCACCATGACGAGAAGGTTTCGTTCATGAGCAAGTTCTTTCCGCACGCAAACGTTTCCGACGAAAAGACAGTAAAGACTCCGATTGATGCGATGAAGCATCTCCATGGTAAAGGTTACAAAAGAGTAACCATGGTCGTTGGTTCTGATCGCGTTCAGGAAATGCACAACCTTCTTCATCGTTATAACGGCAAGGATTATAACTTTGACCATATCGAGGTCAAGTCGGCTGGCGCAAGAGATCCAGACGCAGAAGGCGTTGAGGGAATGTCAGCGTCTAAGATGCGCGCTCATGCCTCAGCAAAAGAGTTTTCGAAATTCAGAGAAGGCGTTCCTAATCCTGATCACGCCGAAGAATTGTATCATGCCGTTAGAAGGGGATTGAAATTGGAATCTGCACAGAAACACTTCAAGGCACTTTTCCTTGTTGGAGGTCCGGGAAGCGGAAAGGACATTCTCATCAAGTCAGGGCTGCAAGAGTCCGGAATGGTTGAGATCAGCCTCGAGAAGATGTACAAAACCATACTCGAGAAGAACTCGCTAAAAGAACTCAGTTCTTTCAGTTCGGTCTTTATAAACGGCAATGCTGACGACTACAACAAGATTGACGTTTGCCGTAAAGTATTTGAGCAAATGGGCTATGATACTTCCATGCTGTTCGTCTATACAGAGAACGCCGAGTCGAAGAGAAGAAACGACGTTCGCATTCAAAGCGGATCCAAAACGTTCTCGGAAGAAGCTAGACTGAACAAATATAGTCAGTCAATCATGAATATGAAAAGATTCTCCGAAGAGTTCTCCAGCTTCTTTCTCTATGACAACTCCAGAGATTTTCGAAGAGCAAACGAAGCAACCAAGAAGGAAATAATTGGTTGGACGAAAGAGCTGTTCGAAGGAATATCTAACTTCATAACAACCCCACCATCAAACCCCGACGCAATCAAATGGTTGGTCGAGTCGGGGAAAATAGACGTCACTCATATCAATCAACTCTTTGAGGAAACAATCGGAGAAAGCAATGAAGATCTTAAAACTTTTGAAGAAGCTGTTCTGGGCAGAAGTTCCAGAGGAAGTAAAAAAGGAATCGCCAGTGACCCCAGAGAAGGTGGAATCCCCAAGTCCTCAGACAACAGAGCCGAGCGAGTCGTCGCCGCCGAAGCCGAAGAAGCCAAAGCAGACACAAGCAAGGGCAAAAAAATCTACAGGAAACAAGCAACCAACCCAGGGAAATACTTCGACTCGAAAATAGGTGCAGTTCCGTCGGGCGGAATTGGACTTACTGCTTACACAGTTGCTGAAAAGAAATCCTTCTCGAACTTCAGAAAGAAATAACGGAGAACTAAAATGAATCCATTCAATGACAAAATTAACAAGACAGTTGCTGAAGCCGCAAAGAAGGTGATGGAAGAATCTAGTCATCACGACTTCAAAGTTGGAGACAAAGTCCATCTTGGAATGGCTCTTAAGGGCGGGGCTGGATATGAAGGAACAATTCATAAAATCGAGGACAACGTTGCTCACGTGAAGCTCGAAGACCCAACCTCAAAGTGGGGTCCAAGAATTCTCAAGGGAAGAGTTGATGCTTTGACTAAGATGAGCGAAGGCTACAAGGAAGACGAAAAGAAAGCTCCTTTTAAAGGTCCGTATCGCGACGCAACCAAACCTAAGAAAGACCAATTCGGCAACGTTATTAAGAATAGAGCCAAGAACCTTGCCAAGCAGGGAATGCGTGGTGTTCATAAAGAAGAAGTCGAGCAGATTGATGAATTGAAGAGAGACACTTTAATTAATTATCGTTCAGCAGTTACAAAAGGATCCGCTGACCGCCAAAACAAAATGAGAGACGCTATGAATGCTTATGATGATGATCCTAAAAATAAGGATTTAAGGGATAAAATGTTTAAATTAATGAAAAAATCAGATAATAGACAACGCGGCTATAAAACCGCAGGAGTGCAACTCGGTAGAGGTGGCGCTAGAATGAGAAAGGAAGAAGTCGAGCAAGTCGCTGAGCGTCTGATCGGAAAGCAACACAAGATCGACGCCAACAAGAATGGCAAGATCGATGCTCATGACTTCAAACTTCTTCGTAACAAAACAAAGAAGGCGAAAATGAATGAGAGCTATGTTCTGATGGAAGAGACGACTCCGGCTCTTTCTGCCTCGATGAAGGCAATCCTTGCTGATGCATTCCATATGTACTTCAAGGCTCATACCTTCCACTGGAACGTAGAAGGCGCGAACTTCCCCGAGTATCACAAGTTCTTCGGCGACATCTATGAGCAGCTGTTCGACACGATTGATCCAATCGCCGAAGAGATTCGCGCTCTTGGTGAATATGCTCCCAAGTCACTTGATGAGCTGAAATCGTCAACGTCGATCTCAACTGAATCTGCAGATACACCTGCGGCAATGTTCTCTGCGCTTATTGCTGATAACAACAAGATCATTGCTGGTCTGACTTCTGGCTACAAGATTGCCGAGGCTGCTGGTGAAATCGGTCTTTCCAATTTCCTTCAGGACAAGATTGACGCTCACAAGAAACTGGGCTGGATGATCAAGTCGACGTCAAAAGGAGCGTGAGATGGCAGTCAAAGAACCTACTGGTGGTCTCAAGAAAGCGTGCTGGAAAGGCTACACGGCTGTCGGCATGAAGAATAAGAATGGAAGGAAAGTTCCTAATTGCGTTCCTGTGAAGGAAGAAAGCAACGAACCCAAAGATCGTGAGTGGGGAACGACCAAACTGACCAAGAGATATAAAAAGGACACTCCTGGTCAGTGCGATTGCACTCAGAAAGAAGAAGTCGAGCAGATGGATGAAACTAAAGATATGACCAAGGCTCTGACTAAAAAGATCGAGGCGAAAGGTAAGCATACAACATATCGCGACAAAGATGGTTTGCTGAAACTCAAGAAACTCAAAAAAGAAGAAGTAGAGCAGATTGATGAGTTGACTGGAATACGCAGCAGCAAAGAGAAGGCAAGAAGCTATCTGCAAACTGCCAAAAATGCAATGATCTATAGCGGAAAGAGACCAAGCGGTAAGTACATGCCACCGAGCGGAACTGAATCTACAAGGAAAGCTGTGAAGCGTGCTGAAACTACGCTGTCATTGAACAAAATGTCTGAGGGATATGGGGCATATGCACCTAAAAGATATGGAAGCCGCGAAGACGATTGGGGACATGAGCCGCCAGATCGTGACGATAAAAAATTCCGGTTCAGCGGTCAGACCAAGAATAGCTGGTCGCACGTTTATGTCAATGGAGAGAAAGTAAAAGAATTCCATGGAGCATCTTCACACGATGATGCTGCAGAACACGCATACGAGCTCCTTCATAAACACAAGAAAGCGGGTCAAAATCATAAAATAGAAATTCACGATCACAGCCAACCAAACACAAAGATTCGCGTTGATGAAATGAATGGTATTGCGAAACAGCCGAAAGCTGGTGTTGAGAAACTCGTTAGTAAGATTAACCCAGACAAAGGCGCGAAGGTCGTCAAAGAAACCAGAAACGTCATTCGCGAAGTGATCAAGAAGGCAGTTGACAAGCAAGAAACGAACAAAGCAAACGGAAAAACTGCCACTGGCGAGCCAATGCCGAAAATTGAAATCGACCCTGTGATTAGTCTTGACAGCAATAAAGGAATTTAATATGAACGAAGAAGTTAATTATGCTATGGTAGAATCGATCAATGCGAGATTAGATGAGTTGTCACACAGGCACTTTCATTCTCTGAGTGCAATTGATAGCGCAGTTCAAGATATACTGTCGGACTACGATATTCAATTTCCTGGGGGAATTGATGACGAAGAAGACGCTATCTTCGAGATTGAGGGCGAAGACGATTTGTTTCTTTATGCTGTAGTAGATCAAGAGCCTGTTGGCTACTCAGTATACACTCAACTGTTAGAACAGGAAGATATAATTGATATACAAGATGGAATTGATGGAATGGAGAGTTATGAAAATATTGGCGTAGATTTCCTAACAAGAGTGAGACATTCGGCTGACGATTAATGTTCGATAATTTAAATGATGACAATTTGTTAGTGTATGCGATCAAGTGTTACGATACACCAAATTGCGTTATGTCGGAATTTCACGAAGACTACAGTCGAATCTATTTGCTGAAGAAGTTGTTTACGAAATATTTGAACGCTAATGAACTGAACGTGAGATTGATACTGAATCATATTGTTATCGTGTATAACGTATTCGGTTCAGAGGGCGCGACTAGGTTGCTGTTCTTTCATCTAAAAGAAGAACACTACTCCTTGTTGAAGCCTTTCTTGATACTGCTGAACTTTATGCCGGATGTGATATACGGCATTGACGGAAAGGATATACTGTCTTCGGACATTCCGCTTGAAGAGGAAATAGTTAAATGCCTAAGAGCTTTAGAGAATTAAGAGAACAGTCGATACGACTTGGGTCTGGAAAGAAATATCCAAGCAGACATACTGCATCTCACAAAAGAGAACCCCACATTTCTCATGCTCTTACCACTGCCCCTACTCAGGAATTCGATAGACCAAAAAAACAAATACAAGAAATTCTTGGAACTCTTGCTTTAGGTGCTGCCGTCGGAGCTTTAGGATACAGAGCAGTAACAAGAAAAGGTGGAGTTGTAGATCGAGTAAAAAATGAGAGGGAGAAAAAAGAAAAGTTAAAGTTGGCAATTAAGAAGTCAGAAGAAAGAACAAAAAACCTTAAAGATAGTTTGAGAAAGACTTCGGTGGTAAAAGCAGCACTGAATATGCAAGAAGATGCTCCTGCCGTTTCAGTTGCAGGTGGCGCAGTTCCCTCTATAACTGACCCAACTACAAATTATGCAGCGCAACTAAAGAAAAAGATAAACATGTTTAGGAGGAAAAAGCCGCAATGAGAAGCCTATGGATAACTTTATTCACAGGTAAAGACAATAAAAGCCTTGACGTTGGTCGAATTATTTGGTTTATGTCTGTATTAAGTTTCATTGTGTTCGCTTTCCTTGGTCTTTACATGGACAAACCAACAGACTATATTGCCTATGGTACAGGTCTTTCCACTCTGCTCGCAGCAGGTGGAGCTGCACTTGGACTCAAGGGCAAAACGGAACCAGAGGATAAACCATAATGTTTCCATTTCTCGGCTCAGTAATTCCTCTTCCCTACAAAATACTTGCAATCGCACTTCTTGTTGCAGCCATTGCCGGATTTTCGTATGTTAAGGGTTACTCTCATGCTGAGAATAAATATGAACTCGAGAAAGCTAAGTTTATAGCTGATAGCGAGCGCAAGTATAATGAACTTCTGCTAAAGAAGAACAAGGTTGACGTTCAAATCGTTACTGAATATCTTGAGAAGAAAGTCTACATAACGAAATGGAGAGAAAAGAATGTTAGTGTCATTGACGAAATACCTACCAGTACTGTGTGCGATCTTCCTAATGGTTGGGTGCACATCCACAACTCCAGTGCCGCAGGTTTACATGCCGACACCTCCTCCGCTGCTGATGGAACCCCCAGCGGAATTAACACCTCTGAAGCCCTCGGAGGAGTCGTCGAAAACTACGGCACCTGCCACGAAACCGCAGAAAAATTGAAATCTTTACAAAAGTGGATTCGTCAGCAGAAAGCCCTCTCGGAGTCTGCCAATGCCAAATGACAATAACCATTTAGATTATGACCGTCGAGTATACGATTCTAAGCTGAACAGGCTGGAAGTTGAAGTGAGTGCAATGAAGGAGAAAATCTCATTCTTCAACGTCATCTATCAAAAGTTTGATGACACTCTAGACAAGGTTCAGAAGTTAATGGAAGATCGAAGAAACGAAACCAATCACGACCTCAAGGACGTCTATAGCAAGATAACGGAGGTCGAGACCAAAATCATGGATGAGATGCACGCCATGCGTGAAGAAATGAAAAAGCAACACGAAGAAGAAAGAAAGAAAATCGCCGATCTGGACAAGTGGCGTTGGATTGTAGTTGGTGCAGCTGCAATTGTTAGTTGGGTTGCTTCTTCTTTCTCACAATTCATCAAATGAAAACATTTAAGCAGTATCTCAGCGAACAAGAGCGCGATCAGAAGATCGACCAATTCGTTGCTTATGCATGCAAACATTTGGGCATAAACGAACCGCCGCATATAAACGTTATTGATGACAAGAAAGTTGCTCAAGAGAATGCCAGCTTTGGTGGATATTATCCCGGCAGAAGCAAGATCGATCTGAACGTTGGTGGAAGACACCTTGCCGATTGTCTGCGTACACTGGCTCATGAGCTTGTGCACTATAAGCAAGATATAGACGGTCGTTTCGACGGAGTCGAGATGGCAGGAGAAACTGGTAGCACGTTTGAAAATGAAGCAAACAGCGAGGCTGGCATAATGCTTCGCAACTATGGAAGGGCGAATCCGTGCATCTATGAAGAATTTAGCTGAGAAGAAACTGCTTGTCTCGATGATGCAGGCTTTGGGTCAGCCAGTTGACCCTGCCTTGATAGAATCCATTCGCCTTGAGGAAGAGCTGACAGCGAAACTCTTTCCGCAGAAAGAAGTCATCGTAAAAGAAGAGCAAGAACACCAAGAAGAAGAAATCGTTGAGGAACAACCTCAAGAAGAAGTTCTTGTCGAAGAAGCAGCTCCAATAGTTGAAGTCAAAGAGGTTCCAACCACTAAAGATTTGGTGAGTAAATCTGTAGAAGCAATATCGAAGATCAAACCACCAGCGAATCCAACGCCTCAGCAAACATCATACGATATTGAGCTGAAATTCATTCGGCGGCAGTTGGAAGACATACAGAAAAGATATTCCACTATTGCGTGGGGTTCTGGTGGTGGCGGTTCTGTTCTGATTCGGGATATGTCCGATTTCGTTAGCACTTCTGTTGGTGTTGGCAAGTACATCACGTGGAACAACGGAATGTTCTACATGGACGATGTCAATACAAATGAAGTTATCTACAATACAACATACGTTACTTCTAATTCATATACGGTTGTTTCTGGCGATTACTATATCGGAGTCAATCATGCCGGTCCAGTTACTGTGACTTTGCCGGCTGTTGCATCTTCCGGTAGAAAGCTGATAGTCAAAGATGAATCGGGAAACTGCCAAAATAATGCAATAACAATTGCTGGTACCATAGACAACGATCCTGGCGGCGTTATACTGATGATCAACAACGGAGCAGTCGATTTGCTCTTTAGAGATGGATGGAGAATAACCTAATGTCATATTTGTTGGATAGAAATGTTACTCAAGGGACTGTGCCGTGGGAAGTCACAAACTTCTTCAATGCAGTTAGCGTCGATGCATTTGCTCGGCAACGTGTATCCGAACCACATACGTTGGGTGACTACAAGCACCTCTATGGTATAGATCCCAACTTTATTGAAAACCTTTCTAATGGTGGAACAATAGCATTCCAAGCAAACAAAGCCTGTGCCAGATTGACGACATCAAGCGCATCAAATAGTTCTGTTATACACCAGAGCAAGTTCTATCACCATTACATGCCAGGAAAAAGCCAACTTATTCTAAGCAGCTTCAATTACTACACAGCAACGTCAAATGTTAGAAAGCGCACAGGATACTTTGACGATAACAATGGAATTTTCTTTGAACAAGCTGGTGATGGTACGCTGGCGATTGTGCTTCGCAGTTATGTCACAGGTTCTCCAGTCGATAGAAAGATAAGTCAGTTTGGTGGCGTATATGGGGCAGGAGATACGGGTTGGAACGTAGATGCCTGCGCTGGCGGTGCAAGTAATTCTCTCAACCCAAGTGGGTTTACGCTTGATATTACCAAGACTCAGCTGCTCATGATGGATTTCCAGTGGCTGGGTGTTGGTAGAGTTCGCGTTGGTTTCGCACACAATGGCGAGTTTGTTCTTGCTCATACATTCAATGGATCAAACGACCTTGATGTAGTTTACATGAGCAATCCAAACCTTCCAGTCAGATGCGAGATTACAAACACTGGAACGACAACTGGCGCATACATGGATCAGATCTGTAGCTCTGTTATGTCCGAGGGTGGATACATTGAAGCTGGACAAGATTGGGCTGTGACGAATCCAACATTAAGAACATTAACAGCATCACAAACTTTACCGATAATGGCTATACGACTGAAGAATACATTCAAGACATATTCAAATAGGATGATTGTTCGAGCGGGGAACATCAACGTGTTCTCATCTGGAACAAACATCAAATGGAAACTACTTAAACTTCCTGATGATTCTCAACTGACTGGGAACACGTGGGTTGATGTTGATACAGATAGTGGTGTGCAATATAACGTCACAGCTACCGCATACACAGACGGCGATGAGATTGATAATGGATGGGTTGGTGCCTCAACTCAAGGTAGCCAAAAAGCGGGTGGAGCGCCCAGTAGCAATCCGCCGTCAACCGCAAAAAAGAATTATATCGTGCAGAACTACGACAGTTCAAACAGCGAAATATACGTTGTGGCAATAACAAACCTAGACAACGCTCAATCAACTGAGGTTGGTGTTGGAATTCAGTGGAGGGAGATCTACTAATGAAAGACTTCAAACAATTCTTGATGGAAAGAGGTGAAGACGCAAAGGGATATAAAAGAGCAACAGAAGATGGAGCTGGTCTGACTCGCAAAGGAGCCAAGGCTATGGGGATTAAAACCGCAGTCACAACTCCACCAAGCAAATTGGATCCAGAAGGCAAGGCAGCAAAGCGTCGCAAATCGTTCTGTGCGCGTATGGGTGGTATGAAGGGTCCAATGAAAGACGAGAAGGGAAGACCGACTCGGAAGGCTATGTCACTTCGTCGCTGGAACTGCTGATTTATAAATAACGGAAACGTTTAGGAACCGTACGATGCTCACGTTCAAGCAACTCAATATTCTCAGAGAAGAAGCTAAAGCCAAAAAGGTATCTTCAAATACAAAAGGAGTTCTTCATGAACTTCTTGTGGGATACCATTTGAGAAAGAGACATATGGAAAAGCACCCAGATATTGCCGGGGCATCTCCAGAAGAAGTTCATGATAAACTAAAAAGTCAAATTACCCCAGAACAGTATGAAAAGATTAATAAAAGAGCAAAAGCGGCAGCGGAAGACATAAAAAAGAGAGTTGGCGCTCACGGCAGGATTGTCCGAGTTCAATGGACATCAAAAGAAGGCGATTTACATAGAGCCACTGGTATACACGCAACTCAGAAACAAGACGCCTCTGATATTGTTGTTACAACTAAAAATGCTTTGGGCGAAGAGAAGCATCATGGAGTGAGTTTAAAAGTCACCGACAAGAAGTCCGGCAACCTTCCAGTATCCAATCCTGGAATGGAAAGTACTCTTGGCGGTAAAGAGATTCTAGAAAATCATAGAAAAAGATTGATCAAAAAACATCCATGGATTTCTAAGATAACCAACCCTGATGCCAGAAAGGCATATATGAGAGCAAATCCAGCTATTAGAAGTGAAGTGCGAGAAGCGAATAGCAGAGCATTAAATGCTGTTGCATCTCATCTACATTCACAAATAGAAGCAATGACACCAAAACAAAGAGCAGAACACATACGAAAAATTATTGCTGCCAAAAAAACTCCAATGCAGGAAGCAGGTCACGCTCACATAAGACACACAACTTATGAGGAAGGATCAACGTCCGCAACAGATCCCGCAAATGCTCACGAACATATTCTAAACGATCCCGAAAACATAGAAGTAAGAAGATCTGGGACTTCAGTGATCTTTAGTCACAGGGGAGTTGATTTTGCTAAGCATAGATTGAAATTCGAAAACGCAGACAATCCAACAAGCGTTATCAAAGGTTCTGGAGAGTTGATAGGGGAGCACTAACCAACTTTCCTTTCAAGTTGTCTTGAGGTATAATATGAACGTGTGATTTTGAGTTTTCGTTATGTCTATTTTCATTGATCGCAAATATCTTCTCCTTGTCTCTTCGAAGCTAAGAAACTTCAAGGACAAGGGGAACGATGTTTACAACTTCTCCTGCAACTTCTGCGGCGATTCATCAACCAACAAACTCAAGGCACGTGGGTACATCTTCCGCAAGGCAGACAGTTACTTCTACATGTGCCACAATTGTCAGGTTTCGATGGGTTTCGCAAAGTTCCTCCGCGAGACTGAGCCAACTCAATACAAATCCTATCTTCTTGAGCGTTATGGTGAAACATCCAAGAAGATCGATCAACCAAGAGAATCCAATAACGTAGTTCTCTTCGGTCAGTCGCCTCATCAGAAGTTCTCTGATAAAGTAAAAATAAATCTTGATTCCATCGACAAGCTGGATAAAAAACACCCAGCTCGCGAATACATACAAAACAGGCTGATTCCTGAAATCTTCTGGAGAGACATCTACTATGCTGAAGACTTTAAGGTTTTTATGGATCAAAATTTCCCTAATCACGGAAAAGATCTCATTGATAATGACCCAAGACTTGTACTATTCTATAGAAACCGAAGCGGCACTATTACGAATGTTGCGGGACGATCTCTTGTTAAAAATGATCCGCGACTTCGATACATCACTATCAAGGTTAGTGAGGAAAAGAAAGTCTTCGGACTCGAAAGAATAGATTTAAAGAAGCCTATCTATGTTGTAGAAGGGCAGTTCGACAGTTTCTTTCTTCCTAACTGCGTTGCCTCTGGTGATTCAAACCTTATTGGAACCGGCGACTATCTATTCTCTTTGAGAGGAACCAAGCGAGGAATCATTCTTGTCTACGACAACGAAGATCGAAATGCCAACAACATCAAACAGATGTACAGAGCAATTAAGGAATGTTATGCCATATCATTGTTCCCCAAAAACATTCCATACAAAGATATAAATGATATGGTACTCGGCGGATATTCGCCAGAAGAGATTGAAAAAATTGTTGACGAAAATACATTCGTCGGTTTAAAAGCTGAACTCAACCTTACTGCATGGAGAAAAATATGAACGTTCGATTGATTTGTTTCAGCCAACCTTCGGCTGAGTTTTTTAATGAAACTGCGATGGGAACGTTGGAAGAGTTGACAGCATATGTCGCTCGTGTATCAAATCCATCCAATCAGATGAATACACAAACCTCAAGAAAATTGATAAAGTATCTAATCAATAATAAGCATTGGTCGCCTCTTGAGATGACTCATGCCACTCTCGAGATTAATACAACCAGAGATATTGCACGACAGATTCTTCGTCATCGCAGTTTCTCTTTTCAAGAATTTTCTCAGCGTTATGCCGACCCGACTCAGTTTGATTTTGAGGTTCGAGAAGCAAGACTTCAAGATAAAACTAACAGACAGAATTCTATAGAAATTGATAGAACAAATGCGGCGGAAAGAGAACTTGCCGAAACATTTAGAATGGAGCAGATGATTCTTCTTAGAAATACTAAAAAATTATACAAATGGGCACTGAACAACGGAATCGCAAAAGAACAAGCTCGTGCTATTTTGCCCGAGGGGTTGACCCCTTCGCGCATGTACATGGCTGGTAGCCTGCGTTCATGGGTTCACTACATACAGTTGAGAAGTAAGAACGGCACTCAGCTAGAGCATATGAAAATTGCTAAAGAATGCGCGAAGGTATTACAACCCATTTTTCCCTTGATTGATGAACTCGTTGGAGACTAAATATGAACACCCGAGATGATGTGAAAAGGTTTATGATTGCTTGCAGCCAGCAAGTTATCGATACGCCATGTTTAAATGAATGGACTGAGAAGCAAGCCGACTTATACATGAAGCTAATCGCCGAAGAGTTCGCAGAGCTTTCGGAAGGTTGGCGTAAATCTGATCTGGTTGAAATCGCTGACGCTTGTGCTGATTTAATCTGGGTTATTCAGGGTCTTAATCATACGCTGGGAATTCCTCAGCAAAAAGTCTGGGATGAAGTTGCGCGGAGCAACATGTCTAAAATTTCGGAAAACGGGAAAGTGTTGAAGAGAGCCGACGGTAAAGTTCAAAAGCCAGAAACCTATTCTCCGCCCGACATCGCATCAATAATCAATAACTAATTAAGGAGAATAAAATGGATGTAACTCAGTCTATTTTGTCGGACATCGTAGTATTCAACAAGTATGCTAAATTCATTCCCGAGATACAGCGTAGAGAAACATGGGAAGAACTTTGTGATCGTAACATGGCTATGCACGTTCGCAGATACCCTGAGATAAAAAGTCAGATTCGTAATATCTACAAGAATTTTGTTTATAATAAAAAAGTCCTTCCGTCGATGCGTTCCATGCAGTTCGCTGGAATGCCCATCGAACTTTCTAACTCGCGTATATTCAACTGCGCGTACATGCCCATGGAGCACCCATTTGCTTTTGCTGAATTGATGTTCCTTCTTCTTGGCGGTACTGGTGTTGGCTATTCCGTACAGAAACGTCATGTCGAGAAACTTCCAGAGATAGTTGGTCCAGCTGAAAAGACAAGAAGATTCCTTGTCGGCGATTCTATAGAAGGTTGGGCTGATGCAGTTAAGATTCTTGTCAAGGCATACACAACAGGAAAGTCTGATCCAGTGTTCGACTTCCGTGACATTCGCCCCAAAGGTGCGTTGCTCGTTACCAGCGGCGGCAAGGCACCTGGTCCTGATCCGCTTCGTATTTGCTTGGATCAAATTCGTCAGGTTCTTAATAACGCCATTGGTCGCAAGCTGAAGCCGATCGAAGTACATGACATTTGCTGCTTTATTGCCGATGCCGTTCTTGCTGGAGGTATTCGTCGCGCTGCTATGATCGCAGGTTTCGACATCGACGACTACGACATGCTTTCTTGCAAGTCTGGCGCATGGTGGGAAACAGCACCTCAACGCGGAAGAGCAAACAACAGCGTTGTTCTGAAGAGAGGGGAAATAACGCAAGAACAATTCAATCATATCTGGGATCTGGTAAGAATGTCCGGAGCAGGTGAGCCAGGAATCTTCTGGACCAATGACTATGATCTGTTCACCAACCCTTGCGCCGAGATATCGCTCAAGCCATATCAGTTCTGCAATCTTACAGAAATCAACGTATCAGACGTCGTTGATCAGGATGATTTGAATAGTCGTTCTGCTGCTGCAGCTTTTATTGGAACTCTGCAGGCTGGTTACACTGACTTTCACTATCTCCGGAACATTTGGAAAGAAACAACCGAAGCCGAAGCATTAATCGGCGTTGGTCAGACAGGTATTGCCAGCGGCACAGTTCTTTCTCTGAATCTAGTAGAGGCTGCTGAAGTTGTTAAGAAAACCAACGAGGATCTTGCGAAACAACTCGGAATCAATCCAGCCGCAAGAACTACCACTATCAAACCTTCCGGCACTACTTCGCTTGTTGTTGGTTCTTCTTCTGGCATTCATGCCTGGCACAATGATTATTACATTCGTCGTATGCGCCTTGGTAAAAACGAAGCAATGTATTCATACATTAAGCAAAACTTCCCAACTCTAGTTGAAGATTGCGTTTTCAAGCCTCACCTGGAATCCGTTCTTTCTATTCCTCAAAAAGCACCTGCTGGCGCCATTCTTCGCAATGAGAGCGCAATGGATCTCCTTGAGCGCGTGAAGAAGTTCAACCTAGAGTGGGTTAGAACGGGTCATCGTTCAGGCGAAAACTTCCACAACGTTTCTTGTACTATTTCGCTGAGAGATGAAGAGTGGGAAACTGTCGGCGAGTGGATGTGGCAGAACCAAGATAACTATACAGGCATCTCCGTTCTTCCATACGATGGAGGCACTTATGTGCAGGCTCCGTTCGAGGATTGTACTGAAGAAACGTTCAACGAAATGGTACAGTCGTTGCACGACATCGATCTTTCTGTTGTTCATGAGTATGACGATAACACTGCGTTAACAGACCAAGCTGCTTGCGCTGGAGGTGCATGCGAAATAAAATAACTATATAAAAGAAAAGGAGATATGCCATGCGAATGTTTTTATTTTTGTTAGCTGTTTTTAGTTTGTCTGCTGCAGCAGAAGTTTATCCGTACAAGGTGAATAGAGTTATCGATGGTGATACTGTAGAAATACAAACTCCTTTTCTTCCAGCTCCACTGAAACCAGTTCTCGCATTGAGAATACTTGGAGTAGATACGCCTGAGAAAGGAAAGAGAGCAAAATGCAGTAGCGAAGCAGCCAAAGGCGAACTCGCGACAAAATTCGCCATAGAAAAAATTCAATCAGCTACATTAATTCAAGTTGAGATTATTGACTGGGATAAGTATGGTGGGAGGATATTAGGCGATTTGTTCATTGATGAACAACGACTCTCCGACTTGCTTATTCAAAATGGACATGCTCGTGCATACGACGGAGGAACGAAGGAGAGTTGGTGCAATGAAGTATAACAAGAGAGCAGTAATATCTTGCGATAACTGCGACGCAACAGACTACAGAATATTCTATATGGAGGATGCCGGAGTGCCCGAGACCTGCCCGTTTTGCGGTGAGGAACTCGAAGACGTGAGGACATACGATAAAGATGAATTCGAGGAACTTGAAGACTTCATAGACGAATTTAATATAATAGAAGATGAAGATTAGCGTCGGAATCGACTATTCTCTAACATCACCATGCATGTGTATAATGAAAGAACCTTCGTTTGAGGGTTCTTCTTTTTATTTTCTCACTTCAGAAAAACGCAACACTGGAATGTTACTTCCCAATGTTAGGGGAGATCTACATTCTGATTATGTAGTAGATCAAGAACGGCATGATAATATAAGCAATCATTTCATGAAGTTGTTGGAAGGATTGGCAGAAAAGTGTAGTTTTCATATCACCCTCGAAGATTATTCATTTGGATCAAAGGGAAGGGTGTTCAACCTAGCTGAGAACTGCGGGCTTCTCAAGTATAAACTTTGGAAGCAACAATATATAGTAAACACCATTGCTCCTACTGTACTGAAAAAATTTGCAACTGGTAAAGGAAACGCAAACAAGGATGCTATGTATGCTTCTTTTCTTGCAGCAGGGAATCGCGATATCAACAAGACAATATCGCCGAAGAAGGCATCTATAGGCAACCCTGTCTCTGATATTGTTGACGCTTATTATCTTGCACTCTATGGATATAGTAATCCTTAAACCGACAGTATGATTATACCGAGTTCTGGACTTGAAGTAAAGTGAAATTAGTAAAAAAAGAATTTTCCTTTCAACACGAATACGAGTATAATGGTTGTATTGCTGGAGGAAACATGTCAGAAGATACGGTACACTACGGCGGAATCGAAACAGACAAACTTGATGAAGAGTTTGATGGAATAATGTTCTGCATCACCGGAGTCAAGAAAGAGCCGAAGATGGATATTTGGTCTTTGAATTTTCTCAAGGCACCCGAAACAGTCGAGTTTCAAGAAAAACCGCTGGGGTTCAAATACACGATATGCACCATGAACGAAAATTTGGATGTTTCGGTTTTTGATGCAATTCTTGGTGATCCTGCAGGGTATGTAACCAACTGTATGCGCGCTCGAGAGATGGGAGTGATTGTGAAGACTTCCGAGTGGGGGTCTAAACTTGTTGACGTATACAAAAAAATCTTTACAGAAGGAGAGTTTCAAAATGTATAATGTGAATGAAGTTGTTGAAAACCTGAAGAACAGCGTTTGTATTGCTAAGTTCAAAAAGGCAGACGGTTCTGAGCGCACGATGCGGTGCACTCTGCTCGACCACTATCTCCCAGAACAGTATCAAGGCAAGGGCATGCTTCTTAACGAAGTAGAGAAGAACACCATCTCAGTGTGGGACCTTGACCTGAGCGCATGGCGTTCGTTCCGCGTTGACTCGCTGGTAGAGTTCGCTCCGGCGCATCTGCAGGCGGCAAAACAGGTTCTTTGGGGCTAAGTTGAATTTTCACTTTACTTTCAACTTCTATGGGCGTATCATACCCTCGTTGACTTGAACTTTAGAGCCTATCATGAGCAAAGTTGCCCGCAAAGCTGCCGTTCGAGCTAAACTGAACGAGTCCAAGAAGTATGAGCCTTCCTGGACTTCTGACGAACTTACTCCCAATTCCATCATCATGGATACGTTGAATTGGTATAATGCTCACACTGACCATAAGTGGGCAGCCAAGGTTCTGAACTGCGACACAAACATAGCGCAGTTCTACCAAACGCTGGCAGCTGCCAAACGTATGATCGCTCGCGGATTCAAACACTCTGAGAAGCAACTTCAGTCGATTCAGAAAATGCAAGACGAGTTCAATGCTCGGATTGGTAAGCTGACTCCTGTCGATCCAGTTGCAACTGCGGCTGAGACTCGAACCAAAATCGAAGAAGGCATAAAGAACCGCATCGACTTGTTCATTGCTGATCTTGAGGGTGCCATTGACGATTACGTTCTTGCACCAATCACTGAAGAGAAGTTCAATCCATATCAATGGATGCAGACTGCTGGCGTGAAGCCAGTACACGCCAAAGCCATTTCCGAGTATTTTCGCAAAGCTGTTCGAGAGCCTCTTATCGCCGAGAGCGGCAAAGATGAAGAACTCGCCGAGGCATACTCAACGTACAGCAAGACTCGCCTTCGCGGTCTTATTGCTTTCATGGCTAACATCATCAAGGATGCCGAGCGCCTGATGACTAACCAGAAGGCAGCTCGAAAGCCTCGCGCCAAGAAAGCTCCTTCGGTCGATAAGGTTGTCAGCAAGCTGAAGTACAAGACTTCTGACGACAAACTCAAGATCAAGTCCGTAGAGCCTACTAATATTCTTGGTTCTTCGCAGGTCTGGGTGTATAACACGAAGACGCGCAAGCTGGGCGTGTATCATACTAACAGCCCCAACGGAATCAGTATCAAGGGCACGAGCCTGACTAATTACTCTGAGGAAGCGTCAATATCCAAGACGCTTCGGAAGCCTGAGAAGGTTTTGAGTCAGGTGTTGAACGCTGGTAAGGTTGAGCTTCGGAAAATCATGACCGAGATCAACTCGAAAGAATCCCTGCTTAATGGCAGGCTGAATGGTGACACGGTCATACTCCGTGTCGTTAAGTAACCTAAGAAGAAGAGAGAAGTGTGATGGCGAAACGTAAGGAAGAACGAGATTCCTACGAGTATGATGATGAGTGGGGTCGCGATGAGTACAAGACCTCTAAGAAGAAACAGAAGCCACGGCAGGCTAATACGTTTCAACCGAACACTCGCGGTGCCTACAAGAGCGGCAAGTACAATACCAAAGACAGCGATTTCGACGATTATTGATCCTGTAGCTCAGTAGGATTAGAGCAGCAGCCTTCTAAGCTGCGGGTCGGGGGTTCGAATCCCTCCAGGATCGCCAATCGGCGAGTGTGGTGAAATGGCAAACACTCAACACTTAAAATGTTGCGCCTTCGGGCTTGCGGGTTCAAGTCCCGCCACTCGCACCAAGAACGGGACTGTAGCTCAACGGTCAGAGCGCACCGCTCATAACGGTATGGTTCTCGGTTCAAATCCGAGCAGTCCCACCAATCTCCTTATAAATCAATGACTTAGCGACAGACTCTCTTAGCTCACCTGCAAGACTTTCTCTAATGAAATCAATGACTTACAGAAAATCCTGCGAAAAGTGCAGGCTGATGGCGGGAATTACCCACTGGATCCGTTCCCAGCAAAAAGCGTAAAATTACCGATTGAGAAAACTCTATAGAAATCAATGACTTGGCTCTTGATGCTGCTAAGTCCTTGATTTTCTTAGAGTTGTTTTTCTTTACTTCTTGGTTCTACTCCGTCATAATACCACCTGTAGATTGATGAACGGAGCTTGCTATGACTGGTACTGTAATCTCTCGCCGCGAAGTGCTCCACTCGAGCACTGTGCGCGGTGTTGTTATCGAGCGCGTCACCGTTCGCGGTGACGACGGCGAAGAAATCTACGAAGTGGACTACTGGGTTCAGTCTGAGACTGGCGCCATCGTCCGCATCGAAGCTCGTCTGGTTTGAAGGAGAACTGACATGGGTCGTGTAAAAGTAAGCAAGGTTCCCGTCGACGTGCGGGTGAGTGAAGTTGGTCGTTTGCTCCGCGAGAGCGAGAAAGATGCATACAGCCGAGAGGCATATGCGTATGCGTGCGGGTATCTGGAGTCGACGCTGGTGCGCGCTCTTGACCTGCTGCCTCCCGGCAAGCGCGAGCTCTTTCTGGCTAGTCTGGAAAAGCAGGTGCGCCCGAAGACGCGCAAGGTTGTGAATCTGATGAGCGGCAAGACGGTTGAGATCGCGTCGGACACTCCCCTCTGCTGCGATCCCTCTTCCGAAACGTACTGGAG
>Ga0208644_1000547_pt1 | contig 32790 bp, 54 predicted proteins | sample VirMetDEL_Nov_18_FD_184517 | JGI IMG/M metagenome (GOLD analysis project Ga0208644, IMG submission 184517) | Aqueous microbial communities from the Delaware River and Bay under freshwater to marine salinity gradient to study organic matter... | ecosystem: Environmental > Aquatic > Marine >...
TAGATAAAACAGTTATCAATCCATTAGCCGTGACTATTGCAGGTAAGGGTACTAAACCATTGATCGCGGACCTTGCACAAAGAGGTGGTAAACTATTAGATGTTGCTTATGATAAAACTGGATTACCGCCAGTTAGTAAATGGAAAGATTTTGATCCTGATACTGGATCTTTTACTGAAAAAATATTAAAGAAAATAGATAATGTAAAACAACAGTTTACTGTTGAAGGTAAATCACAATTTCCTGAAGTAAAACAATTACAAACACAAGTAGAAACTGCTGCAAATGCAGAAGTTAAATCATTAAAAAGAATTTCTCAAAGGATTAATGATAGACTTTATAACATAACTTCTAAATTTAAAACAAATATTTATGACGTTGCTACATATAAAGCAACAAGAACAGGTAATTATACAAATATAATGGATCAGTTAACTACAGAAAAAAATAAGGTGTTTGATTACTTAAGAGCTTCGGGAAAAGAAGAAATGAAAAGAACTTTAAAAGAAGTTAATCCTGCAGTTAGGTTAGAAGCAAAAGAATTAAAAAAAATATTAAAAAAATCTAATGCAAGATATGGTAATTTATTAGCAAAAAATCCAGTAGATTCATTAGAAGATTTGTCTATAGCTTTAAGAGATCAAGCAGATAGTTTCTTTAAACAAAGGTTTTCAGCATTTAATAACAAAAAATTTCAATATGATCCAATCACTGGTCCTGTAGGAAGCAAAGCATTTTCTGCTGTAAAAGATATTGTAAGAAAAAATCCTGACTATATGGATGAAGTCACTAAAAAAACTGCAAAAGATTTAGGTGGTAAACCAATTAAAACTGCAAAAGAATTTGAAGATGCACTTTCAAAAAATGTAGATGATTATTCTGAAAATCTATTAAAAAATATTCAACAAGCTTCTATTAGAGCTGGTGTTGATCCTGATAATTACATTAGAAGAGTTGGAGCTATATTAAAAACAGATGAAGCAATTAAACCAAGTGTATTAAAACCAGGTGAGTCTTTTCCTGATGGTATTAAAAGATTTTTAAATCAAGAAAAAAATGCAAAAGTTGCAACAAAAGATTATGAAAATGCATTAGTAGATACTATTATGTATCAAGCTAAACAAGTTTATTCAAAAAGATATTTTGATGGAGTAGAAAAAATATTGGCCGATAAAGGTGCTTTATTTACTAAAGCTCAAAGAGATATAGGTAAGAATGTAAGACCTATTCAAGCTTATACTAATAAAGGTAGTTTAGTTAATCCACAAAAAGACGTAATGTTTAAGAGTACTTTATTTAGAGAAGGTGATGAAACATTGTATACATATCCAGAAATAGCACAGGCTTTATCAGAAACTAAAGTTGCATTTGATAATTTTTTTGATTTTCCATTTTATAAATCATTAATGAGTTTAAAAGCAGGAGCTCAAGTAGCTAAAACTATTTTCTCTCCAATGACTCAAATTAGAAACGTAACCACTGCATCTTTCTTTCCATTAATGAGTGGATTAATTGGTGGTCGAACATCATTAAGTGATTCATGGAAATTAGTTGCTGAAGATATATTTACTGGAGCTAAAACTAATTTAGCTAAATTAAATGCTGAAATTGAAGATATGATTAAAAGAGGAGTCATTGATCAAAACATAGAGGTAAATGAAATTAGAGGTATATTAAACAGAGCGAAAGATGGAGCTATAAGTTTTGAATCTTTTATGAACGCTCCTACAGTTAAAAAATTTGTAGATGTATATCAAGGTGGTGATAACTTATGGAAAGTTTATTCCGATAAATTTTATCAATCAGCATTAAGACAAGCTCTTGGTGATCCTAAAGCAACACCAGATCAAGTATTAGCAAATGTAAAAGATTGGTATAGAACTATTGCTAAAGAAGACTTTGTAGAAAATAGTATATTTACTGGACAAAAGAAAACAGCTGAAGAAGCGTTAAAAGAAGTATCAGCTTATCTAGTAACTAATACGATACCTACATATAGTAAAGTACCCTTAGCTATTCAATCAATTAGAAGATTACCAATTGGTAACTTTGTAGCTTTCCCTGCAGAAATTTTAAGAACCACATCAAACGTATTAACAATTGGCGCAAGAGAATTAACAAGTACTAATCCATATATTAGACAAATGGGAGCTAGAAGAATTATTGGAGCTTCAGCAACTTTAGGTGGTATTGGTAAAGTAGTTAGTGAAACTGCACAATATGTAACTGGTGTAGATCAAAATCAAATGGATGCAGCTAAAAGATCATTCGTTCCAATCTATGAAAGAAATGCTACATTAATTCCATTATCAAAAGCAGATGCTGATGGTAAATTTAAATACTTTAACTTCTCTTATTCTAATCCATACGATTCGTTAGTAAGACCATTCAATGCAATACTGGGAGCTTTTGCAGAAGGATCTTTAAATAAAGATAGTGTTGATCAAAAAATATTAGCATCATTATTTGGTGATCCAGTATCTAAAAGACCTGGTGCACTAAGTGAATTCTTTGCACCATTTGTAACTGAATCTATTGGTACTGAAAGAGTCTTTGACTTAATTATTAGAAATGGTGAAACTAGAAATGGTAGTAAGATTTGGTTCCCACAAGATAATTTACAAACTAGAATTGCAAAAGGTATTGACCATATTATGGGTGGTTTAGCTCCAGGAGCCTATACACAAGCAGCTAGAGTATGGGAAGGTGCAACAGGAACATTTACTGATGCAGGTACAGCTAGAAATACTAGAGATGAATTATTAGCAATGATGTCTGGTATTCGGGTACAAGAAGTAAAACCATTATCAAGTATGCCATTTATATTAACATCTTATAATAAAGATAAACAAAACGTTGGTAGTAAGTTTGCAAGAACAGCTTATTCTGCAGCTTCTACACCTGAAGAAAAAATATCTGCATTTAAAGATTATTTATTAGAGTCTTTTGATTCACAACAAAAGATGTATACAACATTAAGAGATGCTGAAAATCTAGGTATAAGCACAAGAGAATTAAGAAAAATATTAGAAGAACGTTTAACTAAATCTGATGCAAGACTATTATTAAGAGGTGAATTTAAACCACCTGCATATTCTGATGAGAGATTTAAGTCTTTAATTAAACGATTAGAAACAGAAGATCCAAATGCTGCATTCCTATTTGAAGATAATATCGATGTTATAAAAGATATATTTGATGACTTAAGAAAAGACTCGAGCAGATATGATTTAGAAGATTCTAAAAACTCCTTAGAACAGTTAATAAATGAGATATTAACACCTGAAGTACCTGAGGTAAGAAACTTACCATTGAGACCAATTGAAGGAACAGGGACCACGGCTCAAGCACCTAATTTACCTTCACAAATAAGTGGAACTCCAGTAAATACTGGTGTAATATCTAATCAAAATTTAGGACAGAGATTTAATATTTCTCAAGATCCAAGATTTAATATATTATTTCCTAGAGGATAATTATGGGTATAGACAAGAAAATTAAATATGAAGATCAGAGATTAACTGAAAAACAAAAGAAAAAAATTAAACCTGCTAATCAAGGCGGTGGACCCAACTATCTTGGTAAACAGGAAACTGTAACTGTACCTAAAAAATGGTTATCGGATCCAGATCACGTTGTAGCTGAATTAGCATATATTACTCCACAAGAACAAAAAATATTATTAGATGCAAATTTATATGGATCTTTAAAAGGTAAACCAAATAGAGGTCCTGGTGGTATTATGTCTTTACAAGGAGATCTTGGTGGATATGACGCAAGTCCTGGAGGCCCAAATTCTGGAGGTGATGGTGGTAATAGAGTAGGTCAAACAGATCAAAATAAACAAAGAGTTCAAGATATTTTAACAGGTAAGGTAACAACCGGTCAAACCGTTGCACCAAGTGATAGAGTGAAAGCTGGAGCTGTTCCTGAATTTGTTGGAAATAATTATGTTGGATCAGCTTATAAATCATACGGTCAACCAAGTTTTTTTGGAGATTTATTCAGTGGAGGAGCTTCGGGTTATAGAAGTACTTATGGAACTCAACCTGGTATTTTTGGAAGTTTACTCGGTAGAGGAAATTCTATTTCTACTGTTGGTACTCCTGGTATGCCTGGCTTTGGGTACGTATCAAGTGATCCAAGGGTAGGACAAACTAAACCTGGATTTGGTGGTAGATTTTTAGGAGGACTTGCTAGTTTATTAACAGGTGTTCCTTTAGTAGGATCAGTAATAGGAAGTGCTATTGATTATGGTAAAGGTCTTTTTGGTCCTAAAGATTATGTTGGTTATGATGATATGTCTCAATATAATAAACTTCAATTAATAGATGGACAAGTTATAGATCCCACTGGATTAGAATTAGATAAAGGTGAATTTGGTTTTCCTATAGAAACAGGAACAGAAAAAACTCAAATGGTGCCTATGAAAAAACCTATTAAAACTAATCAAACTTATACACTTGAAGAATTAATTCCTTATGAAGAAACAATTCCAACCAAAGATTATATTCCACCATATATGGCAGAAGTAACTCAAAAAGATATTAATGCTTCTAAAATGAGAGGTTTTAATACGATGGATTATAACACAGCAATAGATTTAGGAATGATATCTCCAAATGTAACTGAATATGAGTTTGAACAATTAAAACAAGGAAATATTTCCGAACCAGGAACTTATACAATATAATGCCTAAACGTAGCCCAAAAACACTGGATGGAACAATTCAAGATTTATATGGCCACGTAACAGGATTACAGAAAGACATCTCAATAATTCGTGATAATCATCTCAAGCATATGCATGATGATATTGACAAACTTGATAAGAAAGTAGATAAGATCGAAAATAAGACAGATCAATTATTATATTGGATAATTGGTGGAGCTTTTACAACTATATTAGCTTTAACAGGTCTGTTTAATTTATTCTTAAATTAAGAAAGGTTTACATATGGAAAATAGTTTGTTGGTGCATAAGCATCTTATTGTTCGAGCAGAAATAAATAATCCACCAGTAGATGAGAACTATTTAAAAAGTTGGTTAAACAATTTTATTATGGATATAAATATGAAAGTATTCATGGGTCCATATGTTAAGTATTGTACTATGCCAGGCAATAGGGGAATTACCGCTGTTGCAATTATAGAAACATCACATATAGCCATGCATGTATGGGATGAAGTTAAACCTGCATTAATGCAGTTCGATGTATATAGTTGTGGTGAATTTAATCATGAACAAATATGTAAGAAAATACAACAAGATTTTAATACCTCTAAAATAGAATATAAATATTTAAACAGAGAAACTGGATTAGTTGACATTAATTAATTAGTTATTATATGTATCTCAGGTGCACAATAATGTGGCCTATTAAACTTGCTTAACTAAGGAGGATAATATGACAGCACTCGGTTTAATGAATACTTTTTTTGATGACGCTTTTGATAGTGTCTTCAATAATCTAACTAAAATAAATTCTTTCCCTTTTTACAATGTTGTGAAATACGGCAAAGGTAAATACGGAATGGAATTAGGACTTGCAGGATACAATAAAAAAAATATATCTGTTGAAGTAAAAGACGGAATATTGACTGTATCTGGTCAAGTTAATGATTCTGAAAAAGAATATATTACCAAAGGACTATCTTTTAGAAAGTTTGTAAAACAATTCTCATTAAGAAATGATGTAATTGTTGATGAAGCTGAAATGAAAGATGGAGTACTTACAATTAAATTAGGTTTTAAAGAACCTGAAAAAGTTGAAGGTACTAAAATAAATATTAAATAAATTATTGTGGGGCTTCGGCCCCACATATACAACCATAAAAAAGATGGTTTTTATTACCATTCATAAATGTAATATTTTTTGAATCAATATAAGTAGTAAAATTTTCTCTTATAATTTCACAAAGTTCTATACAGTCTACACCTTTTGGTATTTCTAAACCTTGTAACATTGTTTTTGTTACAGGAATTAAATGCCAAAGGCTGTTATCAAAAATAATTAAATCCATTCTTTTAAATCATCTCCAGTAATTTTGCTTGCAATATTCATTTTACCTATAAGAGCTTTTACTATTTTTTCATCAACAGTTCCTTCTGCGATAATATCAATATAAGTCATTTTTCTAGTTTGACCTGCTCTATTAATTCTAGCTTCTGATTGTATTCTTTTTTCATAATCATAACCATTCGCATAATAAATCATTGTATTAGCACCTGTTAATGTGATACCATACCCACCCGTTTGTGGTGTACCAATTATAAATCTTACAGGACTGTTTGGATCTTGAATTTGTTTAATTGCATTTTGTCTTTCTTCATTTGTTGTATCACCATAATAAGTCACATAAGATTCTTTACCAAAGTTTTTTTCAACAGCATTAACAATGGCATTGATATCATGTCTATAGTGGGCCCAAATGACAGCTTTGTTTTCTACTTCACTAAGTATATCTACTAATGCATCAAGTCTTTCATTCTTAACTTCTTTAATGGTACCATCATCAGCAGTAAAATGACCGCAAGTAATTTGATGAAGTCTCATTAACTGAACCATAGCAGATTGAGTTGTCATTTGTTTTCCATCTAATTCAGCTAAAGCCAACATTTTCATTTGTTGATATATTTTTTTCTGTTCAGGTGTTAATTGAATTACACGTTTAGTATAAGTGTAGTCAGGTAAATCTAAACAATCTTCTTTTAAACAACGATAAGAAAATGGTTCCAGTTTAGAAGATAACTCACCTAGATTTTTATAACCGACTACTATTTGTACTGATCGTCCACCAAAGTTAGCAGATCGCATTACCGCATATCTAGTTCTAAATGCATAATAAGAACCATAATCTAATAAATATGGATCAAGGAACTCACATTGTTTATATAAATCTAATGGTGATTTAGTAACAGGTGAACCTGTTAAAATTCTTCTGTATTTAGCATGCTTACCTAACTCAACAATATTTTTAGTTCTCTTAGCATCTGGATTTTTTATAGTCGTAGATTCATCAATAGCCATTAAAGTATTATGACAACTCATAAATTTAGCTGCAAAGTCTAGACCTTTTTTAGTTGAAAACGCTTCAACGTTCATAACTAATACATGAAGTTTTTCTGTAGACTCAAATAATTTATTTAATTCATTTTGTTGTTTTTGATTAATCATTGCTTTCCATAATATTAAATCTTTCTCAATATGGTCGGCCATATGTACAGGTATTTCGGTGTCATACCAATTTTGGTAAACACCTTTAGGTGCAATAATTAATGCACCATTAATTTTACCTTTGTCATATAACATAGAAATGTTATCAATAAGAACTTTTGATTTACCAGTTCCCATTTCCATAAAGTAAGCAAATACTTCTTTATTCCACGACTTTTCTAACGCAGTTATTTGATGCGCATAAGGTTTAGTTTTAAATTTATAATTCATAATAATATTTCCTATTGTCTTTCTATTGACAATCTATATAATAAAAGGTAATTAGTTGTCAAGCGAAAGTAAAAATAATTATGAATGAAAATACAGTTTATGTGATTCAAGAATTACCTGGTACAAGATCTGGTAATCCAAAATTTAATATTATGGGCGCACAAAAATATGGTAAACTTGTCACATTGTTGCCTGAATTTAGCCAAATTATTTTGTCACCTGGTCCGTTAATTTTTAAATTAAGAAAACTTTTAAAAAATTATACTGAAAAAGATTATTTGTTATTAACAGGTGATCCAGCTATAATAGGTGTAGCATGTTCTATTGCCGCAGACATAACAGGAGGTAAATATAATCTCTTGAAATGGGACCGACAAGAACATACATACTACCCAGTAGAAATAAATTTATACGAACGAGGAAACATAGATGATGGATGAGATAGAATGGAAGATACAGAATAGACTGTATCGTATGAAAGATAGAAAGCTAGAATTAGAAAATTTTATAAAAGCAACTGAGAAAGATATAAAATTTATGAAAGAATTTAATTTGTTTGAAAGAGATGAAGACATTAAATTTTTAAGTTATATTTTAGGAGTTGTATTTATTTTTATTATACACCTTGACAAGGTTTTTGATTTTTACTATATGAAGTACAGAGCTTTTAATATAATTAAAAGAGCTAAGAAAGAAATACTAACTCTAACAAAGGAGATAAATATATATGAGCAATATAAATTTCGAAGCAGATCAAACTGAGTCGATAACTCAAACTAATGATGCTAAAGCATTATCGGATCAAGTTATTAAACTTAGAGATCTAGAAGATCAAATAAAGATTACAGAAGAATCTTTAAAACAACTTAAACAACAAGCTGAAACTTTATCAGGTGAAGTCATTCCTACAATGATGACTGAAATGAATATTAGTACAATGAAACTAGCAGATGGTTCAGCTATAGAAGTAAAACCAGTTTATGGTGCTTCAATTCCTGTAGAAAAAAAGGAAGAAGCATTCAAATGGCTTCGTGATAACGGCCTGGGTGATCTTATTAAAAATGAGGTTACTGTTTCCTTTGGTCGTAACGAGGATAACAAGGCAGTAGAATATGCTGTCCTTGCACAAGGTCAAGGCTATCAACCGACCCAAAAATTAAAGGTTGAACCTATGACACTTAAAGCATTGGTCAGGGAGCGTATCGAAAAGGGTCTCGATATGCCCTCTGATCTATTTAATGTGTTCGCAGGAAACAGAACTAAAATAACACGAGCATAGGAGGAAAAAATATGTCTCAAGAACAAGTAACAAAGAAACAAGAACCAAAGACCAATAATGCAGTAGCTGAAAAAGTTAATGCAGGTGCGTTATCTGTAAATATGTTTGAAGCAGATGCAAACCAAGGTGTGGAAAATCTAACTCATGAAGATTTAGCATTACCATTCCTAAAAATACTAGGACAATTATCTCCAGAAGTTAATAAAAGAGATGGTAAATATGTTCAAGGTGCTGAACCCGGAATGATTTATAACTCTGTAACTGGAGAATTGTTTGATGGAGAAAAAGGAATTCAAGTCATTCCTTGTCATTACAAATTAGAATATATTGAATGGCAAGATAGAGGCGAAGGTTCTGGTGCTCCAGTAGCAATTCACCCATCATCTAGTGATATACTAACTCAAACAAAAAGAGATGCCTCATACAAAGATAGATTACCTAATGGTAATTATATTGAAAAAACTGCAAGTCATTTTGTAGTTGTTTTAGGTAATACTCCATCTACAGCTTTAATTGCCATGAAATCAACACAGTTAAAGATTAGTAGAAAATGGAATAGTATGATGGCAAGTATTAAAATGAAAGGCAAAAACGGAATGTTCACTCCAGCATTCTTTAGTCACACATACAATTTGAGAACAACTCAGATGTCTAATGACAAAGGAACTTGGTTTGGATGGGAAGTTAGTAAAGTTGGTCCAGTAGAAGATGCTGCGATATACCAACAAGCTAGATCTTTTGCTGAAAGTATATCTAAAGGTGATGTCAAAGTTAAGCATGGTGAAAGTACAGATAGTACTAAATCAGAAGCTTCTCACTTTTAATTTACCCAATATATCGTGGGCGAGTAATCGCCCACATAAACTAGAGACAGTTTAATAATGGATAATAAAGAAAGAAAATTTATACAAACCTTTACAGGTTTACAAAGAGCATTTGGTACTGCAGATTTAACAAAATTATCAATTGATCCAAGTACAGGAAAAGCTAAACCAGTTTATGGTTGGTCTCATAATGAAATTACTGAAAAAGATTATTTAGATCATTTAAATGGTAGACAATCTATTGGTATTCAACCATGTGATGATAAAGGTATGGCAAAATTTGGTGCCATAGACATTGATGATAAACAACATAGTTATTCTAATTTTCCATATAAAAAATATTTAGATATTATTGCTGAACATAAATTACCTGTTGTTCCAGTTAAATCTAAATCAGGTGGATTACATTTATATTTATTTGTTAAAGAACCAATTAGAGCTGTTGCAATAAGAAATTTTTTAGAGGGATTATTATTTACTTTAAAACTTCCAACTAACATTGAAATATATCCTAAACAAACTGAATTAGGAAAAGACTCAGAAGGTAAATGGAACATGGGTCAGTATATTAATTTACCTTATTATAATAAAACAGAAAGAGTTGCATTTAATTTAGATGGTACAACGTTTACATTTGATCAATTTATAGAAGTTATAGAAGCAAATACTTATAGTGCAGACGAATTAGAAGAGTTTACATTAGAGCATACAAGATCTTTATTAAATGGTGGTGGAGAAGAATTTAATGATGGCCCACCTTGTCTTGCAATATTAACTAAAAATAAATTAAGAGATGGTAGAGATAGATTTTTATATAACTACATGGTGTTTGCTAAAAAGAAATATCCAGATGATTGGGAAAAAATGGTTATTGCAGCACCTGGTAAATATTTTGAACCTGGAGCAAACGGTGTAATCGATTGGACAGAAACTAAAACAAAACAAAAATTAAAGTCTTGGGCTAGAGAAACTAAAGGACATACTTGTAATGAAGATCCAATACAACCAGTGTGTATGAAAGCAGAATGTAGAAAAAGAACTTATGGATATTTATCAGATAAGAAGAGAGTCTTTCCAGCATTATCAGGATTACAAAAGATAACTTATGCTGAACCACAATATACATTCAATGTAACTTTATCAGATGGTCAAACTACAAAAGAAGTTAGAGCAAAAAATATAAAACAAATAATAGAATTAGATAATATAAGAGCAATCATTGGTGCAGCAGCTGATATGATTCCACCAAAAATAAAACAAAATGAATTTCAAGATATATTAGATAATTTATTTCCACCTAAATTAACAACACCACCACCTAAAGGTACTTCAGATGAAGAGTTATTAGAAGAGTATCTATCTAAATATTTACATGGACCTAAAGCTGGAACTTATGCAGCATTTAAAACAGGTGCTGTATTGATAGAAGGTAGTCATGCATATTTTGTTTATTCAAGTTTTTTTGATTCTTTAAAAAATAAAGAATGGAAGATGGATAGAAAAATAACTGCAGAACAAATGACAAAATTATTTGATGCAAAATTTGGTGTGAGTAAACGATTTCCAAAAAAAGATGGGGATACTAATTCTTATAATCCAATCAATGTGACTGTAGTATCATTAGATAAATTTCCAGAATTATTATCTGATGAACAACCTAAACCTGAAATAGTTCAAAGTAAACCTAAGGAGCAAATATTCTAATGATTAAAAAAATATTTGGTCCTCCGGGTACAGGTAAAACAACTACATTATTAAATTTAGTTGATGAATATATTAAAAAAGGAACAGATCTAAATAGAATAGGTTATTTTGCTTTTACTAGAAAAGCAGCTAATGAAGCTAGAGATAGAATGTTAGAAAGAAATCCTGAATTAGATAAAAAAGATTTAAGATATTTTCAAACACTACATTCATTTGCTTTTCATACATTAGGTATGAGTGAAGAATCTGTATTACAACCAGTACATTATGAACAAATAGGTAAGGAATTAAACCTAAGAGTTACAGATACTGGAGATGAGTCTGGTTATTTAAATTTTAATAGTGAGTATTTTAAACTTATTAATAAAGCAAAAGTAAAAAATATCTCTCCTGAAGAAGAATTTAATACAAATGAATGGAGTAATGAAATTGATTATGAAACTTTAGGACATATCTATTTAAATTATAATCATTTTAAAGGTGACAACCTTTATGATTTTAATGACATGATTACAAAGTTTGTAAATGAAAAAGAAAAATGTAAAGAGTTTGATGTAGTATTTATAGATGAAGCTCAAGATTTATCTCCAATACAATGGATGATGTTCGATGTATTAAAAGAAAAATCAAAAGATATTTATTTAGCTGGTGATGATGATCAAGCTATATTCGCCTGGGCTGGAGCTGATGTTAAGAGATTTTTAAATGAACCTGCAGAAGAAGTAGTATTACCATATTCAAATCGTGTACCAAAAAATATTCAAGAACTATCTAATGTTATTGTTAGTAGAATACAAACAAGAAAAGAAAAACAATACTTTGCAAAAAAAGGATCACCAGGAAATGTAGAATTTATTTATAACATTGAACATATTGATTTAACAAAAGATAATTGGTTAATATTAACTAGAACTACTTATAGATCTGATGAGATATCAAAACAATTAAGATCTAATAATTTATATTTTAAAGATAGATATGGTAAGAGTTATAATACAAGGCTATATAAAGCGATATTAAATTTTAGTGAGTTGTGTAAAGGCAATATGATATCTTTAGCTGATGCAAAAGAATTACATGAGTTTTTACCAGACAATCCATTTTTTAAAATTAAAGACTCCAAAACATATTATAGCATGGATGATTTTGGTTATGGTAAAGATGCTCTTTGGTATAATTTATTTACAAGAGCTGACCAGGAAGAATGTTTTTATATAAGAACAATGTTATCTAATGGTGATAAATTATCACAACCACCAAGAATAGAAGTATCTACTATCCATGCAGCAAAAGGTGGTGAATGTGAAAATGTTATTTTAGTATTAGATAATGCTAGAAAAATTAGACAATCTGTAGAAAATAATATTGATAAAGCAGATGAAGAACATAGAGTTTGGTATGTTGGCTCAACTAGAGCCAAAGAAAGCCTATACTTATTAAAACCAAAGAAGGAACGTTATGGTTATTCTTTGTAGTTTTAAACAGAACGGGAAAGAAGGACTGTCTCCATGGAGAGTGGTAGCTTCAAGTCTAACGGCGAAGTTGATTCGGGACCTTCAATTCCCAGGTATTATGTTAGCCCCGTTAAATCAACAACTACCACACAATAAAGGAGAAAACTATGACAAATAAAAAAATGTTTGAGGAATTATTTCCACAAGATAAGCAGATAGGAGGAAATCACTACAAAGATTTTCACATTCAACCTTATGAATTTATTTCTAAGAATGACTTGTCATTCTTTCAAGGTAATGTAATAAAGTATGTGTGCCGTTATATGAATAAAAATGGCATAGAAGATTTAGAAAAAATAATTCATTATTGCGAATTAGAGAAAAAGAAATTGAAAGACATGGATCATGGCAAAAGAAAAAGGTAAAAAATACGACGGTGTATCAAGACCGACTAACGATGTTTATAAAAAACGTTGGGAGGAAATTTTTGGTAAAAAGCAACAAGAAGAATTAGATAAAGAAGATCAAGAATATCTAGATTCATTAAAGGAAAAAATATAATGAAAGTACCTATATTTACAGCACAAACAGAATGGATAGAACCGGAAGAGTTTCCTGACTTAAGATCATATGAAGAGATTGCAGTTGACTTAGAAACAAGAGATCCAAATTTAAAAACAATGGGATCTGGATCCGTTATAGGTGAAGGTGAGGTTGTAGGTATTGCTGTAGCTGTAGCAGGTAGAAAATTTTATTTTCCAATTGCTCATGGATCGGGGAGCAACATGGATAGAAAAAAAGTATTAGCATGGTTTGCTGATACTATGGCATCTCCTTCTATAAAAATATTTCATAATGCTATGTATGACGTATGTTGGATACGTAATTTAGGTATAAAAATCAATGGTTTAATAGTAGATACAATGATTGCAGCAAGTTTAATTGATGAAAATAGATTTGCATATTCTTTAAATGCACTGTCATGGGAATATTTAGGTCATGGTAAAAATGAAGCTGCATTAAATGAAGAGGCAAAATCTAGAGGACTTGATCCAAAAGCAGATATGTGGAAGTTACCACCAATGTATGTTGGAGCTTATGCAGAAAAAGATGCTGAACTAACTTTAGACTTATGGCAAAAATTTAAAACAGAAATTATTCAACAAGATATTGAATCTATTTTTAATTTAGAAACAGACTTATTTCCTTGTCTAGTTGATATGAGATTTAAAGGAGTAAGAGTAGATGGAGAACGGGCTCTATCATTAAAAACACAATTACAGCAGCAAGAAGAAAAGTTATTGCATGAAGTAAAAACTGAAACAGGAATAGATCCTCAAATTTGGGCTGCAAGAAGTATTGCAAAAGTTTTTGATAAACTTGGTTTAGAATATTCAAGAACTGAAAAATCACAGGCACCTTCTTTTACTAAAAATTTTCTTTCTGAACATAGTCATCCTTTGGTTCAGAAAATAGCACAAGCTAGAGAAATTAACAAGGCTCATACAACTTTTATTGATACTATTTTAAGGTTTGAACATAAAGGTAGAATTCACGCTGAGATAAATCAGATAAGATCCGATGCTGGTGGTACTGTAACAGGAAGGTTTAGTTATAACAATCCTAACTTACAGCAACTACCAGCAAGGAACAAGGATCTTGGACCTATGATAAGATCATTATTTTTACCAGAAGAAAATTGTACCTGGGGTTGTTTTGACTATTCACAACAAGAACCAAGGCTAGTGGTACACTATGCAGCACTACATAAATTTCCATCTGTATATGATGTTGTTGATGCATATAATGATAATACGAATACAGACTTCCACCAAACGGTTGCAGAAATGGCTGAGATACCAAGGTCACAAGCGAAAACAATTAACTTAGGATTGTTTTATGGTATGGGTAAAACAAAACTGCAAGCAGAGTTAGGTGTAACAAAAGAAAAAGCAGATGAATTATTTAATCAATATCATGCAAAAGTACCTTTTGTTAAACAACTAATGAACAGTGCATCTAACAGAGCTCAAGCTCAAGGACAAATAAGAACGTTGCTAGGTAGATTATGTAGGTTTCATTTATGGGAACCAAATATGTTTGGTATGCATAAAGCTATGACACATGAAGATGCACTCAAGGAACACGGACCAGGAATTAAAAGAGCTTATACTTACAAAGCTTTAAATAAATTAATTCAAGGTAGTGCTGCAGACATGACTAAAAAAGCTATGATTGATTTATACAAAGAAGGAATAGTAGCTCATATACAAATTCATGATGAATTAGATTTATCTGTAGAATCAAAAGAACATGCAGATAAAATTATTGAAATTATGGAAAATGCTGTTAAGCTAGAAGTACCCAATAAAGTTGATTATGAATCAGGTGAAAACTGGGGAGATATATATGGATGATGATAATATAAGGATAAAAATATGGCCTACCTTAACGCGAATATACCACCTATTTACTGCAAAATTCGTACCGAATATTTGTATGATATGGACATGGATAAAAAAGGAGAGCAAGATTGCGTTATATTCGGTTTGGTATCTATATCGGGACGTGCTCTCTTATTTAACATCATGCTACCCAATGGTGCGTGCTTTTGGCGTTTGCCTATCTCAGCGTTTTTCCAAAAATCGTATGACCGAGCCAATGTGCCGGATATGCAGGCGCACGAACTCCAACTGTGGAACTGTTTCAGTTATTGGCCTAGTGTTACTTGCTTTGATTGGTTGGCTGGTATAGACGGCAAATATCTAGGAAAAGATAAAAAATTCTATCATGGACAATATCTTTTTACAGTTGACTGGGCACATCCAGAGACTAATATACTTAACACAGAACATTCTGAAATTCCTCAAGAGCACAAGTGTGCACATATATTGGCTCTTAATAACGGGAATTATGCAGCTCAGCCTAATAATCGCATTCTGTGGCATGTTAATTCATACACTACTGATAACAGCTGGCCTGACTATAAAGTACAAAACACAGTCTGGGATGTTGAAACTTCGGACTGGGTTACAGAAGATTCTGATAAAATGTTCTATCAAATAGAACCAAAGGAGGACAAATGAGGGATACAAAAACAATTGAAACGTTCTTAAAAAATAAAGAACAAAAAGAAAAACAAATGAATTTGTTTAAAAATTTAAAAAAAGAAGTTGAAACTGGAGCTAATGGTACACAAAAATACGTAATAAAAGAAGGTCCAAATAAAGGTAAGGTGGCCAGTAAATGATTGATAAATTTTTATATAATTTTTTTTCTTATATTGATAATATTTTTTCATTAATAGAAAAATATGCTATTAAGTTAACTGAATATTGTTGGCATAAAAGAGTAAAACTTTTAAACAAGAAGAGAAAAAATGCTAAGAAAATGTAAAACATGTGATCATTCTTGTCATTGTTATGGACAAGGATATAATTTAAATACAAATAAATGTGACAATTGTATTTGTGATGCATGCACATGCAAAAATATATATGTAAAAACACCTAGTAAAAAATCTTGGTGGCAAAAAATTAAAGGTTGGTTATTTTAATGGAGTACGCCAGGATGGATTACAGATTTACAGCAATATTAATTATATTAATGTGCCTTATGGCATTTTTTGGAGGACCAGTAAGATGATAAAAAAATGTAAACAATGTGAAAAAGAATTTCAATCAAAAGACGACCTAGACATTTTCTGTAGTCAAGATTGTAAAGAAGAAGCATTAGCAGAATTAGACTCAGATTCTGATGAGTGTCTATCATGTCAATAAAAATCAACGAGAACACCAGTATCGGTCTTCCGTTAAGGAACTTAATTGGTCTGATCGCAGCCATAATTGTCGGAGCATGGTTTGCTTTCGGTGTTATCGAAAGACTTAATAAACTAGAAACTAAAAATCAGTTGTTTGAAAAAGATTTATTAGAGGCTAGTGTTCAAAAACCAATTGACCAGGAGCAGTTCATGATCCTAGAATGGCAGGCAACACAAATAGAGAAGATGCAAAAAATGTTAGAAGAAAATGTACACACAGGTGTAATGTTAGATTCTCATGAAAAAGAAATTGAGAAATTAAAAAAAGATATTGAAAAATTAAAGGATGCAACAAGAGATATCAAGTTTGCAAATGGTAATGGGGGACATTAATGATAAAATTAGTATTTGCATTATGTTTGTTTATAAATGGAGAACTTGTAGAACACAGAATACAAGATAGTTTATCTACTTGTTTAAAGATGAAAAGAGAAGCAACACGTAATATGGACATGAATAATAAACAATTTATGTGTGGTGAGGTAGAAGCAGAGCTTGAAAAAAATATTGATGGTAGTATAAGTATAAACAAGATTATAAAACCAAAATAATGAACCTTTCCCGTAATTTTACATTACAAGAGCTAATTAAATCGGATACTGCTGTACGATTAGGGATAGATAACAATCCTAATGCTAATCAAATTGAAAAATTAAAATTACTATGTGAAAATATTTTGCAGCCAGTACGTGATCATTTTGGTCCAGTAACCATTACCTCGGGATTCAGGAGTCCTACCTTATGTGTTAAGATAGGTAGCTCTCTACATTCACAACATACTAAATCGGAAGCTGCTGACTTTGAATGTCCAGGTAAAGATAATGCGGAAGTGGCTGATTGGATTTATAAAAACTTAGACTTTGATCAAATGATTCTAGAATTTTATGTACCTGGTGAACCTAATAGTGGTTGGGTTCATTGTAGTTATACATCTGAGAATCCACGTAAACAGTTCCTACTTGCGTACCGTGATGAAAATGGTAAAACTAAATACAAACCTGTAATTGGAAAAGCGACCGATTTAGTATGAGTAAATTAAATAAAGTATTTCAAAAAATAGATACTGTGCATGGTTTCTGTGAGGAATGTGAAGAAGATTCAATCTTAGTTGCAATTGTGTCAGAGTTTTATAGATGTACTAATTGTGGCGCAGATACAAAACAACATATAAATGGAAGAATTAGATACATGTCTTTATCTGAATCCGATATTAGGTATATAAAAGAACATGGCTAAACAAAGATTTACACATTACGTTCCACGTCCAAAGCCTAAGAAACGTCCAGGAGTCCACAAAAAACGAAAGGGAAAACATGAAAAACGTAGTTTTAAAAAATATAACAGACAAGGCCGATGAGTTAGCCCTAGAATGGGATAGAACTCGAAATCCAAAGGCTAAGGAAGAATGGTTTAAGTTGGTTGGCCAGATATCGGAACTTTTTCGCAAGCAAACTTTGGATAAAGACCATAATTATTAATGGATTGAACATCAAATATTTCACCATTAAATAACAATTCAAAGCTTTCCCCTAAACCAGAACGTACACATTCATAATGTGTATCGTAAAATTGGTTAATTTTATATTGTTCTAATATAGGTTGAACGCACTCTCCAGTTGTTGCTGAACATATATAAATTGTTAATAAAAATTTAATTGACATATTTAATAAATTACCATAATATCCCAGGACTATGTTATTAAAAGAAAGGTTATACTAATGACAGATATAAGTAAATATAAAAATGTTTCTTTACCAAAAGAAACTTACAATAAAATAGATTCCATAAGGAAAATTATTGTACCTGAGATGGTGGTAAGCCGTTCTCAGACAATCACTTTACTAGTTAATGAGAAAGCAAAATCATTAAATGGTAGATTAACATCAACCCAAAGAAAGAAAAAAAGAGGTAAATAATGCCAAAAATACAAAGTCCTGCAGGTGCAGGTTTTTTTAAAACGAGTGTTTATCAAACACTAAACCAACCAACGAAGACTCCAGAAACTAAATTATGGAGAGCTGTACTAGGTCAAGTTCTATATGATGCCTTTGGTCCTATGCGATATGATACTAGTAAGAAAGAAAGAGAAGAAGCTTTGAATTTTCTAAAAGATTATTCAAACGAACACTTTATTGAATTGTGCGAAAATGCAGAATTTGATCCAGAGTATATAAAAAGAAAAATTAGAAAAAAATTTGCAGAAAAATTTGTTTCTGCTATAAATAAACTAAGTACGAAAGTGAGGAATAAAAATGACTAGTAAAAAACTAAAACTAACTGAAAGTAAAAAGAAACAGTTGAGAAACTATTTCTTACAATCAGATAATATTGACTTTGGTGAATTAACACCGGCTCAAGTATCTGTAAAAGCGGTAATGTTTGTTGAAGGATTATTAGATGCAGATAATCAAAATAATTTCTTCATGGAAGAAATCACTGGTATCAAATTAAGTCCACCAGCTGATGTAACTCCAGAAACTTTATTTGGTAAAAGATATGACAATCTTGGGTAAAGCAATTTGCCCAGATTGTAATGGGAACGGTTATATTGGTTCTGCTAAAGAACCAGATAACGTTAGGGATTGTCTTAAATGTAATAATCAAGGTGAGTTTGAAATTACTGAAGAAGACATTAATCAAATGTTAGAAACAGTTAAATCAGCGAGGCTGCAATGAATATACAAGTTAAACGAGATATCTTAACTGTTGCGCATCTTAGAAAATTACAAGAAGAAATTGATATGTTGCGTAAACAAAAAATATATCTTCAATCTAAATTAAGAGAGAAAAATAATGATCAAAAAAATAAAAAATAAATGGAAAGTAAATGGTTATTATATCACTAATCAAGGATCATGGACCATTATGATTAATGATCGTGGTAAAGAAAAAATGGTGAAAGGTATAAAGTAATGAAAAAATCTACTAAGAATCTTGTTAAATGGAATAAGTTATTAGAACTTGTCTATAATTTAAAAGTTAAAGTGGTTGAGAATAAACCAATTAAGTATGAAGAGCTTGATGTTATTGACACAAGGCTTAAGAATCTATTTGATCAATATCAATATTATGTACCACCTGAAGTTAAATTAAAAAAACAAAATCGATATTTTGCCTACAAAGCATTCGTTGAAGGCAAAAAGTAATGGAGGAAAAAATTTGTACCAAGTGTGATAAATCTTTTTCAAATATTAAAGAAAATTTTTATATTCATGCAAGTGGAATTTTTTATCCTTATTGTAAAAAATGTTCTGTTAAAAAAAGTAGTAAATGGAAAAAAGATAATCCAGAAAAAAATAGAGCAAACACTTTAAAGTATATTAATAATGAAGAAAAATTTATTTATTATACAATTAGAAGACCTTTTAAACCCAGTTCTATAAATCCTCCTAAACAAAAAAATTATACAAGAAAAGGATGGAATCCTGAAATTACTGTAGAAGAAATGTATCAAGAGTTAATGATACATATTCAATTGATGAAAGAAAAATTTCCTGAAACGGATGGAAGGTTGTGTCGATACTGTGAACAACCCTGGACTTACATTCGAACAGGTAAAGGTGGTAAAGTTGTTTGGACTAATTTTTCAGTTGATCGATTTGATTCTACTCAGACTTATAAAAAAGATAATATTATTTTTTGTTGTAGTGGATGTAATTCTATTAAAGGTAATTCAATTAAAAAACATTGGTTAAAATTTTTAGAAGTAGATAAAGAAATAAATGAAAACAAGGAGAAACAATGATTAAAGACGGACTAACAATAAGAGCTTTTTACAAAGATAAAGAAATAAAAATTATTGAATTACAAAATTTAAGTTTCTTTTTTGATGGACTTCATACCTTAGCTAACGAATGGAAAGTTGAACCTTTCACAAAATTATGGGGTAAAAAATCTCTCAATAGAACTGATCATTCTGCATTAAATGTAATCATGTATTTAATTTACAAACTACATTTTGGTAAAGGATGGGAGATTAATATTAAACGATTTAAAAATGAATTTTTATTTAAAACTAAAAACCCGAAAGTACTTTTATTAGAATCTGATTACTTAACTTTAACAAGTTCAAAGTTTGATTCAGCAATTTCTTATTTAAACAATATAGGTTTTATTAAAACAAATTCTCGTAATCGTTATTTTGATATTGATAATACCATTGTTAAGTATTGTATAAGACTCGGAGATTATCTTTTTCATACTGATTATTGTGAAAGATCCTTTAAAGAAAATAGTCATTACTTTGGTGGTAGTAATTCTATAGAACATCAAAGAGCTTATAAGGAAAGAAAACAAATGAGTGAAGGGAGTTTACATTAATGAAACTAAATAAACTATACGAATACCCAGCGTCGATGAGGTCCTTGGTCCAGGGGTCAAGACACTATGACGTTGGACAAGAGAAGTTACCATCAGTAACCACGATTCTTTCTGCAACACAACCTGAAGAGAAAAAGAAATCGTTGGCCGCCTGGGCTGCTAGAGTAGGCACTACTGAGGCAACAAGGATCAAGGACCAAGCGGCAGCTCGTGGGACTATTATGCACCATATTCTAGAAGGATGGATCAAGAATGAACCCCACGTAGATTTAACAGATGTGGGTCAAATGGCAGAGAAAATGGCTCATCAGATCCTTATAAACGGCCTTAGAGACCGATTGACTGAGTATTGGGGCCTGGAGGTCACATTGTATTATCCTGGGCTATATGCAGGCGCTACCGACGTTGTTGGGTTGTATGATGGGGCCGAAAGTATAGTGGATTTCAAGCAATCTAACAAGCCAAAAAGGAAAGAATGGATTGATGATTATAAGTTGCAGTTAGCTGCATATGCATTAGCACATAATGAAATCTATGGCACTGCAATTAATAAGGGTGTGAATTTAATTTGTACTAAAGATAATTACTTTCAAGAGTTTATATTTGAAGGTGAAGAATTTAGACAGGCTAAGTTTGATTGGCTCAAAAGAGTGGATCAATATTATAATGAAAAGGATAAGAAATGACAACAGCAATAATAGTAATTGTATTAATTTGTTTTATTCTAATAGCTTATTTTGGAATAAAAGGAGTTGATGAAGTAGTAAATTTTCATAATTTTAACGACGATCTATGATAGAAGATATATTTAACTATTGCGTTTATATCCTGGAAGTGATAGGCGATTTTACAGGAATGGGATATTTCCTAGCAAATATTGTAATATTTGTTATAATTCAGCCTTTATTAATTATAATTTTCTTTGTATTATGGAGATATGAGCGAAATAAAAGACATTACCAATCTAGAATCGGAACAAGAATCCGGTATTGGAAGCCTTAAAAATTTGATTCCACCAAACATTAGAATGTTTGTTGCTGATTTACTTGGTAGTAAAGAAGCTTTCACTGAAGAAGATTTAACTGAGTCTGATAAAAATTTATTAAAAGAGATAGCTGTTAAAGGTGTAGATAAAGGTTCTATTGATTACGAAGATTATGGAGTTAATTCTATTAATAGAAATATTTTTAGAAATATTATAGATGATCGATATAATTTAAAAACTTTATTAGGTAAGGCTAAGGTTGAGATTAATGATAAAGGTGAGCTCGTTGTTAAAGACACTTTTGACTTTAATGATAAGAAAGATATTAAAAGTTTAGAGGATTTAAAGTTTGCATTAACCGATATGAAGGATGCTTTTTTAGGTAAGTCTGGTTATGGAAGTGGAGGATTATACTCTTTAATTCGACAGGGTGCAAAGTATTTTGGTTCAGGACCCGGAGAAGGTGCTCCAGTTGAAATCAATCTTGGAAAGTATAAAGACGTTTAATTGTGTCATGAATGTGGCAGAAATGTGTCACGGAACATGGAACTGTGACAAATATGTCACACTTTTCCGGATAAATTGTAGTAAATTGTAGAACCTAAAAGTGTTGTTTTATGCGGATTGTAGTAATTGTAAGAACTTTTTAGGGGGTAATGAAAAAAAATTTTTTTCAAAAAAAGTTTGAGACCCCAAAATCTACTACAATTTCAAAAAAATCGTCTAGAATCATTGGTATTAGCGAATAATAGCACAATAAAATTGTAGAACCTAAGTTCTACAATCATTACAATCGTTGGTATAAGCCACTTTTTTTTCCTACAATTTTAAAAAAGTTCCTACAATTCTCTAGTCGTACAGAGCTGAAATAAGGCAGGAATGAATGACTGGGAAGGTCAAAATTATATGCTATAAGGTGCCATGCCTAAATTAAAAAGAAAAAAATCTAAATATAGATCAGTTGTTATTAACAAAAAAAGGTATTATTTTTGTAAGATTACATGGTTGGATATTTTAGGAGACAGTGGGCATGCAGATATAGAAGAATTTAATCAAATGAAACCTGCAGAAATGGTTACTCATGCATATGTTTATTATAATGATTCTAAATTAGTAAAAACATTTTCTAGTTATGATGCTCACTTTGAATCTTTTAGTGATAGAAATGTATTTCCAAAAGGTTGTATTAAAAAAATAGAAAAAGTTAATCTATAATTGTTACATCAACAGGTTTAGGTAGTGTTCTTTCAGACTCTGCTTTAGTTTCTTTTATTTTATCTTTAAAATCTTTATGTTCAACACCTTCTAATATTGGTGAGTATTGATCTAATACTTCAGCTATTCTTTTATCTAATTCCTCTTCAGACATATCATCTAACTTACCTGTCCTAATTATTTTTTGTTCAATATATAATCCAGCGGCTTTACCTCTAGCAATTTCTGCATTGATTGCAGCTGTCCAGGCTTTTGCATCTAATGCATCATTCCTCATTTTACCTAGATGCATTAAATGTGAATCAAAATCAATATCATATTTTTTTCTTATCTCATCTCTCAACTGTCCAATGTATTGAACTACTAAAGGATACATTTTTGGATTTTGTAATTCAGATGCAGTTACATGAGCTCTATCCTCTGAATAAGCAGCATCAACTGCACATTGAGTAGCTGTTTTTCTACCTTCATTGTAGACTAACTCTTGAGCAAACTTTATTTGTTTAGGTGTTAATTGTTTAGGTAATCCCATGTGGCGCTTTGTCGCATTTGTGTCTATTGACTATTAACGTAAGAAATAGTATATGTCAACTACATCTTACCTCCGTGAGAATGTAATAGTTTTTATTCAATCTGGTTATAAAAACTATTTGTTTTTTGTAAACATTGGTGGGGGTTGGCTTACGAAACCGTGAGAGATACTCATTCGGCTGATACTGGGCCCCCACTCTTAAAGAATGATAAATTTAAAACAACTCAGACAAGTCATAGATAAATTAATTAAATCACCTACAGCTGGTGATGCAAGAGTTCAAATCATATTACCTAATGGTGAGTTCTATGATGTAAAAGGAATTCAATTAATGGAAAATAAACTTTTGGGTGTAAGAGAATCTCATAGAATAGCTATTACAATACAGCCAGAACAGTGGCGTATGGGTAAAGTTTTAAAGAAATTATAACCTAACACTTACGGTGAATTTATGGCCAAAGATGAGTCTAAATTTTGGCAAGAAGTTAAGAAAAATATCAAGCAAATTTCCTTTACAAGATTAGAAAGTTGGGCCTCTGCAGGTGTTCCAGACTTGTTATGTTACAACGAAAAAGGAAAGTTTTTTACTATCGAATTGAAAGTAGAAAAACGTAAGAAATTAATATTCTCTCCACACCAAATTTCGTTTCACATGAAACATTCTAACAATACTTTTATCTTGGCAAAGGCCCTCGATCCTTTAGCCATAAAACTTTATGAAGGAAGAGATATACTAAAAATAATTAACCGTGAATCAGTGTCACCTATTGCAGAATCATGGACCAAGATCCAAGAACACCTTGTCAATGTGACATAACGTCGCACCTAGGCACGCGCTTGTGGGCGGGCCCCACCCAATATATCTCTCTCAGCCTGAGCCTTGTCGCATGTTGCTTGTCGCCTGTTCCTTTTTCTTTCTTTTCATTTTCCAGGCATAAAAAAACCCAGGCGATTTCTCGCCCGGGTTGGAGGTTGGAACTATAAAACTCTTTTGTGAAGTTTGAAAATGTCCACGTTCTTCTCCAGTTTTTCTTCCAGCCAGTTTTCTCCGGCCTTGATCCACCTTCGAATAAACTTGTATCTTGGATCGTAGGCCACGTTGCATTTGTAGCCCCTCATTCCATGAACCATACCTTTGACTGAGGCCAAAGAATATCTCTCTGTCCATGGTCCAAGTTCTAACATTTGAAGAAACATGATCCGGAAAATAACCTCGTCCTGGTTCTCCTTTGTAACTGTTCCCATGTCGATAGCCATCATGGTCCAGCAAAAATTCGCAGCTGTGTCGTGCTGCTCCTTGGTCCATCCTTCTGTGTCCAAGGCTGTGTAGTCGTATTGTAATGCCATATTCACCTCCGTTGTTGTTAAATTGACATCCTACAATCTCCCATACCAATACGGCAGAATTAAGGCGAGGTAAAAAATATTTTAAGTTATCCACAGGCCTGTGCCTGTGTCCTTGTGCCACGGCCCATGCGACAATTTGCCTGTCAATATGACACATTGTCCCTGCGACAATTTGCCGCAGCCCTGTGTGTGCCTGAGGGCGGGCCCCCCACCCGAAGGAAAAAAAACAATGCTTGTTACTTGTCATCGCTTGTTGCTTGTTACTTTCCAATTTTGATCTAGATCTTCTTTAGATTTAAATAAGTGGCTTGTGGTTGGGTCCTTTAATAAATATTCTTTGACCTTGTCGCTTGTATCTAGCTCCGGTATATTTTCAAATGTAAAACTACATCCGATATTATTTTCTAATGTTATGATCATTTTTACCTCTCTGTTAGTGTTTTAAGTAAGTTATATTTTTAATTTTACGTGACCAACATTTACGGCAATCTAAACATTTACCGCCCTGAGTTGGCGCTGGACATGTTGCCTTCTTAGGGTTGGTTGTGACTGTACTTGACCACGGCCAAAACTTACCCGCGGGCCCGTCAACGTTGGTTCCGCTTAATCTTATAATTAAATTTTTTGGAACTCTGTTAACTGGAATATGTTTTAAGAATTGCGCCTCCTTGGTGGGCATCCAGTGCTTAACACCAGGTGTTAATTTACAAACTTTAAAAATTTTTAATAAATGTTTAATGCTTTTAATATCTCCCGCATCGTGCCATCTAAACTCTTTAGTTTTAAAAAGTCGAATTTGTGAGGCCATCATATAAACCCACTTAGGACGGTCAACGGCCTTGAACCGTTTATATTGCGCCTCTTTAACTGTTTTATACATCGCATAAAAACCTTTTTTTGCATAACAGTCATAACAAACCGTTCCTTTTATTTTTGATAATTTGCCGCCCGTTTGGCATTCCCACGCGGGCAAGCCGTAAGAATAACCTGGCATCTTAGACGGCTTAGAAAATGAGCCAGTATATTCTTTTAATTGTTTTTTATTCATAGCGCTTTGATAGCATGGCCCTTGATCCGTGAACATTGCGCAAAGTGACGCAGCTGAAAACCTATATATTGTGTCAATATGACAAATCGACGCAGAAAAGAGAAGAGCTTGTGGGCGGGCCCCACCCAAAAAAAGCGGCTCAAAAAAATGGCGGATGAGCCTTTAATCTCTCTCCGCCATTCTCGATAAGATTACAATGCTTACCGCATTAACAACATAATATTTAAGTCCAGAAGTTATGGACTCGCTTATCGGCTAGAGTTCTATGGTCTAGCTTTCCCCCGCGTTAGCGGATAAAGGATAAGCACAGTATTTTAGCTGTCACTCTCGCGACAACAGGATTGCTGTATCACCTAATCAAAAACCAGAGTACCACCATGACAGGCATCTCGTACTTTTTACCCTACTGGACTGGTTCCTGATCCCAGATCCCTTGCGTGCCGTGCACTTAACATCTGAGATTTTTCATATTGATCAATATTACTTTATCTCAGCATAATCTTATCTGCTCCACAAGGGATCAGGGATCAGGCGCAGAGCAAATTAATAACCGGTGTTTCTCTGCGCTAACCCTGAGTAGTTGACAAGTTTAACGACCGGAAACTACTCGAACGAGGTCATATGGTATCTAGAGGTAGTTTAACTTAACTTAGTACTCATAAACTCAATTTAACATAATCAATAATTAGATCAATGCGCAGATTGTCGCACCATGGTAAGTGCATGTGGGCGGGCCCCACCCAAAAAAATAAAAAATAACCAGGGCCCTTGCGGGCCCTGGCTTAAGATTTAGACTTCAGCTCTTGGAAGAGTTTGGAAGTCTTCACAATCCATATCTAAGATGCCTCTAGCACCACCTTCATTAAACAAGATTTGACATCTTTGTTCAAAGTCGTTGTGTAGTATATTAAGAACAACTGGAAAAACTTTTGTCTTATCCAAGCTATTCATAATCATGTCAGATATGGATCTATTTTTTTTCAACCTTTTAGCTTTATTGTTAAGCTTCTTTAAAAGGTAAAAGTCCATATATTTATATGATTTACTCATAATACCCTTATACCATGTTTCACGTGAAACATAAATATGACATAACGTCGCACCTAGAGTAGAGCATGTGGGCGGGCCCCACCCATTTAAAAAAAATAAAACTGCGACAATTTGTCAAATAGTATTTTGAATTAATTAATTTATTGTGAGCTTATAACTTAACAACACGGAGGAAAAAGTTATGACAAAAACAATGACAAAATATCAATTAGATCATTTTGAAAGAAAAGTAAGAAGACAATTTGATCCATTGATTGAAGACCAAGAACTGTTGGTAAAACAGTTTAAAGCAAAAGCGACTGATGTTGCTGTTGCCAAGTTATCTAAAAAAATTGGTGCTGATAAAATCATCAATAAATTTAGACAAGCTGAAAAAATGTTAGAAGATGCTAGGGCAACGGCCTTAACATTCTTTGAACAGAAAAAACCAAAAGATGAAGACCTTAACTATTCTTTTAGAAATAAAGGCAATAGTTATAGAGATGAGAAGTTGTCTTTATCTGATTGTGAACAACAATTAAGAGACTGGGCTTCAAATCAAGCTGAAAAAGAAATAGAACGAAGACCAGAAGGCGCAAGGTTAAGACAGTTAAGAGAGCTAAAAGAAAAAGCGATTGATACTGTTATGGAAAGTGGAACACCAGACAGCTTGGCTATTGCTTTGGATAAAGTAAGTCAAAAAATAGGGTTAAGGTGGGACACTGATTTAGTGGCTTTACCTAATGTAAAAAAAGAAAACTAAACACTTGACAGGTTATGGGATATTATGTTAATAATGTCCCATAACAGAAAGGAATAAAATGGCATATATAGTAATAAAACATACAAACTACGAGAACATCACACCTAGTGTGAGCATTGAGGATAATGAGGTTTACGATCTTGAAACAGCTCAAGCTGTTAAAAAGGTGTGTGAATTAAAAAACACAAACAAAGATACTACATTCCATTTATTAAATGTAGCTTATTCTTCATTGAGTGAACCGAAAGTAATTAAAAAAGATGAGAACTTTAATTACAATCAATTAGAACTACCATTCCCCGAGGTTGCTCAATAATGGGTGTTGCTGTTGATTTAAAGAAAAAAGAGTTTATTGGTCAGGGCTTCTCTAAAAAGGAAGCCCGAACCAAGGCACATGAGTGGTGCGAACAAACGAACACTTGTCGTGGGTGTAGTCAAGTCGTGCGATTAGATTGGTGGTCATGGAAACAGGGCTACTGTAAAGATTGCATAGACTAGTCAATATGTCATAACGTCGCACTACTAGATGTAGTGGTGCGACAAAGTGTCGCAGGATAGAGAAGAGCATGTGGGCGGGCCCCACCCAAAGATATATAGAGGTACCAGACCAAACTCAAAAGTCGAACTTTTGATTAGGGGGGAGGGGTAGATTTTTGTAATATGGTACCTAATATATATCCTATAGTGTTTGATTTACAGATATATTCCTGCTAAATACTTTTTGGTACCATAATTAAATATTATGCTTAGTTTAGATAAAATAAATGCAATTACAGATCCGAAAGTTAGAAGACAATTAAAATTAGATATTTTAACTAGAGTAAAAAAATCTACTCAAGAAAAATATAGAACTGATTTTTTATCTTTTGTAAAATACACTTGGCCAGAATTTATTGAAGGGTACCATCATAAAAAAATTTCAGATGCATTTAATAGAATTAGAACAGGTGAATGTAAAAGATTAATTATTAATATGCCACCTAGGCATACTAAATCTGAATTTGCATCTTATTTTTTACCTGCATGGATGATTGGCAACAGACCAAATTTAAAAATTATTCAAGCAACTCACACAGCAGAACTTGCAATTCGTTTTGGTAGAAAAGCTAAAACATTAATTGACTCACAAGAATATCAAGACTTATTTAAAACAAGACTCAGAGAAGATTCAAAAGCTGCAGGACGTTGGGAAACAAATGGTGGTGGAGAATATTTTGCAGTCGGTGTCCAAGGTGCGGTGACCGGGAGGGGTGCTGACTTACTCATCATTGACGATCCACATTCTGAGCAAGATGTTAATTCACCTACAGCATTTGATAATGCATATGAATGGTATACATCAGGACCAAGACAACGTTTACAACCAGGTGGAGCTATTGTGGTTGTAATGACAAGATGGTCAACAAAAGATTTAACAGCACAACTTGTAAATTCTGGAGCAAAAGAAGAGAAAGCAGATCAATGGGAAGTGATTGAGTTTCCTGCAATCTTACCAAACAATAAACCTGTATGGCCAGAATATTGGAAGTTAGAAGAATTAGAAAAAGTAAAAGCATCAGCTGGTATTGCAAAATGGAATGCACAGTATATGCAAAACCCAACAGCTGAAGAAGGTGCATTATTAAAACGTGAGTGGTGGCAAAATTGGGATAAAGATCATATGCCTCCATTACTTCATGTCATTCAAAGTTATGATACTGCATTTTTAAAAAAAGAAACTGCCGACTATTCTGCCATTACTACTTGGGGAATCTTTGCAGAAAATGAAGGAGATCCACAACATATAATTTTATTAGATGCAATAAAACAACGTTTAGAATTTCCTGATCTAAGAAGACTTGCAAAAGAACAATATGATTATTGGCAACCTGAAACAGTTTTAGTTGAAGCAAAAGCTTCTGGTCTTCCATTGACTTATGAACTCAGACAGATGGGGATACCCGTCGTTAATTATACTCCCTCTAAAGGTAACGACAAACACAGCCGTGTAAATTCTGTAGCCCCTCTGTTTGAGTCCGGAATGGTTTGGGCTCCTAAAGATAGAGAGTTTGCTCAAGAAGTAATTGAAGAGTGTGCATCTTTTCCATATGGAGATCATGATGACTTAGTAGATAGCACTACACAAGCATTAATGCGATTTAGACAAGGGGGCTTGATTATTCATCCAGAAGACTATAAAGATGAGGAACTTCCAAGAAAAAATAAAACTTATTATTGGTAAATGACATTTGTATTTAAACACCCAAGTAAGTATAAAAAACTTACAACAACTGTACCACCAAAATCTGGGCCATTATCACAGGGCTTGAATATTGAGTATAATACTGTTAAAGATGTAAAACTGGAGAAAATTAATGGCAGAAATCGACAAAGCACTTCCAAACGAAGTTAGAAAAGAAATTGAAATAGAAGGTCCTGAAACATCGGCCGAAGAGAATATTGAATTACAAGAAGATTTACCTGATGTAGGTGAAACTGAAATTACACCTATGGAAGATGGAGGTGTAGAAATTAATTTTGAACCAGGAGCCTTCAACCAGGCTCAATCAGAAAATCACTACGACAATTTGGCAGAGTTACTTCCAGAGGAAATATTGATGCCTCTTGGTTCAGAATTATTTTCTAATTATTCAGATTACAAATCTTCAAGACAAGATTGGGAACAAGCTTACATAAAAGGTTTAGATCTTTTAGGATTTAAATACGAACAAAAATCAGAACCTTTCCAAGGTGCAAGTGGTGCAACACACCCAGTATTAGCAGAAGCGGTTACTCAATTTCAATCACTGGCTTATAAAGAATTGCTCCCGGCTCAAGGACCAGTGAGAACTCAAACTGTTGGAGCTCCATCACCTGAAAAATCTTCTCAAGCAGAACGAGTAAAAGAATTTATGAATTATCAGTTAATGGATCAAATGCCAGAATATGAAACTGAGTTTGATCAAATGTTATTTTATTTACCATTATCTGGTTCTGCGTTTAAAAAAGTTTACTACGATGAATTACTAGGACGAGCTGTATCAAAGTTCGTTCCTGCTGATGATTTAATTGTTCCGTATGCAGCTACCTCATTAGATGATGCGGAATCAATTATTCATCGAATTAAAACTTCTGGAAATGATTTAAGAAAACAACAAGTCGCAGGTTTTTATAGAGATATAGATTTAACTGCTGGCTATAATAACGAAACAGATTTAGATAAAAAAGAACATGAATTAGAAGGAATGAAACAATCGGGAAAACAAGAAGATGTCTTTACCTTACTTGAATGTCATGTTAACTTAGACATCGAGGGTTTTGAAGATCGAGGGCCCGATGGGGAAATAACTGGTATCAAATTACCATACATTGTAACGATTGAAGAAAACTCTCGACAGATTTTATCAATCAGAAGAAATTATGAAATCGGTGACGCTTTAAGAAAAAAGATTTCATACTTTGTTCATTTTAAATTTTTACCTGGTTTAGGATTTTATGGATTTGGTTTAATCCATATGATCGGTGGATTATCAAGAACAGCAACATCAGCTTTAAGAAGTTTATTAGATGCAGGAACTTTATCAAACTTACCTGCTGGATTTAAACAAAGAGGAATCAGAATTAGAGATGATGCACAATCTATACAACCTGGTGAATTCAGAGATGTAGATGCTCCTGGCGGAAATATAAGAGATGCATTTATGACACTTCCGTTTAAAGAGCCAAGTGCAACACTTCTTCAACTTATGGGTGTCGTTGTACAAGCTGGTCAGCGTTTTGCTTCCATAGCTGACATGCAAGTAGGTGAGGGTAATCAACAAGCTGCGGTGGGAACGACAGTCGCCTTGTTAGAACGTGGATCAAGAACAATGAGTGCGATTCACAAAAGATTATATGTATCACTTAAAAATGAATTTAAATTATTAGCTAGAGTATTTAAACTATATCTACCACAAGAATATCCTTATGATGTTGTGGGTGGTCAAAGGGTAATTAAACAAGCAGACTTTGATGACAAAATAGATATTTTACCTGTAGCAGATCCAAATATATTTTCTCAAACTCAAAGGATATCTTTGGCTCAAACGGAATTACAATTAGCTCAATCAAATCCACAAATACATAATTTGTATGCAGCATATAGAAATATGTATGAAGCACTGGGTGTAAAAAATATTGATTTAATTTTAAAAAAACCTCAACCACCAATGCCTAAGGATCCATCATTAGAACATATTGATTCATTAAGTGGTATTCCATTCCAAGCATTTAAAGGACAAGATCACAGAGCTCATATTACAGCTCATGTAAACTTTATGGCTACTAACATTGCAAAAAATAATCCTGTAATTAATGCTTCATTACAAAAAAATATATTTGAACACATTTCATTAATGGCTTTAGAACAAGTTGAAATGGAATTTGTACAAGAGATACAACAATTACAAGCAATGCAACAAAATCCACAAGCAATGCAAAACCCACAAATGCAACAAATGGTTATGCAGTTGAATATGAAGATTGAATCTAGAAAAGCTGTTCTAGTTGCAGAGATGATGGATGAATTTTTACAAGAAGAAAAGAAAATTAATGGTGATTTTGGTAATGATCCTATTGCAAAATTAAAATCAAGAGAGCTTGATATTAGAGCACAGGAAAATTCTAGAAGAAAAGAAGTAGATGAAGAGAGAATTAATGTTGAAAAGATGAAAGCAATGATGAATCAAATGACTGATCAACAAAAATTACAACAAAATGAAGAATTAGCTAATTTAAGAGCAGATACTTCTATTGAAAAAACTATTTTATCTGCAGAATTAAAAAATAGAGGTGGAATGTAATGAAAAAAACAGAAAAAAAGATAGCAAAAGTCATGAGAGAGTTTAAAAAAGGTAAATTACCCATTGGAAAATCTAAAAAACCTGTTAAAAGTAGAAAACAAGCAATAGCAATCGCTCTTTCTGAAGCTGGAAAGAGTAAAACTAGGAGAAAAAAATGAATAAGTTTGATAAATTAGAAAAAAAAGTTCCTATGCCTAAAGG
>Ga0208644_1000549_pt1 | contig 32755 bp, 43 predicted proteins | sample VirMetDEL_Nov_18_FD_184517 | JGI IMG/M metagenome (GOLD analysis project Ga0208644, IMG submission 184517) | Aqueous microbial communities from the Delaware River and Bay under freshwater to marine salinity gradient to study organic matter... | ecosystem: Environmental > Aquatic > Marine >...
ACAGGAGAACCAGACATGGCCGAGATCGACTACATTAATCAACCGTGGTTAGTGCCGGGGGCTGAGTATCAGGGATGGGGTAATCCTTATGCATCTTGGTGGGGTGGTGGCCGTATCCCCATGGATGATCCTCGTCGTGCTCAAGCCGCAAGAAATCTTTATGAGAAAACAGGAATTCTCTATACCCCTTATGAAAGCGACCCAGCACTAACCAAGCGTATCCAACGTGCCGTTGACGATGTTAATCAACAAGGGCGATTCCGTCTTGGCGACCAATGGCAGACGTACCAGTTTGACCCAACAAAATTTATTGACATCCCCCTACGGGGAGACAGAGGGCAGTCGATCTACACCCCATTCTTAGACGCCCTAAGGGCGGACATGCAGTCCTATTACCAGCAATACGTCCCTGAATCTACAGGCTACACGGCTGAAAGAATAAGCCCTATCTTGATGGATATGTATGGCGACTACGCCACATATCAGGCAGACCGAGAAGAGGATGCTCAAAGGAATGCACAGATACAGGCATACGCCGATAGGAACGGCCTAGGCTTTAATGAAGCCATGGCCCAAATGAGGGCGAGATCACAGGCCAAACAAGCTGCAATGCAAGCTGAGCGAGAAGCAAGGCAACTGGCAATGAGAGAGGCTTACGATCGAGCAAGCGGGGCTACCGAGCAAGAAAGGCTTGAAGCTCGGCAAAGAGCAGGCGGCAGAGACGAACAGATTGTTCAACAGCCGCAAGAAAACCAAAACAACGTCTACTTCTATGGTGAGAACAACCCGTTCAACCAAGACCTGTATATGACCCAAGGGCAGGTTGATAGCATCCATAACTTCATGAATCAGATGGGTAAGGGTGGCGGCCCAACCAACTTCACTATCGGAGAAACCCAAACAGGGCAATCCGGCATGCAGTACACCCCCGTCACAGGCAAGGGCGGCCAATCTGGCTACACCCCTATTGGTACTGCTCCTATACAACAAACCTCTGATGGCACCAACTTTCAGGCTGTTCAAGGCAAGGGCGGGCCTCCGCAAACCCAAGGAAAGGGCGGGACTTCTGCTTATAACGGAAGCGAACCAAGCCCGGCGGATAGCAGCCCCCCACGAACTCAAGGCAAAGGCGGGTCGGGTAAAGGCGGGTGAAGCAATTACCACAACAAGTTGCGAGTAGGCTCAAAAACGCACCGCCAGAGGTTAAGCTTAAGGCGGCGGAGTTACTTGCTCAGATCAACAAGAAACAAGAGATTGAAGCCTGCCAGAAAGACTTCCTTAAGTTTGTTGAGCGTATGTGGCCATCCTTTATTGCCGGGCGACACCACGCGATGGTGGCAAGACAGTTTGAGCGTATTATCACTGGCGAATGCAAACGACTAATCATCAACATGCCACCCAGACACACCAAGTCCGAGTTTGGCTCTTATCTATTACCGGCATGGTTTTTAGGACGGCACCCCACTAAAAAGGTCATTCAATCCGCGCACACAGCAGAGCTGGCGGTAGGATTTGGCCGTAAGGTGCGAGACCTCGTTGATACCAAAGAGTATGCCGAAGTTTTTCCGGGCACCTCCCTTAAGACAGACAGCAAAGCTGCTGGTGCATGGCAGACCTCTCAGAAAGGATCGTACTTTGCTATTGGTGTTGGTGGCGCGGTTACAGGTCGTGGCGCTGATCTTCTGATCATTGACGACCCCCATTCCGAACAAGAGGCTATGGCTGGCGATCCAGCGGTCTTTGATCGGGTGTATGAATGGTATACCTCCGGCCCTCGTCAGCGATTGCAGCCCGGCGGAGCCATCATCGTCATCATGACTCGGTGGCATTTAAGAGATCTTACTGGACAGATCATTAAGTCAGCCGCTCAGCGTGGCGCTACTGATGAATGGGAAGTCATTGAGTTCCCAGCAATCATGCCCTCTGGTGAGCCACTATGGCCTGAGTTCTGGAGCAAAAAAGAGCTAGAGTCTCTAAAGGATGAACTCCCCGGCCCCAAGTGGAACGCCCAGTATCAACAGTCTCCCACCTCCGAGGAAGGGGCATTAATCAAGCGGGAATGGTGGAAGCGCTGGGAGGATCACAGCCCTCCGCACTGCGAGTTTGTTATTCAGTCTTGGGATACCGCCTTTACCAAGAACGAACGCTCTGACTACTCGGCCTGTGTCACTATTGGCGTTTTCTATAAACCGGATGACGAGGGAAGGAGTCGCCCGAATATTATCTTGTTAGATGCATTTAAGGGGCGCTGGGAGTTTCCAGAGCTTAAGAAGGAGGCTATGTCGGCCTACACCGCTATCCAGCCTGACTCTGTGATCATTGAGGCCAAGGCAGCCGGACTCCCGTTAATCCATGAGCTTAGGCGGATGGGCATCCCTATTACGGAATACACACCAAGTAGAGGAAATGACAAGATAGCTCGGGTAAACTCTGTATCTGACTTGTTTGCTTCTGGTGTTATATGGGCACCATCAACTCGGTTTGCTGAAGAAGTGATTGAAGAGTGCGCGTCATTCCCGTCAGGTGAGCATGATGACCTTGTGGACTCCATGACTCAGGCACTGATAAGGTTTCGTCAAGGAGGGTTTATACGATTGCCCTCCGACGAAGAGGATGAGTACGTTGAGCGTACTCGCGTTGAGTACTACTGAGGATATAGTTATGAAGAAGTCAGGAAGTAAGTCATCTTGCAGCACAGGAAATAAGCCAGCCAAGAAGATGATGGGCGGAGGTGGCACCACCTACGACACAAAGAAAATGAAGTCTGGTGGCGTTACTTGCGGTAAAGCAAAGAAGATGATGTCTGGCGGCAAGACTCGTGGTACGGGCTGTGCCACCAAAGGACTCATGCACTCCAAAAAAATGGGCTAAATTATGGCTATCGATAAGGCAGCAATGCCCTTTCTCCCAGAGGAAGGCGGCGAAAATATAACCATCGCAATAGAAAACCCAGAATCGGTGGGCATCATGACCGAGGATGGGGGGATGGTTTTTGAGTTTGGCCCTGAGCAGACGGCATCAGAGTTCGGTGACAACCTTGCGGAACTCATCGATGAGCGTGATCTCATGGCGCTTGCTGTCGAGTTGATCTCCCAGTTTGAGGGAGATAAGGATTCGCGCAAGGACTGGGAGAAGACCTACATGAAAGGTCTCGACCTCCTTGGCTTGAAGTTTGAGGATCGATCCACTCCGTGGGATGGGGCTTGTGGTGTATTCCACCCCATGCTCTCTGAGTCTGTTGTGAGGTTCCAAGCACAGACCATTCAGGAAATATTCCCGGCGGTTGGCCCTGTTAAGACCTCGATTGTTGGCAAGATCGACAATGAGAAGACCAAGCAGGCTGCTCGCGTACAGGAGCTTATGAACTACATCTCCACTCAGGTGATGTCAGAGTACCGTACCGAGACTGAAAAGCTGTTGTTCTCACTGCCTATTGCGGGTTCGGCGTTCAGAAAGGTGTATTACGACCCAGCACTGGGCCGACCATGCGCTATGTTTGTCCCCGCCGAAGACTTCGTGGTGAGTTATGGGGCGTCTGATCTCGTTACATGTGGTCGATACACCCATGTAATGAAGAAATCATCCAATGATGTACGCAAATTTCAGGTGGCTGGCTTCTACAGAGACGTAGACCTGCCTGCACCACAGCCTGATTTCGGTGAGATTGAGCGCAAATACAACAATCTGACCGGCGAGAGCGAGGATTACGACCTCGATAGTCGCCACACCCTGCTGGAAATGCATGTCGAATGCGACATTCCGGGCTTTGAAGACCCTGATGGCGTTGCCCTGCCCTACATTGTCACGATTGACAAGTCATCCAAGACGGTTTTGAGCATACGACGCAACTGGTTAGAGGGCGATGATCGCCGTTTGGCGCGCCAACACTTCGCACACTTCCAGTATTTGCCCGGTTTCGGCTTCTACGGCTTTGGTTTAGTCCACATGATTGGCGGATTGAGCAAGTCTGCCACCTCTTTGCTGCGTCAGTTGGTAGATGCGGGCACATTATCCAACCTTCCGGGCGGACTTAAGACTCGCGGCCTGCGAATCAAGGGCGATGACACCCCAATCATGCCCGGAGAGTTCCGTGATGTAGACGTTCCAAGCGGTGCTATCCGCGACAACATCACATTCATGCCCTACAAAGAGCCTAGCAACGTTCTTTACAACTTGTTGCGGGATATTGTGGGCGAAGGCCGTCGCTTTGCCACCGCTGCTGACGTAAAAGCGTCTGATATCAACGGCGAAGCGCCCGTAGGCACCACATTAGCGGTGCTTGAGCGGGAAATGAAAGTGATGTCTGCGGTTCAGGCCCGTATTCACGCGGCGATGGGCAAGGAATTGCGCATTCTGGCAGGAATCATTAGGGAATATGGCCCGTTTGAGTACCCCTACGAGCAGGAAGAAGAGAAAGTTGCGGCAGAAGACTTCGATGACAGGGTAGATATTATCCCTGTTAGCGATCCCAATGCTGGCACTATGGCTCAGCGGATCATGCAGTACCAAGCAGCCCTACAGTTGTCACAAGCTGCGCCACAAATGTATGACATCCCCCTGCTGCACCGTCAGATGCTTGAAGTTCTTGGCATTCCCGACGCTGCCCGCATCATTCCTACCGAAGATGACGCGAAGCCAACCGATCCTGTAACAGAAAACATGGCGATCATTAATGGTAAGCCCGTTAAGGCGTTCAAGTATCAGGATCACGAGGCGCATATTCAAGTTCATATGTCAGCCTTGCAGAACCCAGAGCTAATGGGGCTTCTGGCTAAGGCACCCAACGCAAAAGCCATACAAGCGGCGGCGTCTGCGCACATCGCAGAGCATGTGGCGTTCGCGTACCGACGTAGAATTGAGCTTGAGCTTGGCGTTGAACTCCCAAGCGAAGATGAAGCGCTACCAGAAGATATCGAATTGCGCATCTCTAGACTGGCCGTGCCCGCAGCAGAGCAGTTAACAGGCAAAGCCCAGCAGCAGCAGCAGGCTGAGAAGAATGCCCAGATGCAGCAAGACCCCGTTATCCAAATGCAGATGCAGGATCTTGAGATTAAGAAACAGAAAGCTATTGCTGATCACCAAGAGAAGATGGCCAAGCTTGATATTGAAGCCAAGAAGGCTTATGCCGATGCGGTGATGAAGAAAGAAGATATGGAGTCTAGGGAGCGCATGAAGTCAGCAGAACTTGCTGCCCGCCTAGCTCAAGCCGAAGAGCAAACCAGAAACAACGACGCCGAAAGGGCCACTCGTCTGGTACAGACCGAAGAGCAGATCAACGCCCAGAAAGAACTAGCTGGGTTTAAAGCTGGATTTGAAGCTGTACAGAACAAGATAAGTGGTGATGAAGACGACGTTAATGAGGTTGACAATGATTAAGGCTAATGACAACATGTTAAAAGCATTACAAGTTAAGATACGTGCATTGATGAACGATGTTACAGATTCTATGGCGAGTGGTGCTTGTGAGGATTTTGGTGACTATAAGTATAGAAGTGGACTTATATATGGACTGGCCCTCGCAGAACGAGAACTTCTTGATTTAGACGAGAGGGGATCAAAGGAATAACACGGGCAACTTCGCGGCCCTAGACGCGATGCAGGAGAAAATATGACTGACGCTGAGAAGGCTACTCAGCTACCGGAGCCTAAGGGCTATCGGTTGCTTGTTGCTTTGCCCGAGCCGGACGAGAAAACCGAAGGCGGGATTATTAAAGCAAGAGAGACCTTGAACGTTGAAGAGGTGGGTTCAATCGTTGGCTTTGTTATGAAGATGGGGCCGGATTGCTACAAAGATGAGAATCGATTCCCAACAGGCCCATACTGCAAAGAGGGCGACTTCATCATGATGCGAGCCTATTCGGGCACCCGCTTCAAAATACACGGCAAAGAATTTAGGCTCATCAACGATGATAGTGTCGAAGCCGTAGTTCAAGACCCCCGTGGCATCAGCAAGGTACTGTAATTATGTCTGAAGCAGCAGAAACAAGCTCAACAGAAGATAAGTTCTTTGGCGTCAAGACCGAGTTCAAAAAGGAAAACGGTAAGGTTGTATCATCCCAACCAGAGATTGAAGTCATTGATGATCGTCCGCCAGAAGACCGCCGCCCTCCGAAAGCGGCAGATGCTACTGACGACTCTGATGACGGCGAAGAATTAGAGAACTACAGCGACAAGGTTCGAAAGCGAATCAACAAGCTGAAGTATGAACAGCACGAAGAGCGCCGACGCCGAGAAGCGGCTGAGCGTATGAGCCAAGAGGCAATCGCTGCTGCTAGGAAACTGGTTGATGAGAATCGCAAGTATCAGGAAATCGTCAAGAATGGCGAAGCCCACCTGATCAATCAGTTTAAGACCCGCACTCAAATGGAGATAGATGCGGCCAAGGCGGCGTATACTCAGGCGTTTGAAGAAGGGAATACCCAGAAGACACTAGAGGCGCAAGAGCGCTTGTCCAATGCTCAAGCAGAGCTACGTGCTGCTCAGCAGTATGAGCATGGCTATCAACAGCGTATGCAACAGGGGGCTTTTGCACAGCAGCAGGCAGCCCAGCGAGCGCAGATGATTGCCCAGCAGCGAGCGATGCAGCCACAAGCCCCAGCTATACCCAAACCTTCCGACGAAGCCCTATCTTGGCATGACAAGAATCCTTGGTTTGGTTCTGATGACCATAAAGACATGACCGCACTGGCTTATGGTATTCATGAGAAGTTAGTGACAAAGGAAGGTTTTGCTGTAAACTCAAGAGAATATTACGACGAAATTGATCGTCGCATGAGGGACAAGTTCCCAGAATACTTTAGAGCCGGAACCAGTCGAGGCGGCTCATATGTTGTGGTGGCACCGTCCTCTCGCAACAATGGCTCGACCCCGCGTCGAGTTACCTTGACTGCAACGCAAGTTAAGCTTGCGAAAAAACTCGGCATCACTCCCGAACAGTATGCCGCACAGATGATCAAGGGATAATCGACATGGCAGTAGATCGCACCAAACGTTCATCGCAGTCACGCGATGCAGATACACGGCCCAGCGATAGCTGGACACCGGCTTCCATTCTTCCCGTTCCAGAAGAGCAGGAAGGATATGTGTTCCGTTGGATACGTACCTCTTCACTTGGAAATGCTGACAACACTAACGTGTCTAAGAAATTCCGAGAGGGCTGGGTTCCGGTTCGACAAGAAGACCATCCTGAGCTTCAGGTGATGTCAGATGTCGGGTCTCGCTTTGAAGGCAATATCGAGGTAGGCGGCTTGCTGTTATGCAAGTGCCCCAAAGAGATTGTTGATAAGCGCCAAGCTTACTACCAGCAACGTGCTGACGGACAGATGCAGGCGGTTGATCAAAACTTCCTGCGTGAAAACGATCCTAGAATGCCGCTCCTTAATCCAGAGCGCTCTTCTAGAACGACGTTTGGACGAGGCTAAAGCATAATGTGGCAGCCTCATTGTTAATCTTATTGTAGAGGACTAAGCAATGGCTACAACCGCTGCCCCCTACGGTGCAGAGCCTGTCGGCACTTTGAGTGCATCTGGCTCTTTCACCGGAAAAGTCCAGCATATTGCGATAGCTACTACCTATGGTACTAGCATCTTTTATGGTGACTTTGTTAAGTTGGCTGTTACTGGACACGTCCAGAAGGACACCGGTACTACAACGCTAACTCCCATTGGTATCTTTGTAGGTTGCTCTTACACAGATCCAACCACTGGCCAGCCCACCTACAGCCAGTATTGGCCTGCGTCAAACGCAGCTACCGATGCTAAGGCATATGTGGTTACTGACCCCAACGTCCTGTTCCGAATGCAGGCAGATGGCGCATGTGGTCAGAATTATCTGAACGCAAACGCTGCCGTAGTGCAGACAGCAGGCTCAACTTCAATCGGACGCAGCAAGAATGCGGTAGACCAGTCAACTGCGGCTGCTACCAACACCTTGCCAATCCGTATTGTGGATTTCGTTGACGGCCCTAACAGTGCAGTAGGTGACACTTACACCGACCTGATCTGTAAGTTTAATGCGGGTCATGTCTACGACACCACGACTGGCTCAGCGTTAAGCTAAGGGAGGCTTTTACTAATGGCTATTTCACGCGCACAGATGTTGAAAGAGCTTCTCCCCGGTCTGAACGCTTTGTTCGGTCTGGAGTATGAGAAGTACGAAGATGAACACACCATGATTTACGAATCCGAAACCTCAGAGCGTTCGTTCGAGGAAGAGGTGAAGTTGTCTGGTTTTGCTGCTGCACCCGTTAAGGCTGAAGGCGCTGCCATCAGCTATGACTCGGCGCAGGAGTCGTTCACCTCACGCTATGATCACGAGACGATTGCTCTTGGATTTAGCATCACCGAAGAAGCTCTTGAGGATAACCTCTATGACTCTCTCTCGGCTCGCTATACCAAGGCATTGGCCCGTGCTATGGCATACACCAAGCAAGTTAAAGCTGCTGCACTGTTGAACAACGGTTTCACCAGCTATAACTCTGGCGACGGCGTAACCTTGTTCAGCGCCTCACACCCTCTGGTTAGCGGTGGCACCAATGCCAACCGTCCAGTAACTGGTGCGGATCTGAACGAAACCTCGCTGGAAGATGCGGTTATTAACATCGCGGCGTACACCGACGAGCGTGGTCTTCTGATCGCAGCACGTCCCCGTCGTTTGATTGTTCCGCCTTCACTGATGTTCGTCGCTACTCGCCTGCTAGAGACTGATGGCCGCGTTGGCACTGCTGACAACGACATCAACGCTCTACGCAACAACGGCTCCATCCCAGAGGGTTACTCAGTCAATCACTACCTGACTGACGATAACGCTTGGTTCATCATCACTGATGTACCTAATGGCATGAAGCACTTCGAGCGTACCTCAATGTCTACGTCAATGGACGGTGACTTTGATACAGGCAACGTTCGTTATAAGGCTCGTGAGCGTTACAGCTTCGGTGTAAGCGATCCACTCGGTATCTACGGATCACCCGGATCGTCCTAAGCGAAAAAGGAAAGCCCCTCTTCGGAGGGGTTTTTTGTTTAAGGACTTTATATTATTGCCTAGTACAAGTTTAATATAAGATGTAGACTTGTATTACTGGGAAAACTTAGCGCATCAGACCGACCCAGCGGACGATATGCAGACTGGTGCGTGACTCGCATATGAGGAACTAGCAATGAGTACTACTACTTTTTCAGGCCCAGTCGTATCAACCAATGGTTTTGATGGGGCTATCGACATTCCTGTAAGTCTGACTTCAGAACTCCCCGCAGCATCAGCGGCTAACTTAGGGCAGCTTCGCGCTATTACCGACAACGGTGCTGGCGATAACGAGTTTGCTGTTGTTATTAGCAACGGCACCGCATGGCTGGCTATCAGCACGGCGGCACTTAGCTAATGGCGGCTACAGAAGCGGCTAAGGCGCACTTGGCAATGCTTGCGGAGAAAGCAAAAGAAGCTCCCAAGGAAAAGCCCAAGAAAGCGCCAGCCAAAAAGAAAGCAGATTGACCCGCTTCGCCGGGTAATGGTTGATTGGTATGAGCCAAACAACATTCTCAGGGCCGGTTAGATCGAACAATGGGTTCCTATCGAATTACGTTACCTTCGATACCGACTCGACCTATGAAAATGGGAAGGGAACCCTGACATGGAACCAAGACACTGACACGCTTCAGCTAGATCTCGGCAACGGGGTCAACCTAGAGCTAGGTCAAGAGCTTTATTTCTATGTCAGGAACAACACCGGATCTGAGATTGCCAATGGTACGGTTGTTCAGTTCTCTGGTGCGCTAGGTAATTCTGGCCGCATCACCGTGGCTCCTGCGCAAGCTTCTCCATCAACGCCGCCAGAGTACGTGGTTGGTGTGGCAACCGAGACTATTGCCAATGATACTGATGGGCGTATCACGTACTTCGGGAAGGTAAGGGGTATTGACACTCGGGGCGGCGATGAAAATTGGCAGGACGGCGATCTTCTGTATGTCAGCGGCACATCAGCAGGATCACTCACCAACGTCAAGCCAACTAGCCCTACCCCGGACATCCTAGTTGCTGCGGTAGTTAATGCGGCGACTAACGGGATTATATTGGTTAGACCGACGTATCCGCTTAGTATTAACGAGTTAACAGACGTGCTGATAACAAATCCACAGGACGGTGACGTGCTGACATACAACGCTGCCCAGTCTCTGTGGATCAATCAGGCACCGGCGTGAGTTTGATATGAGACGACGCTACGCTAAAGGCGGTAAAACAGAGTCGAGCGTGAATGAGGCTGGTAACTATACCAAGCCGTCACTCAGGAAGAAGCTGTTCAACCAGATCAAGGCTAGCGATAAGGGTGGAAGGCCGGGTCAGTGGTCGGCAAGAAAGGCACAGATGCTGGCCAAGAAGTACAAAGAATCTGGCGGAGGCTACAAGGATTAATGGCGCTGAAGAAACCTCAAAAATCTTTAAAGTCGTGGACTAAAGAAGACTGGGGCACCAAGTCTGGTAAGCCGAGCACCCAAGGCAGCAAAGCCACTGGCGAGCGCTATCTTCCAAAGAAAGCCAGAGACGCACTGACCAAGGAAGAGTACGCAGCGACATCTAGGAAGAAGCGTCAAGACACAAAGAAAGGAAAGCAGTTTTCTAAGCAGCCTAAGTCTGTGGCAAAGAAGACCTCAAAGTATCGGAGCAAGGCATGAGACGACGCTATGCTAAAGGCGGCAGGGTAGATAAGGCTAAGATGGCCTGCAATAAGCCCAAGAGAACGCCAGACCATCCTACGAAGAAGAGCATTGTTAAGGCTTGCGAGGGCGGCAAAGAGAAAATTATTCGGTTTGGCGATCAAAACATGACCATCAAGAAGGATCAGCCAGAACGAAAGAAGTCATTTAGGGCTAGGCACAAGTGTGATACAAACAAGCCTAGTAAGTTAACAGCAAGATACTGGTCTTGTAAGGCTTGGTGAGGAGTAAGTTATGGCTACAGTAGGCGCTAATAGAGCCGCATATGGGACGCTAACCAGCAACACATCGACTGATACCGTTGTCGCTACACAGTGGGTTACATGCTCTGCCCACATCGACTCAGGTACAGGCACTATCACATGGGAGTTCAAAGGCCCAGATGGCGTATGGCGAACTCTATATGGAGGCGCGGACAACACCACTGCGCAGGCATACACTGCATCACATGTTGTCACGTTTGAGTTTGGTGACGATGTAGAGGTTAGGGGCACGGTATCTTCAGCATCAAGCTTGCAGCTTGACTATCAGATATTCTCTAATCTTCGCAATAGAAACTAACTGACATAGCGTACAATGGAAGGCGCAGAGTCGCAGGAAGGAATTTGATATGGTCTACAACGCACAGGGAAACACCGAGCCGGACTACAGCCAGTATTATGATGTAGTTAATCCTTACTATCAGCAGCTTTTTGGTCGGCAAGCTGCCAGCCCCGGTTTAAATTACTGGGCGTCTCTCCTAGCAGATCCAAATTCAGGCGTTAACGAGCAGAACCTTAGAGACTTCCTTCTAGCTAACGCCTCAGAAGCTGACAGAAACTACTACAACTACAACGCTGGGTTTAATGCGCAGGACTACTACGACGTACTAAACCCTTACTATCAAGAGCTTTTTGGTAGAGATGTCGGTGAAAGCGGCCTTGATTTCTTTGGCCGTCAGCTTGCCAATACGGCAGATACCGTTGACGCCAGCAACATTAGGGATGCCATTATTGCTGCCGCTCAAGGATCAGACCTCGATTACTACAATCAGACGTTTGGTGGTGGCGGCAGAAATGAACCTCCAGTAACTAATGATGTTGTGGATAACGGAGATGGCACCGTAACCGATCCGGTTACAGGGCAGACCTACACCTACAACAACTATTTCTTCGGAACAGAAGGTCTTAACCAAATCATGAGAGACTTTGGATATCTAAGCCCCGGAGCACAAGGCCAGCAGCTAACTGAATACTCCGGCGGTGATATAGCCGATCCACAGACAACATTCACTCCCCTCTCTGCAAAGGGAGGGGCTAATCCCCCTCCTGCAAATGCAACATATGGTAAAGGCGGAAACGCCGGAAAAGGTGGCCCACAATGATGAACAACTACCCTTACTACCCAAGACGCATGGCTGACGGCGGCTCGACATCGGATCAGCTTCTTCAGACGCTTAACTCAGTGGGGATGATGTCCCCCCCAAGAGGAGCGCCTACAGGAGGAAAGGGTGGTATGCGGCCACCTGCTTCTACTGGCCTCTCTCTAGCAGGCAAGGGCGGGGGTACAACAATGGTTGAGAGGGTTCCACAAGGTGCCATGATGGGCGGCATGAATGCTTCTTCGCTAGAGTCTCTTCTTGGCGGGATGAATTTTCCGCAGCCTCGTCCAATGGGGCCAGCCGGAAACCCTATTTTATCAAATCCAAAACAGCCGTTTTTAGCGCCGGGGATGGGCGAAGTGTATGGTCGGCCAGTTGGTCAGCCTGCAATGATGAGACCAGACCCTCAAAATGGCGGCATTGCTGAACTTCGTCAGTTGTTTTTGAATCGCTCTAGAGGCCAAGGTTAAAGCGATGGCAACCTCAGGCACTACGGCATTTACGCTAGACCTTTCCGAGATTATCGAGGAAGCATACGAGCGTATTGGTATGGAGTTTCGTAGCGGGTATGACTACAAGACTGCCCGTCGAAGCCTAGACCTGTTAATGCTTGAATGGCAAAACCGTGGCCTGAACATGTGGGCAGTAAAGAATGCTACTGAAAACTTGGTGGCTGGCACCGCTTCCTACACGTTGACGCCAGAAAAGCTGGATGTAATCGAGTGCAGCTTTCGTCAGGGAAGTGGAACAAGCCAGTCAGACCTGACGATGCGCCGAATATCGGTGTCTGAGTATGCCCATATAACGAACAAGCTAACAACAGGAAGGCCGATACAGTTCTACGTGGAACAAACGGATGACGGTATTACTTTAAATCTCTGGCCTGTCCCTGAATCCTCAGATTATTCGATCAACTATTGGTACTTTGATCGGATTGAGGATACGGGTAAACCCGCCTCAAACAACATGGAAGTCCCTGTTAGGTATCTTCCATGTCTTGTTTCAGGATTGGCATATTACTTGGCGCTCAAAACCCCAACAGCGATGCAGATGGCACCTGCCCTCAAGCAGGTCTATGAAGAGCAGTGGATGCTTGCTGCTGACTCGGCAAGAGAAAAAGCGTCGATCTTTATCCAGCCCGGAGGATATGGAACGATATGAGCGCTGAAGGCAAGTATGCTTATGGTTTTTGCGATAGAACGGGCAGGCGCTACCCGAAGAAAGACCTTGTTCGTCAGATAGAAAACCAGCGATGGAACGGCCTCCTTGTTGGTCGTGATGTTGTTGATCAAGATCAGCCGCAGCTTCAGCTTGGCAAGGTGAAGGTGACAGATGACCAATCACTCAGAAACCCAAGGCCGGACACAAGCCTTGATGAGAGCCGTGCGCTATGGGCTTGGAATCCTGTTGGTGGCGGGGTTACTGAGCTTGGTAGCAGGACTGTTGGTCTTGACATGTCCGGTGTGGTTGGCCGCGTAACAGTTGAGATTAGCTAATGGCATTAACATATACACAGCTAAAGCAGGCCATACAGGACTATACAGAGTCTAACGAGACCACCTTTGTTGCCAATATAGATCTGATGATAAATCAGGCAGAAGACCGTATCCTCAAGACGGTTCAGTTGCCGGACTTCAGAAAGAACGTGACCGGGACAACGCAGATCAATGTTCAGTATCTTGAGGTGCCTTCAGACTTCTTAGCTCCGTTCTCGTTGGCGTGTGATAATTCAGGATACGAGTACGCTATCTTTAAAGATGTCAGCACTATCAGGGCGATGTACCCCGACAGCACAACTACCGGGGTGCCAAAGTATTACGGCTTGTTTAGTGATGATTACTTTATTTTAGGCCCGACGCCTGCTGCCGCCTATCCTGTAGAGCTTCATTACTTCTACAGGCCAGAGTCAATAGTGACCGCTGGGAACAGTTGGCTTGGAGATAATGCAGAGTCAGTGCTGCTTTATGGTTGCCTTGTGGAAGCGTACACCTTCCTGAAAGGTGATAGTGATTTGCTTGGTATATATGCTACCCGTTATACCGAGGCGCTAGACAAGCTTAACGTTCTTGGTAAGGGTTACAGCATGACAGACAGTTACCGCTCTGGCGATGTAGTGGGAAGAAGACAATGATTAGCGGGTCGGTAGGTAATGCAGGCGTGGTCATTACTAGCAATGGGGGTCATTCTGCGGAGCAGATGGCGGAGCTTTGCACTAATAGGATTATTTCTGTTGCTCATTCGGCAGACCCTGTTATTCGTCAGCAGGCTGTAGAGTTCAGGGAAAACATACAGCGTGTCGTTAAGCATTATATTGAAGAGGCGGTACGAATAGACCGAGCCTCTCGTTCTATTAAGGAGAGTTAAAGATGGCTTTTACCGGCAACTATATGTGCACTTCATTCAAGGGCGAGCTTCTTACTGGCTCGCACGATTTCACTAATACAACTGGCAATGCATTTAAAATCGCATTGTACGACAACAGCGCCTCGTTCACGGCGGCGACAACAGACTATACCGCGACCAATGAAGTCTCTGGCACCGGGTATAGTGCTGGTGGTGAAACCTTGACCAATGTGACGCCAACGACATCAGGAACCACGGGCTTTACAGACTTTGCTGATGTGTCATGGACATCTGCCAGCTTCACTGCTCGCGGAGCGCTGGTCTATAACTCAACGCTAGGCACTAACTCTGTAATTATTCTGGATTTTGGTTCCGATAAGACGGTTTCGTCAGGCACGTTCACGGTCACCTTCCCTACTGCTGACGCAACAAACGCAATTATCCGTATTGCATGAGGTTTGCTAGATGGCATTGGTTATCGCTGATCGGGTCAAGGAGACCACGACAACAACTGGCACTGGCGCACTAACCCTTGCCGGTGCCGTAACAGACTTCCAGTCTTTTGGCTCGGTACTGTCTGATGGCGACACCACGTTCTACACCATAGTCGATACGACGAATAACGACTGGGAGGTCGGTCTTGGTACGTATGCCACCTCTGGAACGACGCTAACTAGAACTACTGTCTATGCCTCTACTAACGCCGGGTCTGCTGTTAACTTATCCGCCGGAGAGAAAGAGGTGTTCATTACCTACCCGGCAGATCAGGCGGTCTACGAAGATGCCTCATCAGTGGTCAATGTCTCCAATCTGGCAATTAATGGTTCAGTAGAGGAACAGACTTATAGCCTTACTGGTACGGTCATTGACCCTGCTAATGGGACAATCCAGTACAAAACCCTTTCAGCCAATACTACCTTCACTGAATCGTTGAGTGATGGCGAGTATGTGACGTTGATGATAGATGACGGCACAGGCTACACGATTACTTGGCCTACGATGTACTGGCCTGATGGTGTAGCTCCCACGCTGGCAACTACAGGATACAGCGTTATCCAGTTGTGGAAGGTTGGCTCCAACCTTTACGGAAGTTTTGTCAGTGCTTAATCAGCATATACAAACACTGTTGCTATACGGGGGAATGAGCACATCTCCAACTGGCGGTGATTATGAGGTGGATTACGGCACTCCAGACTACACGATAACCTCATTTCCAAGTGACGGAACTGGAGTTGCAAGTGGCGCAAATGACGTTCTCATAGCGATTGATGCCAATATCTCAGCAACTAATGACGGCGTGTTGATTGAGATGGGCGGCTCTGGCGGATCTGGTTTGGCTGTTGGGGTCAATAATGGGACTTTACGCGCAAGGGCGTTTGACAGTGCTGGAGATTCCGCATGGGGAACTGATCCAGATGCAGCAGAGGTTGAGGCAGATATATCCTCATACACGGGATCAGACGCAACCTATTATATTGTTGTTGATGCAAGCGCCTTTACTCTTACGGTTTACGTTCAGGCGGGAGGCAAAGGCTCTGCAAGCGCAATAGTTGAGCTGGGAACTGATACTGCGGGAGGGGGCCAATCTCAGGTATACGGGAGTAATGGCAAGGGCTACGGGCAAGTTAACGGAAACATTGCAGACATTACCTCTGATTATGAAGTTTCATTTAATGGGACTATAGATGAGATTCGCTATTGGGCTGAAGATGCTGGGCTAGATGTGTCTGGTTTTCCACCAACCCCCACGCCCACGCCAGTGTATTCAGCAGGATTTGCCATACCCTCAGGAACTGGCACTCCATCATATGTTGGCGCAACATCAACCTCAAGTTACGCAAGCACACTGAGTTTAACGGACATAACAGGGCTTCAGGAAAACGATATTGTTTTAGTGTTGTGTAGCTCAGATAGTGGCACAGCTAGTCAAGCTATAACTAGCTCTGGCTGGACTACAGTTGTTGGCCCTGTTACCAATAACAGCATCACCAATACTGTTGGTTATAAGGTGATGGGGGCAACGCCAGATACGAGTATTTCACTAGGAGAGATTGCCAATATCTCGGCAATAGCATTCAGAAACGCCCAGTACGATAGTCTTGGCGGATTTGCTACTGCCAGCAGCACCACCATAGACCCGCCTAGCATTACAGTTACAGAAGACAATTCCGTTTCGATTCTTTGCGCAATGATTGATGATGACGCAACCACCATCTCGTCTCCCTCCACTGGTTATACAGTGGCAACAGAGACTAGTTCATCTGGGTTTTTTGCAAGCTCTCAGGCTTTGATGTACAAAACAGGTGTATCTAGCGGAACGGAAGATCCCGGTTCTTATACTTGGAATAGCAGTGACGCCCTAGTAAATAGAACGGTCATTTTAAAACCTGCGGCGACAATAAGAAACGCCGCCGGATTCCAGATTCCGGCGTAACCAATGTTTAGCAACTCGCCATTCTCAGCAGCACCGTTCTCTAGCGAGGGAGGGCAGGCTGGCGTAGATGTTGTTGTAAATGCAACCGGAGTATCCGCTAGCGGTCAGGTAGGATCTGTCTCTGTATCATCTTCGGTTAGCATCTCAGTTACAGGACTGTCCGCCACGGCTAGTGTTGGCTCGGTTGTTGCTTCAATACCCATAGTCGAAGAGGTAACAGGAGTTTCCTCCACTGGCGAGGTTGGAACTCCCGCGATCAACCTTTCCCCATCAGCACTCGTAACAGGGCTTGATGCCACCGGCCAGACCGGATCTGTAACTGTTAACTTGTCTTCAGCAGTTCAGGTTTCCGGGATAGGATCAACGGGCGAGGTCGGGTCTGTCGATGCATTGATCTCGGCAGATGCTCCTGTAACTGGCGTTTCCGCAAACGCGGATGTAGGCTCTGTAGGGGTCTCACTATCTTCAGCGGTAGAGGTGGCGGGCGTCTCTGCTACGGGAGAGGTCGGCTCGGCATCGGTATTCATAGGTTTGTTGGTAGGCGTTACGGGCGTTAGTGGATCTGCCGACCCCGGAGCTGTTTCTATATCTCTATCCTTGGCAGTTCCGGCAACTGGAGTCGAGGCAAGCGGCGAGGTCGGCGGAGTATCAGTACTGCTAGACGCCGCTGCGGCAGTGACCGGAGTGTCAGCAACCGCAAGTCCGGGAAATGTTGGGGTAAGAATCAGTTCGTCCCACGCGGTTACAGGGCTTCAGGCATCTGGAAGTGTTGGCAACACAACCGTTTCTCTCGGTGTTAATATTACTGTGTCAGGAGTATCGTGCTTTGGGCGAGTTGGATCGGCAAGATTCTGGTCTTTAATCAACCCAACACAGTCCCCTGATTATGAAACAATAGCGCCGAGTCAGGAGTCACTATGGGCGGAAATAGTTCCAACACAAGACCCGTCATTCTCGGTTATTGCGCCCGTACAAACTGGATCGTGGACGGATATAACCCCAAACCAAAATGCAGGATATGGTGACTAAATGGCTAGTACATACACAACCAACCTTGGGATTGAAAAACCCGGAATTGGCGAGCAGACAGGCACATGGGGCGATACCGCCAACACCAACTATGACCTGATCGATCAGGCAATTACAGGCATTGCTCAGACTGTACTTGCAGCGGCTGGATCGTCTGGCTCTCCAAATACACTCCCTATAACTGACGGTGCCTCTAGCGTCGGTCGCAATGCCTTTATTGAATTTATTGATGGTGGCGACCTTGGCGGGGATGCTTACGTTCAGTTAACTCCAAATGATGCAGAGCGGGTAATTCGATTTAGAAACTCATTGTCTGCCAGCAGGAGTATTTACATATTCCAAGGCACATACAACGCAAGCAATGACTTTGTGCTCCCAAATGGGTGCGATGTTGTTATTAAGTTTGACGGCGGTGGTGCATCTGCAACGGCGACTGACGCAAATCAAAATGCCTTCTTAACTGGCGTCACCTTCGGCGGACAGTACACTGAGACGGTGTATGCATTATCTGGGACAAGTGCGGCCCTAGACCCAGACAATGGAACCATACAGACGCATACGCTTACAGGTAATACAACCTACACTGATAGCATTTCTGAGGGACAGTCCGTCATCATTATGATCAATGACGGGACGGACTACTCGGTAACATGGCCCACAACGACATGGGTAAATAATTCAGGCGTTGCGCCAACGCTGGCGGTAACAGGGTACACGGTGATTGCGTTATGGAAGGTGGGTTCTACGTTGTATGCAGCTAATGTGGGGAATGGCTAATGCTACTTTTTAAGGCGCTATCTGCCGCAGACTTTGCGGTGATCTCGACAACCACGTCTACGGGCGATGCAGCGGGATCGTCTGACAATCTAACGACATTTAATGCTAGCGGTTACAAGATTGGCGACATGGTCGTGGGGGTAAGCTTACTGCCTAACGCAGATATAGCTGGTGGCGCTTTTGCAGATATATCAGTGGCAATACGAATTGACGGGTCTGACGTGACTGAAGCTAACAAAATTCTTGGCGGGACAAGAAGCACTTCTATTTTTCGAGTTGCCGCAATGTCAAGGTATGTTGTAAGCAATAATCCGGCAACTGTCGGCGTGAAGACGCAAATAAACACTTACCAACCTGAGATCTATGACTACACCAATGCACTAATACACGTCCCTAGTTCCTTGTGTTCAACCCCAGAAGATACAGACACAGCCGGGGTGACTGGTGTAGCTTCCGCGCAAGTAACGCTGAGTACATCGGCAGATTCAACGATTATTCTGGCGGCGATATCTCAAGACTCTAGCGTCTCAATAAGCTCCGACCTGACTGCTACGGCTTCATTCTCTGGGGCAATAGGGGACTCATCCACTGGCGGATATGGGCTTATTGTTGTGGGCGAAGAAGAGGGCACGGGAGGTTCCAAAACAATCACAGTGACAAGAGACTCTGGGACGGGATGGATCTCCATCTGCGCCTATTCTCTACCTAAAGCGTAACGAGGTTTATTATGTATGTGAAAGTTGGCAACGATGGCGTTCCCCATCTATACAACCTTACCCAGTTAAGGAGAGACAACCCGAATGTTAGCTTTCCAAGGGTCTTCTCTGATGGCGTTCTCGCGCAGTTCAATGTCTATAGGTTATCCGAGCTTCCCAAGCCAGCACATGACGAGATGACAGAGAAGGCTGTTGCTAGGGAGCCTGCGAACATTAATGGCGCGTGGGTTCTTGCTTATGACATTGTAGCTCTACCGCCAGAGGAGGTCGCCCAGAAACTGGCGGAGAAGCGGGCTAACACGTCTGTCACTATGCGTCAGGCTCGGCTAGCTCTATCGCAAGTTGGCAAGTTATCGCTAATCGATCAGGCAATCCAACTAATACCAGAGCCAGATAAGACTCAGATTAGTATTGAGTGGGAGTATGCCCAGACTGTTGACAGAACAAGCCCTTGGATAAGTACCATGATGGGCGTTTTGGGAATGAATGATGAAGAACTGGACGGCCTTTTTGAGCTTGCAAGCAATCTTTAACTACTTTATCCACGCTGGTGACGCAACAAGCCAGTGGATTAATGTGGTTTTTTTGTTTAGCGACAACCCAAATGAGTCTATCTCTGGCAGGTGTTGGCGGTTACGCCACCGGGTACAATGGGGAATGTTGCGAGTGGCTATTGATTTTATTTTTAGCCCGTTTCAGGACGATCATTGTCGCAAGGCTTACGAAGCAGATGTAGAGCGAGCAAGAAAATTGATAGCTCAAAAACGAGTCTCGTAAGGAAGCGCTATGCAGAATGAAATGTACGAGTACGAGGAAAGGCGATCTGTTGAGAGAAGGATTGCCCAGCTTGAGCAGAATTTAGCTGTCCATAGCGCCATTCTGGAAAAGAACACTGCATGTATGGAAGGCATGAGAAGTGATATTAATCGTCCTATTAACTATCCCGCATGGATAGCTAGCGCTTTTGCGACATTCTCAATGTTTGGGGGTCTTTTGTATCTCGCCTATATCAAGCCAGTGCAAGATGGCATACAAGACGTTAAAGAAATTTCAGTCGAAAACCGAAGTTATCTCAGAAATATTGGCGATTACGCTAAAGAAACCCGAGGTATTATCGACGGGCATATCGCTAACTACGACGAGAAGGGCTAGGCAATGGATGTACTTGAAACTTTTTTGCGCTATATCGTTGTGCCAATTTGCGCTTTTGTTTGGGTTATGTACCAGCGTCAGCAAGATCATACTACTCAGATAGCCGTGCTAAAAGCAGAAAACGAAATGGCTCGTTTAGCCCATGACAGAGAGATCAAAGAAATACGCAGTATGCTCCAACGCATTCTTCAAAAGTTAGATGACAAGGTGGACAAGTAATGATTGGCGTTACTGACTTAATTGCAGGTATTTTTAAGCCAGCAGCAGAACTGATTGATGAGCTACACACCTCTGAAGAAGAAAGGCTGAAGGCAAAAGGCCATCTCTTAGATGTTCAGGCTGCTGCCATGCAAAAGGTTTTTGATTACGAGTCTGGGTTGATAGAGGCCAAAGGCAAAATTGTCCACGCCGAGGCATCATCAAAGCACTGGCTGACTGCTAACTGGCGGCCAATTACTATGCTGACCTTTCTCGGTCTGGTGGTGGCGCGATGGTTTGGCTTCTCTGCCGAAGGTCTTACTCAGGATGATTACGATGCGCTTTACAACCTTATCTCTATCGGTGTTGGCGGCTACATTTTAGGGCGCAGCGGCGAGAAAATAGCTGAGACAATGAGGCGATGAAGTACTTCACTAAAGAGGAGCTGGCCTGCAAGCACTGCCTAAAAGAAGGCAGGTCAATAGACGAGGCTTATCAGTTCTCTGATGAATTTGCCACGCTGTTGGATCAGATCAGAGAAGAATGTGGATTCCCCTTACCTGTCGCTTCTGGCTACAGGTGCTCTAACCACCCAATAGAAGCAGCAAAGGATTCAGTGGGAGAGCACACCACAGGGTTCGCTGTTGATCTGGCAGTGTCGTATGGCAATGCTTTCGTGCTAATGCAAGTTGCTATGCGTCATGGCATACACAGGATTGGTATAAACCAGAAAGGGTCTTTAGACGCTAGGTTTATCCACCTCGGTATGGCTCCTCGATTCCCCTCCCCCGCCATTTGGTCGTACTGAGAGGTACTTATGCCGCTGGTCACCCTTAACTTCAAGCCAACCGTTGACAAGGAAAGCACTCAGTACGCCGCCAGCCTTGCATGGTATGACACGGATAAAGTTCGCTTCAGAAAGGGTCGGATTGAAAGTATTGGCGGATGGCAGAAGCTAACCCAAGAGACTTACAAAGGCGTCGCAAGATCTCTTAAAGACTGGGGCACTTCAAGCGCTGAATATTACTTAGGTGTAGGAACAAATCTAAAGTTCTACATCGAAGCTGGCGGAGCAATTGATGACATTACGCCTATACGAGAGACAACTGCGGCAGGCGATGTGACGTTTTCTGCAACAACAGGCTCTGCCACTATCACTGTGTCAGACACAGATCACGGCGCATTGGCCGGGGACTTTGTTACATTCTCTGGAGCAGTAAGTCTCGGCGGCAACATCACAGCAGATGTGCTTAATCAGGAGTATCAGGTTGCGACACTGGTTAGTGCTAACTCGTACACGATAGAGGCCAAAGACACCAACGGAGACGAGGTTTTAGCTACCGCCTCTGATACTGGGAATGGCGGCGCAAGCGTGGTTGGGGCGTATCAGATCCACATAGGAACAAACTCCTATGTATCCGGCGGCGGAGGCTGGGGTGTTGGAGCTTGGGGTTCCGGCGCATGGGGAACCTCTGTAGGATTGACGCTTGGCGGACAGCTCCGACTGTACAGCCAAGACATATTCGGTGATGATCTTGTTTTCTGCCCTCGTCTCGGAGGTATTTACTACTGGGAGCAAAGCGCGGGCGGCAGGGCAATCCCACTATCTGACTTGTCTGGAGCAACATCGCCACCTGAAGCCGCATTACAGGTTATGGTGTCGGACGTTGATCGACATGTCATCGCTTTCGGAGCGGCCCCACTTGGCTCTTCTTCTATCGATCCACTATTGGTGCGGTGGTCTGATCAAGAGGAAGCGGGCAAGTGGGTGCCCTCCGCAACCAACAGTGCTGGCGGTCAGGTTCTAGCAACAGGAACCACCATCGTCGGCGCGGTTAAATCTAGGCAAGAGATCATCATCTTTACTGATGAAGGTCTACACTCAATGCGGTATATCGGGTTGCCGTTCGTGTTTGGGTTCTCGCTAATCGCCAACAACGTCTCAATGGTCTCGCCTAATGCGGCGGTTGCGGTGGGTGATGCGGTGTTCTTTATGGATACCGACGGCTTCTACGCTTACAACGGCGGGGTAGATAGGATTCCCTGCGATGTATTCGCCTATGTCTTTGATAATCTTAATGTTGCCCAGAAGTTCAAGATATTTGCCTTCACTAATCCAGACTTTTCAGAGATTACTTGGTTTTACCCAGTTGGTGAGGGCGATACTGATAACACAAACTACGTTACTTTCAACTACTTAGAGAGAAATTGGTGCGTAGGAACGATGTCTAGAGGGGCGATGATACCCGCTCCGACTCAGACCAATCCAATCGGATCGAGTAACGACACGGTTAACATTAATACAAACTACCTTTATAATCATGAGTACGGATATGACGCAGATGGTGAACCACTAAATGCGTATGCGGTATCCGGGGATTTTGAGCTTGGCGAAGGAGACTCTTTCTACTTTGCCAACAGAGTGATCCCTGACTTCCGCCTATTCGGCAATCCAGCAAGTGCTGAGATCACAATAACGGTCAACGGAAGAGACTTCCCGATGGCTGATCTTGTGGAACTCGACACTGCGGAAATCTCAAGCTCATCGACTCAGAACCATATACGAGCGAGAGCTAGGCAGATGTCACTTAAGTTTAGCTCGGCAGGACTGGGCTACGGATGGACGCTAGGTGACATTAGATTTCAGTTCAGAACGGATGGTCGAAGATAATGGCAAAAACGTTTCCCCTACAAAGACCAAATCCAGAGTACACCCAGACCGAAGAGCAGGGCTTTAGGTTTCAAGTGGGAACTAACCTGTCTGAGCTTAGTCAGGATATAGAACAGGTTCAGTTAAAGAAGGGCAAGCTGTCCTCCCTTTCTATAAAGCGCTACCAGTTCTTATTAATGGGTGCGTCCAATGGCTGATGTCATCAAGGTTCTGGGCCAGATAGCGGCGGCAGCGACCACGCTAGAAGATCTGTATACAGTTCCTGATTTGTCCGTAACAACCACTAGCTCACTTGTTGTCTGCAACAGGACGGGTGGTGCGCTCACATTCAGGGTTGCCGTCAGAGTTGATGGTGCTACGGTAGATAACAAGCACTACATTTATTACGATAAGAGTGTCGGGGCCAATGACTCCTTCACTGCCGTGTTGGGTCTGACGCTGAATGAGACGGATGTTGTGTCTGTTTATGCCAGCGCCACTGGACTGACATTTAATTTATACGGAGTTGAGACAAGCTAATGAACGCACAATATCCACTGGCCCCAATGGCCCAGCAGCTTCAGCAGTATGGTCGATACGGTGACTCTCAACTTGTTCACCTTAATCCTATAGAAGTCGAAATGCTTCGTTCGATGTCGCCCACTGGCGAGCTAACCATCAACCCAGTAACAGGTCAGCCGGAAGCATTCCTTCCTCTGCTAGCACCACTTATTGGTATGGCTGGCGGGGCGATGGGACTTGGCGCATTAGGCACAGGCATCCTTACTGGCGCGGCCACTGCGGCTATTACCGGAGATCTCAAGCGAGGCTTATTGGCCGGAATCACCGGAGGTTTGGCTTCCGGGGCTGGTGACGTATTAGCGGAAGGTCTTGGTTCTCTTGGCGCGGAAACCGCAGCCAACACAGCAGCAGAACAGGCAGCGGCAACTGTAACTAGCGAGTTTGCAGCGGATGCGGCAGGTCAGGCAGCATCAGAAGCAGCGATGCAAAGTGCTGCAACGTCAGGCTTCGGGCCTGCTATTGCCGGTGATGCCGGGCTTAATGCCTCGGTTGCCGCCATTGACACAACAAGTCAAAGCTTAAGCAACTTAGCTCCGGGCGTTTCTAATTCTGTAGGTAGTGCTGCTGGCATGGCATCACCTTCTCCTTGGTACATGGCCGACTCTGCATTCAATCAGGCGCTGCCGGATGTCAGCAGCAATATGGCATTACTGGGTACTGGCTATGGCGTTAATACTCTGAGTGCAATGGACTATGCGGATGCCCAGCAAGCCGCGTTCAAAAAGGAAGAGCGAGATCGGCTGGAAAGACGCCGCAATTCCTACGACCGAATGATGTCGGCTCGCAATGCAATCAACCCCGGCTTCAGTAGCTTTGGTGGTTTTGGCATGGCGGAAGGCGGACAAGTTCCGACTTCGGACGTTGAGTTTATTCTTGACAAGGCTAGACGAGGCGTCCTCTTAACGCCTGATGAGCAGGCCAAGTTTGAAGAGTATTACGCCCAGCAAAACGCAACGAGATTGCAGACTGCTCAGGAAAACCAAGAGCAGGAACGGATTGATAACACAACGTTCTACACGCCAGACATGACTGGGATGGAGGCGATTGATGACCTGTACAGGCGAGGCATGTTAACCAATAAGGACTACGACTGGTTTAACAAATTTTCTGACGGGACTGATCAGTTTGAATGGATGACCAAGGCAGATGACTGGAGCAGTGCATATGAAAACCTTAGCGGTCTCAACGCTGAGAACCTTGCTCGCGTCAGGAAAGTTGAGGGGCTTATCCAGCAAGGCAAGAATGAAGGGTTTTCAAATCCTGATGCGGCGGATGTGGCTGGAGGTATTGCCAATATTGGAGGCGGAAAGGGTGGTGCCGGTGCTGGGAGAGGTAATGCGGCAGGCAACGCAGAGCTTCAAAGAGACCTTAGAGGTGGTCAGTTCAATGTCTCTAACCAAGTTCCTAAAGACTACAAGCCCGGATTTGAGCCAGAGTTTTCCTACTTCCAAGATGACCCAGAGAATGTGCTAACTCCAGATAGGGGCTATCGTCCAACGAGACAGATTATCCAGCGCACTGGCGGAGCACCTGCCTATGCTAAACCAGCAGGCATGGCCGAAGGCGGTGTTGCCGAGGGCATTGGTGCGCTAGAGCCTGAGCTGGCTGGAAGCACTGACGCACTGGCGCTAATCCCTGCCATTCTTGGTCAGACCGAGAATGCCGACGAGGTGATCAATAACTTCATCAGGAAGTATGGCGTTGACCGCTTCAGAGAGATTAGGGCTATGATCCTTGATCAGTATGTTGCTCCAAACTCCCAGAAGGAAGGCATGATCAGGGGCGCAGGAAGCGGCATGGATGATCAGGTTCCCGGAATGATTGGTAGCCAGCAGCCGGTTGCAGTGTCACCCGGTGAGTACATCGTGCCTGCTGATGTTGTATCAGGGCTAGGCGATGGTAGCTCAGATGCTGGGGCTAAAGAATTGGATGGCATGATGGAGCGAGTGCGTATGGCTCGCGGCGGTACAACACGACAAGCACCGCCAATCAACCAAGCTAGGGTTATGCCAGCATGAATATAGCTGTCGTTCCAAAAGAACATTTCAACCAATACTGGAAACATGTCAGGGATTACCTTGAGCCAGCGGTTGAGCGTTCTGATGGACGATGGGATATGGAGCATGTTGCTGCTGCCTGTGCAGCAGGCCATTACCATGTGATGATTGCCAGTGATGGCAGGGATATTAAAGGCGTGTTAACCATGTCGCCCGTGGACTATCCCGGCAGGAGGATGATGGCGCTGCACTTCTTGGGCGGTGAAGACTTTGATGCGTGGTATCCGAACATGCTTAAAGAGTTAACTAAGTATGCATTGGCCTGTGGTTGCGATGGACTTGAGGGCGCTGCAAGAGACGGGTTCTGGAAGTGGTTTAAGGCGGATGGTTGGAGCAAAGAGTCTGCCTATTACATAAAGGACTTGGGCTAATGCAGGTTCTTCAGGTAAAGCCTAATGATTGCCATAGGGTTTGGCCTGATGTTGAGCGGTATATTGTTTCGGCTATAGAAAGTGGGTCGTCAGGCGGCAGTCCCATATGCAATCACCATCATGTTAGGGCTGATGTTGCGGCGGGAAGGCAGTTGATGTTCGTTGCTCTTGATGAGGGCAAGATACATGGTTGTGCGACCGTTTCAATAATCAACAACCCGCTTGCATGTTGTGCAATGATCACGGCGCTAGGCGGCAAAATGGTAGTTAACGAAGAAACCTTCGCCGCTCTTTGCAGTTTATTGAAAATGTATGGTGTAACAAGGGTTCAATCATGTGTTCAACCCTCAACAGCGCGGCTTTACAAGAAGGTTGGCCTTGCTGTGGTAGCAGAGATTGCTGAGATGGAGATATAGGTATGAGTTTTAAGGGCAGCAGTGGCAGCGGAACGCAAAGAGTAGAGAACATCACGATCCCAGATGAGGTAATGCCTTATCTGCTTGATATCCTTGATCGTGGAGAAGGCCAGTCTGTTCTTGATTACCAGACATACGGCGCTCCTCGCTTAGCGGAGTTTACTCCCGAGGAGCAGACAGCACAGCAGGCGTATGCAGATCTTTACAGAGCGGATCTTCCGAGCCAGTTTGCGGAAGGTCGAGGACTTTTTAGCGGCGCAGGAGATGTGGCTGGACGCCTCGCTGAGTATGGCGCTAGCGGCGGAGGGGCTGGAGTTGGCGCTATTGGCGCAGTAAATTACGACCCTGCTAGCCGAGACGCTGAATACGCAGCCGGTCAAATGGCTAACAATTACGCAGCAAATCAGCGCAATTCTGGCTATCAAGCTAGCGGGATAGATAGCTTGTTTAGGGGAGAGCGCGGCACTAATGCCTACGTTGCTGGGCAGAGAGACGTTGAGTTTGATCCCGGAACCCTGAATAACAGAGAAATGATTGAGTCGTACATGAATCCGTACACTCAACTTGTTGTTGACAGGGCTAAAGACGAAGCTCGGCGTCAGTCAGAAGTATCGGGCGCTGCGATTGGTGGTGAAGCAGCAGGGTCTGGCAGTCTGGGTGGATACCGAGAAGCCATCATGCAGTCAGAGCGGCTGCGCAACCTTGAAGATGAGATGACCGGAATCCAAGTCGAGGGCATGTCTCAGGCATACAACAATGCAGTAAGCCTGATGGAGGCAGACCGAAATGCAAATGTACAGCTAGAGACTTTCCGTCAGAATCAGTTCCAGCTAAACGAGTCGTCTCGTCAGGCCATGCAAGAATACAGCATGCGCCAGCAAGATCTGAACAATACCGCAATGCAGGCAGAAGAGACTCTCAGGCAGAATGCATTTCAGTTAACTGATCAGTCGCAGCAAGCATTAGAGCAGTTTAACCAAGCCCAGTTCGCAGCCAATGAGGCAGCAAGACAGGTTCAGCAGCAGCTAGAGAGTGATGCATTCTCTAACAACGAGCAGGCCAAGCAGGCTCTAGAAAAGTTTAAGCAATCTCAGTTCCAGATGAACGAAGCTGGCAAGCAATTCAAAGCCCAACTTGCCGATAATGCTGCCAACAGGTCTTCTCAGGCGTCAATTGCAGCGGCCAACAGGGCGCTTCAAGCGAATATTGCTGGTATGGAGGGGATGCTTGCTTCAGGAAAGAGCTTGTACGACTCCGGTCTGACTGATGAATCGGCCTACCTGAACCGAGTCAACCTGATGAATCAGTCGGGTATGGCGCAACGCGCTCTTGAGCAGGCAGGAATAGATATTGGATACCAAGACTTCTTGAACCAACAGGCGTACCCAATAGAAGTGCTTAACCAGCTAGCGGCATTAGTGTACGGCGCTCCATTCCAGCCGGGATCCGTCACCACAATGTATAATTCAGGCCCGTCAACCGCCGAACTTTTAACCAGTCTGGGCTTGCTCGGTGCTGGCATTTATAACCAAGGTAGGTAGCAATTATGAATTTGTTGCAAGTGGAAGACATGGTTAAGGGACTGCCTGACAATGCCCTTCAACAGCAGATGCAGCAGCCTAGCGGTCAGATACCTCCCTACATTGTTGCTTCTGAGATTCAGCGTCGTAAGGATATGCGGCAGCGATACGAGGCGCAGCAGCCACAACAGAAAGGCACGGTAGTTGAGCAGCTAATGTCACAGGCCGCACCCCAGATGCCGCCCCAGATGCCGCCTCAGATGCCGCAAATGCCCCCGCAAATGCCTCCACAAATGTCACAAGGTGGGAATCCGCGCATCAATCCAGCCCAAATGCAGGGCATTGGTGGGTTGGCAGCCCAGAAAATGGCATCCGGTGGACAAGTTAAGAGGATGCAGGCTGGTGGATTGACAGGTATGCCGGGCGAAGGTGCGTTAATGCCGCTGACCATCAAGGCAAAGCAGCTTGCTACCCAGCTAGGCATATCGTTTGACGAAGCCATGCAGCGTTTGCAGATGTCTGCCCAGATGAACATGCCAAACTACCAGATGATAGCTCCGGCTGGCATGGGCTTTGAGAACATGCTTCCTGAGATGAGGCTGCCAGAGAATGCGGGCATGAATCTTGGTGGTGTAAACCAACTATCCAGAGACGCCAATACGCAAGGCTCATCTTTCCCGGATGTTGCTGGTTTCCTTCAAGATCAGATGATCAAGTCGCAGATGTACGGCCCCAACTATCAGATGATAGCTCCGGCTGGCATGGGCTTTGACAATATACTTCCCGATATGAAACTGCCAGAGAATGCGGGCAGGAATCTGCAAGGCGTTAATCAGCTACCAAGAGACACTAATACTGTGGGTTCTGAGCTTCCAAGCAATGCGGGCAGGAATCTGCAAGGCGTTAATCAGCTACCAAGAGACACTAATACTGTGGGTTCTGAGTTTCCAATAGATCCCGCTAGAGCAAGGTCTAAGCTATCTCCATCACTTGGCAACATTGATGTTAACTCAATGATCCCAAGGGAAGTTCCTCCGATGAACTACGACTTCTCTCTGCCTGACGTGTCAGGCACCGCCTCTGATGTCTTTTCGTCAATACAAGCAGGGTTTAATGCTACGCCTCTTGGTCAGTTCTCGGCTGGAGCATCAGGTAGAGTCTCTGATGTGTATAACGAGCAAGGGCTTGGGCCAGCAGCAGGCCAGTTCGGAAGAGAGTTTATTAAAGGAATGCCCGCTCTTGGACAGACCATAGCGGATCCATACATTAGAGCGGCAACCCCGGCAGCTCGCGCCGTTGTTGAGGGAGTTGATGCAATAACCAAGCCGTTCGGTCAGGCGCTTGATCAATTCGTTACTGGCGACGCCACAGACCCCTTAACGCTTGGGGATATATATGGCGGTATTACTGGATTGTTTGGCCCATCCGTTGATGACCTAAAGGAGGTTGTCCCAACTGGAAAGAGGATAGATCCTGTTATCGCCTCTGGACAGTCCAGCGCTCTTGAACAGGGAGCGCCACCAAACAAACCGACCCCACAAACCAAAGGTCTAGACACTGACAAGTCAGTTCAAGGTAGTACTGCCAACAGCAAGCTCACGACTTACGCCGCTGATCAGCTAGCCGGGATGTCTTCAACAGGTCTTGACTTGTCTGACCTTGTGGCACAACAACAGCGTGATGCAGTGAGTGCTGCGTTGATGCAGCTAGGTGCAGGTATCTTGGGTCAGGACTATGGCGGTGGCGCTAGCCGTGCTGCTGAAGCATTTATGACAGGCAATCAGGCTGCGAGACAGACTGACATGGCGCAGCGCGTGGCTAAGTACGAAGCTCAAAGAGAGGATGCGGCGGCGAAAGCGGCGGCAACCACAAGAGAGAGCGAGTTCACAAGAGACCTTCAGGTCAAAAAAGATGAGATTAATCAGGCGATTCTATCATCTCAAAACGCGAATGCTAGAACTCTGTTCAGTGGCCTAATGGATCTTCTTGAAGTGAGGCATGCGAGCGCGATGACGCCGGACGAAAAGGCCGCCATTGAGCGAGAGATGAATATTCTTCTTGCACAGTATACTAAGATACTCGGCCCTCCCACTAAGGAAGACAAGAAAGACAAGGCAGGCCCGATGCTAGGCCCGATTGAATGGACGTCAATGTCCGAATAGCCGTAATAAAAGTATATCGCTGCGAAGAGGTGAGCGCCCGTGGATGTAAGACTCCCTAATGGTCAAATTATTAGCAATGTTCCAGATGGGGTCTCCAAGCGAGAGATTGCCGAAAAAGCAATAAGCTATGGGCTTGCCACGCCAGAAGACTTCGGTGACTTTTTAACGCAGGCCCAACTCCCTGAAGACGAAACCACGTTCCTCGGAGCTGGCCTTGAGTTTGGCAAGCGAGCCATTGGCGGCATAGGAACGGGTCTTTCTTCTGTAGTGACAGGTCTCGGCCAGCTTGTCCCCGGACTTGATGATGATAAGTTAATAGCTGCTGATACCGCAGTCAGAGAGAAAGTTGCGGAGACTCTAGGCTACGATCCAGCATACGACGAGAGCTACGCTGCGCAGCTAGGCACGGTTGTTGGTGAAGTCGTCCCAACACTTATTCCTTATCTTGGTCGGGCGGGCAGAGCACTAAGCTTAGGGCGGAACGTTGCAGCAGGCTCCATGATGGCCGGTCAGGCGTTAACCGAAGGTGGTTACGACCGTCAGGCGTTTGAGCAAGAAACCGGAGAAGATATTTCTGCTACGGAAGAGGTGCTTGCTAAAGGGCGAGACGTTCTTCTCGGGCAGCTAGAAAGGTTTGGTATTCCACAGCGAATATTGAAAGGGCTTCCCAAAGGCTTCTTCGCTACTAAAGAAGGCAATAATATTGCCAAGCGGATTGAGTCGCTGGTCATCAGTGGCGCTGCGGAAGGTGCGCAGGAAGTCGGTCAGGGAATTGTCAGAGATATCACTGACCTTGCTATCTACAATCCAGATCAAGAAATTGGCGAGAGCGCACTTGAAGACTTCACCTTGGGCGCTGGCGCTGGTGCGTTCTTCGACCTTGTTCTTGGTTTCGCCGGAGGAAAGCGCGGCCTCTCAAGCACTCGTCCGAGAGAAGATATCCGTGAGCTTACGGATGAAGAGAAGGAGCAGGAGCGCCTAGCCAGAGAGGCTTATGAAGCGGAGACTCTTGATAAAGATGCGTCAAGTCTATCTTTTTATGACCAAGGCTTCGCTGGGCCGCCTGATGTTGTAGGTTATGTCGATCCATTCGGCAAAGATATCAGTGAGAGAAAAGACAACAAGGACATCTCCAACACAATCATCAAGCGACAGGGAGTCGATCTACCTATCGGTCAGGTGTTTGATCTTGAAATCACTGATGATGGTTACAGAGTTGCATTAGATGGTGAGCAGTTCGGCCCAACATTCAAAGACTCAAATGATGCAGCGGAGGTTGCGACCAATCTTACTAATTACAGCATTGGTTTGCGTAAGTCTGGCGAAATAGATTACTTAGCTGGAACATCGAACAAACAATACAGCGATGCTCAGCTTCGAGACCTTCAAGTCTTTGGTCGTGCATTGCCAGACCTTGAGTCTAGAAGGTACACCCGTGGCGAGGTGGACTTGGCTGTTGAGACACCTCAGTCTCGGCAAGAGACAAGCAATTTAACTGTTGATGAGTTACTGGATCAGGGCATCCCGAAAGCGCGGTGGTCTGCGTCCCAGAAGATTGACTACAAGCGAATACAGTCTGGCGCTCCTGTCACCAATACGTACACACTTGATGAGATCAAGAGCGTTAACAAAGGATCTTTAGGCAAGCTTGGCGAGGTGATGGCAGGTAGGACAACTGCCACTACAGTTGTCCCAGTTAAGATGCCAGAGGGCTACAAGCTACGAACCAACAACGGCGTGGTATTAGATACGCCAGCAATGCCTGATTTTGGCACGGCAACAAGGGCCGCAAGAGAAGCCAATGAGAAGTCTCTGCTGGGCAACACGATCCCTTCTACCGATGTGTTGTCGCTAGAGGGAGAGGCTGAAGCTAAGGTTTCCGAGGCGCTAGCCAATAAGAATATCGATGTCCGACTAGACTCCAAGGAGATGTCTGGCCTAATCAAGAAGTTGATTGGCAAGACACCCTCCAAGAAGAACCCTGTCCGCAGCCTGAAGCCTGAAGAGACTCAGCTATTGTTGCATGAGATCACTCGACTCCCGAGGCTTGATGTACCAACAGCTCTTCCAAATCTAGCACAGCCCGTTCCCAACCAAGAACTTGTTAGACGCACAAGGAACGCTGTAAGTACGGGGCGGGGAACTCCATCTATAACGGAGATGGACTTTGTAACCGGACAGCCTACCAGTCAGGCAGAGGCTCGACGCGTTAGAAGAGAAGGGCAGCGAACAGCACAACGCGCAGAGCAAGAGCAACTTGCTGCACAAGCCGCTGTTGA
>Ga0208644_1000550_pt1 | contig 32752 bp, 51 predicted proteins | sample VirMetDEL_Nov_18_FD_184517 | JGI IMG/M metagenome (GOLD analysis project Ga0208644, IMG submission 184517) | Aqueous microbial communities from the Delaware River and Bay under freshwater to marine salinity gradient to study organic matter... | ecosystem: Environmental > Aquatic > Marine >...
GGCGGCTTGAAGTCATTCAGTCGCTTCTGGAAGGTGGCAATCAGTTCTACTTGGACAGGGCGGCACTTGCGGAGAACCGCAGGCAGGCCGACCTCGACTATTCCGCGTCTATGGCTGATGGAGGCAGCAGCAGCGGCGGCGGGAGCAGTAGCGGTGCAAGTGCTGACCCTCCGGGCCGTGACGATTGGGGAGTAGCCCTTCGCAGGCTAGAAAAGAACTTCCCCTATTGGCGCGTCCTAGCCCCAGGCGATTCCGAAAACGCGATGGAAGTCAGCAAGAATCAGTTGATTACCTTTGTTACGGGACCGGGACAGGATTGGTCAATGCCTGCCGCGAAGAAAGCCGTTGCCCGATGGTATGAAATCCTGAAGCGCAAAGAAGCAGAGCGGGAAAGGCGCAACTCTTAGTGCCTGGTCCGACTTACAAGGGCAGAACAACTCGTAAGAAGGTCAAGCGTAAGCCTGCCGCTTCGGGCTTTGCCAATGCCCGCGAAGCCGCTATGTATGGCGGCTCCAAATCAGATCGGCGGCAGAAGGCAGCGAAGGTTGAGCGTTCCCTGCGAACAGGCCGCCGCACCTCTGCCGTAGATCGCTATCGCCGACTCGGGCCAGATCGGATCAGCGCCCGTGAAGAGGCAATCGCTCTCCGCACATTGGCGCGAGAGGCGACTACCCCCGAAGAGTGGCGCAAGCTGCAAGAAGAATCCGCGACCGGGTTTGCCCTGCCTGAGCTGGAGAAAGGCATTGAGGCACGACGGGCATCTGATCCCGCCAAGAACGAAGGCGATGGCGGAAGTTTCGTAGGTGATGCTCTTGAAGTTCTTATGGAAGTGGATCGCTTTGCCCGCAAGGTTGGACCCGGAATGGCCGCTTTCGATCTCGCAAAGAACGTTCCCTCTGTCACCAATATCCAAGCCCCTGCCGCACTTGACTTCTCGCAGTTTGGCGGCTTTGAGAACAAGAACAAGAGTCTTCAGGACGATATTGACGACGCAAGCCTTCTCGTAGGAACGGGTGCCGCCGCAGGTCTAGCGCGGCAGGCGCTAAAAGCAGGCGCTCGCAAGGCAGCGCCGAAGGTTCAGCGAGTCGTCGGAGAAGCCGCAGAAGAAGGCGTAAAGGGAAGCGGATCGGGCGTTCGAGGTGCTACCTCTCGGGCCACGCAGGGAGCGAAGGGCAAGGCAAAGCAGGTGGCAGAACCCGTTACCAAGTCGCGCCCCGCGCAGTCTGCGAAGGCTGCTACCGAACGGGTCAAATCAACGCGGGCAAAGGTCACAGCCGCAACGCCTAAACCGATCAAGACCGCAACTAAGGCAGTAACTTGGCCCGTTAGAGGACGGAATAAGGTTTGGAAATCTGCGGCGGTGCTAACGGGTGCAAATGTTGCTGGCTCAATCCCAGGAGCGGTTGTAGAAGGCGATCCCCTAAAGCCCTTGCGCGTGGTGCTGAAGCCATCTGAAGGCATAGGCACTCAGGCCGTTGTCGGTGCGGCTGTGGCCCTTTCCCCTACGGAAATTACCGACAATTTTTTCAAGGATTTAGCGGAACTACCAACCGCAATTATTCCCTCCCTTTATCTAACGGGTGACGCAGTTGTAAAGGCCGTGAATGGAAACGATGAAGAACTAACCGCTATGATGAAAGACTTCGTTGAAAACGGCTTTCTCCCGAATGTGGTTCAGGGTGATTGGGAAGGTGCGAGGGAGGCTTTCGAGCGCCACCCGCTCTACGCGGCCCTAGAAGTATCGGGAGGGTATGCAGTCGTGGGTCGAGGTGCGGGCGCGGTTGCTCGAAGTGGAGCTGCTGGAAAGAAGGCAAAATCAGCCGCTTCCACCAAGCGCGAAGACTTGAAGATTGCGCCTGGACTTGCGGCTGAACAACGCTACTCAAAGAACCTTATTACTAAGGGATTTCAAGTTCTGGGTGAGCGTAAGAAAGTTCGTCGAGGCGAGGACCCATTTCAGGCCACTCCGAGAAAGGCTGAAAAAGAACTTGAACAGCAAGCAAAGACGGTCGCATCGGGGCAAGAGGGTATGCGACGGGCCAACAGGGAAGAGGCGCGACAAGTGCTGGCTAAAGATCGTCGTCGCGGCGATCCGCGAACCGGCGCAAGGTGGGAGGCTCCCAAGTCTCTGCAAGATATTGCGGTCTTTTTTCTTGATGGAACCGTTCGTCAAGCTGATACTTGGCGCGAAGACCTAAGCGGCGCACTAGCTCGGTTTGAGGCAGAACGAACTCAGGCGAAGGTTGCCGAAAAGAACGGTGAATCACAATGGACAGGCGCACAGTTCAACGAAAATCTGAGAAATATCAAGGATATTCGTAAGGCGCTGAAAAATGCCACCGACGCAGATGCGGCAAAGATGGTGGAGGTCCGAACTACGATGCGCGAGTTTCAAGACCCGCAGATGGCCGAAATCATAGATCGCGGCGCTTATGACGCTACTCAGTTCCGCACAGCTCGCGCAAGACCATACGCCGTTGCTCATATGGGCGCTCGATGGGAACCTCGCTTTGATAACGGTGAAGGCAAGCAGCGCGGAGCATTGGTAGATGAATCCGGCAATAAAATAAGCCTGTCGCAAATTGAGGCACGAATGGCTCGGGACGAGGTTGATCCTGCCTTTGTTACGCAACGCCCAGGTTTCCGGGGCGCAAAGGGCAATTTCTATCAAGCCGCTTCGTTTGTAAAGGGACGACGCGGTTCCATACCAAAGGCAAAGCGAACAGGGCGAGCTTCTGAAGCTGGTCTATTTGATGCTTCTCTTGAATCTGCCGTTGAACAGTTGATTTCCAGCACTACGCTTCTTGACCGACTAAAGGGTATGGACAAGATGTTTGCGTGGGCCGCAATTCGTGAATCGGGCGCTGATGGCGCACCAGCAATCAAGTTCGAGAATCGAATGAAAGCTGACGATGCGATCAAAAGCCCAGAAGATTTCGGGCTGCCTACAAATATCCCGCTAAAGGCAGTTCGGATTACGCCGGTTGGAAGCACTGCCGGCGAAAGGCAGGCCGCTCAACGCTTTCTTGATGACGAAGCAAAGCAAACTGATAATCCGAATATCAGCCAACCCTCCGAAGATGTTCGAGCATTGGAGCGTCTGGATCAAGAGCTTCTGCGAAAGACAACCGACGATGGGCCTGGCGAGTGGATCGTAGTTCCCGAGAAGGTATTTGATGTTGTAGAGGCGCTGGCAGCTCCACAAAACACCATTGGTAAGGTTGTTGCGTCATATGCCAATCTCTTCAAGGGCGTAATACTTCCCGTCAGTCTTCGCTGGCTTCTCGGAAACGTTGTGGACCCAAATCTTCGGTCTGCGATTGCAGGGCTTACACCGCTAGATTGGGTAGTTGGTCAGCGGTTGCTTGCGGAGCTAAGGAAGTATGACCCGGACGAGGCAAAGCGCGTAGAAACTGTATTGGTTGGTGGAACTCAATACGGAACCGCAGGAAGATTGGAAATCCGTAGAACCTCTCCCGACCAATGGGGAGAAAGTCAAGTGCTAACCAACCTGCTTCGAGGTTGGCTTGCCCTACGAACCGCGCCTGGAGCAAAACAAATAGGAGATACTTATGCTCGCTACCGAGAGTTTATGTTCCGCAATAACTCTCGATGGTTTGAGCGTCAGCCGCAGATTGCAGCTCTCGGTAAAGAGGCACGACAGCGCCTACGAGATGTGGACGCTTCTTGGCGCGACGGACTAAAAGCTGGTGGTGGCGCTTATACGGACCTAGCCAGAGGGCTAACCAATACCAAGACACAAGTTGCTTACGCTCAGGCGATTGAGCGAGTCTTTGGTAAATGGAATCGTCTTGGGCGACTAGAAAAAGACGTGCTTGGATATTACGTTCCCTTTGGCCTGTGGATTCGTGCCGCATATTCATTTGTTGCCGTAACGCTTCCGCGTCACCACCCGATCAAGGCGGCAATCGGTTCTGTTATTGAACAAATGACCGAAGAGGACCGCATCGCATTGGGTCTAAGTATGTTTGGAGATGAGCGTGTGCCGGACTACCACTTGGGGTCAATACCAATCTCCGAAGACTTCTATTTTCGCCCGCAGTATATGACGAGCTTTGGAATGTTTTCCGATCCCTTCGCGCAGTTGAGTCGAAGCGTATTGCCGCAGATTGACGGTGTTTTTGCTGCGTTTGAGGGGTTGGATTGGAGGGGAGAAGAACTTGTATCAAGAAGTGGTGAACCGTTGGGACAGGAGGAAAAGCTCGGCCTAGCCCTTATCAACTTGGCAACTACGAGTATGCCCCTGCTTTCCCTCGGGCTGCGGATTCTCGGTAACGATGCGACAGGACTGATTGCTCGCACCCCCTATCCCGCTGATCCCGAACCACTCTCAAAGCGTTTGGAAACCTTCTTGGGACTTTCTTACCTTGATCGAGAAGGTATCGAGAACGCTAAGAAATATCGCCGCTCGTATTCAATCCGCGTTCCGGGTGTTCCGGGAGGAAGCGGAAGTTCAACCACCCGCGTTCGTCGCAGGCCTACAGCCCCCGCCGGTTCTAATTACGTCCCAGGCAGAACCAACGTCAAGGGCTTCTAACCCCCTACTCAGAGAAAGACAAATGGCAGCCGCAAGACCCCCCAGACACCCAGATCAAGACCGACTCTCTTACCTAGAAACCGCAGTAGCCGTTCACGATACGCAGATCGAGGGCTTGGACGAGGACGTGCGTGATCTCAGCGAAGCAATCCGAGGATTACGGCAAGCGATTATTGGCTTTGCCCTTACGGTTGCGGCGAGCGCCGCGATCCTAGTCTTCGGAATCAGCCAGGTCTAATGGCCGCTTGGCAGACAAAAGCGGGCAAGAACCCGAAGGGTGGACTCAATGCCGCAGGTCGAGCATCGCTTCGGGCGCAGGGACAGAACATTCGCCCCGGCGTAAGAAACTATTCCTCCGCTTCACCCGCCGATAAGCAGCGATGGGTTTCGTGGGCGCGACGGTTCTACACGAACCCGAGCGGTCCAATGACCGACGCTAAGGGGCGACCCACCCGCCTAGCCCTAACCGCTAGAGCGTGGGGCGAGCCGGTGCCGAAGAGCCGTGAAGCAGCTCAGGCGATTGCTCGCAAGGCGAAGGTTCGACAGGCTCGCTTGAAGTCCGTAAAGCGGGTCTGATAAGGTTTTCTCGTCGCGCAAGGCTTCACCTCCCTGCGCGGTGGTGGATCATTCCACCTTTTCTATTCCGACGAAGCCCCTGGCCTATTCCGGGGGCTTTGTCGTTTCTGGACACCTACTACCTCTTTAGGAGGCTCTATATGGCTAAGAAGCCAGCCCGCAAGGGTGTATTCCCACGCGGCGAAAAGGAGCAGCCCGCTCACGTTTACGCCGAGCGGATCGCTCGTAAGTTCAACCTCTCAATCACTTCTGGCTATCGGAGCAAGGCCGAGAACGCTGCCGTAGGCGGTGCGCCGAACTCATATCATACACGCGGCCTAGCCTTTGATTTCGTCCCGCAGCGCCCCGGCGCTTGGGGCCAGCTCGACCGCGCTAAGGCGTGGGCCTATGCTCGCTTCTCTCGTAAGTTCGCAGAAGTCCTGTGGCGCGTGAGCGGTCACTACGACCATCTCCATATCGCCATCGCTCCCGGCAAGGCGACCCCGAGCAGGCGCAGGTATTAGGTATGAGGGGCCTGAAGCGTAGGCTACGCCGGCTACTTCGCAAGGTCGCCCAAGTGCGCCGTCAGATAAGGCGGGCAAAGCAGCGGCCAACCGATATCTCAGAGAACGGGGTGGCCTTCATTAGTGAGTTCGAGGGGTTCGAGCCGCGCCCAGCGCCGGACCCCGTAGGCTATTGCACCGTTGGCTTCGGGCATCTCATTCGCTACGGAGCCTGTCGCCCAGAGGATCGCAAGAAGTTCGGAACCCTGACGCTGAAGCAGGGACTTGACCTACTTCATTCTGATCTCAGGGAGTATTCGGACGCTATCCGTGACTCGGTAAGCGTTCCGCTCACGCAGAATCAGTTTGACGCGCTAGTGAGCTTTGCTTACAACAATGGGGTCGGCGCGTGGCTTTCCAGCACCCTGCGCCGCAAGATAAACGCAAAGGCTCCCGCTTGGGAGATTCGCAGCGAGTTCTCGAAGTGGGTCAATGCTGGCACTCCCCCGCGCCCGCTCCCTGGATTGGTCAGGCGCAGGAAGGCTGAGGCAGACCTTTTCTATCAGATGCCATAGTTTTCCGTCCGTTTAGCCTGCTTCTATTCATAGAGGTAGTTTTCACCAACCTATTAGGAGGATTCGATGACCCCCAAGAAGAAGGTTGCTGCCGCAGGTATCGGCGGTGCAGTCACCACCATTCTGCTTTTCGTTCTTTCGCAGTTCAGCGTTGAGGTTCCTGGCGATGTAGGAGCTGCGATTGCAACCGTGATCTCGTTCGCCGCTGGGTTCCTGAAGGCTGAGTAGCCCTGAGCCACTATGCGAGGGGGAGGGCGAAAGAATATGCGGTGCGCGATTGCCTCATTGAACGGGGGTATGAAGTCGTGAGGGGCGCAGGCTCTAAGGGCGCTGACCTGATCGCAGGTAAGGCAGGCAAGACCTACGCAATCGAGGTCAAGAACACGAAGACCATTTGGAGCGGGTTCGGCCCCGCTCGCCGTAAAGAGATGCGCCGTATGTGTAAGAGCGCCGGGTGGATCGGGGTGCTAGTTCACTTCGCCCCTGGCGAGACAAAGCCCACTATTGCCTTCGAGAATGTGTGGCCCGACTGATGGGGGGTAAGTCGAAATACGATTGGCCGAGCGATGAAGACCTAGCCGCATTGGTCAAGAAGTTGGGGCAACACGGGGCAGCCACTTCGCTAGGGGTCCCGAGGCCCACGCTTCAATCCCGTCTGCAAACGCGGGGTATCACCGCCAGCAAGCAGCGCGAGAAGCTGCCCGAGAAGCCGATTGACGACCCTGACCGCTTGAAGGTCACGCAGCTCGAAGCCGAGAACAAGGCGATGCGCCGCGACCTGAAGGCTTACTCAACCGCCCTGTCCGATCAGGAAGCGTTCTTCGAGCGGATCGTAGAGGCAACCAAGATGCCGGTGAAGAAGCCGAACTTCACCCGCAAGAAGCAGCCTAAGGGCAAGCCGAAGAACTCGGTAGTCCTACCCATCTTCGACCAGCAGTTCGGGCAGTTTGTCCGAGAAGAGGACACGCCCGGTAATAAGGGCAACTACTCGGTTGCTGAGTTCGACCGCCGCCTTGCTCGCTACATCGAGGGTGTGAAGGGCGTAATCGCAGACCGGGCTGAATCCTACAATCTAGACGAACTCATTATCGCTATGGGTGGCGATCACCTAGAAGGTGATGAGATATTCGCAGGGCAGGCGTGGCAACTAGAACTTCACCCGATTGAGCAGGCGTGGCAGTTAGCCGGAAAGATGGAGGCCGCGCTACGAGAACTGACCACTTTCGGTATAAATGAGATTGGTATGAGAAAGGTTGCCGTTTATGGAGTGGACGACAATCACGGGAAAGTCGGAGGTAAAAAGTCCGGCGCACGTCCCGCTACCTATTCCTGGAACTATCTATTCCTGAACCTTCTCGGGCTTCACCTGCGGGCTGAACCGATAGATCAGTTCGTGATCGAGCCGGGCGGTGCGCTTTTCTTCCGTTGCGCCGGCCACGAGTTCCAGCTCATACACGGCCACCAGATAAGGGGTTGGGGCGGGTTGCCCTTCTACGGCCTTACCAAGTTCGACGGGCGCTCTATCCGCCTGCACCAGCGGGTCTATCGCTACCTACTTATGGGCCACCACCACCAGCCCGCCACGATCCCTAACGGGTCGGGCGAAACCATTGTCTCGGGCGATTGGGTGGGAGCCAACAACCTTTCAGGAATGATTACCGCAGCATCGCGCCCCCAACAGAATGTTCTCTTCGTAGCCCCCAAGTGGGGGATCGCCGGGGTGGAGCGCATCTACTTCACGCAAGCAGACGACGCATACGAACCGACACCAATCTACGAAGTGTGAGACTAGGAGGGAGAATGAGGGATCGAGAGTTCGAGAATGAGTTTCTAAACGCGGCAGCAAGGGAAGCCGCTATTTCCGGCCAGGCGCTTGAAGCCTTCAAGAGTCGAGTCTGGAAGCGATTGGATAAGGACGGCCCCGCCGAGTATGGCGGCGACGATGCCTACGCCTCTCGCCCCCCGGACGAGCTTGTGTCGGAAACGATGGAAGAGTCCGAAGATATCGCTGCGTGGTCACTACTGACCGTTCAGCGGCTCTACGACTACGAGAGGGACGGAGAGATAGATCAGGAGATCGCTCACCTTATCCGTCTGAACCTTCTCTCTAGCGTGGCTGCGAGCTTGAAGGCTCACGGCTTTCTCACTAACGCTAAGGGCTTGCTGAAGGAATACTCCCGCAAGCCCGCCAAGACTTCAGGCGACTAGCCGAGGCCCCCCTTCGCCCGGCTCTTCACGCCTGATACACGCCCCCTAACGCGCTACCCGCCCTCCTGCGCGTTGGGGGGCTTCTTTATTTCTCCTACCGTTTCGGCACTTACATCGAGCTCTGAGGACAGCTCACCCGTGAACCAGACTCGGGGTAGCCCTGTCACTTCTGCGATTCCCATTATTTCGATCCACCTAGCCTGGCGTTCACCCTTTTCGATTCGAGCAAGCGTCGGTTGCGATACCTGAATCTTTTCTGCAAGTTCGTCCTGTGACAAACCCGCATACGCTCTGGCAGCGCGAACCCTTTTTCCTAACTCTTCTGAACTCATTCCGACCATTCTTACACCCTCTCTCTTGGTAGGAGCGGGGTTCTGATGATTCTGAAGAACCCGCTTTTTGCGGCTACCAAATTGGGGGCAACTTAGGCGGGTGCGACTTTTCCGCCGAAGAACTTGATAGTTTTTTTTCTTGGTTCTGAATGAAGACTATCAACTATTGCCTGATACTCCTAGCCCCCGCTTTCGGACTGATTGCTGCGGGCCTGCGTGATTGGGCGAAGGGAGCAGCAAGCAAATGGCACCAGAAGAAACAGTAGCAACCGCTACCAACAATGCGGCGGTAGATGCGTTGTTTGATGAAGTGACGCAACTTCGCCGTGACCTGAACGAACTCCAGGGGCAGGTGACGAAGATCGCCAAGCTCTCCACCCAACTCGCAGGGATTGTCGAGAAGGTGGAACTCGTAGTGAGAAGGGGGCGGGCCAATGGCTAACTTCCAAGTCACTTGGGTAGGAGACAAGGTTCGTGAATACACGACGAAGAGCGGTCAGTCCTACAAGTCCTGCCGCATCGCGGTTCGTGACGAGAACGGCAACCGCATTACCAAGCTCGAACTCTCACGCCCCGCTGACCGGGAACTCCCGGCGGTGGGCGACGAGATCAGCGGGGGTATAAAGCCCCACGCAAAGTTTGACGATCTTTCAGTCTTTACGGAGGGGGCGACAGGAGAAGCGTCCACCACCGTAGGCGGCGGGGGTTCTCTCTCTGCCCCCGCCGATACTTCAAGGGATAGGAGCATTGAGCGCCAGGTCGCTGCGAAGACCGCTGGGGTGGTGGTTTCCGCGATGGTTGGTGCTGGCTTGCTGGATTCCCCAATCGCGGTTCAGGCCGAGATCAAGTCAATGACCGAAACGGTGGTTGATGCGATCCGGGGGCGAAACGACGCGGAGGGCAAGCCCAAAGAAAAGGCGGAAGGGGGAACCGACCTTGACTCGGATATTCCCTTCTAGTCGTCTGAACCCGCAAGAGCGAGAAGTAATGCAGGCCCTTCACGCTGAGTTCGTATTCGGCGGATCGGGGAGGTGGGAGCGATGAAGGCCGCCCACCACTTGAACGAGCGTGAGATGCGTGGGAAGTGTCTCTGTTGGGATTGCGTTCGTGCTGAAGGCATAACCCCTCCCCTCTCTATGCGCGGCAAGTCCCGTATCTACCCGACCGGCGAGGTGCCGAAGGGCGTTGGCTTTGACTTCGCCCCGCGCAAGAAGGTAGGTGCCTAATGGGATACGACCGAATGGAAGGACCGTTCGAGGTCTGGAAGATGCCCGCAGGCTACGAGGTGTTCTATCGCCCTGATCCCGACCACACCTATTGGGCGGAAGCCGAGGAGGTAAAGACGGGGTGGAAGGGTAAGGGCCGCGTGATCGGCGTTAGCAGCGCCGCTAAGGTGGCTTCCCTTTCCGCTGACGGGCTGATGGATTGGGCCTCTCAGCAAACGCTTGACGGCTGCGCCGAGTTGGTATGGAAGAGCATTGAGGAATCTGACGGTCCCGTAGGCGACTCGATCCTCTGGCTATCCAATGGCAACGATGCGTGGCAGACCCTTCGGGCTAACGAGATGACGTGGCGACACCGCCGCCAGGCTCGCGCCGATCAGGGTTCTATCGCTCATAACATTCTGGAGCGGGCGCTGACGCAGGGTATTGACACCGCCAAGAAAGCGGCTCGGCCCCTAAAGGGTGACGCTGCGGGGTTCGCTCAGGCTGCGATCAAGTTCGTAGATGAACGCAAGCCCGAGACTTGCCAAGTAGAGCAAGTCGTCTATTCCAAGAAACACAACCTCGCGGGCAGGTTCGATGCGAGGGTTCGTATGGGTGGTGCCTATTGGCTACTCGATGCGAAGACCTCTAAGCGGTCAAGCGTTCAGCGGTCAGAAGCCTTCTCTTATCAGTTGGCCGCTTACGAGATGTGCCTTGCGGAGTGCGCTCCCGATTGGGAGGTCACTCGCACCGCGATCCTGCGTCTAGATAAGGACGGCACCTACGAGCTTCACCCCGGCTGCGCGACGGTCGAGGATTTCTTGGCCGGACTTGACCACTTGAAGAATGTGAAGGCGGTTGCTTCCAAGCTGCGCCGTGTGGCAAGGGAGGCAGCGTGAGCGAAGCACTACGCGAAGTGACACGGTATCAGGCGCTCAAAGAAGTGTGCGAGATTCTTACGGGCGCTTGGGTGCAGGTTCATAAGGCGAGCCAGCGGGCCGATGCCTGCGGCAACCGCGATCTAGCGGCTGAGGCTCGACACGCCTCTGAAGCAACACGGCGGGCTATGCAGAAGGCCAAGCTCGAAAGGGCGAGGTGGGAAAGGACGCTGGAAGATGAATGACGCTCCCCACCTAGATACCGCCCGCGCTTGCGCGGCTGAACTTGCCCGACTTCACGAACGCTTGGCCTACCTGCCGGCGAAGTGGGCGAAGAAGAGTTCCGAGCTTCACGTCCTAGAACAGAAACTTGAAGCGGCAGAAGCCGTTGCCTTCTTGGAGGCAGACGGCGGAACCGCTACCGAACGCAAGGCCCAGGCGGTCAAGGCGCTGCAAGACAACCCCGACACTAAGACCCTTGCCGAAGATGTAGCCCGGCTGCGCGGGGAGGTCGAAGGGTTGCGCCGTGTCTTCTCGATCTACGACCGCCAAAGCTCGATCACGCAAAGCCTTCTCTCCTATCACAAGGAAGAAGGGCGTTACGAATGACAACCCGACTAGAGACAGTCGGCGGAAAGGCCCACAACCTGACGGCCCGTAGTGGCGACAGGACGGTTGCGGCACCTACCACCACGTTCTCTAGCCGCAAAAAGAAAGGGGAAGGATAGAAAGGTGAAGACGATAACCGAAGCATCTGATAAGGGACAAAGTAGTTCCGAGGGTATTCCCTACGCTTCCGAGGGAAACCCTCCGAATAGTGGGGTTAGCGAAGGAGAAAATATTCTTTCTCAAACCCCGCTAACCCCGAGGGAAAACCCCGAGGGTGATCCTGATACCCGGTTGGTGTTGTTGCTCCGTCGCTCCCTGGAGAAGCGTAAGGCGATGTTTACCTACGACGAGGCCCTATGGCACGAAGCCGTATGGGAGCTGCTGGACGATGGCTACTCGCGCCCGGAGATCGAAGCCCTCATTGGCTTCTCGCAAGACGACGAGTTCTGGAGGGGCCAGGTCAATGACTTTCCCCGCCTTGCCAAGTTCGCAGACAAGATGATTGACCGAGCAAGGCGTTGGCACAATGCCTCTCTACCCGGTGATACTTCGGGTGTCTATCCGGGTCGCTCCCCGTCGCAGCGCAGCGTCGAGGATTGGTTCGCTATCTACCGAAACATTCTCGACCGCGAAGAGTGGAGCGACGAGGAACTTCGAGGACTCGCGCAGGAGTGCTACGACGAGGCGCAACAATGAGCCGGGCGCAGCATTGGGAGGCGCTAGATCGGGCTAACGAGGTGCGTTACGCGCAAGCGGAACTACGCCGCGAGATAGCGGAGATCAAGCCAATGAGCGCCGGGTGCTACGCACTTGCCGACTCGTTGGAGTTGTCTGATCCGACCGCCCCCGGCTACGCCGACTACCTGCGGAATGTGACCTGCCTTCGCTACCTGAAGTGGGGTCACGGGATCGGAGTTCAGCGGGCGAACGCAATCCTGCGGGACGCAATCGTGGGACCGCACCGCACCCTGAGCAGCCTTACTGATCGGGAGCGGAAGTCACTTGCCCGCGCCCTACACGACGCGGCGGAACTGACCCCGCCCAAGAAGAAAGACAGTCTCACTTGGGCCGAAGGCGTGGTGGAAGAAGTCTCCAATGCCTGATTGCTGGCTTGCCAAGTTCTCGAAGGCTGAGTGCGAGGGGCGTATGGATCGGTGTCACCTGATACCGAAACAGCGCCTCCGTATTCGCCACGTCGAAGACGTATGGGAGCGGGCTACTTGGGTATGGGGCTGCCGCCGCCACCATACCCTCTTCGATCACAAGTTCCTACACCTGAAGCGTGAGGACTTGCCAGAAGAAACCGAACTGTGGGCGCAGGCGAATCGCTTCGAGTGGTCCCTTACTAGGGACTACGGCCCGCTGCCGGAGAGGGAAGAGGCGTGAAGGACGAAGACCCTATCCGTTGCCGCGCCAAGTTCGACGACTCCTGCCACGACGAAGAGGATTGTCTGAGCTTTGACAACCCGAACCTTGACCCCTGGCGGTATGACCGAACCTACGATGCCGAGAGCGACACAATCGTTTGCGACCATTGCTTTCTCCAGCTCCCCAATAACGGGCGGTTCGATGACCTAGAAGAACTCGCTCGGCTAATGGTCGAGGTAGTAAGGGAGCCGGCGTGAATGTTGGATCGCTCTTCACAGGAGTCGGAGGGTTTGATCTTGGGCTCGAACGAGCCGGACACACAATCGCCTTCCAATGCGAAGCCGATGCCAAGTGCCGCGAAGTCCTCCGAAGGCATTGGCCCGAAGTCCCGATCTACGAAGACGTTGTTACTTGCAACCCGACCGAACCCACCGACTTACTTTGCGGAGGATTCCCCTGCCAAGACCTCTCAGTTGCCGGAAAGCGAGCCGGACTCGCAGGCGAACGATCAGGACTCTTCTTCGAGGCAGCCCGAATCGCTGACGCTTTTCTCGGGGACGGAGGCTGGCTTCTCATTGAGAATGTTCCCGGATTACTTTCCTCACAAGGCGGAAGAGATTTCGGAATCGTTCTCTCGACGCTTCGGGAACTCGGGTTTTTGGACGGAGCCTGGAGAGTGCTGGACAGTAGATACTTCGGAGTGCCGCAGCGACGGCGGCGTGTCTTCGTCCTTGCCAGACGTGCTAGAGGCAGACGTGCCGCCGAGGTTCTACTTGAGCCAGAGAGCGGCGGCGGGGATTTTGAGGCGAGCAGAGCGAAGGGGAAAGGCGCTGCCCGAACATTTGGAGTCGGCGTTGCAGGAACTCTCGGAGCAAGCGGCCATACAGGAAGAAGCCGACCCGACGACCTCGACGGGCACGGGGCGTTCGTCGCTCCCGCCGTCACCTCCAAGTGGAGAAAGGGAAGCGGAGGGCCAGCAGGAGATGAGTGCCAGAACCTTGTCTCAGGACCACTCACCCGCCGATACGGAAAAGGGATCAACACCACCCTTGACGACGGAGCAATCATCTGTTCGTCGCCTGACCCCGACCGAGTGCGAGAGGCTGCAAGGGTTCCCAGACGGGTGGACGGTGATCTGATGTGCGCCATTGACCCCAAGCCCGATGGCCCACGCTACGCGCAGATGGGAAACGCCGTGACGGTTCAGGTTGCTGAGTGGATCGGCCACCGCCTTACTAAGTTCGGGGGCGATGAATGAAGCGCCCGTTCGTCACCGCGCAGGAGGCATCTGAATACCTACGCATAGGTAGGTCCACGATCTATCGAGCGATAGAAACAGGAGAGCTTCCTGCCTACAAGATAGGTCACTATCGGATTAGATGGAGTGATCTGGAGACTTGGCTAGAAACCTACAAAGTAAAGAAAGCACCCACGAAAAGACGGCGCACTAGCCAACCTGACTCCCCGGTTATAGACTTCTCGGACTTACTACCAACGAAGGGGGAAGTTCGATGAAGACAGTAGAGCGAGGTATCTACAAGCGTGACGGTATGTTCGAGGTGCGCTGGCGGGAGGGTGGAAGAAACCGTTCCCGCCGCTTCAGCAAGCTCACCGACGCTCGGGCGTGGAGGGACGAGACACGCCGGCGTAAGCAGATGGGCGGTATGGCCCACCTGCTGCCCGTGAACCTGACGCTGACCGAGTTCACGCGCAGGTGGCTAGAGGCGAAGATTCCTGACCTCTCGCCCAACACAGTTCGGGGATATGACTTCTTGCTGAACCGCCACGTCCTCCCGTTCTTGGGATCGTTCCAACTCTCCGAGCTTCGCCCCAGGGTTATTGCTCAATGGCAAGAAGAGCGATTGGCTGACGGGTGCGGGCGGCGTTCAATCGCTCAGGCCCAGGCCCTTCTCTCCACGATCTGCCGAGCGGCGGTTGCTAGGGAGCTGATGCAGTCAAACCCCTGCGATCCAATCGCTGCGCCGAAGCGAGCGAGGAAGTCCGTGATTCCTCTGAACCCTTACGAGGTCGAGATGATCCGCGACCATATGTTCTCCGAAGATCAGGTAGCGGAAGCCACCCTTGTCTCGGTAATGGCATACGCCGGGCTGCGTCCCTCCGAAGCGTTCGCCCTTACTTGGGAAGACTTGGCTAACGACCGCATACGAGTCACGAAGAAGGTAGTCGAAGGTGAGGTGGTGCCTTACACAAAGACTCAGGTTCCCCGCAGCGTCACCATTCGGGGGCCGCTTCAGGGTGACTTGGTAGAGCTTGGCATCTTGCAGGACTACCCGACAGATAAGAAGCTGATCTTCCCCCGCCCCGATGGTCTGCCAATGACTCGAACGGATATCGGGAACTTCCGGCGCAGGGTATTCGCCCCCGCCAGGATCGCTGCCAATCGCCCGGACGCTACGCCCTACCACCTGCGCCATTCATTCGCCTCAATGCTGATAACCGAAGGCGAACTCTCGCTGCCCGAGGTCGCCGCCGAATGTGGACACGATCTGGCAACGCTTGTCAAGAACTACGCGCACATAGTTCAGGGCGCAAGAACCAATGTTTCTTTCGCTGAACAGGTTCGAGATGCCCGCGAACAAATAACAAAGAGTCAGGCGGTCGCATAGGAGATGTTCGCGTGGTGTTCGCGGAAAGGTCAAAGACCCCCCGTATTCCGTCCGTCAGGGTGGGTAAAACCCCTGCTAATGATGAAAGGTGGACGACGGGACTCGAACCCGCGACCTCCCGGACCACAACCGAGACAGGCTGGGAAATGGGAGATAGCGTGGGAATGGCGCAGCGATAGCTGGAGCGCGGCAAACCGCCTGCCTAAGCGGGATCGAGGAACCCTGATCGGTCAATGGGAATGGCCCGCGTTTCCCACAAGTCCAATCCATTCCCCTGACGATGTTCGCGCCCCGTTCGCGGTCGGCTCCGAGATAAACGTATGTTCGGAGTGTGGAGCCACGACCATTCAGACCCCCGAAGGGTGGCGATGTGACCGCTGCGGAGTGTCCTTCTGATGCTCGCCACGCTTGCGGTTGCTACCGCCCTCTCCCTTACCTCCCCGTCGCAGGCCGGGTGCCAACACCCTGACTTCCCCGAGATCAACGCAGCGCACAAGCGATGGGTCGAGCGGCTTTACAAGAACCCCTGGCTCCCCAAGAAAGCGGTCGCTAAACACCGTCGCCTTTACCAATGCGCCCCTACTTCGGCGCAGCGTCGAGCGATGGCCCGCCGCTGGCGGATCGTCAAGCATCCGACTAAGGGCGTAGCGGTTCCGAACTATCAGACGTGGATTGCAACCGGGCGTTGTGAACAACCCGGCCCTGGCAGGTGGGGCGTTTGGTGGTCGCACAAGGGCAGCACCTACTCGGGAGGACTCGGCTTCTACAACCAATCGTGGAGCGCCTTCAAGCTGCCCGGCTACCCCGCCAATGCGGGCGATGCCACTTGGAGACAGCAGATGCACACGGCCAACAACCTGTGGTGGTCGGTCGGCTGGGGCTGGGGGTGCGGCGGGTGAAGATACCTGAGCTTGTTATCTCGTCTTGGATCATTGTCGCCCTGCTACTAGCCGGACTTGCGGCAACGAGGATTCAGTTCCTAGAGACTCTGTGGGAAGGGTTTCTCGTTGCGACTGCGGCGATTGCCGGAATCAGTCTGGTCTTGCTGATTGCGGGAATGATTGTTCTCTTGTTTCTCGTTGGCATCGGAGTAGTTGGGTGAGGAATCGCAAGCTCTACACAAATGACTGTGTTCGAGTGATGCGCGAACTAGAACCCGGAAAGATTTCCTCCGTAGTCACCGATCCCCCTTACGAGTTGGGATTTATGGGTAAAGGTTGGGACGCATCGGGCATCGCTTACTCGGTTGAGATGTGGAAACAAGCCTTCCGATTGCTGCCACCGGGCGGGCATCTAGTCGCCTTCGGAGGCAGCCGCACTTACCACCGAATGACTTGCGCGATAGAGGACGCTGGCTTTGAGATTCGAGACTGTCTGATGTGGCTATACGGCTCAGGCTTCCCCAAGTCGCGCAACCTTGACGGCGAATGGGACGGCTGGGGAACCGCCCTCAAACCTGCCCACGAGCCGATAGTCCTAGCCCGCAAGCCGCTGGACGGGACGGTTGCCGAGAATGTCCAAGAACACGGGACGGGCGCACTCAACATTGACGGGTGTCGAGTGGGAAATGAAACCACTATTACAACTAAAGGCAAAGGTTTTGCTGGTTCCTTTGAGGGTGGAACTAATAATCAAGGAGGCAAAGAAACAGAAGGCCGCTGGCCCGCCAACCTAATCCTCGACGAAGCCGCTGGCGAGATGCTGGACGCGCAGAGTGGGGAGCGTCCCGGAGGTGCTTACCCAACACAGCGAGGGGCTGCGGTAGCAACAGGCTTTGGGCAGGGGCAGCCCACCGAAGGAGGATCACGGCAGATGGGTGACACAGGCGGTGCCTCCCGCTTCTTCTATTGCGCCAAGACTTCTAAGGCCGAGCGGAACGCAGGGCTAGAAAGGTTTGAGAAGAAGCAGATTGCTGGTAAAGGCAACGGCCTGGCTCGCACTTGCGCTACTTGTGGAGCATCGGTGCTGGAAGGCTGCGATTGCCCTGATCGCACCTACGAAAACCCGACGAAGGCTAATCACCACCCGACCGTCAAACCCATAGCCCTAATGCGTTGGCTAGTGCGGCTAGTGACACCGCCTGGCGGCACCGTTCTTGATCCGTTCACCGGCTCTGGCACTACCGGCTGCGCTGCTGTTCTCGAAGACTTTGATTTCGTAGGCATCGAAAAGGACCGCGAATATGTGCAGATTGCGAGCGCACGAATGAGCCATTGGGCTGCGCAGCCTAAGCAAGAGGTTCTGATATGAGCAGCGAAGCGGTCGGCGCAATCATTAGCGGGATCATCGCCTTTCTAATAGGCCTCGCCGTTGCTCTCGGGTGGGGAATGTGAGTCAGGCTAGGGTCATAAATGCCGATGCGATTCAGGGCTTGAAGCAAGTCAAAGATCAGACCGTTCAGACTTGCATTACTTCTCCCCCCTATTGGGGCTTGCGCGACTACGGTTCGGACGATCAGCTCGGGCTAGAACCTACGCCGGAGGAATACACCGAGAATCTAGTCTCCGTGTTTCGTGAGGTGCGTCGAGTTCTTCGTGATGATGGGACGCTATGGCTGAATCTCGGTGACTCTTATATCGGTGGAGGTCGTGGTGGACAGTCGGCAGCCAAACGTTCCGCTGGCTGGCAACCCGACTATGCGTTACGCGGTTATGTGCCTACGGGTATGAAGGCAAAAGACTTGGTAGGAATCCCCTGGCGGGTCGCCTTTGCACTTCAGGCTGACGGCTGGTATCTCCGCTCGGACATTATCTGGCACAAGCCGAACCCGATGCCGGAGTCCGTCACCGACCGACCGACTAAGGCGCACGAATACCTGTTCCTCCTAACCAAGTCGCCGCGTTACTACTACGATGTTGACGCGATCCGGGAGGAATATCTGACTGACAACGACAAAGGACTGACGAAGGAAGAACGGCTAAGAAGAAATCCTCACTTACGGTCCGGAGTAAGTCGTTCGGCGGTCAAGGGTTTCGGACCGAGTCAGATGAAGGGTCAACCGGGCGGCCGAAACAAACGCTCCGTCTGGACCGTCACGACCAAGCCATTCAAGGGCGCACACTTCGCAGTCTTTCCCCCTGATCTGATCGAGCCTTGCGTATTGGCAGGTTCGGCAGAAGGTGACACGGTTCTTGATCCCTTCACAGGCTCCGGCACTACGGGAATGGTCGCCCTCCGTCACGGTCGAGACTTCGTAGGCACTGAGCTAAATCCCGAATACGCTGCGATGGCAGAACAACGGATCGCAGAAGACGCTCCCCTACTAAATGAGGTAGCAGCGTGAGCAAGCGCAAGACGGCGCAGAGTGGCCCGAAGAAACAGGAGCCGGAGTCGAAGCGGCGCTGGGTAATCCTAAATGCCAAGACCAATAAGCCAATGCTCGGCAACGACGAAGGCGTGAGCAACGAAGAGAAGGCACACCGCCTATCGGACTCTTATCTAATGGAGACAATCGTGGTCCCGCTTTGGGAATGGAGAGGGGAACCCGACCCGGACGCTGACCCCGACGAGTGAGCGTCGGTCGCCGCATAGATTCCCTGCTCGCAGGTATGGCGGTCGTCGCTGAAGGCAAGGCATCTTCCCTTGCTCCCACTATCTCGGGAGGTGAGCGTGACTTCTCCCCCCGAGCTGCCGGCGATTCGATGCACGATGAATGGGCCGGACTCTTCGCTCGATTAGCAGACCTGGCCGAAGTGGAAGCCGAACGATTCCGGGGCGGCGCTGCCTTTCGTCCCTCCCCCCGTGAAGACAAAGAGCTTCGCAACGCTCGCATACTTGTATTCGAGGATCGGCATAGCCTCTTCGTTGCCTACGTCACGGGAGTATCGGAGGATACGGTTCGCTCAGTAAGGCAGAAGGCGGGGCGCAACCCGGTCAGCGGTCGGTTATCTGCGGAGTTTGCGGAGGGGTGACTATCCCTTATATAATGTTCTCTAACCGACGTGGTAATCTACGCCTGAACTTGGGGAGTAGTGCGCCCATTCGCACCCCCCGGCATAGTCGTATCCACCCTATGCCCCTTGCCAATAGCGGCACCTCCGGCTTGGCGATCACGCCTCCCGATTGGTCAGCCCCCGTCCGTAGCGCCGCCGCACTATGCGGTGCGACGACCTTTGGCGCAGCCCCCTTCAGCGGGGGTAAGGCTTATGAGTAAGACACTTGCTACCACCAAGAAGAAGAACCCGGCAGGGCCGGCGTGGTCGGTCGAGGATCGGGAAGAAGCTCTCGCTCTACTTGCCCTCTACAACGGGACAGCGACCACCGCTGCCGCCGAGATGACCGCGCTCAAAGGTAAGGAACTCTCACCTGCCACTCTGCGGTCCTGGAAGTCCCGTCACCGGGATAGATACGAAGAGATAAGGGAAGACCTTCAGCGGCGGGTCAAGTCCCGTTCAGCGGAGAACCACGCCCGTCTAGCGGAACGTGCCGCTGCCGTAGTGGACAATCTTCTGGAGCGGTTGGAGCAAGAGGGTCACGAAATACCGATCAGCCAAGTGCCGACCGCCGCTCGCTCTATCGCTACTGTCGCCGGTATCCATACTGATAAGGCCCGCGACTTGCGTGGTGATCCCACCGTAATCCAGCACCAGCGGCTAGATTGGAACGCCCTTCAGCGATCCCTCCAGGCTAAGGGCGTGGAGGTAGTAATCGAATCCACCGCCGAGGAAGTCACCGATGAAGACACCGACTAGCGGCAACCATAACTTCAGAGTCTCGCCCAAGTGGGGCGGCATCTGCCGCAGGTGCAGGTCTGATCTCACGATCCGCACCCGCTTAGACAAGCGAACCCGGTCCAAGCAGAACTCCAACGGGAGAATCTACTGCTCGAACCGGGCCTGCCTTCACTTCACTCACCCCCACCCGACCGGGAAGCAGCTGAACCGGGGCGGGCTACTGCCGTAGCTCACGCCGACCTTTGACGTATTCCTTTAGGTTGGACAGCGTGAAGTAACTCGCGTTGATCCCGAGGATTCTTGCCTCAGATTCCCAATGAACGCGCTTGCGCTCACTATCTTTCGGCAGCTCGGCGTATCGCCACCTCCACTTCACCCAATCTATTTCTTCGGGGTCAAACGCGAACGGGCCAGGCTTACTCATTGGCCTCAGCCTCAGCCTTCAGCTCGGTAAGTATTTCTTCCCGAGTCCTCACCTTCCGCTTCGTCTTCTGCCAATGCTCGACGAACGCCTTCACTTCATCTGCGTCCCATATCCGACCGCACCGCAGATTCGCCAACGGTTCAGGGAATCCAGGGCGGTCGGCTAGGTATTGGGCCATCGCTTTCGTCAGCACGTTCTCGTGCCGTATCTCGTAGAGACTGCATAGCCTCCGCTCACGCTCGATCAAGTAGTCCTCCGATCAGATACAGGGCGCAGGAGAACCCCACGCCGAACAGGAAACAGTAAGCGCCTTCGGTCACGACAGCACCACCCCGATCAGATACAGGGCAAGGCTAAGGCCGATGCCTACGCTTAGGCATACGATCTGTTCGCTCATAGTCCCCCCGTTCCTCTCTCTTCTTCTTCATCTTGCAGGGACACCCGCGCTCGATTCAGGTAGCTCCGCAGGAGGCTACTGTTCAGCCGCTCGAAGTCCCGCCCCTCGTCTTCCGCCAGGAGCCGGGCGCGATCCTCCACCCGGTTCTCCCATTCTTCGGTTGCGCGGTTCTCACTTGCTTCCCGCGCCCCGTTCTCTTCAGCCCAAGCGTCCCGCGCTGCATCTTCCAACGCTTCCCGCCGGGGATCGTCCAGCCACGCTTCTTTTCTCTTCGCAAGGTCTAGGTCACGATTTGCCATTAGACCTGTCCTTATCGTAGTAGCCGGTGTAGATAACGGCCTGTCCTTCGTCATCGTATTCGACCGTTACCTGGTCGTTCCGAATGGCTTCGGTAACGAACAACTCGCTGCTACGCTCGCCCTTATTGCGTCGGTTGATCTCGGCCTGAACCGCCTGAACACCTTCAGCATATGCGGTTACATCGTCTGCGTAGCGTTTGACCTGCTCAGCGTAAGTCTGAATAGTTTCAGACAGCCACCTGTCGGGCACCTCAGCCAACTCTTTTCGGTCAGTCATTATGAACATTGTTACTTCCCTCCGTTCTTGTTCTCGATTACCAGCACCGCCGCCACCGCTACGAACAAGGCAGCGGCGGCTACGGTTGCGATGACCGCCGGCAGAAACACCCCGGCGTGAACCTCCTGCGGAAGCACCGCCCCGGTCAAGACCAGGGCGATGCCTCCGAATACAGCGGGTGGGGTCGTCTTGCTCACTTGCCGATCACCTCCCGCAGAATCAACTCGGCGGTTGTGATCCCGTTGTATTCGGACGGGTGGCCCCCGTTCTCACGGGTGAACCCTTCCGCTGCCTCTTCCAGCAGGTCAATCGCCCGCTGAACCTTCTCGACCGCTTGCTCTCGGGCGAACTCCTGCATCTGCCTCTCGGCATCTTGCAGCCTGTCCTCTACGCTTGCATACACCTTCACCTTTGCCATTCTTCTCACCTCTTCTTTTCTATTCACCCACCGAGCTTATTCCCGATAGGTAGGGCGCACCCCCGGACTCGAACCGGGGCGCGGGCCTGGAACCCCTGCGCTAGTCGCCAACCCTCTTGTTCTCTGCCCATTCTCTGGCAACCTGCAGCACCTTTTCACCGCCGTCCGTCATAGACATCTCTTCACCCCAATACTTCCAGCCGCGGTCAGCGAACTCGGGAAAGACTTCAGTGACGTGGTAATCCACCCGAGGGGCGCAAGGTTCGTGATCCACGACCTCCCCCGTTTCTGAATCCACGCTTAGATATCCGCGCACCGTGTAAGACACTCGCCCTATGGCCATTCTTCACCTCTTCCCATTCGTATTGACTTACCTCTACACCGTAGCATATGCGCCGGCGTAGTGTCGCCACCCCTTAGAAGGGAATGGCGACCTCTTCGGCAGATTCCTCTACCGTCAAGACTTCCCGCTTCGCGTCCGGGGTCTTACTTAGAAGCTCGACCACCGCTTCCACGCTCCGCTTAGGTTTCCGATCTTCAGCGACCACCGCCGCCCGGATCGCTTCCGCTTCCCCCTCGACCAGACTTAGCAGGGGTTCAGCCTTCTCCGCTTCCAGCATTGGCGGGGCGTTCACCTGTTCCGCCGTGAACACCGGCCAGGGGTAGAACCCCGGCCCTTTCGTGATATATCCGGCGGCGGTTGCCCCTTTCGGGATCGTCCCGCCCCACCTCTTCCACTCTTGGAAGGTTCCCGCCATCTTCCCCGGCATCTGATACGCGATTAGCGCGGCATTCGTAGGCGTAGCGTCCGGGTGTAGGCGTATCGCCTTCAGGATCAGCGGCGCGGCCTTCTCGGGGTCCTCTTCCATCCACCCCACCATCGCCCGCAACCTTTCGGCGTGGTCGTCCCGAGCTTTCCGCTTCTCCGCTTTCGTGCGGAAAGAATGAAGGGGGCGCTTCTCACTCCCCCCCGCTGCTCGGTAAGAATCGCGCAGGGCGCGGCGCTCGTCCCTCTCGATCACTTCAGCGGCGCTAGGCATCCTTGCCCCCGCTCACCCGCTCCAGCTCATACCCGCGCCCGTAAATCTGCACGTCTTCCATCTCCAGGGCGGGGGCATAAATGACCTCGACCGTTTGCGACGAGATCGGCAAGGTGAACACTCTCACCTCTACGACCTCACCCGTTCCGCCTTCTTGGTCCCGCACGATATCGCCGGGGCGCAGGTCTTCTACCTTTACCTTCTCGCTCATCTTCTCACCTTTCCTATTCACCCCCCCGCCCTATTGCGAGGGGGAAACCCGCGCCGCCGGACTCGAACCGGCCAGGGGCATCTAACCCCGGCGCAGGAAACCCCGCCCCCTAAACCCGCAGGGCGTCCCGCAGGTTTCGCCAATCTTCCCGCCCCTGCGGGGTGCGGTAATCCCTTTCGCTTTCGTGAACCCTTTCGCGCACTTGCGACTTGTCCGGGTAGCGGGTGGCATCTGTCCCGTCATACCCCGGCGCGGTCAGGGTGAACCCGTCTATCTCTTCCCCCCGGAAATAGACGCTAGTCCACTCGCCGCCATACCAGACATAAGTCCGGCCCGATCCGCGAAAGTGCCACCGCCCCGCTACCTTCTCGCCTTCTCTCGCCATTCTTCTCACCTCTTCCTATTCGTATTTGACTTACCTCTACACCGTAGCACATACACCGGCGGCGCACAATCCCGCCGCCCCTCCTCTTCCACCTATGCCGCCCGGCTGCTCGACGAGCTCAGATAGCCGCCCGCCCTTAGCCTTTGCAACCGTTCCACGCATCGCCGGCAGGGTCCAGGACCCCTAACCGCCCCCCGCCCGCAACCTTTGCAGGGGTGGTATTCGCTCAGATACCGGGCGACCTGCGCCCCTTCTCCTCTTCTCACCTTCTCACCTCTTCTATTCACCCGCCGGGCCTATTCCCGGACGGGCAGAGCGCGGGCCGGGGCACGATCCCGGCAGGGGCCACTATCCCCCCCGCGCTAACCTGCGCCGCTATTCGGGGCGCAGGTATTCCCCCCGTGACCATTGACCGTTGATCTTCCCCTCCCACCCGATTAGGTAGGCGGGGCGGGCGGCGAAGGGGGGCAGAATCTCCCCCGCCATACTACGCCGCACATATTCGCCCGGGGTTGCCGGGGCGGAATCTCTTACCACCCGCAATACCTCCCCGGTTGCGTGACCGTGATGATGCCTAACCCGGTCCCCCCGATAGAAGATCCCCCGCGCATTGTGCGCCTTCCGTTGCCGGGCGAATACCTCTGCCCACTCGCTTTCGGATATCATTCTTCACCCCTTCCATTCCACCCCCGCCCTATTGCGGGAGAGTATCGCGCCCCGGTCACGATCCGGGCGCGGGGCATCTAACCCCGGCGCGATATGGCGCGGTTATTCGGCAAACGCTTTGCCGAAACTTTCCAAAGCTTCCGGGCCTATCCGCTTCCACCCGCTCCCGGTCAGCTCGTGAACCTCTACGCCTGGCGTATGCCACCGCACGTTGCGCTCGTCCAATACATCGAATACCGCGCCAAGATCGTCACACTCTTCTGACCAGATCAGACCGCACCCGCTTTGCTCCTGACTAACCTCGTAACTGTATGCCATTTCTCACCTCTTCTATTCGCGCCCCGCACTATTGCGGGAACGGTTAGAAGATAGCACACTATCCGGCGAATAGGCAACCGCCCGCAATAGATAGATAAGACTCTCCCCTATTGCCCCCCTCTATATAAGGGGCGCAGGGGGCGAAATCGAATAGGGCGCAGGGGTGCAGGGGATAGCGTCACCAGGGGCGCAGGGTCAGGGTGGGCGGGTCAGGGACGCGTCACGCCCTGCGCCGCGCCGCACAAAGAGGAGAGCTCCCCCGGCCCCTGGCCCCGGATCGTGCGCCCCCCGTTAGGTAGCCGGGAGGTCACACACGCCCGCCACACGCCTAGAGAGAATCCCCCCCGCGAACGGGGCGCGATATATCCGGGAAGGCGAAACCCGATATCCCCCCCGTTGCGGGTGCAGGGGGGGAGGGGAGGGGCGCGCACCCGCCGGCGCCCTAACTACTACCCGGTCCCGTATAGAGATTTTCCCCCCCAAAGGCCCCCCTGCCCCGCGCAGGGGCCACACTCGATGAAAGGAAAGCAATGAAGGCACCCTGGGAGCGCCCCCGCCCGAAGGTCAAGCGCAAGCCCCTTACCCGCGTTCAGCGGGCGGAGGCTAAGGCGCGGGCCAAGCGAGCAGGTAGGCCGTATCCGAACCTCGTAGATAATATGGCGGCAGGTCGCTAGATGCCCGGCCCACTCGCAGGCGCGGGCAAGCGCGATGTTCGTAAAGCTCGGCGTATTGCCAAAAAAAATCCGAAACTTTCCGGGCCGCAGGTGGCCGCTCGGGTGAAGACCGCCCCCGGCTATGTGGCCGCAGCGGATATGCGCGGGGGGCAGGCCCGCGCTAGTCGTGACCGTCGCACCATTCGCAAGGCTTACAGCACGATCCGCAAGGCTGCCCCGAACAATGGATACGCAGGCACTCAGGGGATTGCCGCCGATCTTGCCGTCCGTATAGGTAAGGAAATGGGCGTAATGCCCTCCCTGCTTATGGGCCTTATGGAGATCGAGTCGGGGTTCGACCCGAACGCGGTATCCAGCGCAAGCGCAGGTGGACTTACTCAGTTCATTCCTAGCACCGCTCAGACCTACAACGTTCAATATGGGAACTCTCCGCAGGCGATGGAATCGCAGGTGCGTGGAGCTGCCCGTTACCTACGCGATCTCGGCTTGAAAGACGATGTTCGCCTGGCCCTTGCCTCCTACAACGCAGGCCCAGGCAATCCTTCTGCCGCCGGCGACTACCCCGAGAATGTTCTTGCTGCCGCGCAGGGCTACCGCGACCTCGACCGCCCCGCCCTCACCCCTGCGGTCAAGGCCGCTCGCTCGACCTTGCGGGAAATGGATCAGCCGCTTCCGAAGATGACGGTCAAGGCCAAGCCAACCAAGATGGCGACCATTGAGCAAATCGGAAAGATTGCTCAGAAGCGGTTCGGGCTGACGGTCGGAGAGAACGCAGCCTTTACGGGTGTGACCCCGACCGGGGGCCACGCCGACAATAGTTTCCACTACTCAAATGCCGCGATTGACGTGACGGGTGACTCGGGACAGTTGATGGCTTTCAACAAGTTCGTAGCCCGTAAGTATGGTGGCGACCTTGAAGAACTCTTCTACGACCCCGGCGTGAACATAAATGATGGTCAACCCAGCTCTCCAATCGGCGGTCACGGATCGCACGTTCACGTCGCAGAGACAACGGGGGCCGATACGGGCTACTACGGCCCGATAACGGGCAGCGGGGTAGTCGGTGGTTCGACGGGAGGCTCTGGGGTTTTTGATTTTTCTGCCCCGATAACCGAAGCCGAGCGCCGCCGCCGCCGTCGAGTGCGAGCCATTCGCAACACGCCCCTCCCAACTATCGCAAGCCCTTTGTCGGATACGAGCGGTTCTGACCTTCAGGCGCTTGCCAAGAAATACGGCATAGCAATATGAGCCAGCGCCTCACGGTGCGGGTGAAGGGGGGCAAGCCGGACCCTGAGAGCCTGCGGAAGATAGAAGAGTTCAATCAAGTTCTCCAGGCTAACCCCCTCTACGCCTATGTCCCGCACGATAAGCAGATGGAGTTCCACGCCTCTACCGACAAGCTGAAGGCGTTCATCGGAGGAAACAGATCGGGCAAGACTACTGCCGCGATTCTTGACTGCCTGATTCAGTCAGTAGATAAGGACTTTCTGCCCGACAACCTGAAGCCTTACAAGCACCACGAAGGCGAGTTCTACTGCCGCCTAGTTTCTCCAGACTTCACTTCCACGATGGAAGGCGTGATCTTTCACAAGATTCGCCAATGGGTTCCCCGCGCAGCCCTGAAGGGTGGATCGTGGGACAAGGCATACGACAAACAGCGCCGGGTTCTCAGGTTCGCCAACGGTTCGTGGTGGGACTTTCTCACCTACGAGCAGGACTTGGACAAGTTTTCGGGAGCCGCCCTACACCGCGTCTGCTACGACGAGGAACCGCCCGGAGACAAGGGCGAGGCTATCCGGCAAGAGTGCCGCGCCCGTCTAGTGGACTTCGGGGGCGACGAAGTATTCGCCTTCACCCCGCTTCTCGGACTCTCCTGGGCCTACGACGCAATCTGGGAGCGCCGGCACGACGACGATGTGACCGTAGTGCAGGTGGATATGGACGATAACCCCCACCTTGACCAAGACGCAAAGCGTGACTTCTTGGCGGGCCTTACTAAAGAGGAGGCTGAAGCTCGTAAGTCGGGCAAGTTCGTTCACTTCTCCGGCCTTTTCTATCCCGAGTATTCGGACGAAACCCATCTGCGCGAAGCCCCGAACCGCGATCACCTGAAGGGCCAAGATATCGTTGTAGGCATTGACCCCGGTTTCCGTCGAACGGGAGTCGTATGGGTTGCCTTCGACAATGACAACGGGGCTTTCGTCTTTGACGAGTTCTACCCGCAGGAGATGGTGGTAGGCCCTATCTCAGAGGCAATCAAGGACCGCAACGAGTTCTGGGGCGTGGACCCTATCTATGTGATTGACCCGTCTGCCCGCAACCGCGCAACGATCAACGCGGAAGGCGTAGAGGCAGAGTTCGCCCGCGAAGGTATCTACTGCGAACACGGGCAGAACGACCGGGCTTCGGGCATCTTGGAAGTAAAGGCGCGGCTCCAGCAGCACCGCCTAGTTTTTTCGTCCGATTGCCGGAACATACTTTGGGAGATATCGCGCTACCGCCGCGACCCTCGCTCTAACGACGAGTTCGCGGCCATAAAGAGGGACGATCACCTTCTCGACGCGATGCGATACGCGATTATGGCCCGCGCTTGGGGCAATCTCGCACCGAATGTAGGACGACAGAGGCGACGGGGTTTCAGCCCCACTTACGAACCGCCCTGGAGTCCACCTGAAAGAACTGAACAACAAGGCCCGTTAGGAGTATTCACTTGAAGCCCAAGATCGTAGAAACCGCCGAAAAGGTTCCTGCCCGCTGCATCGTAAGTTCGGAGATAGATGGCCCGTTCATTGACACCGGCACCTACGCTGGCGAGATGGACCCCTATATCTACCTCTCGGTTGCTTACGTCACCGAAGTAGCCCGCGACCTGCTCGGAATGGTTCCGAAGCAAGAAGTAGATGATCTGAAAGAACAGGTCAATGCGATGAAGGTCAAGCTCGAACAGATGGAGAAAGTGGAAGACGCAGTAAAGGTGATCCAAGAGTTCGAGACTGAACAGGTTCTTTCGTGATCGCCGCCCTTGCGATTCTTTCCGTCCTGTCCCTCGCCCTTGTTGCCCTTGTCGCTTATCGCTTTAGGACTGCGGATCGCAACTTTGACTCGCTTCTCTCCGCAACTCAGAGCCTCTTACAAGATACGCAGCGCGAGCGTGAGGCACAGGCGAAGCAAGTCTCAGAACTACTCAACCGAATACAGGCTCCCGATGTTGCGCCGTATGTAGAAACCGGCGAGTTCGGAAAGCAGCACGTTTCATTCGACAACGACGAAGATTTCTGGCAGACCCAAGATAAGGACTAATGGCCGAAGCTCCTGTTGATAACACGAACTTGAATGAGGATCAGAAGGTTCCTGCGAAGGTGCAGGAGCGTATTTCGCGTGGGCGCAATCGTATGCGCCAGGGATCAGCGAAGCGAAACGAGTGCCTGAAGTTCTGGCGCTCAGAGCAATACCATTGGACCGATCAGAAGGGAAATCTCAACTCTCTTCCCACCACCACTAACTACTACGAGCAATCTGGCAAGCCGCCGCAGCGTCAGCGCACCACCCGAAATCTGATCTTCGACGTGGTAGAGCGAGAGGTTGCGCTTTCAACTTCGCGGATTCCCTCCTACCAAGTCTCACCTTCCACCACCGACCCCGAAGATATCGGCGCAGCGCGACTCGCTGAGAAGGTAGCCCTCTACGGCTACGACAAGTGGCATATCCGCGCCGCTACCGAAGAAGTAGTTCGCTACGGCGTAATCGCAGACGAAGGCTTCGCTTGGCCCTACTTCGATAATCAGGTTGGCCCGTTCATTCAGGGAACCAATGTGGGGATTGGCGATGTGCGTATCCGAGTCTTCGGCCCCAATGAGGTCTATTGGGAGCCGGGTCTGAACTTCGAGGATTCCCGCTGGCATTGTGTAGAGCAGGCCCGCGACCCCGAAGCGATCTATCAGATGGAGGGATACACGGGCGGCAAGCTCACCCCGGACGCGCAGGGCAGCGAATCCCTTACTTCTGAGTCCACCCCCGAAGCCAAGCTCGTTCTCGTCAGCGAGTATCTGGAACGCCCTTGCCCCGAGTATCCGCAGGGCCGGTGGATCGTGATTGCCAATGGCCGCGTTGTGATTCCAGAGCGCCCCTACCCCTGCGCCGACTATGACGGCGAACCGATTGACGAACCCATTCTTCACAAACTTTCCTACGCCCGTGACCCCGATTCCGACAGGGATCAGGGTCTAGTAAGGCACCTACTTGACGCACAGAGGACAATAAACGCAGCCGCCTCTAAGTCGGTCGAGTGGTTGGTGCTGGCGTTGAACCCACAGTTGCTCATTCGTAATGGAGGACTTGCGAAGGGGCAGCGACTTACCGACGAGCCAGGCGCGGTGTATAACGTTGTCGGCAACGGCGAGATGGAATGGCGACCCGTTCCGCCCGTCCCGCAGGAGCTATTCCAGATCAAGGGACAGGCCGAAAGCGATATTGCCCGCATCGCGGCTCAGAACGATATCCCCGGCAACGTGGAATCGGCTCGGGGTATTCAAGCCCTGATCGAGCGCGACACCTCACGCCGGGCAGCGTTCATCGCCAACCTCGCAGAGTTCCATTCGCGCCTTATGCGCCATTGTCTCTACTTGGTAGCCAGGCATTACACCGAAGAAAGGCTTCTGAAGATAAGGGGGCGCTTCGGACCGGAAGCGATCCGCGATTTCACCGGCGCTCAGTTGCGCGGGCAGGTAGATGTTCGGGTCTATCCCGACTCTATCGAGCCGCGCACGAAGCAGGCGATGGAGCAACGGATAATGAACTACGCGCAGCTCGGGTGGGTCAGCCCCGAAGCGGCGATGGCCGCGATCAACTCAGGCACCGCAGAGGGTCTGATTGAGTCCTACGAGCTTGACCTTGCCCGCGCCAACGATGTAATCCAGAAGATCAAAGACGGTTCCTTTATGGACGAACCAAGTCGGCGCGTCTTCCCCGGTGAAGCGATGGAGATTGACCCGCAGACCGGCGAAGAGATTCAGGTGGCCGAAGAGGTTCCGGGGTGGATTCCCCGCCCGTTCGACAATGTTCGTGTCCATAAGCAGGTCTTCGAGGACTTTATGAAGACTACCGACTATGACGGTCTGGACGAGGTAGGCAAAGAAGCCGCCGCCCTCTACTACGACACGCTTCTGAAACTCGAAGCAGAGCAAGCCGCCCGCGATCAAGCGGCGCAGCAGCAGATGGCTGAAGGGCTTGGAATGAATAACGCCGCCAAGCCACAGCAGGCAGCCCCCCTCCCGTCCCTGCCCGGCGGAGAAACACCGCCCCAATAAATAAGACTTTCGCGGATCAGCGGCCCCTGCCAGATGCAGGGGGTTAGCCGCCCCGCTCCACAGGAAGGAAGCCAGAAATGGCAGAACAGGCCCCTGACAATCAGGATCAGCCCCAGAATGAAACCGCCCCCGCACCCGAGTCCACAGAGGCTCCGAATACGGACCAGGCGAACACGGAGGAATCGGCACCAGCATTTACCGAGTCCTACAACCCCGACGAGCTGCCGGAAGAAGCCCGAGCCGCTTACGACGCTGCCTACAAGAGATTGCAGGCGGATTACACCCGTAAGACTCAGGAAGTATCGGCAAAGCGACGGGAAGCAGAGCAAGCGCAGGCGCTTGTATCTGCGCTGCGGAACCCCGCAACCCAAGCCCAAGCCCTTCAGATGCTCGGACTCGAACTAGAGGACGACAGCGAAGACACGGGCTATGTGGACCCCGACGAACGCATTGACCGCTTGGAGCAAATGCTTTCCGAGCGCGAGAAGCAGGCGGCGGAAGAACGTCAGATGGAGCAAGAGGCAACCCTCATTGACTCTGAACTCGCTCGTCTTTCTAAGGCCGATGGCCGAGAGTTGGACGATTCCGAGGTTGAACTGATCGTTTCTTTCGCGGTCGCAAATCGTCTGGACGATGGCAAGCCGAATGTTGAGGCGGGTTATCGTCAGCTTCAGGCCCTCTACTCAGAGGCTCAGAAGCGCCACATTGAGTCGAAGCGAAACGCTCCGGCCCCAGGGATCGGGTCTGCCGCAGAAAAGAAATGGCAACTCGACACCGAAGAGGGTCGAAAGCAGGCTATGGCGGAGATCGCCGCAGCCACTTTCGATCAGTCTTAGGTAAGGAGAAACAAACCAAATGGCAGCGACTCTCACGGCGTATAACGACGCTCTGAAGCGCGTTTATACGCAGGACAGGTTGGAGTCCCAGCTTTACCAAGAGAATCCTTTCTTGGACAAGCTCGGAAAGTCCAGCCGTGTCTCCATCGGTGAAGTAGCCCGTGTTCCGCTCCACGTTTCCCGTAACGGCGGTTTTACCGTTCTTCCGGGAGCAGGTGGAAACCTGAACGCCGCAGGCGAGCAGGGTATCAGCAAGGCTGAATACAGCTACACGCACCAGCACCAGCAGATTCAGATTCAGGGTTCCGTCCTCGACCAGGCTTCGGGCAACGCTAATACCGTTGCTGATGTTCTGGAGACTGAGGTTTCCGGCGCTCTGGACGACCTGCGTAAGCAGATCACCCGTCAGTTGTTCCAGGACGGTTCCGCAAAGATTGTTGCTTGCGGCACCACCTCGTCCAGCACCACCGTCACGCTGAACGCGACGGAGGGTGTAGAGGTTCTGGAGCGCGGGTGGCTCTTCCCCGGCCAACTCGTAGATATCGGCACCGCCGCTTCTGAGGCTTCAGTCGCAGACGGCGTTACGATCACCGCCGTTTCCGAGTCCGGCCCAAGTATCACCGTCAGCGGCTCCGCTATCAGCACTTCTTCGTCGAACTTCGTTTCGATCAAGAACGCTCGCGCCGGCGCTACCTCCTACGAGGCCAACGGTCTGAGGAATCTTGTCTCAACCTCGGCTTCTTTCGGAGGCGTTGATCCTGCCACCTACGCTTGGTGGAAGGCAGCCAACGTTGATACCAGCACCACCACCCTGTCGCTGGAAGCGATGCTCACTCAGGAGCAGAAGATCAACCAGCGCGGAGCGAAGGCTGACTTCGTTCTGACAGGTCTGAAGCAGAGCCGGAAGTTCTACCAGCTCCTTCAGAACCAGGTTCGGTTCGCCAGCGACAACAGCCTTTCGGCTGGTGCGCAGGACGTTCCGAAGTGGAATGGTCTGGAGATTCACCGTCACCCCGACTGCTACGACGAGGATATGTATTTCGGTGCCTTCAAGCACCTGTTCATCGTCGCAACGGCAAAGCCGTCTTGGCAGTCCGATGTGACCGGCGGCGAGATTCTGTCGTGGATTCAGGGAACTGATTCCTACGGCGCGAAGCTCTCCTACCGCTTCAACCTCGGCAGCAACCGCCGCAACGCTTTCGCCCGTCTGGGCGCTTTGGCGTAGCGGTAAGTATCACCGGCCCCTCGCTGGCTTATTTAGTCGGCGGGGGGCAACCCAACTTCAAGAAAGGAACCCGTGACCGTAGATAGGTTCGGACTTCTGCCCGCGACCGTTCGAGCAAATATCGAGCGCGAGCAGATGGTGGACAACCAACTTCATAAGGCGAAGGCTCTCGCACAAGCCCTGCG
>Ga0208644_1000552_pt1 | contig 32707 bp, 39 predicted proteins | sample VirMetDEL_Nov_18_FD_184517 | JGI IMG/M metagenome (GOLD analysis project Ga0208644, IMG submission 184517) | Aqueous microbial communities from the Delaware River and Bay under freshwater to marine salinity gradient to study organic matter... | ecosystem: Environmental > Aquatic > Marine >...
AAAGCCGAGCTGTACGCGCTCGCTACTTAATGATTCCGATACAGATGGTCGCAGATCCGATTGAGAAGCGGATTCCTCTAAAGCGCTTGGACTTTTTTTTTTAATGTATGAATCAACGGCTAATGCACTAGCATCGTCAAGTCCGTTATCCTTCAATACAGTAAGAATCTGCTCTCGGCTACGGCCTGCTGCCATAGCACGTTCCACTAAAGATTGTAGCTCTTCGTTCATTACAACAAAGATACTAATTACTTTTGGTCAACAATTGTGATGCCCGGAATAGTTGGGACACTAGGTGCTGCAAATTGAGATTGTCCAAACATTTCAGGGCTCCATACGCCATCAACAGAGGGTTGTTCTTCAATTCCTACGAGTGCTGACTCAGCACCCTTGATGTCAAATTCACCAGATGCAGCTTGAGCTCCAGATCTACGTTGTATTTGAGACGAAGGAAGTCCCTTGAAATATGCATCGGAAACTCCATCTGTAGCTTGACGCAGTAGAGATAAATCAGACTGGGTAGCTGGACGTTGCTTTTCACGAACAACAGTTACCTGTTCACCATCAATGAACTCTTTAACCTTTTGTTCCTCAATTACATATGGCTGTCCATTAAGCTTTCCAAACTTAACGATAGATCCGCCTTTTGACTTTACTGGAGCAAAGTCAATTGGAATCATATATCCGTCCGCAACAGTCTTGCCTCCAACCTTCATTGCGTATGGAGCTGGATCGATTCCAAAATATTTATTCTCTTTCTGCTTAGTATTAAGTTTAGCATACTCAAGTGAAAGTTTTCTATTGGCCTGATCCACTTCAAAGCGATTAACTCCGCGCTCAGGAACTTTAGCCATAAAAGCAGCAATAGCTTTGTTATTGTATGAATCAATAAGATTTTGTTTGATTGGAGCAAAAGCTTCAGTATCAATAATATCTAGATCGGCTCGGCTTGTAAGTTCTCCGTTTCTTCCAATTTTTTGTTGAGACACTCCTTCAAATACAACAGCATTTTTTAGCTGTGCTGGATCAATATTTCTCGCCTGTAGGAATTCCTGTGCGAACTTCTCAGCTTTTACTTGATCAATACTTCCATCTTTCAGTATAAAATCATTCTTATTGCGATCAAAAGCAGCAATCATCTCATCAGCAATCTGATTCGGGCTTTGCATATCATACTTATACTTTGGAAGCAACGTAAATGGATTAGAAGCCATAGACATAATCTGATTAGCATCACGCTTGGTGGTGCGCTCACGATCAAATATATCAATGGCATTCTCTCCACCAAGACTGAATTGGTCTGGATTCGTATTGTATGCCGACCATTGCTGACGGTAGTTGTCAGCTAAGAACTGTGCTGTTCCGGCTACCTGGTTGTATCCAGCATAAGCTTCGCGAAGCTTACGACGAAGATTCACGTTATCTGGATCTGAAGCAAGTGCGCTCATAGCCTTTTCTACTTGATCGTATGACTGCTGTACAGCCTCTAAGTCGCCGTCAAGATATGTCCCAACTTTCTTATCAAAGCGAGATGAGAACTCGTCAAACTCTAATTGCTTGCGACGCTCATTCTCGTTTAACTTAAACTGAAGCTCAGCAAAGTTTGGGAACTCAATTACACCACTTGGGATTATTTTAGCCATTACTTCTGCTTATTGAATTTCTTTAACAGCTGACGGAAGTAAGCGCTTTCCTTGCTGAGCTTTTTTTGCTGTTGGGGATTAAGGATAACCTCACCTCCAGTCATCTCACCGACCTTACGTCCCTGCTGGATGATGTCGATAGGATTCGTCTTGTGGTCGAACTTACCACCAGTAACCATACCACCTTCTTTCTTGTAGAAAGAGCGATCCTTAAGGAACTCGGGATATTGCATAGGGTTTAGTAACGAAGACATACGGTTCTCCATAATATCTCCAAATGCTGGAACTTGTTCTTCATCAAGCTGGCCCTGAAGGTCTGCAATGTTTTGAGCAATCAAAGCACGCTCACCGCCACTTCCTTCTCCAGCAACCCGATTGAGTGATGCCAATGTTTCTGTACGCATTTGATCCTCCATAGTGGGAGCAGCAGCTTCAGCAGCTGTCTTAGTTTTTTTGCCTCCAAGTCCAGAGTATATAGCAGCAGAACCAATCTGTCCAAGACCACCAGCAACATTCTGAAGTCCTCCCTCAATAGCAGCCTGAGCAGCTTGGCGCTCCATCATCTCACGGTTAATCTTACGGCCAATCTCGCGCTCAGCACCTTGTGCTCCAAACTGGAGAGCCTGCATAGTTTGAGCTTGACGCTGACCAAGAATATCCATAGCACCAACGTCAGCAGCGCGAGTCATACCGGGAAGAGCTCCAATGATAGCTCGTCCACCAGCACCCTGTGCGGCAGAGATACCTGTAGCGATAGAACGGTTAAGTTCCTCAAGACGCTTCTGTTCTAGCTCAGCATTACGGGCCTGCTTTAGGATCTCAGCATACTCTGATGGACGTGCGGTGGATGCCTCCTTGATTCGGCTTCCTTGAACCATACCGGAAATCATCTGGCCAGCGCCAAGAAGCGATTGAAGTCCACCTAGGACTCCGGCTGCAATAACACCTCCAGCTACGTATTTTTTTGGTTCTTTATTCTTCTTTGGTCGCATAATGCAAAAGTACTAATTATTGTCCGAGTTGGTTATGTAAGTTAGACTTAGCGAATACTAAGTTAATAGCGTACAGTTCGATTTCATTGGTGGCATCGCTGGTGAGTCGAGCCTTTGCGAAGTAGTCGCGGATAGCATCTCCCTCTACAGCTCCGTTTGCAATCACCACAATCGTATCACCATCACTTACACCTACAACAGTACCACTTGCGGTGATCTGGCTAAGCCCGCTGATCGATGAAACAGTAAGGTTTAGAGCTACAAGCGTAGCACCGCTAACCTTAAACAGCGAACCACCGATCGGGAACGGCACATCACCAACAGGAGTCGTGAATGTGATTGTAGCGCCACTCACACCAGAGGTAGCAACAGCACCAAGAACAAATACGTCAGAGGTTCCAGTCAGCGCAGTGATCGTAGATGATCCGGCGTTTACACTGCTGTCTCGTGGGATGTAGGCGTACCAGTTGCGCTCACGCTCCGAGAAGTCTCCCTCAAGGATGGAGGCCAGCTGGTCAGTGTTTGTGATCGTAGCAGCCCAAGAGCTGTTACCTTCCAAGCTGATTGATTCGTACGACTTAACCATAGACGGGTTTGCGTTGCTCACAACCTCAACAACAGCATATGGGTCGGTGTCGTCGTAGTACTTGGCACGATCAGCACTACTATTGTGGCTATACATTATATAATCCGTGTCTGTGCCACCTTTAAATGTGTAGAGCTCATCGTCAACAGACACAATGGCCTCAGGACGGTAAGAGTACTTCGTGTTCCACACGTTGTCTTCCACGTCGTAGGCGACCGTGAAGTCGTTTACAAGGCTGCTTGGCGATCCAATCTCTCCAGTGTAGCTTCCACAGTCGTTGGTGAAGTAGAACTCACCAGTGGCAAGATCAAAGGCAATCGTAATGAAGAAGTCGTATGACGTGTTGGTAGCCACACCGTAGATGATACCACTCTGACCAATAAACTCCTCACCAACGTAAGCCGGCTGTCCATCGGTAAGTTTATCAAGGAATACGATGCAGTTAAGGCTGTCGTCAAACTCGTCGCATAAGTCCTGAAACTCTCGGATCTCAGTGTCGAACTTAAACAGCTCATCATCGTCAAACTCCACATCGGCAACCACACGATCACCAGCTGCATTGGTCTGCACGTTGTAGCTATACTCAACGTTACCACCAAGAAGAACACTTACAGATGCGTTGTATAACAGCTTAGTAGAGATAATGTACTCGTCAGCCTCTACGTCAATACCTGCGACAACCTTATTGGTAGAAGAGAGCGTAGTCAGGAATCGGAAGTTCTCCTTAAAGAAGGCATCCATCTTAACCTCACTGATCAAAGTGATTCCATCACGAGAGATGCGGATAACCTTTCCAGAGCGGATGTCAGCAAAGTAGATGCGACCCCGATCGACAGCCAAAGACTCTGGGTTGTTGTTGATTCCGTAGTCACCAAGGTAGTAGTTGGCAACACCAATTACGTTGCGAGACAAAGTAAGACTTTGAACTCCATCCGTAGACTCGATGATGTTGCGACCTACAGGTGCCCATCCAGCCTTGCGCTCCTGAATAACGTAGACGCGGTCGTCGTCACCAACAAGCTGCTTGACAGTACCGTGGAGGTATTCGAAATCGTAGAAGTTTGCAAGGGTAGGATTGAAGCTTGACAAGCCTAAATATTTGCTGTCCACTACAAACGGTTCCGAGTAAGTTACAGAAGCATTGCGGAAGATGGTCTTGGCATCAGGCTGAACAGCGTGAGCACGGCCAGCAGACGTAGACTTAGAGGAGAAGAAGTCACTCACCGAGTAGTCCTCGATGAACATAAACTTATAGTTGTTGGCGTAAGCCTTCTCTCCAACCTTCAGCAGTCGAGGGCGGTAGTACACGTCACCATTCGAGAACTGGATAACAGCATCATTGCTATTGGTCAGGTTCAGTGTATATGTCGTTTCAGAGAATGAACCACTAGTTGTTGAAGCAAAGAATACATAGTTGTACGGACCGTTTACCTGTGGGTATACGTTCTTTACAGTTAGCGTGCGTCCAGAGCCATCGGTAAGTACATCTCCCTTGTAGGCGATGATATTTGAGTGGACGGTAAGATTGTTTCGGTCAGATGAATCGACAACCTCTACGCTAAATTGACTTACGACAGTGCGCTGCCCTACGTGGATTCCGTTTACAACCGGGAAGTTCTCGCCTACCTCGTAGAAGATCTGCTGTTCGGTGGGCTTGTTCTGGCGGTAAACCTCAACAACACACTCGTTTTTCCAATTGTCTACGCCAGTGATGATACTGTAGTTATCCCACCCACTAAGTTCTGAAGACCGTACAACCAGGAACTTTCCAGTTGTATTAAACGTATCCTCATCGCTTGTTAGATCAAGTATTGGATTGAGATCTATATTGTCAGTAAACTCTTCATAGCCAAGAACTTCTAGATCAATCGAGCTTCTCTGAAGGTATCCAAATTGTACGATACGAATCCTATCTCCTTTTTGGAATGTGTACTCCAAGTCAGCGCTAAACATTTCCTTGTATGAGTCACTCTTTCCCTCAAGAGAACGCATAGACAGATATGTAACCTCGTCAAAAGATGCTATACCTGCAAATGGTTTTGCCTGTAGGTTCGTGGCTGTAAATGCCCTGATTACAGAGTACTGAAACTTTTGAGTAATGTTATTGATCTTGGCATATACCGGAGCCCACTTGACCGCCCAAGACGGAGCCTGGTGCTTAATTCGGAACACAGAGTCAACACGACCGTATAGGCTGTTCTCAACAAATCGATTGTCGTACCAGTTGACATACATATCAGGCACAAGCTGTACGCCGCCGTTTCTGTTAAATTGATCATAGTATACAATACCAAATGAATGAGTAGCCCCTGCCTTAAAAGACTCATAACTGTTTGAGTTTCCTCTAGTTAGCAATGAAGCTTCAAATGAAACTGCATTCTCTTCGTCCTCATCACCCCAAAGAAATATAGTCTGTCCAATAGCGTCGGGATTTGCGCCTGTTGGCTTTAACTGCCCGCTATCTATGGTTGTGCCTGTGTATTGTGTAAATACAATATCATCTCCCTGATAAACCACAGATGGTACATCGACAAAGTTGATTTGATTAAACAGCGCATTAGTGGCTGGATACGCTTGATCTAATGTTTTCCCTTTAGTGAACAATGACTTAATCATTGCAACTGGCGGGAATATGTTGCTGATAGAGTTTAATATGCTACCAACATTAAAGTTGTATCCAAGCTTCGCAGAAACAGCAGCGCTTTCTACGTTTATCAAAAATCTTAAGAATGACGGATCCGTGTTGTCTGTGTTAGAAACGCTAATTTGAGCTGATCCAGCAAAGAACATCCACTTGTCTGGCTTTGATGGCGATGTAGCTTGAAGTTCTTTTACCTCATCAATCCGTGTAGCATATTCAAAGTCTGTTACATCAGAGTCAAGAACAACATTGTAGTTTCCTTCAATTGTGCTTATAATTGTATCTACAATATCCTGCTTTGTAGATCCTGATGCTATGTTAATTGTTTTATGAATGGAAAATGGAGATGCTTTTACTTTAACTCCATAATCATAAAAATCTCTAACTAAAGGTCCACCAACGGGACCCTGAATAAGTCCCGCATAGTCATTGTCGTTTTGAGTAGCTTTATCTTTTTGTACCCACTGAATATAGTATCCACCGACGTTTATTGTAATGCGGCCAAAATTCAATGCAAATGAAATATTCAATATTGAATCTTCCTGTGTTACAGCCGGTATATTTGATATGTCAATATCAAATTGCTTTGTAGTAACAGGCCAATTTGTTGCCGTTGATGTAGCTGGATACGTTACTTCAACTGGATACTCTCCGGACTGCGGAAAGTAGTTAGGCAATACATCAACATCAGTGCGGATATTTGCGTATCCTTCCGTGTATCCACCAAGCATAAGTCGGTTACCAGCAATGGTCAAAGCCTCAGCTGTCTGAGGTACGTTGTCGTAGATCTTGTTTACTACGTCCTGCGAAATGGCAGAGTACAGCTTGCTGTTGTCAAAAGAAATTGACTGGGTGGCCACACTAGAGCTGTTTACCAGTACGCCAATCTGGTAGAATGCACCAGCATTACCATTACGGGCAAGCACAATGATCTCCTTAACGTCAGCAACAGATGTCGGTACGCTAACCGAAAGTGTGTTGTTTGCAAGCTTTTGTTCTTCAGAGATGATGCCATCAAGAAACTGGTTCTGGGCAACAGCAACCTCAGAGTACGGGCTGAGAGCCGAAAGCTCACCGTCCTCGTATACATACTGAGCAGCAAACTGAAATGTAGACTCGTACAAGTTGTTTTGCTTCAACAAGAGATTCGTTGAGAATGCAAACGTAGGAGGAGTCATCGGAGGCTGCTTGGCAACAGCAATACAGGCCAGCTTTTCGGCATCTGTTCCAGACGTGAAAGCTGCTGGATACAATCCTAGAAGCGCTCTAGTTACGTTAATCTTCTTAGGGTCAGTATTCGCATCCGTAAAGTAAAGCAATGTCTCTCCGTCAAGATTCTTGACAACATCAGCACGTACGTGGTAGAACTTAGAGAAGCCAAGCACCGAGTCACGATAAACCAGCTTAGCCTCGTTTGATGACGTAGAGTATCGATAGATTGCGTGGTCATCATTGCTGTTCCAAACAAAGAAGAATATCTCGCCAGTCTGCGGATTAGACACCGCACCAATAACCTCGTTCGTGCCAGCAGCTAGTGCGCTGCCAGAGGCAAAAGACACAGGCTCGTTTCCGTAAGCATTTTTGACTACACCACCATCCCCGTCCTGCTCAGAGCTTATACGGATATTCACAGCATCAGTCATCTCAGTGCTCTTGATAAGACGTACGTCGTCATCAAGGTTTAGGTACCGAGGTATTAGTTTATCAATCATAAGTCCTTATGCCTTAGGAGATTGCTTGAAATTCTTGCGAATAGTCTTCAGTGCTTCGTCCTTCGTAAATGACTTCAGTCGTGAGTTAGCAAGTCGACGATCGTTGTAGTACTCCTGACGGGCACGAGCCTTCTCTCCAAGAGGTACATTACTCTTGCGCTCCACGATGTGGTAGTAGATGTATGAACGAACAGCCTGCTCTGCGTATACGTGAACAGACGGGTTCTCCGACAGAGCCTCGTCAGCAATGTACTCCAAGTACACAGTGTCCACGCTGGTTCCAGTGGTGAGCTCGATGCGATTGTTCTCTAGGTTTATTCGGTACTCTCCGCTGTAGTGTCCGCCCCCATAGCCGTATAGACGGCCGTCAGTTGTGGCGTACACATAGTTGCGATAAATAAAGTCGTCAAAACCCAGCAGATAATCAGGAACTTGGTAAGGCTGCTGCTGCTCGAGGATGTTTTTGTTCTTATTCTCTCCAAATATGTATACAAGTCCATCTGATCCAATGATTCCAATCTTAACAAGGTCTACATAGTCGCAAGGAAGCTCAACGGTATTGGTGCTAAGATCAATAGTGAGCTCTACAGCCTTTAGACGCTTCATAAGGTCAAATCCGAACTCACGGACAGCTCGCTTCGCTAGGTTGCGAATGGTGACGTCAGATACAGAATTTGCATAGTCGTCAAACTCCATCGTGAGGACGAAGTCATTTACGATCTGGTCTACTGTTACGTAACTCTGTGCCATTATTGCTGTTGAGTTTCTTGGTTAGCGTAGGCGTACACGTCCGTGTCACGCAGGTTAACACCGATGAGCTTAGCGATCTCCACGACAAGGTCAGCGAAGTAGTGCTCAGGAAGCTCAAAGTCAACGCTGTTCGCAGCACTGTAGATCTCCTTACCGGCAACAACCGTATAGCCAAAGCGAGGCATCGTAGTGGTCTTAGCGCCAGTGACAGGGTTAAGGCCCTGAGGCTGCTTGTAGTACGTCAGGATGATCTTCTTGATCGTGGTGGGGTACACCTCAATGTCATCGAAGATAGCCGCTACAGGGGCTGTTTCTGTAGGAATAGACAGCTCGCTGCGCAGGATGTAGTCAAGCTTGATGGGATCGTAAATAACTGGGATTACGACCTTCGTTGATGTGTTCATCAAAATAGAACCAAACGATGTAGCTGAAATCACACGAGCTAAATCAGTTGGCTTATCAAAAACACCGTTTGCTTGAGAGATGGTTGAACGCTTAATAAACGTAGATAGATCTTCCTCTACGCGCTTAGTGGTAGACTTGTCTGACTTCGGATCAGCATTGCGCAGCCGAACAATCTTAGAACTGTCCAAAACAGAAAAAAGACTGTTGTAGATATTCATCTGAGCTACCTGCGCAAAGTTGTTGAAGACAGCAGGCGTAACAAAGCCTCGCTGGTCCTTGTTCACCAGATCTTTGAGTGCAGAATATACTCGGTTTACACTTGCCATTAGTTAGTATCTGTAGTTGATACAAAAGTACTCAAAAAAGAAAGGGCCCCATTTCTGGAGCCCAATCAACCAACCAATCAATCGTCTATGAAACAACCGATGGACAAATATACATTACATTTCTAACTTCTGCAACTCTTCTTTCAAAGTTTCGTAAGTCTGAGCACCTTTTTCTGTCATACAGAACTGCGTCATAACGCTTACGGTATCCTGTCCTGCAGGAGTTGCAACGATCAAACGATTACTGTCAAACCAGAACATTCCGTCTTCACGAGCCATAAGCAGCTGGTAATCAACAGCTTTCTTAACTGTTGCTCGGGCTGCAACCGTTGGGTTGTCGAACAACTCAATGAATCGCTTTGGGTTAGACTTAGCCTCCAGAAGAAGCTCACGCTTAATCTCGGCATTTTTCTGGCGAGTGTCAATACCTAAGTATATAGCCACAGGAATCAATTCATCGACGCTCTTGTTGCGGACAAGACCAATTGCATCGTGAATGATGAACTCCGCATTTACATCAACCTCCGCCTTGTGTTCGGTGTTAACCTCTTCAAACAAACCACCACCATTGGCTCGGTTTCCGGGATGCATCTCTAAGAATCGCATAAGTGTGGGCTCTGTTGGCTGGACTATAAGAAGGCCATTCTCAAAGACCACGTGCTTGCGAACAGCAAGGTTGCTCTGCTCGTCTGCAAAGATTGAAGGTTCGTTCGGGCAGTATCGAATCTGTCGATTGGTATTGCTCTCAGGATCGTAGATAATAGCCTCTGACTTAATGGTGGCGATGATGCCACCGCCCTTTGGAATGTGAAAGATCTTAGCCTTACGTTCCGTTGTTTCCGCTTTAGGAGCTGCGGCTGCTCGTGTTGCTGGACGTGCCATTGTTAAATAGAATTATGTTAATAACTTCTGCAAAATTAGCTGTTGTAGTAATGCAAAATTTCGGCAATAAAAAAGAGGGCCCGAAGGCCCTCTCTGTCGTAAGTGATTAAAAATCAATTACTTACTGAGCAACACGTGCTGATTGGCTGCGCGAGTTACCAGAGCGAACTCCGAGCGGTAGTTGAACTGCAGGGCGTCCGTGTTGGTGTTGGTTACACCAAGGATAGAACCCGTCATCCAGTGCTCCATTTCGCGGCTGTATCCGTTGGTAGCCTTGTAGTTGAGCTCCAGAGCCGGAGACTTCTCTCCAGTGCGCGGATCAGCAACTTTGGTCAACGGAATCATAACACCTTGGAAGTTGCTTCCGGCCAACAACGTGGGGTCGTTGAGGAGCTTCCAGCTGTGCTTGTGGAACGTGTAGCTGCCACGCATAAACGAAGAGAAGCCAAGCTTCACCATATCGTCGGCGTTAGCGAACTGACCGAACTGAGTGGTAACACCAGCGGTGATGTTAGCAGCCGTAGACGTACCTTGAGCGATCATATCGTCGAAGGCAAGATCTTGCAGGCGGTTAACGTACATAGCGTACTCAGGCATAGCACCTTGCTTGTCGAGGGCCGTGATAACAGCATCCAACTCGTCAAGGGTAGCGATAGCAGCAGTCGTGGTAGCACCAGAGTTAACTACGATACCGCGGTTAGCAAGAGCAGAGAAGTAACCTTCTGAACCAGCGATCGAACCAAGGGTCGTCAAACCGGTGTTAGAAACCTCTTCGCCCAACAGCATCATCATCTCACGCTTGTCGAGGAAGCGCTGACGAGTGTCGTTCTCAGACTTGATGAACCAGCGGTAGTCGCCGTTGCCCAAGTTGATCCAGCCGATGTTGGTAGCCTGCGAACCAGTAACCTTGTAAACCTCTTTCAAGATTTGGTACGGGTTGGTGCGCTTAACAACGTTAGACTCGAGGTAGCCAGTGTTCTGGTCGGTACCTTGAGCAAACATATTACCGATGATCGGGTAGTTTGCGGCAGCAGTGGTTACGTTGGCGCTCAAGCCAGCAGACGTAAGAGCAACAGCAGTTGCAGCAGCAGTAGCAGTTTGAGAGTATTCACCAGCAGAAACAGCAGTGATGATGAAGCGGTCTACACCACCAACCAAGATCACGTCGTTTACACGCAGGTACTTCTGGGCAGCAGCCTTGGTAGCACCAGTCGCGCTAGTGGCAGCAGAAGCCATCTCAAGAACGATAGACGTTGCACCAGCGTTTACAGTGGCTGAAGGAGCAGCAACCTGTACTTGGTGCAGACGGGTCTCCTCCCAGTACTGAACCTCGTCAGCAACACCGTTAGACTTCACAGCTCCTACCATCTGGAGGAAGCCAGTGATGCCTTGGTTGCCGTAGGTCTTAACGAGAAGGTCACGGTTATCGGGCTTGTTTACCTCGTTGATGAAATCACCAAGAGATACATATTTGGTCGGATCTAACCGACGAAAACTGTTGGGGGAAAAATCCAACGGAGTTGAAATAGTTGACATTGTTTTTGTCTATTTAGAGTTTTAAACGAAGACCATCATTGCTGTTCAGATAGTTGAAGATCTGGGCAGCGACGGAATCAGCATTTTTCGATTCAGCGACACGAGGAGATGTTACATCTACATTCGCAGCCTTTTCTACGAGATTGCGCTGACCATCACTGAGTCCCTGCTTGTAGATAGCACTGGCAATTTCGTCAATGTTATCTAAAAGGGCTCGATGAGCGTTCAGTGTCTCGAAGTCCCAGCTTCCGCTTTCGTCTACATACTGATCGAAGAACTCGTCAAGACGGGCATTCTTATCCTTCAGGCTCGACTTGTACTGGTCGTTGAGTCCGAAGTTGAACTCCTGATCACCCAACTGAAAAGTAAGGGATTCAAGTGCATCAACCTCCTGGCTCATCGTGCGAATCCAGTTCTCGTCAATAGGACTCTGAACTTCCGCTTGTGCGGGCTCTTCTTGCTTCACGGGCATACGATAGTTCTCGCGTAACTGATCGATGTCCCGTTTAGCTTTATCCGCATCAATCTTCAATTGAATCTTAGCCAGTCGAACCTCGTCGTCACTGTAGATGTCCTCGTCAACTTTGTACTTGGACGCAACTAAGAGATTGATGTCTTCATTGGAGAGGTTCGGGTAGTCAACCGCAAGCTGCATTTTAACAGCACTCAGGTCGTCCATTTCAGACGGGTTGATGGACTGGTATCGAAACCAGTCATACGGATCACGTCCCGTCTCCTCAACGAAGTCAGCGATGGCTTTAACTCGCTCGTCAATCGATGGGGTTTGTTGAGCTTCGAGGATCTTAGCTAGAGCTTCGATGCTGTCTACAGAAACGCCTAGCCTTTCACTGACGTAACTGGCGATAGCCGCCTCGAACTCCTGCTCCGACATCTCGGGCTCGGGATTAGTATCTAAAGAACTTTGAGCCATTACCGGCTCAGGTTGCGCTTCTGGCTCTGGAGTCATTGCGGCCTGAGGTTCAACAGCAGGTTCAGGGGTTGGCTCAGCTGTTGGCTGAGAGAAGTCTAAGACCTCTGATCCCTGAGGAGGTTCGAAACTCGGGGCGTCTAACGATGTGCCCTCGGGAACCTCTCCACTGGTTACCTCAAATCCCATTGCTCCAAGAGCATCTTCAATTTCTGTACTCATACGAATTAAATTTTAATTACACAAGCAAAATTACTGCAAATTACTATTGCATATTTTGCAAGTGCATCGTATGACGCTACTTACGAAACTTGGCTGTTTTCTTTGCGATTGACTTGGGCTGAGCTACGAACTGCTTGCCCTTTGCGCTACCCTCACGCTTGGCCCTAGTTGTGGCTGCGTATTCTGCTGAGGATAAAGATTTTATTGCTTTTTCTGGCAGGTAGCGTTCACCTGTTTCCGATGACGGTTTACCACTTTTTGTACGCCAGTTCTGACGGGTCCATTTTGAGAGAGAAGTTGAGCGCTTGGGGCCCTCGTAGGAGCCTCCTGCTTTCTTGTATAACGAAACAGCTAATTGTGCCTTCCTCGCACTCCATTCCCCAGAGTCCCCTCCCTTCGAGCCAGCCTTGACTCGAGCAACTATGCTCTTCCAAAGTGCTGGGTTCTTTTTCTTTGCTGTTGCCATTACAATCCACGTGTATACTTCTGCGACTTAGGTGGCATCTTCTTGTCCGCGCTGGGACCTCCCCAGAACGCTTTGTCTGCCCAATATGCAGCACTCATCTTGCCCTTGGCGATGTTCTTTGCGTGGCGCGCCTTAAAGCTTTTACGTGCTTCAGGGCTGTAGTTATGGCCCATCTTCTGGTCTCCAAAGCGAATCAAGCGTACTTTGTCTCCCACCTTGGCGAGCACAATGCCTTTCTTAGTTGGATGAGACGGAGTCTTCTTTGGCTTGTTAACGCCAGAGAGCCCGTGTTTCTTTAGTAGGTTTTTAACTCGATTGTCCATCTTAAGGAAGGGTTACTAAGAATGTACCAAACATTGAAATAACAACAGTCATCACGATGTCCGTAGTGGTCATTGGTCGGAACGACGGCTTGACGAGGAGTTGTCGATTGAGTTCAGCAATGACTGAATCTTGGCGATCCAAAGCTTTAACTGCTTGACTATATTGAAGATATTTGAACTTGTAAGCTTCATTGTATGCTTTGATTGTTGAGTCCATAGAAAGATAGCGGTTGTTGATAGCAACAGCCTGAGCCTTAGTCATAACGACTACGGTGTCTTTATTTTCGACCCGCTGTATCGGGTACACCGATTGCGAGTACATCAAAAGGCTGTGCATCAGCAACAGCTTTAACAGCAATGATTTCATTCTCCATTACATTTACTTGTTTAACAAGCTGTTCCTTCTCCTCTGCAAGGACCTCGATCGTTTGCTTCATCTCCTGAACTTGTTCGAGAACCTTCTGGTCTGCACGCTGAGAAACAGCGGCCGCCTGCTTCATCGTTTGTTTAGATTTTTCAATGATAAGCTCAACAGGGTCTGGCATAACCTCAGGCTTCTTGTTCTGATTTGCGATTACGGCGCCAATGGTAACACCAACAGATAAAAGTAGGAGAGTGTGTTTCATCGTGTTTGTATGAGCATTTCGTTTTTAGCACTTGTGTATGCGAGTGCGGAGTCGAGGCGTCGGATGTGCTCGGTATAGCTTTCAACCTTCACTTCGAGTTCAGACACTCGTGTTTGACAGCGGTCGTCAACCTTGCTGTAGTTTATCTTCTGATCAATATACAGATAGCCAATCACAACCATAAAGATGAATGCGAGGGCAGCAATTGGATTCTTTTGAAATTGATCAAAAGTAACGGGCATTTTCATTTTTTGTCGGCAAAGATTTTACCTGCCTCAGCGATACCGAGGGCACCAATTGTAATGATAACGAAAGAGTTGAAGATAGTGTCTTGAATAACCAAAGGCTTTTCAAGGATGCCAGTTACAATGTCAGCACCAGCAAAGATTGCCATTACAGCGAATGAAAGAAAACCAATGATGGTCTTCTCGTTGTATTCGTTGTTGTCTTTGAAGATATCCCAGAACTTCACGGCTTAGGCGATGTATGCAATTACTACGTCGCTCGCACCAGATACGGATACAGCGCTAAAAAGACCGTATAGCTTAGTTCCCTGAACTAGAAGCTCAGAAGATAGGCTATCGCCATTTACTGAAGTAACAGTTACTGTTGCATCGGTGCTTACAATCTCAATGATGCGGTAGTACTCTCCAGCAACCGGAGTGAATGAGCTATCAATTTTGCGGAATCCAAACTGACCCATCATAGCCAGCTGGTAGTTCGCGGGGTTGTTGATGTTTGCGTAACCCATAGTGGGAATTTTTAAGTGTTAATGATTCATAAACGCACTACAAAGTTAGGCCAAAAAGAAAAGCCCCTTGCGGGGCTTGACTTTGGTAAGGCTCTGCTTTGCTTACTCTACAACCTCTGCTTCGGGAGCAGGAGCTGGGGTGAACTCGCCAGTCTCAAGGTCAACGTTTCCATCACCGTGTTCGGTCTGGATAGCGTCGGTAGCCTCCTTGATCTTAGCCTGCTGCTCTTCGTATGCCTTAAGCAAGGCACCCTTGCGTAGCTCGGCAAGAACGATTACACCTAGTTCCATTTGGATAGCCTGAAGGTTCTTCTGGGCTTCCTTTACTGCATCGAGCAGCTCTTGTTTGACTTTCGCCATTTTAATTGAAGTTTGAGGTTAGTAAAGTTATTCAGCTACAGGAGCAGGAGGCACGGGTGCCGGCTGTCCAATAACAAGTGTGATGCTGGTCGGATTGATCTGTGAAGCAATCTGGTTAGCAACAGAGGTCTCGAGGTTAGTCACCTGCTCGGCACCCATTGCTGCGGTGCACCAGCCAGTGGCAATCTCGTTGGTAAGTTCATCGAAGGGAACGAAGGTAGCTGGATCGATGTCATCAGCAGCAACCATCTGCGTACCGATAACGGTGGCAGAGTATGTCTTTCCTCCAGACTCTTCAGTTCCAGTCAGGCGCCAGTGGATGTTGTATACAACGTCATCAAGCACTACACCCTGTTCATCTTTGGTTGGGTAGCAGTCTACAGTGCGGCAGTCCCAAGAGTAGATTACTGACATTTGTGTTTTGTTTACTAATTAGTGAGACAAATATACAAAGCATTAGCTTACACAGCTGGATCATTTACTCTCTTTGGAGAATTGTACTCATCAAGATCAAACGCAAACGTACCGCCTGTTTCGTCTCCCATATTTGGATTTGTAATTTCAAAGTTGTAAAACAGAAGCTGTGTTGATATGTTTTTATAGTCCGACAGCGAAGCTACGGCACCACCATTGTATAGTGTTACAACATTTGCATCTGCAAGTGTGGTGTCAATGTATATTGCAAAAGCATCAAGTCTACATTTGGAAGATATTTGATTGACATTAAATCCACCTACTGCAAGTTGATGACCAGTAGTCCACGTTGGCGTTGAAATGGAGTCACCGTAAGTATGTGAGTCGTATGTGCCAGCAGAGTTTGTCCAGGGAACCTCAAGGAGGTCACCGTTCCAATACCACTGAATATATGTATCACTTCCAAAATTAGAGTAATTAACAGTAATTGTTATGAGTGAGTATCCATTTGTATCAACGTTGCCCTGATTTGTGTCGCTCCATATGTCCGCACTACGTACATCTGTTATCCCTTCATTTGTGGCATCACTTAGGTTTACTGTGGAGTTCACAAACCCTCCACCAGAGTTAGCAAAACTAAACTTTAGATAGTTACTCCAAGAGCTTGATCCTGAGTCATAATTCGTACCCCACTCAATACTCATTGAATCACCTGTTGTCTCCCATAGTCCGAATATATATCCTGCTGTTACGCCATCATTAAACTGCTTCATCCAGAAGCTTATACTCATATTCGACGCTGGATTTGGCCTTGTCGATGACACCTGTGTTGAATAGGTATTCTTGGCTGAATAAAGCATATTATCTGTAGTGGTTGATGGATCATCCCAATACGAGAAGTTTGAATTCAAGCAGGGGGCGTTGTGGTTGTATCCATACCATTCAGAGTAGGCGTGTGGTGCAGATGAGTTGGGGTAGTATGGGCTACAGGTGTTTATTGTAGCATATACGCCAGTTGCCGCATCAGTAATAGAGAACGTAGCTGTTGCGCTACGTCCAAGCTCTACGTTGATGTCGCTTGCTTCAAGAGTTCCTGAAAGTGGTAAGGTCATCTTATTTTTGCTTAAGTTTTTCCTCCAAAAATTCAACACGAGCAGAGAGCTCTTTCACCGCTTCAATAAGAACAGCAGTAATATTACCGTAGGCTACAGAGTAGGTTCCTGTCTCGTCTTGAGACACAACCTCTGGAAGAACCTTTATGATTTCTTGAGCGATAACACCAACCTTCTTTTCGTGTTCACCGATCTTGTTGTAGAAAACACCACGCATATCTAGAACCCTCTCAAGAGCTCCGTCAATTGTTTTTACGTTTTCCTTTACACGAGCATCAGAGTATGCGATTACATCTCCTGTGGCACGTATGGTTCCGCTAACGTCTAATTTATATCCTGGACTCGTAGTGCCAATGCCTACGTTGCCGCTATTTGCTACTGTTAAACTATATGTGCCAGTTGTTAAATTATAAACATACCAACCACCAGCGCTAGTATCAGCCCCCATTTGGAAAGAGTTAAACCCAGTCCCCGATGGTATGTCGTAATAATTTGAACGTACTACACTAAACCTACCCGTACCATTAACATCAAGCTTATACGAAGGACTCGTAGTGCCAATGCCGACGTTGCCGCCTGTTGTTATTGAAACTTTTTCAGTTAATGTTGTACTACCGAACGCACCAGAAGTATATATGCCAATATTACCAGATTGGTCTGTCAAATATCTTGACACTGGGTAAGCTCCTTGATACATATCAATGATACCACCTCTGTTTGAACCTTCCAATCTGAAAGTAGCATAAGAATTGCTTGTAGATTCTGTTATGTGCAGCTTTTCACTTGGACTCGTCGTACCAATGCCAACGTTGCCACTATTGTTTATTGTAAGATATCCAGTTCCGTTGTTTCCATTTCTAATTTGAAAAAAGCCATCAGCCCCAGAAGATAGTTTTCCAATTGAGTAGTCTGTTCCTGGGCTAGAATTAAAAAATATACCAGAGAAAGAAGTGTTAGAACCATTAGCAGCATTATCCCTAATGTTCATCATTGACCCACTTGTAGCCGGTGGACTTCCTGCAATATGAAGCAGAGATGTCGGAGCCGTCGTGCCAATGCCGACGTTGCCGCCGTTGACTAAACTAATATTAGCACCATTTACACCGATATCGAGTCTTGCTCCGGTAGAGCTTCCAGCGGTTGGTATAACAAAATCTAGAAAACCATCAGCTATGGTTCCATTGTAATCTTCAAACTGTAATCGTGTAGTTCTTGCAGTTGAATTAGAGTTTCTAAGTCTAGCAACTGCCTCAACACTTGTTCCTAAATCTTTTATTATGTGAAGTGGCGCACTTGGACTCGTCGTGCCAATGCCGACGTTGCCGCCAGTGAAATAACTATTGCCACCAGTATAAAGCTGTACTTTTGCTACACCTCCATCATAAAGTTGAAGGATGCCTAAGTCATCTGGACCACTACTTCCAGTTCCCAAGTAGACAATTTGGTTTGTAGTATTGGCCTTTACAATGTTAAGTGATGCAAATTCGTTTGTTTTATTTATCGTAATACCTCTTGTTGGACTCGTCGTTCCAATGCCGACGTTGCCACTTGGATTGATAACAAACATTCGATTTGTGTTGTTTGTATCATAAATGGCAAAATCTCCCTCAACAAAAAGATTACTACCAACTCTATGATTATTGCCAGCTGTGCCTCCATTAAAATCCATTGAGGGCCCAGAACTGCCTGTTCCTGTTGAATTTATGAGGCTTAATAAAGCGCCTCCGGAGCCTCCAGGTCCAGATATTGTTAATTTTTTATCTGGACTCGCCGTACCAATTCCGACACGATCATTTGCGGAATCTACAAACAGCGTATTGGAATCCACATCGATTCCGGATAGAAATTTCAAACTCATAATTCTTGGTATTTACCGCCTTTAGCTAAATTGTCAAACCACCACATCGGCCGGAGATTAGTGTAGTGATTCAGTGTGAAAACGTCTTCTTCTGTCTTTGCTGTGCAGAGTGGCTTGATGTGATCAATGTGCCATTCACCATAGTTATCCCAAGACATACCGCTTACAAAAAAAGACTCAATGTATAATTTAAAGTCTTCACGATTACATCCTATTGCATCAAATGTTTTCCAGTTTTTTTTGTTTTTCATTGAAGAACAAATATTAGAAATTCGAGAACGAATCCCAGAAACCAACCTATACATTGGATCAGAGCTCCTTCTTTTAGCGCAATACTTTGTGTGATACTCTCTAATTCTATCTTTGTTTTTATCGCGATATTCTCTGTGCTTATTAGCGTAGTATTCTTTGTTATTGTAATAATGCTCCCTTTTATAGGCCAAGTCTTTCTCTTTATTTTTCTCTCTGTAGGCCCTTGAGTACGCTATTTTTTTATCTTGGTGTTTCTTATAGTACTCGGCTCTTTTGCTTAAAATTAAATCTTTGTTTTCCTCAAAAGACTCTTTTCTTTTCTTTATTATGTTATCTCTATTGCTCCAGTAGTAATCTTTTTCGCACTCTTTGCATTTTTGTTGACGTCCATCTTTTTTAGACCTGTTTTTTGAAAACGAGTCAATTTGTTTTTCTTTTTTGCAAGTGATGCATCTCTTCATAATGCAAAGATAAAGAAAAGCGGGAGCAAGCATACTTGCCTACTCCCGCTGTTAATTAGATTATTGATACTTATGAGACTACGCTAATAAGCACTCTGTACGCATTAGAAGCCGGTGCCGTAGCAAACGTCAACGTTACCGTGTTAGCGTCAGTACGCACTGTGTCGGTGTACACTGAGTCATACGTGGCGTTGTCGTACAGCTGAACGATCACATCACGAGTACCTAAGTTATGTGTTACAGCATATACCGTATTCGTTCCGTCACCTACGTTAGCAACAGCACCATAAGCACCAATAAGGGCTTGAACCGCAGCAGTGAAGTCAGTGACCTGCGATGCCGTGATAGCAATCGTAACAGAGCTTGCAGAAGTAGCAAGACCCTTAGCGTCAAACGTCACCTGAGCAACGCTCGAAGCACTACCGTACTGAGCAGCAGTAACACCGCTGTTGGCAAGAGTAAGTGAAGCAGAAACGTTGGCGCTACCGTCAAAGTTAACAGTCCAACTGGCATCTCCGCTGATGGTGATGCTACGGGCCGTAGCAAGCTTAGTGGCCGTATCAGCGTTTCCAGTTAGATCACCAGTTACATTAGCAACAAGGCGTCCTACGGTGAGTCCAGACACCGTTGAAGTGGGCTCGGTAGACGTATGTCCCAAAGTGAACACAGCCTCGCTTACAGAGCTCGCAGATGCGTCGTAGAAGAACGATGCGTACTTAGTTCCACTGTTGACGTAGTTACCGTAGAAACCGATGTCGACGCTGTTCGCCACGTTGGCGTTTGCGTACTGCATCATATTGTCTCCAATAGATACAATCGTGCTGTCGATGGTTGTGGTCGTTCCGTTTACGTCAAGGTTACCAGCAATAGTTACCGTAGATCCATCGTCAGTGAGAAGTGAATTTACGAGCTGACCGTTGCTTGAGTCCCACTTTGTTACAGTGTTGTTCGTAAGAGAACCAGCGTTCTTAAGGGCTACGTCGTCAGCGTTGACGGTGATACCTGTACCCGCACCAACAGTAAGCGTAGCGCTACCTCCGAGTGCTACCGTTCCACCGCCCGTCAAACCAGCGCCAGCAGTGTAGGTTACGCTTGAGTTAGCAAGAGAACTGTTGGGGATAGATCCAAGTGCAAGTGTTGTTCCGCTGATGCTGATACCCGTAGCAGAGGAAACCTCCAGCCATTGAGAGTATCCAACAGAATCATCCCAGAAGTAGATACGGTCAGCGCCAGGGCCCGTAAGGTTCTCAAGACCTAGGTGGTTCAGCTGTACGCTATCAGCATTCACCTGAATGCCCACACCCTGACCTACGTTAAGCGTAATGTCGCGAGTACCGGTAGACGTTAGACCTGCTCCAGCAGTTACACTGCGGATGTCTCCACCCATATCTACCCAAGCTGATCCATCCCAGAAGTAGATTGACTTATCGGACGCGCTAGAGTCAAAGTAGATCTGACCCTCTAGCGGAGAACCCGGAGGTGTAGCCAGATTCTGAACAACAGCATTCTGGAGCTCATTCTGGTTTAAATTTATGGACGATAGATACTTAATAGCCATCAGTTAAAAAATGCTTTGCCGCTGAAAGCTCCAGCGAAAGTTAGTGTTACTTGGTTAACTGAATTATATACAACTTCTCCATACACAAGATTTTCAGCAGAGTCAACAACTGTGACTGAGCAGTACTTGTTTAGATTGTGGTTTATCACCCACGTAGCAGATGGAACGCTTTGGGTGTATACGTAGTTAGCGTCAAGACTTACGCCTCCAATAACGCCAGTAACGGTTACGGTGTTACCCTTTTGGTTGGCAACAAGCGTTGTTCCCTGAACCTCCGTTACAGTTATTGAGTTACCAGTCTCTTTTACTACTATGGCGCTCATTCTACAATGTCCTCGTTAACAGTAAACAATCCGTACAACCAAGTCTTTACGGTACCAGAGTCATTACTTTGAAGACCATACACATAAAGACCGCCATCAATGGTAGCCATTGTGTTGGCAGTGGCCGTAACATAAAGTTTTCCGCTAGAGTTTCCGTTGTAGCTAAAGTCCGTATCGTTGAGTACTGGAGTAGGAGATGTATCGCTCTCAGACACGTCCATCTTCCAAGTGTACGCGGTAAGGTCAATTGGGTTGTCATTAGCATCGTAGAAATCAATCTCAATAGAGAATGTATCACCTTTTCGGCAAATTATATCTACACGCTGTGCGTTGTCTAGATTTACTACAGATGGGTTGTTACAGGTTGCCATAGTGCAAATTTACTTCTTTATCAGCTACCACCTAGGATGATGTCGACGATGTCTTCCTCACCTTTCAGGTCTTCTTTCTTAAGTTCTGGACGCTCTCCCTTGCGTTGAGCGATAAGCTTGCTTTGGGCTACAGCCTGCTCCTTGATGCGATCGTCCTTGCGGTCCTCAGCCTCTTTCTCGGCACTCTGACGTACGCCAGATTCGATCTGCTGCTCGGTGATACCGAACTGTCCCTGAAGCTGTGCAAGCTGCATCTTGAGCTGGTATTCAACCTGCAGGAGCTGGGCCTTTGCCTGTGCCTCCAGCTGGATCTTCTGGGCCTCTAGCTGTGCCTTCATCTGCTCCTCCTGCATCTTAGATTGGCTTGTAACCTGAGCTACCTGAGCGTTAGCCTGTGCTTGGAACTGAGAGTTCTGCTGGGCCATCTCCTGACGCTGCTTGATGCGCTTCTTGCGGCGAACCACCAACAGACGCTCGGCTTGGTCGATGTCACGCAGCTGACGGATAGCCATAGCATCTTCGATGTCCAGCTCACCAGCGGCAATAGAAGCCTGGATGTTCTGCTCGAGGTACATACGGTCCATCTCGTTCATATCCGTCACCACACGTACACCGAAGTTGTACATAGGAAGCTTGGCGAAGCTGGTAAGAACAGCCATATTCTCTCGTCCGATAGCCGTCTCATACGCCCTGTACAGGATAGACTTGGGAGGAAGGATCTGTAAACACTTAACGATGTCCTCACAAACACGGCGGTAAAGCACAAGCGATGCGTTGGTGATGTCGTACAGCGCGTTGTTGGCTGCGGCAAGCTGCTGCTGGCGCACACCTACAAGCTGGTCACCCTTCGGGCTCGTGCCATCCATAACCTCGTTGATACCCGTAGCATCACGGATCATACGCAGTGCGTGGTTGTAGATCGTAATTAGCTCGTTGATGTTGCGAATCGCATTGTCCAGCGGACGGATAGGCGGGTTCTGGAAGCTACCATCAGCGTTCTTGCTGCGGTAGTAGAACACACCTGTCTGCTCGTAGATGTCTTGGATATCCAGAGGCTGGAGCTCTCCGCCACGACCGAGCTGTACGTTCTCCAGTCCTTCGATGTCTACGATCAATCCATCAGGCTTAGCCTTGGCAATGGACTGCTGAAGCTTCAGGTGTGTGATCTGGATCTGGTCAGCAAAGCCGATAACAGAACTTACCATTGACTTCGGGATCATCCGACGCATATTGGTGGCCACAGCACTGTAGCTCATCTTGGTGCGGGTAAGGTCGTGTACGTTCTTCGGGATGTTCTTCTTTACTCCGTAGTCAAAGATGTACTCAGTTCCTACGATAAACTTACCACCATACAGCGTCTGGTTTTGCATATAGACGGCCTCACGGTCGTATACGCTCTGCTGGGGCGCGTTGTACTTGTGGCCCTTGAAGTAGAATCCTACGTTACCAAAACGAGACTCTTTCTTCTCGAAGATGATGTTGTCTACACTCACAAACTCAAAGTCCATCACGTCGATGGTGTACTCGTCGTAGCCGTAGTAGTAGCGCTCCATACCCACGTCGTACTGTGAGTTCATAAAGCGGTTGGGATCGTTACCAAAGCGATTCATAACCGTGCGAGCCATATTCTCGTACTGCGCCTCGGTGAACTGATCGCCAGCGATACGCTTGAGCTCAGCGATGCTCATACGCTTCATATGACCAGCGTAAGTGATGTCGCTAAAGGTAGGATCATCTGTGAAGCTATGGATGAAATATGCAGGATCTACATATTCTTCTACGATTCCATAGTTAGGGTCGTTGCTGCGCTTGACAACAGCCATACCGCAGGTAACTAGGTCCTCTACGTTGCGGCGGAAGATGCGCTCGTCAAAGTCGTTCCAGCTAAGGGTAAGGTTCGTTCCGATCTGCGCAGCGATCTCAGCTGCCGTCTTTACGTTGGTCTCTAGGAAGATCTCTGCCTCCTCAGCAGTGTCGGGAAGGGCGTCAGGGTCAACAGCAGTACGTAGACCGGTTTCCTTTGCTTCCTTGAGGATGTCCTTGTTCTCAATAAATACTTTTACCTTGTTCTTTTCAATGTCCTTCTCGCTGCGGCTTAATGGATCGATGGCCTCAAGATTGGGGTAGAACTTGGCGGACAGAATCTTGTTTACTACGATCTTAACGAACTTGGGGATGATAGGCACTGGAGTCCAGTCAAGGTTCACCAGTGAGCCATCACCGTTGTTTGGATCAAGTGAAGTTAGGATTTGTTTGTAGATTGATGTATCTTGCGTGCCATTGGCGTAGTCGCGTGAGATCTCAAACTCCTTCCAGCGCTTGCTGTACAGCGAGCCTTCCCACTGAGCACTACCCCACTGGCCATAGATAGCCTTTGCATACTGAAGACCATAGGCTTTGCTAACCTTGATCTCGTGTGAAGCCAGCGGATCCGGAAATGTAGAGTCGTATCCGTTGCTTTTAACTGAGTATTGATCCATTTATCGCAAATTATACACAAAGGTACAAGTTATCTTAGCGCGTAATTTCCTTGCCCTTACGGAAGAAAACCTTATCATTGAAGTCAGTCTTCTTGACCTGCTTAACTTGTTTTTGTGCTGCGAGAAGTGCTAGACCCGACGAGATTGTCAAGTCAAACTTTGTTCGATCATCAATCTTGAAGTTGATCCAGTCCTCCAGCGTTCTGGAGAAGTACATCCTGCCAAACTGACCAGTCTCGTTGTTGATGCCAACGTGGTCGTGGATGTATGCCTCGATCGCTTGTGCGTGGGCCTGGATAACATCTTGGCTGTTTGACGGGATGCCCTTGGTCTTCACGCTTGTCTTCATTGCTGTTGTGGCAAGGTGGGCAGGACGGTCCATCAGGTACTCGTCGTAACCTCTTGACTCAAAGTATCTTGCGATTCCGTACTTGTTGTTCTCTATAAGAATAGGATACCCATAGAACACGGCAGCCATCAGAACGTCCTCGTAGAAGATCTTAGCGAGCGGTGGTCGGCTTGCATACTCAGCAACAAACATATTCGCCGGGTGCTCCATCGAGAACTTGTTGTATACGTGGCAGGCGCCCTTAGATGCCCGGTAGTCTACCGTGGTGTCAAGGTCATAGGAGTCAACACCCATCACGCCGAACGCTGCGTTGGGAGCCACAAGCTTGTTGTTCTCCATCTTTCGTTTATTTCTGATATCAGGAGGCGCAAGCCAAGAAGCACGCCAACGACCATTAGGATCTGGGGCAAACACAACCTCAGTGTCTGGCTTACCGTCCTTCCACTGGAAGTTTCCAATGATAACGGGATTGGGGAACAACTCCTCGTTGTGCTGGATCTGCTCGTAGATCTTCTGGATGTTGAATAGCGAAGACTTCGTTGAGTCGCGGAATGCCTCGTCTTCCGTGAATGGGAACTGACGGATGATCTCGTTAAGCTCGTAGCTGTTGTTCTGTTGGCCCTTGCGCTCGTTCTTCAAGAAGGTACGCGCACCAATAGAGGTAAACGTACCATCCTCGGTCATCACTGGCTCAGCTGGGTCGTCAACGATTGGCATACCGTACTGGTCAAAGAAACCTTCCAATGCCTCATATGCTGGTATGAATATCTTATACAGACCGCTCTTGGTACGTCCGTTCTCGTTACGATCGTTGGGGTCCGAGTCGTAGTACAGATCCCTGAACTCACGCCCACCCTTGTCGAGCGGGTTTACCGTAGAGCCGACCATAGCCTTGCCAATCACCCTACGTCCAACCAGCAAACAGGTACGGTGAATACGCCAAACTTCTCGTATGTCATTAGGACTCAGCCATTTACCGGCCTCATCAAGGAACAGCATATGGGTCTTGCTACCGTCATATGCGTTGTTGGTTGTGTTCTTCCAGTTGATGATGGTGTCCAGTGCTTCGCCGCGGTGGGACGTCTTGTTTTTCTTGGTGATCCTCTTTGCCGGCTCACGGAACGCAAGCTCCATACGCGGATTGGTGGTACCGTCAAGAATAGGCTTAAGGAAGAATGGATAGCTACGGAAGATGGGTACAATCTTAGATCCAAACACCGCCTCCTGAGCGTCCGTACCAGTCTTGCTCATAATGCCCAACAGCTTTTCCGTCACCTGTGAGCCTTCATCAACAAGCGTAGCAGCGCTCATATTGGTGTATCCAGAGCGTCGACATTTGGTGTATATCTGACCTAAACACCGAGGATCAGCCTCGCACGCAGCAAAGTGTGTGAAAAGCTTCCTCTGGAAGTCTAGGTATCCTGGGTATCCGATGTCAATCTTACTCCACTGAAGGAACATATAGTGGTGTCCTGTGATGTACGTTGGCTCACCCTTATTCATAAACCACAGACCTTCTCTCCTTCGACGGAACTCCTCCTCGATGTACGGGTTCCATTTGTTCTGAAACTCACGAGGAGCCTCGTACCAGTCGTCCATACTCTGGATCTGCGACAGCTCCTTTGGCAATTCAAATCTTTGCCATTTTTGGTTCAATATTGGTGAACTTTTGAATAGGATGTCCTCTGGCATCTCTGGCAGCTGAATCAGGATAGACTCAATCTCAATGATGGGACCATCCGACCCATTGGGACAGATGTTTACCACCTCTTTGCCGTCTATCATCTTCAGCCCTGCCATTATTTCTTAGCCATTCGTTCTGCAAATCCTCCCTTGAAATCCTTCTCCTCCTCGAAGCCACCACCAGATTCCTCGAGGTCACCGATAAGCTGTTCCAGCTTCTGGCGCTCTACGATGAGTTCCTTGCACGCAAGGGCTGTATCCTTTAGCGCAGCAAGCTCCGCCTTGCGAGCAGACCCAGTAAGATCTGGATCGACGGGCTTCTTGAGCTCTTCAGTCATATTGTGGATGGCCTGCTCCATAGCCTCAATGAGGTTCTTGGCTGCCTGAGCTGTAGTGAACTTTACTGCTTTACGCATAGCAGATGATGGATTTGCATACGCCACAGCTTGCGACCATTGATGTCCATCTCGTAGTCAGCATCCTTAGCGAAGTGGACAACGTCACCAACAGCAAGACCCTCTGACTCCAGCCACTGGCTTCCGTATACAATGCGTCCCCAACGCTTGTCTGGTTCCTTAAACGTAACTAATTCGATAACACTACTCTTGAGCTCGGGCTCCTCTTCTACCGGCTCCAGAAACACCCAGTCGGCTACAGCCAAAAGTGTTCCGTCAGGCTTCTCGATCAGGTACGCCTGATTGCCACTACCACCAAACGGATCGTAGTTGACTCGGTAGATCTTTTCCTGTGGGTCAACGATCTGGTTTTCGCTAAGGGCTACGTGGTGGTGGTGAAACACATAGTCTCCAACCTCCAGCTCCGACTTGAACTTAGCGGGGATGCCGACAACCTTAGCCTTCATCGTTCGATGCTGGAACTCGTTGAACTTAGTATCTACAAAGATTTCTGTCTCCCCGACCTTCATCGTCTCGTTGACGGCCGATGGGATGTGTACCAAAATGTGGTATAGTGGTGTCATATGAAGTAATTTAAATTAAAGTTGTAAGTCAGTTACAACTTAGAAGTTGCAATCGTACTCTATAATTGTAGGCATACCCTCGATAGACTTCCACAGCATAATGCCGTTGTCTTTCTTTAGGTAGATGAGGTATCTGCGTTCTCCGTGGTTGTGGAGGTGAGATCCATCAAGTAAGATAGAGTCAATCTCTCCATCTCCTGCCTTTTGACCCACATAGTAGGCCAGAGCTTTCAGCGGATCAGTGCCCGCAATGATTTTACGAATAAGGTCCATTTCATTTCAATTTAGATTTATCCAGAAGTCTGGGTCCGACGTGTCGTCTCCTTCATCGTCTTCATCATCTTCTTCGTATGATGCTGCAAGATACATAAGCAATGAATTCATCTCTTGCTGGGAATCTACGTCGATCGTAGAGATAGACTCTACTACGTTCTTACCGTTTTCCTCTCCAGTGACGAGGCCAACAGTTCCGATCATCATAAAGTCATCATAGACTCCAAGGTCTTTAGCCTTCTCTGCAACTTCTTCAAAGCTGTTCCTAGCAAAGATGAACAGCTCTACACGTGCCTCCTCCTTAGTCATTAGAGCTTGCGTAAGTGGAACACACTGTACGCACCAAGCTCAGTTGCTGCTGAAGATGTGGCTCGGACGGAAAGATTATCTCCAATAACAAGATTTACGATGGTAGACTCGGTGATGAAGTGGCCACCAGAGTTCTTAAATAAGTTTTGGTTTATGTTTACGTTTGAACCATTGATGTCAAAGTATAGGATTACGTCTGTGTTTGTTCCAACTGTTGTAAATGCTGCGCTAAGCGTAACTTCATACACACCTTCCACAAGAATACGAACCGCGGTGTTTGTTCCTCCGTACGTATTTGTAAGAAAATATACGTTGCTAGCATCACCAATGTTTAGTGAATCTGTTGCTGTTGTTCCGATACCGGCAAAGTCTAGGTACTTAGGTGTGGCTGTAAGATCGAGCGCTACCCTTGTCCGGGCTACAAGCTCAGGAGCCGACTGGTATGATCCAGGATTGATCAGCGAGCTTAATACAGCGTAGTCGATACGCTTCCACGTTGTTGCTGACGCATCATAGATAAGGAAGCGGTCTCCAGTTGCCGGAGTTCCGATGTCAGAGATGGACGATGGGTTATCTAGACGCACCGTTGAGCTGGTAATAGCCAAAGGCAACGTGGCTGTTGTAACAGCACCACCAGAGAATGCAGACACATTAAGAGTCCGTGTTACAACTTGGTCCGAACCGTTGATCAGCAAAACGTCAAGCTCCGTAGACCCGGTTGCGGGGGGAGTAGAAAACTCAAGGGTTCCATTGATACCAACCTTCGTGGTTCCAACCTGCAGTGCGGTAGCTACTCCATCACCAGACTCTACATTCTTCAGCGTGGTGGTGGCAGTGTTTGACGATAGCTTCAGCAGCGAAGCAAACGCATCTTTAACCTTTTGTCCACTAAGTGTTGCCATATTCTGTACTTTTGCTACAAAGATACAATTTACTTCATTGGCTAAAAAGTTCAAAAAGAAGGACGACCTGAAGTTCAGGGACTTCGCCTACCGCGACAACCGCGGTGACCTCACCTACAAGTACGTATGGCACGCAGATCGCTACATCAAGCAGCACTACGGCCTACAGCCTATGTATGTGCAGTTCCTTATATATGCCTACGATCTGGAGTTCTTCACCATCGAGTGGATGGCTAAACAGCTATCTAAATCTTACAACCAGACAAAGGACTGGCTTACGGTAAAGATGCGTAAGAAGGGGTTGCTGTTCGACTACTTCTCTGCTGACGACATCAATATCCACAAGGATACGTCTATGTGGTTTCGTCAGGAGAACAGGTGGAACTACCGCAAGCGTTATGCTTTAACGCAAGAAGGTAGGATGATTGCAGATCGGTGGAAGGCGATAGCCTCCGGATCGGAAAAGGTAGAGCTTGACTACCACCCGAGGGCTGAGAACTTTGAGATCCCAGACAAGAAAGAAGGTCTGCCTATTGGCGGTAAGCTAAAGAAGAGATTGCGTGGCCACGAGGACACACCGCTGGGAAAGAAGCTTATAGCTAAGGCTATTGAGAATGGGATTGATATAAGCGGAATCGTCCCTTCTTCGAAGCGTTCGGGTGGGGCTTAAAGCCACCCTCAGGGTCTGGCATCAGATAGTACCGGCCTTTCTCCATCATCCAATGGTAGCCTTTTGGGGCGTCCACCATCATATGTGTCTGTTTTTTCTTAGCCTTCATTTTTTAGATCTATTCTTTACAGCTGAGATAAAGCGCTTCTCTTCGTGGTCGTAGTCCTTTCCGTCTCCATTTCCATAGGTTCCGGACTGACGGTTCTTCTTGTTCAGAAACGCACGATACTGTTTGCGCTCACGAGTGGAGTGGTACTTCTTGTCGTACGCCTTCTTCTTCTCGTAAGCCTCGGGATTCTCGTCGTAGAACTTCTTAGTTTTCATTACTGAGTTTATTTAGCAATTGAAAGTTACGAATACCAACAGCAGTACGGTCCTTGCTTACACGCTTGACACCGTTGTTGTTTACTACTCGCTTTTTTTCTGACTGTGCCATTGCTTTATGATAAAGCTGGTTAAGCTGTTGATTGAGTCGTTGAATACTACGTTGTCGTAGACGCCATTGAAGTAATCCAGATAGTAATCACGAGGGACTGCGGCCCACTGATCCCGGTACGGACTGTAGTGGAACACGTAGTCGTTAAGGATCTCATTCCTCATCCCCGTAGAAGCAAGCCTTGAACTCGTAGCTCGTTGGCGTTTTACCAGAAGCCTTGACAGCAGCCTCAAGCTGTTTCATACCTGAGGCCATATCCATAGACTTGATCTCGATCTCCTCACCGGACATCTCCATCTTGCCTCCCTCGTTATACTTCTTTGCTTTCATACCTGCAAAAATAAATTATTTTGTAAAGCAAAAAATTATCCATATACTTGCACCAAAGAAACCAATCAATGAAAAACATCATCACTTCCTTACTGCTACTATGTTCGTCATTTCTTAGCGCCCAGTCGCTGTGGCACCCCCAGACCAATATGTTTGGCCACCAGTACGAGGCACGAGTAAACGAATACGAAGGGGTCACCTATGTGCTGTCCCAGACCAAGACGTGGGCGATGGCCCCCGACAGCGTACGCTATCAGGTAATAACAGAAGCCGACTGGCACGTTATGCAGTCACAGATGATTGGCCAAGGAGCGATGCCGATGAATGGCGTCTACAGCCTACCCAACGCAACACAGGTATTTCTCGCCGACTGGAGGGACGACACCTACAACCTCCCTGTTGTCGTTATTATGTGGGGATCTAGGGACTAGCCCTGAGGCTTACGTCCCGCCTGCCACTTGCGGAACTCAGCAACAGCTTGCTCTCTTGCCAGGTCGTACACATCGTACTCCTTAGCCTTCTTGATGGCAAGCTCGTAGTTTTTGCCCGGCATCTCAGATGCGCCCTTTCGCAAAACAGCCTCTCCGCCCTTGCGTGACTTGTCAATCATAGACGCCCCACGCTTCTCTAGCTGTTTAACAGCATTAGCCCAAGTAAGTCGTTCTAGGTACTCAGCTGGAGACATCTCTGCCTTTGAAGAAGGATCCTCGGGAGATCGTCCTTTACCAACCCACGACGGAGTTACAAAGCCACCATTAGGATATTTCTTCGCTTTCATAGCTGTTTACTTCATCATCTTCTTGAGATAGCTCTTAAGCTTTCCTCCGTTAGCGTATCCGTCAACGTTCATCTTGCCCCCCTTGGAGTACTTCTTAGGCATCCACACAGGAGTCTGTTTTGGCTTAGCAGCAGGAACCTTAGCTTTGGCGTCAGCAAGCTTAGCCATCTTAGCATCAATGGCTGCCTTAACACCAGAGGCCGTCTGTGAGTTTCCCTTCTTCATCCAGCTGTTGTACTCCTTCTTGAGTTCATCAATGTCTTGCTGGATCATCTCAACACGCATCTGCTCCTTGCTCACCGGCTTGGTGGGACCAAACAGCTTCTTGGGATCAACCGGAGCCTTGCCTCCGTTCTGGTAAACAGTCATCTTCGCTTTCATAGCTACAAAGTTATCTATTTATACGGTACGTACTTTGTCTTGCCACCTTCCTTGACAGCCTTCAACATCTGCTTGCGGTTAGCATCCTTGCGGTAGCCTACGTGTACCCAGTCAGGATTCTTATCTGTTCCGAACTCCCAGATCAATTGATCGAACTCTAGATTGTTCTTGATGTAGTTAAACACATCCGCATTGGTAACACCATTACCGTGGCCATCCTGATCCAGATCCAAAGCACGACCATTGTTATGGTCCGAGGTCTTACTACCCCCAATAGCCTTGTTCAAGGCAGCAGACCGGTATCCACTAGAGATGTAGATGGGAACACCAAAGTGCTCACGAACCTTGTCAAACACATCCTCACAGATAACCTTTAGGTTCTCGAGATGCTCCCCAGTAGGAGTGTTGTCAATCCCTTTGCGCTTAGCGGTATCACTCCGTGTTACCTCAGCCAACGATACGTACCTGCTTAGTTTCATATAGCAAAGATAAACAACCTACCAATAGCTGTTTTTAATGGGTACAAAACGTGTACCCTTACAAATACGCAGAATAAACTCCTACTAAATTAGTGGGTATTTACTTAACTACCTGAAAACCACACAACTAAATCTACACATACCACTTGACTTTCTCGTCTGTAGACCTTAGCTTTGTGCTACGCTCTTGCGACAAGAGCAACGACTGAACAGCATATCGCCTGACGCTTCTCATATACGAAGCATCACAACCATAGCCCGACGGCGATCTTGAGCCGAGGGCGTATACAGTAAGGGGAGCTAGCCCTAAGGCGACAAGCGACCCGGACAAGCGATAGAGCAACGCAACCAGAAACCGCTTGAAAGCTCTGGCAGATACTATATCCTGTCCAGTTCTGTCCGGTCTGTCAAGTTCCTACAACCGGACGGACACTTCGAACAGCAAAAAATCTGTAACGCTAGTTTTATTTCACATAGCTGTTTCAATCCTCAGCTTTGCAAAATGACGAACATAGTGAAGTATCTCCCCGTAAAACGTTTTAGAAAATAGTATCTAGGGGCAGACTTGCCCCAGACGTATCAGAAATAAGTACCTGGGGGATTATATACATATACGCGCGTTTTCCTATTGCGCCCGGAATCGTTTCCGCAAGGTATGCCCCCTCGCTTGGCGGGTTTTTGTTCCCAGGTTTTGGCGTTTTTGGCGCGGGCGTTTGATTATGTTGGCGCCCCCTTTTAAAGATGGGCGGAACAATACCCCCGACCTTTTTTCCCGCGATCCCTTGCACCCCTTTTTTGCCCCCCAGATATGCGCCGCGCCCGCTTGGGGCTAAATTTTTTTTTGTGGTATGGAATCTTTGCCGTATCTTGCTGGCGTTCCCGCCGCGGTTGGCGGGGCGTTTTTTGTCTAATGTGTTTAAATTCAGTGTTTTATGTCTTTTAAGTATGTTTTATTCCAAGAATCCGGTAAGCAAAAAACCCGCGTTCCGGTAGTTCGCGCCAATTCTTTGGCTCTTTGTGTTCGCTCTTTGTACGTCGGTTTGCATAGTCAAAAGCGGCGCGGCAAACGTATGTTTTATATTTCAGCCGGTGCGCCGGTATGGTTAGAGTTTTTTGAAACGGAACTTCCGTTTCCTCGTATTATGCGGATAACGCCGAAC
>Ga0208644_1000553_pt1 | contig 32669 bp, 30 predicted proteins | sample VirMetDEL_Nov_18_FD_184517 | JGI IMG/M metagenome (GOLD analysis project Ga0208644, IMG submission 184517) | Aqueous microbial communities from the Delaware River and Bay under freshwater to marine salinity gradient to study organic matter... | ecosystem: Environmental > Aquatic > Marine >...
ACCTTGACGCCCTCGGCGTAGTTGAAGTCGCGTCCCGGCTTGATCAGGCGCTGCTTGAGGTTGCCCATTGGAGTCTCCTATAGACGGTCGAGCCGGTGGCTCACGGATATTGAGTAGCAGAACTAAATGTTTCGGTCAAGCGGCTATTCTGGTTCAGGCTCTTGGTCAGCCTGCTTCTTCATTCGCTTCGAGTTGGCGTCAATGAGAGCGTCGCGGATGGCTTGCACGTGGGCCTTACGTAGGTCCATTTCGTACTGAAGCGAGTCTTCCCTCATCTCGCGCGTACGGAGCATTAGCGCACGGTTAGTGCGGGCGTACAGTGATAGGTAGCGCAAGTACGCACTCGCTAGCTCGTCTCGATGCCGACCATCCTCCATGTACTCCTTTGGTCCTTTCCGGTACGCTGCGGCAGCCTCGGGAGACATCATGTTAATGACGAGAGCACCAGGGCTGTTCTCGCTGATAGAGGTGTTTCCAGCGAGGAGGTTCAGGAACATCTCGGTCTGCTGCATCGCCACGTACGTCTTGGCACCGTCCCGGTAGTACAGCCGCGTGAAGGGCGAGAAGAAGGCAGGCCAGCTTGGCACTGTCTTCAGCGCCGTGACTCCCTTGGGCTGACCCTTGGGCCTCTTCTCCTCGGTGGCAATGAAGCCGAGGTCCGAGAGCAGTACGTCGTAGCCTTGGAGCCCCGGCTTGCTGTACGCCCCGTAGGACCGCTTGCCTGCCATTGTGTCGAGGATGGCCCCCGTGAAAGGGTTCAGTTCGTCGTGTATCGTCTCTAGGCTGCCCTCAATAAACGCGTCAAAGCTAGGAGCAGGCTGTGTCCTGTAGCCTGTGTCTACGCCCAGGTTGGCGAGGGACACCGCGAGTTGTACGGCGAGGTCACCAAGCTGGTACGGCAGAACCATGTCGTCATAGTTGCCACGCGTCAGCAGGCGCAGATTGTAGCCCCGGTTGCTTAGCCCCGGTGCGAGTGCGTCGATGCGCTCCTTCTCTTCCGGAGAGTATGGGCGGCTGACGACGTAGGCGTAGGGCTCCTCCCAGTCCTGGCGGTACTGGCGGAGCAGTCGCAGAGTGGTGTAGTAGTTACGCCGTGCCTGCTCACCGGCTTCCTCTGAAGGTGCGTCAGTGCCCATGTAGGTTTCGCCGACGTAAGGAAGCACTCGCTCACGGAGCTTGCTGTGTAGGACAAACGCGCTCACCGCGTCTGTGTCGCCGCCTAGCGCCCTGGCCCACACGCGCCCTGACTGCTTCCATCCCTGGTACTTGGCGCGCCCGTACAGCACCAGTACGTTTGCGACAGAGCGGGCTACGGGCGAAAGGTCCGTCCAGTTCATCAGCGACATCGTCATCACGTCTTCGGCTTCAGTTGCCGTTGACCCTCTGAACCGCTTGTAGAGGTACAGAGCCGCACGCTGCTCCGTACCGATTTCGTTGGTGACATCCGCTAGCTGCTGCGCGTTCGTGTCCATCACATCCAGCACGCCGCGCATGTCTGGAAGTTTCACGCCGAAACGGGCAAGCAACTCCGTGAACTGTGCCCGGAAGCCGCGCGCATCCGAAGCGTCTGTCCGAAGACGCAGCCTGCGCGTCTCGTTCAGGAGCAGCGCATCTCGGGCTCGGGAGTGGAACGTGTCGTACACACCCGCGCTTTCCAGCTCTTCATACACTTCGCCGACCGTCATGTCTGTGCCGTCAGGTCGCTTTAGTGTCTTGCCTCTGTAGTTGAAAACTTGGTTGGGTGCGGTGTCTTCGAGGTAGCGCAGAGGCCCATCCAGCAGGAGTGTCAGGTCATCTGGAATGGGCAGTACGTTAGCTATACGGGCTGTGTCAGCAGACGTAGCGGCTTTACGTAGCAGAAGGGCACCAAGGCGCGCGGGGCCAAACGGCACGAAAGGAAGCCCAGCAGGGCCGAGAATACGTCCCTGCTCAATCGCACGGTTGGTAGTCCGTAATCCTGCAACCAACACAGCGAAAGCCGCTGCGTTGCCTTCTGTTTGCGCTGTAGCCAGCGTGTCATCGAGAACAGAACGCAACGCACGGGCTGATGTGTGGATGCTGTTACCGAAGCCCGCGATGGTTGTACCGTACAGAATCTTCGAGGCAATGAACGCGGATGCCGCACGGAAGAGATTGCCGCCTATCATCGTAGGGTCGGTCCACGCCTTCTCTTCTTGGGTAACGTCTTTGAAGTTTCTCTCTAGTCGTCGTAGCCGCGACGAGATGTAGTCGACCTGCTGCTTGACGAGGTACACAGGCACGTCTGCATCGCCGCGCGTGCCGATGAGAACCAGGCGCTGCATCCCATCGCTCAGTTCCTTTGCGGCCAGGGGGTCGACAACCCCTAGCTTCGCAAGAGACTCCATGATGTCGCCCGCACGCAGGAACTCGGGCACAGGCTGTAGGTCCGCAAGGGGCACTTTTCGCGTACCGTTGCCCATCAAGACGAGGGCCGTCTTGCCTGTCTTATCGTCAGGGTCGAGCCCCTGATAAGTGTAGCTCCGGGCTCCCGAGAAGTGGGGATCGACCACATCTATTTGCCCCTTGGTTCCTACGAGAGGAATCTCGTCAGGCGCAAACACCGAGGGCGCACGCCTCGTCCGTGTCTTGAGGCGTTGACCGGTCGCTGGGTCGTAATCTATCGCTTCTGTCGGCATAAACGGCTGGGCCGCGTCGCTAGCTGTCTTGAGTTCTCCTCGAAGGTACACCTTGCTTCCAGGAACCATCTCGGATGGACCGCGCAGCTTAAACAGGTCTGCGTTGAGATAAGGCAGCTGCTCCTTCGCCGCGCCCCGCGACAGCGCCTTGAGAGCAGTGGAGGCGTCTGCGGCTGTGACGCCGACTTGCGCCAGTAGCAAGTCCTTGAATGCGCGTGAATACACGCTGCCGTCTGCAATGATGCGCGCAAATTCGGCCTGTGACCGAGGCCCAACTACGGTACCGCTCGGACCCACAGCGTCACGCACAAGCTCGTACAGCCTATCGTACCTCTCGGGTGTACTGCCCGTGAACAGGACATCATCTGCCTCCAGCCCCGGCTTAGTTGCCGTTGCTTTGCCTGCCAGTCTCTGACAGAAGGCGTCAATGGCAGGGCCTGCCGCCCCAAATTGGCCCTCCTTGATTTGCGACTTGACCAGCGTGATGATGAACTGGCCTACGTCCAAGTCGGTGAGGTTGCTCGGGACCGCCTTCCTCGAACGCAACGCAGTACGCACCCCCTGTAGGTGCTCGATGACATCCACAGTCGCCGAAGTTGTGCGGCTAAGCCCTCGGGCTACCTTGTCGGTAGCGCCGACGACTACTTGCTTCGCGGCTTGTGTCGCGGCAGTGGCCACAGGCCCCGCGCTGCCTTCGGCTAGCTCTGTCAGACCCTTGATGTAGACACCAAAAGCAGAGTCTTGTTGTACCTGCTCTTGTGGTCCAACGACTCGCTGCCTGATGTCGAAGACAGGGCTAGCCTGCATGGCTTCGTAATCGCGCGTCAAATACGCCCGCTGTGTCTCGGCAAGAAGGTCAAGACTCTCATCCCCAGAGAGCCCGCGCTGTCGTGCGATAATCTCCACGGCACGGTCGATGTTGGTCAGGTCTGCGTCGACAATCTCCTGTCGCCGCGCCGCCTCCTGGTTCACACGCGCAACTGCCTTCGCAACGTCGGTGCCCGCCGCCGCAGGGGCAACTTCCCCGAACAGAGCGTACACGTCATTGACGAACCGTGCCCGCGCGTAGCGGTTGACAGTAGCTTTCAGCACGCTCCCGGCAAGCTCGATGTAGCGTGTTCTCCCCGCTACCATCGCATCGCGAGCCTCCTTGTACTCGCGTTGCGCTCGTCCTGCCGCACCTGCTGGGTCAAACCAGAACCGAGCGGCATTCACGAGCCGCTGGTAGTTCTCGCCCGCACCTTCTACAGGAAGAGCTGTCTCGATGTCGCCTGCAGTGGCCCGCCGCCAGAAGTTAGACAGCAGGCTCTGACTGGCTGCGGTCTTCTTGAACTCTGACTCCAGCACGTCTGCGAGCGAGCGAGGGCCGTACTTCCCACGCCGGTAAGCATCGAGCACAACGGCCACGTCCGCCCTATCTGCTCGGCGCGAAGCACGTAGGGCAGCTGTTTCCTCTAGCGTACGGAACAGGTTCAGAAGCGCCTCGTTGTTTGCGTTTCTTGCGAGCCTTTCGGTCCTAGCGAGTCGTTGGGCAATTCCAACCCTGCTACTAAATGTGCCCAGCTTGGCGTCGTACTGCTCTGCGAGATCTTCCGCTGACTTCTTTGTTGTTCTCTTCTTTGCGCCTGCTTCTTTGGCGGTACGTTTCGCCAAACGCTCTTGGGCTTGCCGGCGCGTAAGGTCGGGCAACTCTTGCATATCGTCAAAGAGTGCTGCCAACTTTGCTCGCCGATTCGTCCGCAACGCAGAGGGCCCGACTACCGTGCGGCCTTCAGCGTCCTTTGCAGAGGGGCCTCGGTACTCCGAGAAGGTCGGAGCAGGGGCCGCTTGCTCACCCTTGACCTTCTTAGCCCTCTGAATGGGGATGCCCTTGGTCAGTTCAGCGTCCTGACCGAGTACGCCCTTTACGGTCGGCTCGACAGGTGAACCCTCACGGGCTGCGCGCCGTGCGTCGGCTCCCATCTTCCGCTTTGTGCTGCGGGGCGAGAGTTCGAGCACCGCGTCGGCAGCTTCATCTAGGGCCTTCCTTGCCTCCGCAACTCGACGACGTGCGGCAGAAAGCTCCCGCGCTGTCTGGAGGCGCCTTTCCTTCAAAGCGTCAAGGTCGACCTTCCGTGCGCCTGCCACATCGGCAACAATGCCGGCAAGTGTGGCCTGCTTGGCATCTGCAATGACCTCGGGAATGTCCGCCATTCCGAGGACAAGGTTCCCGCGCACAGTGTCTTCGTAGTAGTCAAAGAACGCATCACGAATGCGAACAGCCAGCTCTTGGTCGCTCGCGCTTCCCGCCTGCAATCGCTTGAGAGCAGTGACCAAGTCTTCGCCTTCCCGAAGCGGGTTGATGTAGATGCGAAGCTCATCACTCATCTTGGCGGGAAGACGCTCACCCTTGCGTACCTTGCCGAGTGCTGTAAGAAGCAACTCCAGGGCTTGATCGCGCGTATCCGGGTCTACTACCTTCTTGACGCGGTTTGCGATCGCAACCTCGCCCAGTGCTTGGTTTTCTATGGCGCGTATTCGGTCATTGAGGGCCCTGATAGTGATGCGCGCATCACCTTCAACAAGCACGGCCTGCTTGAACTCTTCGAGCTTTGCGTCGTAGCTGTCGCGCCGAGCCTTGTTGAACTCAACGTCTGAGACGGCGTCCCGCGCTTTGTCCGCCAAGCTCTCCATACGGTCGCGGGCCTTGGCAGCAGTGCGCTCTGCTTCGCCCGCAGCACGTCGAGCAGGCGCCGTGTCGCTGACTCGTCCGCTTAGTCGTCCTGCAGTCTCGGCAGAAGCGGCAAGGATGACGGCCTCAAGCCCTTTGGCGGTGCTGTGGTTGCCAGCTTCTTTCAGCAAGGTGTCGACAACGAACGCGTCTTTGCCCCTCTGGGCCAAACGGGTGTCTGTGTCGATGGCAGCTTCGAGAATCTTTGTCCCTGTAGGACTTTCGTTTAAGTCCATAAGACGGCCAACATCGTCAGAAAGGAACAGGAAAAGCTCGCGACGGGCTTCTTTGCCCTCGTCTGTGGTGGCAAGCGCCGCGAACGCGTCCTGAATACCTTGATTAGTCGACCTCTCCATGGCTTCGGTAGCCGCATTCATAGGCGTCAAGGCTTGCTTGACGAGGCGCGAGTCCCGGATGCCGCGCGCTCCCTTGCCGAGGCCCATTATCAAGGCGTTTGTGCCGTCTAGTGGGTCTTTCGCCAAGGCAACAAAGGTGGCAGCGGCGCCCCCCACAGCCGTGCCCCCCGCTATCGCCGTCTCTGCCATCTCTGTGAGGCTGCGGGCGAGCCCTTCTTCCATGTCTTCTGGGTCACCCGCAATAGAACGCATGAGCGGGATTGCAGGACTGCCTACCCGCCCAATGGTCACCATCATCTCGGCAAGCTGTGCGTCCGTGACGGCCCTGTCCAGTACCGCTTGGTCACTACCGAGGTACTTGTAGTAGTAGAAGGACGCCTTCGCCGGGTGCCGAACAGCCAGCCCATCAATGGGCTCGTCAGGGTGCTCTCGTCGCAGTCTGTCCAGCATCAGCACGTAGGGCTTCGCCACAAGTTCTGGAGAAGCAACCTGTAGCAGGTAGTCAGCTGACGACGACACCGGGCTTCGCCCTGCAACGCTCTCAACGAACCGGTCCTGGGCGACCCGTATTTGCTTGTTGTTAATGGTGATGTAGCCCGACCTGTACTCTGCGGGCGTAAGCTGTTGGAGCACAGCAGCCTTTGCGCGCTGGAAGGGGCTGCCCGAAGTCCTCACCGGCAGGTAGTCCTTCGCGAACTCTTTCGCCGCAAAGGTCACGAGCCCTGCCATTGTGTCAGGAACAGGCGTGTCTTCGTCTGCGGGAGCCGACACATCCAATAGGGCGGCTGTCATCTTGGTCGGGTCTGCGTTGTAGACCGGGACGCCCGCGTTGAGGAACTGCTGCTCTAGCTCTTGTAGCCGCTCGGCGTACTCCTCGACGATGTCCGAGGGCTCGGGGTTCTCGACTCCTTGCTCCTGTAGCTCCAGGTAGCGGTCTACGTAGGCAGCTAGCTTGTACGTGTCGTAGTCCAGCGAGACACCGTATGCGTCCATCATCGGGATGTAGTCGACCGGAACTCCCTCCTGCCCAAACCGCTCCTGGAAGTTTCTCGCCATCTCCCCATGCAAGATGGCGCGCTTTGCCTGCTCGGTATCGCCAGCTGTGAACTTGTTAATCAAGGCGACTTTCGAGAGAAGGTTAGGAAAATCCTTTGCGAGGCGGTTGAACTCTCCTGCGTCGCTGACCCGGCTAGCGCGGTCAGTCAGCCTGCGAAGTTGACTGGCGTACTCTGTGTCTGCCTCTTTGCCCTGTAGGATTGCAACGGCACCTGACCGAGGCGTTGTCCCCACAACAGGCGTGCGCTCTCCCATCTGCCGCCGCGCCAGCGTGTGCTCCAGGTCGCTGCGGTCATTCGGTACAAGCTGGGGCAACTTCTCCGCGTAGTTGCGGTCTGTGACTACGCCCGCATCCCCGAACAACTTGAGGTCGTTCGCGAAGTACTTCATCGCCTCGCGTACGTCAGGGTTGTCGGGGTCGCTCTGCGCTGCCTGCAGCGCCTTCTCTAGGGCCTCGGCACCAGGGGCTGTGGGCGACCCGAACGCTTGCGGGTCAACATCGAGAGCCTGTCCGAGCTTGGTCGTCTGCTCATTCCACACGCTCGGGTCCGATGCCCGCGCTGTGCGGTCAAAGCGCGCCACCTCTCGGTCGTCTCTAGGCAGAGCCTGCTCTTCGACCGCATCCTTGAGCAGCTTGACCGTGTCCTGGGCCGACCGGTAGTCGGGACTGACAACCGGCTGGCCCAACGCTTCTGCGTCTTCGGCTGCTTTGGCTTGCTGTTCCCTAAGAAGCTCCCTCGCTTCTTCTAGCTGGGCCTTCAGCGGCCTCTCTTCTGGAGGAGCAACAACTGCAGGAGGCTCCGCTGGTTCTACGGGAGTCTCCTCTTCCTCTTCCTCTGTCTCAGCAGCTTTCTGCCTTCGCAGTTGTTCTGTTTTGAGGTCTTCTAGGAGTGTGCTCATCAGCCCGCCTCGTCCTCGTCCTCATCCTCTGTGCCGAGGAACCGTTCGCGACGCATTGCCTTTGTCGGGTCAGGGCGTCCCCGAATGGCAGCCTGCTGAGCCCGTAGTGTTCTCATCCCAAACCGCTCGGGCCTGTCGGCAAGTGCCAGCTTACCGCCTGTGAGCGTGTCGAGGCGCTGCATGTAGCGTCGTGAGATCTCGTCTGTCGTCAGCTGCGTAGGGCGTGTGTCGGGCAGCTTGCCGAGGCTCGCTTCCTGTGCCTCTCGCAGCTTCACCTTCTGCTCTTCGCCCCTCTTTGTGACTGCCGCAGGGTCTTCGACGCCGTAGCCCCGCTTGATCCGCGTAAGGAAGTCCTCGTCCTTGTCCTTGCCGGTAGGATCAATCTGGTCGAGCATCGCGTTGAAGGCACTGGCGTACGTCTTTTCGCCAGCCCCTTGGTACATCTTGATGGCCTTCGCCATGTCCGACGTACCCTTTTCCAGAGCCTTCCGTGCCTTGTTGGGGTCTAGGTATTCTCCCATGCTGTCTGCGTACGTGGGAGACACAATGACCTGAAGACCCATAGCGCGGGCTCTCGTCCATTCCTCCATCTGCGTGATAGGACGTACCGCTCCATCTGGCATGACGAGTGAGAACGCCTCTCCGTCAATCAAGGGCTGAATCTTTGCCTCGTCCAGAAGCACCTGCTGGTCAGGGGAGAGCAGTGTCGAGCCCTCCCCTTCTTGCTCCAGGGCGTCGAGTTGCGTCTCGATGTTCTGGATGATCGTGTCAGCATCGGACGGCACAGCTTGTTCAGCCGTCTCCTCGCTCCCTGGCTCCCGACCAAGGGCCGGGCTTTCTTCCCCCGTAGCTTTTCCAGCGGCCCTCTTGGCTTCTCTTGCCTCTTCGGTCGTAGTTACGACCTTGCGAAGCGTCTCCTTGTACGCCTCAAAGGCTTCTCTTCGAGTGGCCGCGTCTGGAATCTTCTTGAGTACGCCGACGACGCCCGTTGCCGTTGTCTTGCCCGCCAGTTCGGCTACAGCCACTTCCTTTGTCATGCGCGGACGACCCACAGTCAGGTCGTGCAGCGCTTGGGTTTGGTCGCGGAGGTTGTTCAGCTCTGTGATCTTGGCACTGGCTCGCTTAGACCGCGCATCAGTCTGCGTCCTCGCCATCGTGTTGAAGGCGTTCTGCACCTTCCCCAAGAACTTGTCGATGAGCCCCGCCACATCCCCCACGCTTGCCGGGTCTGCCATGTCCAGCTTGCGAACAGCCTCGGCAAACGCCTTGGCGTCGTTCGCATTGATGTCAGCTTCGACCTCTTCCCGCCTAGACAGCTTCCGCTCTTCGGGCTTCTCCTCCTTGAGGAATTCACGGTCAGGCTTCTTGCCCAGGAGCCGCGTAGCAGCTTCCAGTGTCCGCTTCTTCCTGCGTACGCGCGACCGTGCGCGGAGCGCCCCGCCCAGCTTCTGAAGCTCCTCGTCCGCCAAGATGGCTTCGGACGGACTCAACTCCCGCCTGCGCCGGTCAGCGAGCAGCTTGTCAAGCCCTGCCGTTCGCTCGTCTTGACCTGGCAGAGGCTCGTCGTCTTCTGCCGGCAACATGCTTTCCATCAAGCGTTTGTTGCTTGCTTCTTGGATTTCAGGGGACTCCCCCCTAACCCTTGCTATGTTGCTTCTCATACGAGCGTTTCGGGCGATGCTCTCCGCAGTAAGCCCCTCTTGGTCCAACGCAAGCAGCTCTTCCGCGATGGCGTCAGGGTCACGATAACCAAGCCTCGCCGGGTCAGTACCCAGGGTTCCCAGCGCCGCTGCAAGTCTCTCTTCTGGTGTCATGTCGGCTCCCCTGGCGCCTGCCCTGTCGGCGTGTTCTGTGCCATCAGTTGCCGTGTCGTCTCGACACCCATTGCTTCAAGGGCTCCTGACAGGCCCTCTGATGCGGCCTGCTCGGTCATCTGCGTGACCACCTGCTGACCTGTCGTCTCGGCGAAGGTGGTCGGGGGCTCGCCTGCCGTAGCGAGCAGCGCGTTCTGACGCTGGCGTAGTTGGTCGAGCATCGCACGCTCGGCTTGCGCTGCGGCCTGGCCTGCCCGGAAGCCCTGCTGGGCGGCAGCCTGTGCCGTGGCCTCTGCCTGCCCACGACCCGCCTGACGGGCCATCTCACTGGCCTTTGCGGGGTCGACGTTGCTAAGCGCCAGGCGCCCTAGCTCGGCCTGCTGACCGCCCGTAGGAGCCCGGGAGAGGTCAGCCACAGCCGCTCGCCGAGCCTCGGCCATCTTCTCGGCCATGAACCGGGGGTCGTTGAGACGGGCTTCCTGCTTCTCGGCCTTGCGCTCGTACTCGGCAGCGCCCTCTAGTGCCTCTGCAGTCCGAATCTTGTCGATTGCCTTGAGAGGACTGACGGCTCCCTGGACATCGTACTCTTCACGCAAGTCCTTCATTGCTCGGCGCTTGCCGCCTGCGTCGTCTGCCATCCCGCACCCCTCACGCCTTGAAGTATAGCACCTTGATGTTGCGGGCTCGAACTCGGGTCTGCCGCACGATTTCCTGACTAATGACACGCAGGCTTGCGGTGTGGAAGCCCTTCGCCTTGATCCCTACGTAGGCGTGCCCCGACCAATATCGCGACTTGTGCCGGTCGCGCAGCTTGTGGACAGGGAGCCCGTTTGGGGCGTAATCATCGAACGGGTCAGCAGGTCGAGAGTCCGCGCCGTCAACGGCCTCGATCTGTTGCGCAAACATTGTCTCGCGCGATTCTCGCGTCGTGCTGTACTTCGCATACTCGGTACCATCAAAGAAGAAGCGAACAGCGACGTTGGGCTGAGGGAACGCATCTGGGTCAGGGACGCGATCTTGCCCCGTTTCCTTCGTCGGCGTGTTGCCAAAGCGTGCTGCGTCGGAAGTCCACGTCACCTGCCATGTGATGAGGACATGGGCTCGGTACGGCAAGTAGAACGTCGTGGAGGCGCCTGGGATAGCCTTCGGTCGGTCAGCAGGAGCCTCCGCTGCGTCAGTGACCCCTAGAAACTCGGACGTACGATGCTGCTGACCAATCTTCTGCCCCGCACTGTCGACAGCCGTCTTGAGTGTGCGGCTCGCGGACAGGTAGCTCAGGTGTCCGTTGTCGAAGTTCTTCATCGTCAGATTGTTAACATCTCTTCCCCTGTCAAAGACGTACCGGACGTTGTTAAAGTAGTCGAGGTTGGCAGTGCCTCCGACCATGAGCCCGCCGCTGACGGCGCCTAGCTGGATGTAGGTGTAGTCCAGCAGCCGGTCGATAGTCGCCACGTTGGTGGCGTCCAGGTTTCCGTTGATCTCACCCAGCTGGCGAAAGCTGTTGTTGAGCGTGGTTGTCAAGACGAAGGCCCCGTCGACCAGCGGCGTGATCGCAATCGTCCCCATCACACCACCTCAACAAGCATCGGAACCGCCGTAATGTTGGCGCGCTGTACCAGGTACCCTCTACTGTTCGCCGAGAGGAAGCCTAGGTGCACCTTCTCGATGTCAGACAAGCCGAGCGTCGTCAAGTCCGCAGCTGTCACAACAGTGCGGATAGCCACGTCCTGGTACGTCTTGTAGTCGAACTGCTGGTAGACAGGGCCTGGCCCGCTCTTCCCATCCGGTGCCACGTCAATCTGCGCATTACCTGGCAGGTCCCGCAGCGGGCTCATAGGCATCCGTCCCCGCAGCACTCCGAGCGCATCCACTTCAGCGGTTGTGGGCGTGTCCTTGTTCCCCGCAGTGCCAATGGTGACGCGGGGGGAGACTTGGCGCTCCGTCCGGCGCAAAGTTCGTTGCACACCAGTGCTGCTCTCGAACACAAGCACGATGGTGGCATCCCAGGTGTACTCGTTCAACGTGATGCCAGAGATGTTCTTGTTCTCGTTGCTACCGAAGATGACTTCGATGCCCGTGAACTCTTTGACCTCGACGTTCGCCATGACCAGCAGTGCCGTCGGCTGCGTCGCGTCGGTCGTCCGTGTGAGCGTAACGGCTTCCGCTAGCGTGACGGTGTACCCTTCAATCAGGGGTATAACCGGGTTATCCAGCCTAACAATAGCGCTACCGATGGGTAGCGGTGACCCTGGATGCGACGGCGTACCAACCCTTGCCTCTGGCGTCTTGGCAGTAACAATGTTCTCAACAACCGATGGGACGTGCACAGTGTTGAGCGCTTGCTCGGCAAGCGCATCGACCTGAAGCGTGTTGAGTGCGTCTGTCAGCACATCGAAGCGGTCGTTGAGTGATGCCGCGTCAAACAGTGTGTCGTCGTTGAGGTAGGGATAGCGAGGCATCAGCGCACCATTTCAAGGGCAAACAGTTCGCGGTGCCCAATGAACGTCAGGCGTCCATCGTATGTTTCTGCCCCTTGTGCTGGAGCCCGTTGCATCGACCCTCGAATGTTCATCACGACAACCTCGACAAGGTTGACACCTGGGAGCATGTCGATGACGGCATCCACAACGATAGGCAGGCGGGCTCCTGCTAGGCCCCCGCCGCCTTGAGGTAGCTCTGCGATTGGATTTCGATCATTCTGGGACGCAGAGTTGGCCGCGTCCCCGAACTGGTCTGAACGAAAGTCGTCCTGGCTCAAGTCGCCACTGCCCAGGATAGTCTCGTGCAGCACCGAGCCGTTGACGCGCAGAGCCACGAGGTACCCGAAGCCCATCTGGCGGAACTTCGGGAGGGTTATGTAAGCCGTCGAGTTCGTGCCGCAGTGAATGTTGAAGCTGGCACAGAGGTACGCAGGTCCGCCGCGTCCTGTGAACTCTAGGCGCAAGCCTTCGTCGTTGAATGCTTGCCAACCATCTTGGGACTCAATCGACACCCACCCTGCTAAATCCGGGTTGCTGTACCCGGCTTCCGGTCCCAGTTCCGCCATTGTAGGAATCGAACGATGCAAACGCAGCGCCGCGTCGTCTGCGAAGTTCGCCAACGTGAACGCCGAAGCACTGAAGTTGTGCTCGTTGAGCCCGCCAGCAAGTTCTTCCACGAACGGCTGGAAGTTCTCATTGATGGGCTCAATCGACACAACGTGGTCAGGCTCAATGTCGTACAGCTTGAACCGCCAGGACATGGCACCTCCTACGGCGGCATCTGGGCACCGCCATAGTAACGCGACGCCTGCTGCACCTGGAAGCCGATAAACTCCCAGTTGCCTGTTCCTCGGATGCGGAAGCGCACAGCTTCAGCGGACGGGACGTGGACAGCAGCCCGTGTCCAGTACGGGCGTCGCTCCTTCCACGTGGTGCCATCGGCCAGTCGCGACGACTTCCAGAAGTCAGGGATGTCCTTGCGGGAGTAGCGGAACGCGGACGTAGTCTCGACCACCTTACCCCGCCAGTTGCGCATGACCTCGATAGTGACCTTTGCATCTTCCGTTTCGCGCAGCCACAGGTAGATCACATACGACGTACGCGCTTCGTCCGAGCCCTGGGCATTGAGCCACGCTGTCTCGATGAGGGCTTCTCGGTCTTCGACCAGAGTGGGGATGTCGGGGCTCGCTGTGTGGTCGAGCAAATACACGCCGCTGTGGTCCGCATCGTCGGGCAGGTGCCCGCCAAGCAGTGTGTAGGCGCGATGGTCACGCGTGGTGCAGATACTGTCCGCCACCATGTCATCACGTTCGCGCCAGCCCGCGCCGTCGTAGATGAAGCAGTGCGTGTTCTTTGCGGCGCCGTCGAGGCTGACCCAACAACGGTACTCGCGGCTGCGCTGGTCGAACACACCAACTGCCTGCACCAGTCTCGACAGTGTGAGTCGCTTCAGCGTCTTGCGGATAGGCAGCGACTCGTAGGTCACCGTCGTGCCGTTGTAGCTGTAGAAGCCGTCGAAGCCCAGCCACATGACTTTACCGTCAGGCAGGCTAGCCATGCTGCTAGGGGCAGCGCAGCCAATCTCGGATGAGATAGGGCGATACTTGAACGCCTTGCCATCGTCCGACGACTCGACCAGGAACGTCGAGGCAACTGTGCACACTAGCAGGCCGTTAGTCACCGCGTGCAGGCCCGTAATGTCGGACATTGGGTCAGGCGTCAGGTCATTGCCCGACAGGAACGTGCCCCAGAAGTTCGCCTCACTGGGTCTGATGGTCGCTGGGTCATCTTCGATGCCCGCAATCCACAGACGCCCCAGAGCCATCGTGCAGAGTGTGAAGCGCGGTACCGGAAGCACTTCCTTCGCAGGCTCGGTGAGCCATCCATCAGGGATGTTGTCCGGGTACACCGTGACCACGTTGTCAGGCAGCGTGGCGTAGCCCTGGCTCGTCGCTAGTGCGTTCTGCGTCAGGTAGTACAGGGTGTTGTCACCGGTGTTCTCAATGTCCTTTGTCCGGTACAGGCGCCGGCCTACACACCGCTCGGGGCCGGTAGGGATGCCTTCCCACTTAGCCTGGATGCGCACTTTGTTGGGACGTGCCTTTATGACGCTGTACACTTCTGGTAGGTTCTCGCGGAAGTCCTCGTCACCGGTTGCCGCTAGCTCCGAAAACAACTGCTTAGGGCTCTTCAGCAGGATGGCAGGCCGCAGGTCGCATCGCACTGGGTTGCTTGCAGGGGACAGCGGGGAGAGATTGCCCCACACGTCGATGAACTGCACGGCGCAGCGCCACTGACCCTGCTCTATCCACCCTGACGTACCGACAGTCAGCTTGTCTGGGTCCGAGATAGGGAGCGTTGTGATCGTCCCGATGCGGCAGTCCCCGAACCCGTCCGTCATCGGAGTACTAGCCCCTACTGCGTAGCTAGCACTCTTTCTCCAAGGTAGAGAAGCATTATGGTCGACCATTGCCTGCGGGTGGGACGACGAATGTGCATACCCTCGGTCGTTCACACCGTCGCCCGAAGGTGTAAGCTGCTCTTCCGAACTGCTAGGCCCAAGCCCAACAGGGGATGCTGGAATCTCGGAAAAGCCCAGTGGGGCGATGTAGTGCCCGTCGTAGAAGTACGCGCGCCCCTGCTGCGGCACGATGACAACACCGTTGCCCGTGAACGTGAATTGCGTCGGCGGGCGAGCCTGCTTTGAGTCAAGCAAGCGGGCTTGGATGCCTGCGTCCCCCGGCGTTGGGCTAATCAAGCGCCGCCAGTTGCGTTCCCAGCCCTGCCACTCCCACAGTTCATTGCCTGTGTGGAGCAGTAGAAGTTCCCGTCCTGACTTCATCACCGCGTGAAAGATGCCGTGCTGCCGGAAACCGTAGCGAGGAGTAGCAGGGTCGGTCGCCACGCCACTGCTGCTTACTGGGTTCTGCCTCGACTCGGGGCGGAGCCCCGTAGTAGGTACCGGCACGTAGGCCGTTGGTCCCCAGATGGAGCGCAGCGTCTGCTCTTCGAGCAGGTACATGTTCACAATCCGGCGCGCAATCTCGTTGGGCGCAAGAAGACTGTCTCCCTGCTCACGCAGGAAGTAAGGGCCTTCGAGAGTGGATGCCGGAATGGTAGGCACTACTTCTCCTTACGGGGCCGCCCCACGCGGGGGGACGCCGGACGCCCCACTAGCTCAAGGTGGTCCGTCACCAGTTCACCTTCGACGAACCGCTCGGGCACGCGCCCGAAGAACCGAATCTCACCCACCCGCGTGCCGTCTTCGCGAACCTCGACGGCGATGCAGGTCCCGTGATGTACCGTGTCGCTGCGCGGTCCCTGTCGCGCGTACACGGCGCCACAGATGATAGGTGTTGACGCCACATGACCCCCTAGTTGCTAGTCTTATACCACTTACGATAGTTGTCTCGTGAGCGGTACGAGAACCTAGCACGAACCATGCGACGTAGCACAGGAACAGCGGCTGGACGCAAATCACCGTAGCGCTTGTTCAACAGCTCTAGTGCTGCGTTGTAGCGCTTCATCATGGTATCTGCGGCACCGAAGTTGCCCATGCTCTCATAGAGGTAGGCCATTGCGCGGTCGACCAGCGTGCTGACTGCCTCCGCGTGCAGACGGGGCACGTCGCGCTCGTCTTCCAACTTCTGGGGCCGACGGACGCAACGGATGTCCATTTCGTAGCGCTGGTCAGGACGCGGGTACATGGCGTACTGCTGGTACCCGTGCGTGTCACGCAGCGGGCGTGACCGGTCAGGGATGTACTGCCCGTCGTCGATGAACATGCCCTTGTTGACGTGGTCGACCCGCATCTCGGCAAGGAGGTAGAACTTCTCCTTGTTGTCCACAAATGCCCTGTCAGCCACCAACGTGGCTGCGCCTCTAGTCAGCGAGTCGTAGGGCACAGCCGGGTTTAGCTCGATGTCGCGGACACGTCGGCGGTAGATGCGTACGTGAATGCCTGACTGGTTCTCGGACACCCTCACACCGGTAGCCCCGTAGTCCGCTGCGGCCGTCGTCGTCAGGCGTGTCTGGAAGCCCAGGACGTACTCGATGTTGGGCACGGTGACCACGATACCGGTGTAGCGCCCTTCGTTGACCATTTCGGCAACCGCAATCTTAGCGGACACCGGGCTCGGCGCTGACTCGTAGCGGGGCTCTCGGATGCGGTTGTCGGCCACCTCGTCGTTGGGCGTAGACGCAATGGTCTGGCCCGTGTTGAACCAGTTCTTTGCGTACGAGTCCCACTTGGCCAGCCCTGGTAGGCGGAAGTCTGCGTCCCGCTTACCCCACGTGTACGTGACGATGTACTCAAACTCACCGGGGGGCTCTGGTCCCTTCCACGTGGTGGTGGTAGGAGCCTCGACGCGCGGAGCCCTGCCAGGTCCTTCGAGTTGGAAGTGCTCGCGGCGGAACGCCAACCGGGGGATGCCAGCCGCAACCTGTCCACGAGGTCCGACGAGCGTACGCTGCTCGGCCTCGTCCTGCCCCATCACGTCAAGCGGGTACTGCTGCGTGTTGTTGAACAGCCGCATCGAGCGCATGGTGATGAGGTCATCGGGCAGGGCGTAGTCTTCGGTGTAGATGCGCCACTTGAAGCCCGAGGCGGCGAGCGGGCGTTCCCCGTGCGTCTCCAGGTCAAACGGGTGTACGAGGGTCATCTTCCACTTGTCGACTGCGCTGTCGAACCAGATAGTGCGTATCTGGTTGCGTACAATGTGCGTGTCTGTGGTGATCTCAATCACCCGCCCGTCCCACGACCTGTCCGTCTTCCATGTCGTGGTGTAGCTGCCATCGGTGTTTGCATCAGCCGTCGTCTTCGTGTACGTCGTTACGAACGTCCACGGGTCGGGGGCCGTTGAAGCAAGTGCGTTGTCCCCCAGCGCCCGGATTGTGTCGTCAGCCGAAGCAGACTTCACGTCAGGCTCGGTCGTGGCCCGCAGGGTGTCCTCGAAGAACAGGTACGGAGCCTCACGCGCAATCTGGTTGTACGCGCGATTGATGAAGCCCGTGATGCGCTTGGTCGCTTCGGGCGACTGCTCGGGGGACCAGTCCGCTTGCGCGAACATTGCTTCGCGAATCTCTGCCAAGTTCATCTATCACCCCCGGCAGTCGATGAACGCAAACCCCTTACCGCTGGCCGCGATGGCCTGCACGGCGAGGGCGATGGTACTTGCCGCCGCCGTCGCCGAGTTTGCCTTGACCAAGACAGAGCCTACTTCGACCCCGCCTGAAGTCAAGCTGTCGACATCGGACACGCCTGCGCCCGAGCCGACAAGGACCTTGCCGATACCCCGCTTGAGAACGAAGCCGTACTGGTCCGCTGGGATGGCGTGTTGAGCGATGCCCACCACGCGCATACCCAGAGTGATGCTGGCGGCTGGCGTGTGCACCACTTCGTAAGTCCTCGAAGTGGTGTCACGCATGACGACCTCCCCCTCCGCGAAGTCAGTCGACCCTGCATTGTGGACGTAAATCCACTCCTGCGTGCCCTGGTCGAGCAGTTCTACGGTGAGAACTGTCCCGAGCCGGACTTCAGGGTTTGCAGCGACGCTCGCAGAGGTGACGGCCATCAGACGCTACCCACAGTTGACGTAGACGGTGCCGGTTGCATCGCCGCTAATTGCGGTTGCGGTATGCCCGATGACTGCGATGTTGGCGCCAGCAGTGTCGTCTGCGTAGGCAACCACCGTACCGGCGGCGCTACCGCCTGTCGTGAATGCCGAATCAAGTGCCACGCCCGCGCTGCCTGCCAGAACGAGGCCCACACCCTTACGCAGGATGAAGCCGTACGAGCCCGCAGCAATCGCGTGCTGTGCGACGCCCAGCACCATGACAGCAGGCGTGTGCGTCGTGTCCGGGGCCTGAATGCCACCGTAGAAGTCGAACGTCGTCGCGCTCGGGTCCTTGATGATCACGTTCCCGATTGCGAAGGCAGTGCTGGCCTCATCGTTGAAGACGTAGACCCACTCCTGTAGCCCGTTGTCGCCGTCAGGAACGGTGAGAACGAAGCCCAGAGGGCACTGCTGGTCCGTAGTGACAGTAGTCGGGCTAATGCCCGCTGCGGTGAATCCCATGATGGCCTCCTACGGCGTGGCTGCGCCGGTGATGGCGAAGTTGGCCCGACGCTGGTTCGTGTGAAGACCCATCATCAGGACGATTTCGTAGCGGTAGAGGTCCTGGTCCGGGATACGGAACGGACCGCGAACGGCGAAGTCACCCTTCGTCTCCTTGGACGCGTCGTGGCCCAGGGTGAAGGAGTACCAGCACGGGGTCTTGAACCCGTAGATGACACCGTCAGCCGTGGCCGCCAGGGCCGCGTCCGTCGTTGCCGTACCAGCAGCGCCGGTGCCGCCAGAAGCGAACGTGGCAGCCGCGATGTCGATGGCGTCGTCGAGGTAGAAGTCCGCGTTGAGGAACTTCACGCCCTGACGAACCTGACCGGGGGCCTTGTCGCCCTCGACCTTGGTGACGCGCACCTGGTCGTCCAGGTCCTCGATGTAGTTGAGGTAGGACTGCTCGTCGCCGATCATCAGGTCGACATCGCCGAGCGTCTTGCCCTCGCGGGAAGCGGCGAAGTACGCCTTGCGCATCTGCGCACGACCGTCGACAGCGAAGGACGTGATGTCCTCGTACTGGTTGAACCAGCCGTCGATAGCATCCGACGTGGCGCCCTGACTGTTGAGGTCGTGGACCTTGTTCTGCTGGCTGGCAGCCGCGCGGAACGAGAAGAAGCCGTCGCGGGCAGTGCCGTCCGGGTTGAACTTCACGTTGCCGTTGAAGGTACAGAACGAGCCAACGCCCGAGCCGTTGCCCGTGCCCATCTGCTTGGCGATGCGCTCGTGGAAGTCGGCCAGGGCCAACTCCGGGTAGTGCTGGAGGATGCGGGCGAGGTCCATCTCGCCGTTGGCCTCAGCCAGGTCCTTGCCAGGAACGTCGAACGCGTAGATCAGTCGCGGAGCGACGACCTGACCGCGATGCGCGTTCTGTGAACGGCCACCGGCGATGATCTCGGAACCGGTGTTGACGTGCGTGACGGTACCAGGACCGCCAGTGACGACCGCGAACTCACGACGCGGACCCTTCAGGGCCGCGCGATCCATGTTTCCGCCATCGAGTACCTTGTCGAGCAGCGGGTGCCACTTGACGAACAGCTCAGAGTACGCCGGCATCAACTCGTCGAGAGCAGTCGCCAGAACGTCAGGAGAGATAGGCATTACCGCCCCCTCTTACGTGGGTTGAGTGCGAAGCGTGCAGCTTGCGAACGAAGATCCTTGAACGAGGTGGCTTCCACCTTATCAGGCAGGGCCATCTGTTCGCTCGAACGCGCCTGGGAAGTAGCCCCAGACGTGAGCGAGGCCCCTGGTCGCGGGGCTGAAGGGCTCTCCGCCCCTCCTGATAGGCGCAACGCGTATTCGTCAGGAACACCGTCCGCCTTGGCCTGCCGTGCTGCATTCAGCGCGGCAGCAGGGAGACGCGCCGCCGTAGCCGCCGTCTCCATCTCCCAGCCCTCGTCGAGAAGCGCGACGAACGTAGCAGCCAGGTTGTCGTCCTCGAACAGGTCGGCGTTCTCGGACTTGAACCACTTGGCGTACTGCTCGGCCTCGCGCTCAATCGTGGCCTCGACATTGGACTGGTAGTCCTTGTACGTCTTCTCCAACTCGCCGTACTTGGACTCCCACTCGGTCGTCGCCGTACCTTGCGCCTCTTCAAGCTCTTTGATCTTGGAAGCGTACTCGGCGACGCGTGGGTCTTCCTTGCCCTCTAGGAGCGAGTTGTACAACTCCTTCAGGGACTTGGCATCGTCCACCATCGAAGCGGCCTTGTCGTCGGCCCACTTCTGGTAGTACGTCTGCATCGGCGTGGCCCAGCCCCGGACTTGCTCCGGGAGGTTGTCGACCTCACCTTTCCAGTCGTCCCATCCGAACTCGTCTGCGGAGGGAAAAGCAGCAGGCTGCTCCGATGTCTCTTCACGAACTTCGGATTCAGATGCACTACCCTCGACAGGAGCAGCTGCTGCTTCCGGCGCTGCCTCGACAGGCGCCTCGGTTTCCTCGGACTCCATCAAGCCTCCTTTCCGTCAGCATTACGAGCAGCCGTAATGCGGAACACTGCGAGCTGGGCTCGGGGAGACTTGCCTTTCTCGAAGACAGACTTGGGCTTGCCGTCGTACTCTTCGCCCTCGTCGTCCTCGTCGTCCTCGTCTTCGTCGTAGTCCGTCTTCATGACCAAGTCGTACCCGTGCTCGTCCAGAAGTTCCCGCAGGTCTGCCTCGGAGGCAGGCGGGTCTTCCTTCAGGTCACGCAGTAGTTCGTTCATCATTGGCATAGACGGCTCTCTAGGACGTGTGTACTAGACGAAAACTTTGTTGTCAATCTCTCCCCGTTGCTTTGCCTTCTCTACCCGACGCTTCTCGTGCTGCTGGGCCAGGTCACGGTAGCCGCGTCGCTTGGCAGTACTTTCTGCCTTCTCTCGGACCGTATCTACGTGCTTTCGCCACGACGTAGAGTCGGCACTCATCATATCCCAGCCTGGGTTCTGCTTCTTGTACTCGCGAAGCTCGGACGCAGACTCGAACGTGCGCCCAATCTGGCCCACCTTGAGGGGCTTGGACGGCATCGGCCCCACCGTCATCACCGCCCCAATCCGGATGGTGATGGAACTGTGGCACTCGGGACAGACTGCGTTGTCGACCTTGGCCAGCGGGATGAACATGTCGGTGAAGTAGCCGCAGCCACCGTTGCAGCGGAAGTCGTACAGAGGCATCAGACAAGCCCGTAGTCGCGAAGAGCCATCAGAGCCGTCTCCAGGTCGAGCGGCTGAAGGGGTACTGCCTGCTGGCGGCGGCGAAGCGGGTTGTAGCCCGACGCTGCCTTGCGGCGGTTCATGTAGCGCGGCATCAGTTCGAGGTTGGCCAGGTTGTTCGAGCCCCCATTAGACAGGGCCTGCTTGTGGTCGACCTCGATGCCTGTCGGCAGTTCCATGCCCAGGGCTGTCTCCGCGTTCTTCCGTGCCTGGTTCCGCGCAGAGCGCAGAGCAATCTGCTCAGGCTTCCCGTGGAAGTCGGCGTACTCCTTCTTGTAGTTACGCGGCTTCCCGTTCTTCAGAGCTGGGGCCTTCTTTGTACGCCTCATTTCTTACTCCCTGGGAAGCCGGGACCACCCAGAGGCGTCACTGGCTTCGGTAGCTCGATGCCAGGAGGAAGCCCCCCGGCTACGATGTTGTCCTCGCCCATGCGGGCTCCTACCGTTTCCTCCTCGGGAGGAGCGGGTGGGAGCGGACCAGCCGGTGCCTGTCCCTCTTCCGGGGGCGGTGCCTGCTGCTGACCTGGGGGGGCTAGAATGTCACGCATCCCGAGCAGGTCAAGCAGCTTGTTAATGAGCTTGGTCTTGTCCACCGCAGGGCTTTCGAGAAGCAGCGGCATGTACTGCTGGAGCTTCTGAAGCTGCACGAGTCGGTGGTTTTCGGTCGGACTGTACGGGATGGCGATGTAGTCGAAGTCCAGAGGCTTCTCGGCGGGGTTGCGCCGGGGCCGCATGGCCAGCGTCTGCCGCGTCACCTGGAGCACTTCCTGGCTGTCCGTGAGCCGGATGGGCAGCACCGTGTTGGGCGGCAGAAACTCTTCGTAGAGCCCCACAACCTTCTGGGAGTTGTTGTCGACACAGTCTTCGATCATCTTGATGCGGCGACCGTTGCGGGTACGCGTGGCCGTGTCAGCCAGTGCCACCTCGGTAGCAACGTCAGCCACACCGACGACACCACGGCTGTACTGCGGGATGCCCAGGATGAACTCGATGCCCGTGTTGCAGCGGTCCCGCATCTCACGGAACTCGGGGCTGAAGCTCGGCACAGGCGTCTGGCCGATGATGTCACGCAGCGGTGCGTTGGCCTTGCCCTCGACGTTAATCATCGAGCCCGGCTGGTTAGCTTCCCGCAGCGCGCTCATCAGGGCTTCGGGGTTGTCGACCAGCGCGGTGTTCACCATCATCACAGGCGTCGAGGTGTGGGCGTGCCACAGTTCGAGCGTGTCAATCTCGTTGAGACGTTCCTGCGAGGAAGCGATGAGCTTGATGTCTGACAACCCGCCGAGGTCCGTCATGTTCTCGTTGAACGTGACCAGCGAGAACGGGTTGCGGACGTAGCGGTAGGGCAACTCGCCCTCGAAGAGCGGGTCTTCGATGTCCTCAAGGATGTGGTAATACTTGTCCGACTCGAAGTCGTAGACTTCGTAGACGGTCACCCACTTGTAGACCTCAAGGCTGGCCTCGTTCACCATCGCGCGGTCGCGAACGTAGTCCTTGAGCCACGTCGGGTAGCCCCCGTAGTACGCCTTCTTCGCAACTGCCGGGTCGTACTGCGACGGACGCCCATCGCTCCGAGGCTCCGAGCGTGCCTTGAACTCCTCTCTGGTGAGAACGGTCGTCTCCACCAGGTACCGGATGTCGTCGAACTTCTTCGCCGACATGTCGAAGAAGATGGCACGTGGGTCCACGTCGAAGATTTGCACGGACTCCCGCTTGAAGTCCCACACCGCCTTGGTGAAGCCCCGACCGCAGATGGACGCGTTGGTCGCCGTCTTCCACAGCGTAGCGTGCATGTTGTTCCGCTGAAAGCAATCATTGATGAGCGCTTCGCGGAACTGTGCGGCAGGCTGCAGGGGCTTCTGCCTAGCCATGACGGTGACCTGCGGGTTCTGCGGACAGACATTCGCGATCATCGTGTCGATGTAGGCGTACGGGTAGTTGGTCTGGAAGTTAATGTCCTCCTCTTCCAGAATCTCCGTCGAGCCTGACGGACGGTCAGAGTCCGCGCCCCAGTACTCGGCGACGTACCACGACCGCCAGCGGTCCCAGTCGCGGCGCTCGATGCGAGACTTGGCGCGGTGGGTCTTGATGATGCCCTGGATTTGCTTCTGGGTCAGTCCCACAGCTACCGCCTACGTCGTGAATCCATCAGTTCCTGCTGCCTAATCCCTTCGGCTTCAGCGAGAGCCTGTTCCTCTAGCCGCTTCAACTCTTTGAAAGCTGCATCGGACGCTGGTGCATCACTGACTCTGTAGAATATCTTGCCGAGAGGGTCTGTTGGCGGGTCAGTCTTGAACTTTTCCTGGTAGTCGCGTACGAGGGCTTCGTAAAGCTCTCGATGCGAAGCGTCGGGAGAAAGTCCTAGCTCTACTGCCTTTTCTTCTTGCAGTCTGTCCAATTCCTTGCGCCGAATACGGTCTAGCTGGACCCGCGCAGTGCGCTCTTCCTTCTCTGCCCGCTCCTCGGCAAGAGCCTTTTCCGCAGCAGCTTCTCGCATCTGCCGCATCTTCACGACAGAAGGCGCTTGCTGAATCTTCTCTTGAGCGCGTGCTCTGATTGCTGCGGGGTCATCTTCGAGAACTTCTGTCTTTTCAGACTCTGCCATCACCGCCTCCTGCGGGGATAACGTGCTCGCACACGCCGCTTGTTCGACTTGTTACCAGCTTTCCGATATTCCTGCAACTGCTCGTACGTCATGTCACGGAACAGCACGACATTGTCCAGTTCTGCTGGCTTCTGGTCCTGCTTGTATCTGCGCGGCGCAGCCCTCGCGACCACACAAGCCAGCTGTAGAGCAGACACCTTGTCCCAGTGATGTCGGTCACGCCGCCTGCCCTTGCTCGTTGCGTTGAGCAGTTCAGAAGATGCCGACCGCTCGGTCGACTTGTCTTCGCGGTAGGAGCCCAGCTGGCCTACCGTGTCCGCGTCGTTGAGCACCATGCAGTCCATCAGCGCATCCTGAAGGTAGGATAGCATCTGCGGGACAGACTTCGAGGTGGCAGCGATGCCAGGCTTGTACGCCTTCTCGTAATACAAGTTCGGGTAGGACATCTCTTCGAGCAGTGCGAGCGTGGCTACACCGACGCCGTTCGACTCGACACCGAGCAAGGCATTGTTGTACTTGCGCCCCACCTTGTTCAGACGCTTGGCGAAGTCGACCGGGTCCGTCGTGTCGCCGAAGCAGGCCACCTGCGTCCACTCGTTGTCGAAGACCTTGAAGACCTGGAACGCAGCGTGGTCCCGCGAGGCGTAGCCCGCAGGGTCAGCGCCGATGACGTAGACCGCTCCCGGCTCTGGCTGCTCGTACTCCATGTACGGCGCCTTCCACTCACACAGCGTTGACTCCTCGTGCTTCTTCAGCACGTCAGGCCGGAAGACGCAGCCCGCTGTCGCCACCCAGCACGACACGTCGTCAAACGGGTAGTACACCTTGAACAGGTCAGGGTTGCGGCGAATCTCGTCGTCTGTCTCCATCATTAGACGGCGGAACGACAGGTGCTGCTTCTTTAGCCCGAGGTGGCCGTAGCGTTCGAGCAGCTTGGTTTCTTCGAGAGTCAGCGCGCTGTTCTTCGGCCACGCACGCATGTTGAGCTTGCCGTCCCAGAACGGGAAGAACGCGTACACCCAGCGACCGTAGCCCCGCTTGGCGTTGCGGCACTGGTCCTTCCACCAGTCCGCCGAGGGCATGGACATCGGCGCGGGGGTGGACTCCAGCAGGATGTGGGCGTGGTCCCGGTTAATCATGGACGGGTAAATCATTGAGAACTGCCCACCGGCATCCCGCCAGTAGGGCAACTCGGAACCGTGGAAGTTGTCCGGCGACTGGCCGATGCCGACAGCCCCTGTCTCGCCAGACAGGACACGCATCTTCCCGCCGTGCTGGAACGACAGCTGCCGGACCTCTCGGTTGGGTACGGTCGGTGCCCGCACAACCCCAGGCCAGTTCTGATGCACCATGTGCACGCGGCGGTGCAGGTACTCGGCCCGGTCCTTGTTGTCTGCGATACAGACGTGGTCATAGCCCGGGGTGTAGGCGGCCTTTACGTAGCCGCACAGTTCGCCGGTCAGCGACTTACCGCCCTGCCGATAGCCCAGCAGGTTGAGCCACTTCGCCTGCCCCGCGTCTGTCCGAGGCGGGTCGGCATAGTACGACACCACGGTCGCTTGCAGCTTGTCCGTGATGGCGAACGGGTCGTACTTGATTTCCTGCCCTGTCTTCTGGTCGATGATGCGCCCGTACGCGGCCAGGCTGATTGCCGGGTCGCGCAGCGCATCCAGAGCTTCGGCAGGAATGGCACTCACTTCTGCTTCTTCTGCTTCTTCTTATCGGCTTCCTTCTCCAGCGCCATCCGCGCAGCCGCCAGCCTCTTTTCCTTGCGGTTCATCTTCCCGTATCCAGTCTGCATGGTAGCTCCTACCACTTCACTCGGTTGGCCCAGTACGCCGCAGACAGCTTGCCCTTGGCGATGTTCTTCGCGTGGCGTGCCTTGAAGGACGCCCGCTTCTTCCGCATCTTGTCGCCTTCGCCCTTCTTGGGCTTTCCGGCTGTCTTCGCGCCCTGCTCTCCGAAGCGGATGAGCTTGACCGTGTTGCCTTCCTTGGCCAGCACGATGTGAGACTTCTTCGGGTGGTCAGGCGTCCGCTTGGGCTTGTTGACGCCCGAGAGCCCGTGCTTCTTCTTCAGCGACGCGATGCGAGCGGCAACGCGGGATCGTGCTCCAGCGGACATGGCTACCTCTTCTTCCCTTTGTGAAGCCCGTGCTTGGCGTGCTGTACGCCCTTCTTCCGTGCGGCCCGCTTCACTGCCGTGGCGCGGGCGTACTTCTTGTCGGGCATACTGCGGATGGCGGCCTCGGGGGCGTAAGCCTCACCGGTCGCATCAGGCCCCTGCGTCGATGGCTTCCCAGACTTGGTCCGCCACTTCTGCTGGGTCCACTTGATGAGAGAGCGCTGGGGCTTCTTCTTCGCCATCAGTCCTTGTACCCCCCGCCTGCCTTCTTGTAGGCACTGGCGAGCATCTGGGCCTTCCGCGCAGACCACTGGCCAGGGGCTCCCCCCTTGCCAGCGGACTTGATGCGGTTGAAGAGCCGCTTGCGCATACCAGGTTGGGTGTAGTTCCCAGCCTTGTTCACCTGCGACTTCTTCTCAGCCATGGCTACATCCCCGGCATCGGAGCGCCGCCCATGCCGCCGCCCATGTCACCGCCCATCGGAGCAGGCGGTGCTCCGCCCATGCCTGCGCCCATGTCGTCGGCGGGGCCTTCACCGCCCTCCTTCTCGGCGAGGATGCGATCAATCTCGGCTCGAACAGCCTTGAGGGCCGGGACAGGAAGCTGACCGAGAGCTTCCTTGACCTGCGGTGGGACTTCGCCTTCGCCGGCGGCCTCCATGCCTTCGTCAGGCTTCTCGTCAGCAGCGCCTTCCGGCATCTCGTCCTTGGGCTCGTCCTTCTCTTCGTCCTTGCCCTTGCCCATCGCCTTGTCGACGGCCTTCTTGCGCATCTTCTCAATCATCGGGTTCTTAGCCATTCTGCACCTCAAGACGCTCTGCTGTAGCGCCAGTAGGAAGTTCCTCTGCGTCGAAGTAGTCCCCGCGCAGCTGTTGTGTGTTGCGCTTCACCTGCACGAGTGCCGTGATGACATCCGTGAAGGTGTTGTCGGGAGTACCATCGAGAGAGTTCTTTGCCGAGATGACAGAGAAGTTCAACTCGTGCCACTGCCGAAGCTCAACGGCTACGACGGGGGTGATGCGGCCCTCGATGAGGGCAGCCATGATTTCGCAGTTGAAGCGAATCATGTCGTCGTAGTCATTGATGGGGTTAGCCCTGATGAACTGGGCGACAGCCTGGCGCTTGTCCTTCGGGACCAGCATCAGCCACTGGGCGTAGTCAGACCCAGGAGTCCCTGCGTTGCGGGCTGCGGGAGCGTTCTTCTTCTTACGGGCCATCGTATCCCTCGGTCAGGTGCGTATCTCGCAGGTGTGTGAGTAGGCGAGGTTTCTTCACGGTGTTGAAGATGAGGTGGCCCATGATCTTCCCACTCTGCACCCATGGTGCCAGGTCCTGACGACCGAACACAAAGGGCGACTGCACCAACCGAGGCTTTGCTTTCCGCTCGCCCCCGATGAGGTTGTACCACGAAGCAGGAAGAGGTGACTGGCCGAAGTCCGTTGCCGTCGCCCACACTAGGAACGACGGACGCTCGTGCACCATGAACGTGATGAAGTACCTCATGCGCTCGTAGAAGATGTCTACAGCCACATCGAGGTGCTTTGCGAGCTTGTCCAAGTCAAGCCCGTAGCAGTACGCCATCGTTACGGCGTAGCCGTCGAGCACATCCTTCTGGGAGGGCGGGATGTGGTGGTGCATGTGGATTGAACCTACCTCGCGAGGCGAGGGCACCATCTTCCACCGGAAGGCAGACAGTAGCTCTGGGGGCCACGCCTTCGGAGACACGAACATCTTCTCCTGCCTGATCCACTCCTGCACAAATTGATCCCGCTGCAGGACAATGTCCAGCGCACGGAACACGTGCCCCTTGGTCGCGTTGGGTTGCTTGAGGTTCTTAGGTCGCCAGCGCAGAAGCGTCTGGTACGTCTTCCGCGTGTCACAGCCCCGGATGGGCTTCTGCACAATCAGCGACACGACAGCATTGATGGCCTTGGGTCCAGGTTGAGGTGGCATCAGTGCGCCCTGTTCTCGGACGCAACCAGCGCCTGGGTTGCCGTGATGCGCATACCAATGCCTACCCAGCACCGCGCACTACGGCGCGAGTTGCCGTTGACCTGGTAGCGCGGCTGCGCACGGTAGCCCCGCTCGGACAGCTGGCGGCAGAAGAGGCTGTACCCGACAGGCCGCTGGTGGAAGCCCTCGCACCAGTCGACGTAGGCGATGTACAGGGCCTTCTTGGCCGTGTACTCCTTAGGCCCGAGCACACAGCACTCGGACAGGAACTCGGCCAGTACGTCCATCTCCTCACGGTACTCGTCGGTCGCCATCGTGACCTTGCCCGGAGGACGGAGCCCGTTCTGCTGCCAGTCCTGGCACCCGTCGACCAGACGCTTCAGGATGCCGGGGGCCTCGGCCTTGAGCTTGTCGAGGAAGAACGGGTCCTTTACCTCAATCTTCCTCTCCCACGGCAGGCGCAGGACGCGGCGCCAGATGCCCTCGTCGTTGCCCTTGATGATGGGGCGGTGGTTGGCTGCGATGATGAGCTTGTGGGTCGGGTCGAACTCGTAGAAGTCCTGGCGCATCTTACGGGCTCGGATGCGGTCGGAGCCCGTCAGCTGCTTGATGAGTGCTTCCGCGAATGGCTTGCCCTTCTCCACCTCGCTGTTGGCGACGAACCGTACGCCCTCCAGGTCAGCCACCTCGGTCGGGTGGCTCTCGTTCTGCTTCGCCATGAGGAGCCCTGGGGCGCCCTGGATGGCGTAGTCGCCCAGCACGTGCATCAAGATGAGCAGGGCGGTGGTCTTTCCGTTCTGGCCGGTGCCCTCCATGAACAGAAGCACCTGCTCGGTGCACAGCCCGGTCAGGCAGTAGCCGAAGAACCTGTGGATGAAGGCCACGACCTCCGCATCTCCCATGAATGCGTAGTCGAGGAAGCTGTCCCACACGGGGCAGGTGGCTTCCTCGTCCCATTCGATGGGGCTCACCTTGGTGATGTAGTCCGTCCGGTCGTGCATCGACAGCGTGCCCGTCTTCAGGTTCACCGTCCCGTTCTGGACGTTGAACAGCCACGGGTCGCGGTCCAATCGGTCGGCTGTCACCGCGACACCCTGCTCGGTGGTCGCCAACTGCACCATCGCCCCGAGGGCGCGGGCCGACTCCGACTTCAGCGCGTGCTTCAGCAGTCTCTGCTGCTGTTGGGCGTCGGTACTGGACGCCGCTGCGGCGAAGATGCCCGCAACTGCTGCTTTCGCCCGCCTATGAATGGCCCCATCTACATCTCGCTTCCATCGCTTCCCGTTGAACAGGAACCACTGCCGATAGGTCATGCAGTAGACCATCTCGTGCTGGAATGCGGCCACCATCCGCCGTGCGTTGCCCAAATCCGTCAGATTGGGGGCAGCTGCGGACGATACGCGCACCTGTGCCGGGGTCAGGACGGTATTTGCCCCAAATGGCACCCCAGCTTGGTCCTGAAGGTTCTTCCAGCCCTTTGAGCGGCCCTTTCGGTCCCGTTCGTGGCCCTTACAGGACTTGTGGAGGCAGCCAGCGGCAATTCCGCCGTCCGAGAACTGGATGATGTACGCCGAGCGGTCGGTATGGGCCTCATCCCAGGGGCACACGTCGAAAAGCCACCGCCGACCCGTCCCCTGCCACGGAATCGGGCCTTCTGCGGCCGGAAAGTGGTCCGAGATGTACGCGTCGAGGGCGCCAGTGGGGGTTCCGGCGGCCTTGGAGCCCGAATCGGGGAGCAGAGCGGCCAGTTCGGCCAGCTGTTCCGCCGTTACGGTGCCCTCGGCGGCCTCTTTGGACAGCATCAGGGCTCTACGGTGGGGTCTGTCCTCCGTTTCCTCGCCCTTTCGGGCCACCGTGCCGTACATCTTCCAAATTCGGGACGGATTGAACACCGTTGGGTCCACTTTGGCCCAGTCGTTGTCGAACAGGAAGCCCAGAACGGCCAGAATCCGCCGCAGAACGTCCGGTTCCGTGCCGTCCGTGCGGTACATGAGGTGGTAGCCGTTGCCCGAGGACCCAAAAAGCGGGTCTGGCCAGCCCCTCTTGCGCAGGAAGCCCACCATTGCTGCCGCCAGGGACGCGGCCTGGGCCTTCTCCTCCTCTGTGGCACCGCAGTTCTTGGGTCGCTCGGGGTCGATGTCGATCAGGAGCCACCTGGAGCCCAGGACATCCACGTCCTTGGCCAGTGCACCCCGTGTCGCGGGGGACGCCTGGTTGGTCACGGTGCTCGTGACGGTCGGCTTGAGGGGGTTGGGGGTAAAGTAGACCCCGCCCGCGCCCATGTCGGACAGCTGGGCGGCGGCAGTGGCCATCTTCTCCAGGTCATCGAAGAAGCCCGAGAAGGTCCGGGGGCCTTCAGAGGTCGGAACGTGCAGCGCACGTAGCTCCACGACCTGCCCTTCCTCGCAGATGTACTGCAACGCGGTCAGGGCGTGCTCGGGAGATGCAATCAAAGCCATGTCTGTCCCTCACACCAGCTGCAGGTCGGTGTCGCGATGCCGAAGCACGTAGTCCAACGCGCTCCCGTGGGCCGTGACCCACTCCAAGACATCCGCGTGGGCCACGTACCGACGCCCGTTGGGCATCTTCGACGAGCGCATCTTACCCTGCGCGCAGATGCGGCGAACGTGCTGTGGATGATATCCCAGTAGGTCCGCCACTTCTTTCATGGTGTAGTAGGGTTTCTGCTGGACTGGGGACGAGTCATCTGCCATTAGGGCCTCCGTGAAGCGTCCATGTTGTAGCATTGTTCCACACCTGTAGCAAGACACAAGCCCGCTGCTGCGGTTTTGTTGTTGCTGCGTTTTGAATGTCGATGGTGGTTTCTCAAAGCAAGTCTGCATACCATGCAATCTGCGACGATGGAAGCTGCGTTATCGACGAGAGGGTGCCGAGGGGCCTCTGGGAGCCCCGGAGGGCCGTTTACTACGGTTACTACGTTTTACTACACCCTTACTACACCCCCTGTAGTAGCGAGAGTGCCGGTCGTCCCTGCCATACGGCTGGTTACTACACTTACTACGCTTTTTTCCACATAGGGCCTATAGAGAAAGTACCCTGACCATGCTACATGTAGCATGGTCAAGAGCCATTTTCAGTTGGTAAGTCTTCTAAACGCCCTAAACGTAGTAAACCAATAACTATCTTGGTGCGACCTGGTCTTTCGTTACTACACTTTTACTACACTTCTGGAAGGGTCCGTGAGAACGTCGGATAGCCCTAGGCTTTCGTGACTACACTTTTCGGCGAGGGCAGCAGGAAGCGTAGTAAAGTGTAGTAAGTTGTAGCATCGCCCTCTGACGGTATCAGGTGGTCGTGTTGAGGGGGGTCTTAGATGATAGTTGATAGTATGAAAGGAGGGATGCTTTGCACTGTCTATCATCATCGGCTGCTGTGATAGACGCACGCCTCCCGGCTCGCCGCCGCTCCGCGCCCGCCCCCGCGTGACATCCTGTGACATCCAGTGACATTCAGTGACATTCTTTCTGCCTGTGCGGGAGTATGTTGTTGGTGCTGATGAACAGCACCGGCGGCACCGGCCGCCAAGCGGGAGTCCCCATGGGCGTTTACGTCTACAACGATGCCTACGTGGTGTCACAGAGTCGTTGGATTGCGTGGCTCGGAGTGCTGCGCTGCGACCGACAGTTCAACCGTCTTGAGTTGCTGGCGATGTGGTGGATTTGCGCGGCAACCGAGGGACGCGTCGCGCCGCAGAAGGTCGCGCGTAGGCTTGACGCCTACGTCGCAAAGGGAGCTAACCGCGCTAAGGTCTGGGAGGGTGTCACTCGCATTCGCCGCCCCCTCGCAGACATCGAGCGCGCTAACGTCGCGTGGTGCGCTAGGAACCGCTAGCCTCCGGGGGGCTTCGGCCCCCATCCCCGCCTGCCTGCCTTCACGGCGGGCGGGGCCTCGTGCGCTCTATCACTCGCTCACTCATGATAGTAGAAGAGCGGGCTAGAGACGCGGACTATCACCGGTAGTCTATGATAGCTCGGTGCTCCCGCACCTCCCCGGCGTCAGGGGCGCCCAGTTGTACAACTACTTGTACAACTCGGCCGGTCGGCGCTGGGTTGCGTTCGAGCGCTGGCCGGACCGAGCCCGGCCGGACCGGACCGGACCGGACCGGGGGACCGGACCCGGCCGGAGCGCCCTAGTTGTACAACTACATGTACAACTAGGAGGGGCCTGTCGGGGGAGTTGTACAACTAGTTGTACAGGAAATGGCCGCTGATTGTGACGGTCGGACCGGAACAATTGAAATAAATTTGAATTATCTTAGACGGATTTAGGATTTGGTCGCAGTATGCCAATGTCAACGGGGCACACGGCCCCCACGACACACTCTTTCAAATCCCTATACGGATTTCGCGTCTGCCCTCCAGTGGGCGCATATTCTCTGCTTTATTGCGCCGAAAGGCCAGGCGACACTTCCGTCGTCTGTAGAGCGAGAGGATGACATGGGACTTGAGTTTGACTTCGGGTCGGTAATCGAGGACGTTACTTCGCCTAAGAAGTCTGAAACGGAGTGGAAGCCGCTGGTGCGCGGATGGCTCCCTGTGAAGACCAATGTTGGTTTCAAGCACAACCCCTTGACCTTGACGGTCAAGAAGTACGTGCCCAACAGCGGGAAGAACAAGGGCGTCACCCAGTACTCTCTGTTGATGAGGGGCAACGTCTGGTCTCTGCCGGGCATCGCTGCCAAGTACAAGGGGCAAAAGGACCGGGATGTCTCGGTCCGTCTCTGGCACCGTCGGTGGCGTCTGGTTCTCCTGGGCATCGGGGACTTCGATGCCATCACGGGTGTTCAGGCACCGTTCCTGCGGGCGCTGGCTCACGTCTGGATGGCGGTTGACGCCGCTCTGAAGGACGAGGCCGGCACATTCGCCAACTCCGAACTCAACGGCAAGAGCATCTGGAATGGGCTTCAGGAAGGTACCCGCACTCTGCGGGACGTGAGTGACGCCTGCTACGCGGCGACCTACGGGGAGCCTGCGCCAGAGCCCGAGCCCGAGCCTGAGATGGTCGAAGAGGAGCTTGTGCTCCGCTAGACCATCCGCCGGGGTCCAATCCCCCGGCGTCATCCTCTCGCTCTCCCTTTCACCCTATGATTTATGTAGAACCGCGCTGTTGCGGTATTGACAGAGGAAAGATGACATGGACAGAGAAACCTTGAACGACGTGAGGGAGGTCGCCACATCGTGGTGGGCCAGG
>Ga0208644_1000555_pt1 | contig 32659 bp, 46 predicted proteins | sample VirMetDEL_Nov_18_FD_184517 | JGI IMG/M metagenome (GOLD analysis project Ga0208644, IMG submission 184517) | Aqueous microbial communities from the Delaware River and Bay under freshwater to marine salinity gradient to study organic matter... | ecosystem: Environmental > Aquatic > Marine >...
AGGTTGGCACTTGTCAACCCTTTATTTAATAATTGTATATCAGTTGTCCGGATTTTCCGGATAGCTGTTTTTATGTGTCACATAACCCATCAAAAACGAAGATTTGTTACTTTAGAATAAGTTACAAGGTTTTGTTACTTTTTTTTGTGCGTAACGTTTTTTTAAAAATTGTAACAGTCAAAATGTATCATATACGATCGTTATTGTTACACCATTCACCATGAAGCGAATTAACTTGATTGGATTGTTGCCGAGCACCACATTCCAAGGCTTGTTACAAGCCCAGTTTGCGATAAAACTAATCGTTTATTTTTTGGTATTCAATAATAAAGTTTTGAAGCCTTGAGATAAGAAATTAACAGAAAACATAACAAGGCTTCTGTTTAATTGTAATGTTTTATTTTTATTGGTTCAAGTTTGGGTGTGCCTTCAAGAAAAAAAAACCCATGAATATTAGAAGGCACTGAATCAATCATTTATATTGTATCATTTATCTAGTAGATCGGGATGGTATTTTTTAACAAAGGCATGCATCATTTTTGATATTGCCGATGTATATTTGTAACCTTCTCTTTCACACGCTACTTTAAACCGCTCAAGTAGTTTAAATTCTATTTTCATATTGAATTGTTTTTTACTTGTCATGTATTTATGATAACTCAATGTAAAAATAAAAGGTAGATAAATCTATACCGAATCTACCTAAAACGCCATTTTTTTATGTTATAATGAATAAAATGAGCGTAAACGGCAAAACTCGCAAAACAAAAACAAAAAAAAACGATGATAAATTTATAGGATTAGTTCCCCCAAAAAAAGACGATGTTTTAGAATATAAAAAAATTAATACATTAATGGATGATGAGACATTAATAAATGAAACATTAAAAAAATCGTTTTTAAAACACCTTGAGATGACTTTTAATGTGTCGCAATCATTAAAACGTTCTGGGCTATCGTCTAGGCAATATAGACTATTTTTAGAGAATGATTTTGAATTTAACCAATCGGTTCAAGATTTAACGGATGAGCTAATAGATTTTGCTAAATCTAAACTTTTTAAATTCATTAATATTGAGCCTTATTATAAAGACAATGACGGTAATATACACAAGCACCCGCTCAGTAAAGAATGCTTAAACGCCACTAAGTTTTTACTTGATAAAATAGGGTCTACTAATGGTTGGAATGGTGAACTTACTCCCGATATTTACAAAGAAAAACAAGATAACGAAATAAACGTGTATATAATAAAACCTGATGGTACTAGAACAAAGCAAAATAATCTTTTAGGTACAAAAAATGAAACAAATTAAAGATATTATACTTGAGACCAAAAAAATTAAATGGGTGGATATATTAGATTTACAACCCATCGACTTAAAAAACGATTATCATAGCGAAAAAACAAAACAATCGATCATAGAAAATGGATTCAGCCGTGCGATTTATGTATGGCTAAATCCTGACGATCAACAAACCTATATTATCGACGGGCATTTAAGAACCGATTTATTAAAAGAATTGGTAAATGATGGGTATGACGTGCCGGATATGCTTAACTGTACGTTTTTGGACCTTCCCAACAAACAAACGGCTATTAAATACCTATTACAAGTTTTCAATCAAAAAACTAATCCAATAAGCCAAAAAGCATTAGGTGACTGGTTTGACCAGTTAGATTTATCAATCCCTGAATTAAATCTACAAATCGATGATCTCCATATCGAGCTGGATGATATACCGCTAATAACTGAGACTCAGGGAGATGACGACGTTACAGAATCGGCCCCGCCTATAACTCGTCGTGGGGATATTTATGAGCTTGGGGGTGTCCATCGTGTGATGTGTGGCGATAGTACCAGCATCGATGACGTTGAAAAGTTAATGGATGGTGATAAGGCTGATATCTCATTTACTAGCCCGCCATATAATGCGGGTAAAAGTGAATTGTTAAGTGGAAATACACATACGGGCGATAATAAATATAATTCATACAATGATAACCAAACAAGTGAAAATTATTTAGATTTATTAGTATCGTTCACTGAATACGCCTTACTGAATTCTGAATATTTAATTTGTAACATCCAAAGTCTCGCTGGAAATAAAATCGCTTTAATTGATTATATTAATCATTTTAAAAATAATATTATAGATGTTGCAATCTGGGATAAAGGACACGCCGCTCCAGCAATGGCTGTAAATGTTATGAATTCCGTGTGGGAATATTTAATATTTATTTCAAGTAAAGATCAACCCTCTAGAGCAATTCCAAACGCTAATTTCAGAGGAACAGTACCAAATATTTTTAGAAGAAACCCTCAAAGAAACAATGAGTTTTCTAAAATTCACGCTGCTACTTTTCCAATAGAGTTATGTGAATGGGCATTACAATTTACAAATGAAAAAAATATCATTTTAGATCTATTTCTAGGTTCCGGCTCAACATTAATCGCCTGCGAAAAATTAAACCGCAAGTGTTACGGCATGGAATTGGATGAAAAATACTGCGATGTCATCGTTCAACGCTACGTCGATTTCTGTAAAAAAAATAAGCGTGAATACTCCGTTTTTCTCAATGGTAAAGTCTGTAAAGAATTTGAATCCGATTAGATTATCGCCTCAACGTATATATACATGACCTTTTTGGATTCATCCGCAAACTGGATTTGATAAAAATCCTCACGTGTCCAAGGTGTTTTAATTATTATTTCGTCTTTTATCCATACTTCGGTGGTATAGTTTTTAGGTATTTCAATAATTTGAATTTTATTATTTAGGACGGCCTCGACTAGGTTAGGTAACCAAACACTCCCATATTTATTATAGTCATTGAGTACGTCCTCAAGCTGCGTAATGTCATCACCACCTAAATAAAAACCCTCCCTTAACCTGAACGTGTATTTGGGCCAATCCTTTTTGTCTGGGCTTAATCCATTTCCGTTTAAAGATGAATGGTTAACAATTACATCATGATATAAAACCACCTCGTTAGGTAATACGGCTTTTTTTATCCAATATATTATCGTGTCTACCGGCAATTCATCGATTAGATCGGTTAGTTTGTATGAATGACCATACCATGCAACCGCTTGCTCTGCCGTGTAGCCTTTTGCCTTGAATTGATCAATTCTAATTAATAGTTTGGCGATACGTTCTGTTTGCCACATCGATTTTCTTGCGTCTACAACGTAATCACTACTCATAACTAAATCTAACTCGTGTGGCGTGTATAGATGTTTAAATATTATGTCCCTGATTTCCCGATCCTGCCGTAAAAAATCGTATAGTACACCGTTTCCACCCTCCACCAATATCTTATTACCTTCCTTTAGTAATCTTGTAACGTTGGGGGTGGGTATTGTGTCCGCATATATGCCAAAACACAACAAAAATAATAATAAAATTCGGAAAAGCATATTTTGATTAAAACTAATTAAAAAAGTTTTGTCAATAATATGATGGGTAGTATCACAACAACAAAAACATTAAAAAAAGATAAAAACGTTAATAAAATATAGAATTTACGGATGTCTTGGTCCACATTCTCCCATCTCTGATAGGTTACGTATTGAATATCAGTTAATCGCTGTTTTATTTCGTATAAATCTTTTTGGTTTTTTTCTATTTGGTCGAGTTGTGTTGGCATTAAACCACCGCCTTCTTGCGTATGATAGTGGTATGGCCATTGCGTTTGATTGTATCCATAATATTAAGCTACTTTGAATTTCCATACCAAAAAAATAATGGGCCTCAAAAACAATGACGGCCGAAATGAGGTTACCAATGACCACATCCGCAATAGACTCTTTAATGCTATCTATTTTTTTTTGCATGTCGTGCAATACGGTCGTTATTAACTGCAAGGCCTACCAGCATCATTCTGGCATCTTTAGGGCTAATATTAGTACTAAAAATGCTAGTATCTACACCTAAGACATTAAGAATTTTAAGTAATAACTCACTACAAAAATAAGCCTTTGAGTTTTCGTTCTTTTTGCCAAAAAATCCCGTTATTAATGCCGTGTAATCGTATGGCAACCCCACCAATTCATCATAATAATCGCTTAATCTAACAAACGTGTCATTTGGAATCTGTATTTGATAATTTAACGATGAATGTGATGATAATTCTTTAGGGCTAACTACGCCACCAAAAAAGCTGGCTTCGTATAGTTTTGACTCGTTGTAAAACTCGGATTTAAGCCTAAAACTAACATGATAAAAAATATCATTGGATAGCCATTTAATTATTGCCGTCGTCCATCGTTTTGGGTCATACCATTTAAATTTCTGGTCGTGAAAATATATGGTTATTTTATTTACCATTGTTTATGCCCATTTGGCCTTGAACTACATAAACCACTTTGCTCATCTCGTCGTATTTACGCTCATTTTTCTCAATGTCTGATCGAACCAACCTTATCTCAGATTGAAAATAATCCTTCATGGCCACCGTTGAATTTTGTAATTCGACGCATGAGCTTTGTACGTTTTTAATTAACATAATGGCCTTCACTAATGCGTATGTCATAACTATTTGGTATATGAACACAATGGAACCGAACAAATATTTTGTAGTTAATAAATGTTCGATCAAAGCTTCCATAATTTATATATGCCTCACTATCGACTCTAATAATGGCCTATTTAGTTTATCCTTTGATAGTGGCATATTAAAGCCAATCAATATCAAAATTAAAAACATACTTGTAATCACTAACCATGCTGGGATTTTTCTTTTTAATGACATTTTTTTGGTAATCTCTTTAATTGTGTTTGATTGGCATAATTCAAAAATCAAATTATCATTCTCTTGTTCCAAAACAAAAAAAACGAAACAAAATGAAAATAAAAAACAAGAAGTGACAATTAACCATATAAGAAATTCAAAAAAGGTATTAATGATGGGTGATGATACGAATATCAATCCAAAACCAATCAAACATAAAAGTATTAAATGCCAGTCTCGTCGTCTTCTAGCATCAACCCATGCCTCAAATTCTGATTTGTAATTAAAAATCTTTGTTTGCTCTTCGTGAATTTTGTTTATTTCGTCAATCATTGGATTAAAGCTTCCATGGTTTAATTATATTTAACTGATCAGTCAAAGTAAATTCACAGCTTAAATGAACGTGATGTTTATTGCCTGTCTGGATAGTGGTTATCCCTGAATTACTATAATATTTATTATAATTATTTATGATGTCGATCTCTAACTCTTGCGGTTGGATACCCTTCAATTTAATGTCTATCGCTAGGCCTTGTTTATGTCTTGATAGATAACTGCCAATTTTACAAAGTGAGGGGCGATATCCTGAATAATTATAATAATACTCTTGCTCTTGTTTATTATACCAATTATTAATCATTGGTTTTTGGCCGAATCTATCCATAATTGACTCGGCCATTTTAATTAAATCTTTATTGATAAAACGTACTGATTTACGCTTAAAACGTTGAAAAATCTCATGAGGCACAAAATCTTGAATAACGAAATTGTGGCTTAATTCCATTATGATGGTTTTGGATACGCCGTTTTCACCGATTGAATATGGTCGGCCCATGTTGTCGTGCCGTTGGTATTATCCCAAAATTGCATATCCATCTGTTCGCCTAATGATTTATAACCTAATGGGCCGTTTGTTCGTGCGTAGGAATATAAATAATTATCATGTGCCACATCAATTTTTTGTTCGTGTGGAGCATTGTTTTTCTGATCTTGAATAGCGATATTAGCCAATGCACTGTCCCACGATTCATTGGTTCGTATTATTTCGCCTGTTTCATCATTTTTTAATAATTTTTCAAAAGCAAAAAAATCTCGTGTTGGCTCTTCAACGTATGAGCCTGTGCCGTGTGGGGTTGTATCATCAATATAAAACTTAAACATAATAACTCCTATTTATTCCACGCAAACATTATTTTATTTAATTTGGGCGTTGTGCCTGAACCTAGCAATGATAATCGCCACCGCAACCCCAATGATTGATCGTTAATCGGATGTACTGGGGCACTATATATATCCCAATTTGTCGAATTTCCCGTATGTAAATTAAACAAAACATCATTATACTCATAAAAACCGGGATTAAATATATCGAACGTATTCGACTCAAAAACATTGGTCCATGTAGAACCACTGTTAGTTGAACGCTCGATTAAACATTGTAGCGTAGATGGTGAGCTGGCTTGACCAGTAAACTGCAATATTAAATCGACTTTGTTTTGGATTGTTCGGTTATTAATCCAGCTACGCTCATAGGCCAATTCGGAATAGTAAATGACACTATAACTTGAGCCGATTGTTACCAACCCCGGGTAGGGATTAAATGTTTTAATGCTAACATAGTTTTTGTATTTGTTGAGGTCTTCTTGGTATGCGTCAAGATATATCGTTGTTGCATTGATTGCGATGCCAATACTTCCAATGTATCCGGTTGGGGTGTCTGTTATTGCACCGCTTGCTCCAATATAATAACGATTGCCTGCATTTAGCCCACTAAATCCATTCCAATATCTCACGGCGATCGTGGCTGGGTCATTTAAGGCGGTAGTTTGTGTGACAAATCCAATAACATTGGCTACGCCTGAACTGGTAGAATCATCGGCTTTATATGCCAACCCACCGGACAATCTGATTGCATCGTTTGCCGTTAATGCTTCACCTGCTGTAACGGTAATTAAATTAATTTCATCGGTGGCATCCTCTAGGTACTGCGTCCATTCATAATTAGATTTCAATAAAAAGTTTAATTCCTGATATGTTGGTTTTTCTGGTATACCTTGTAGATTTTTTGTATAGCCCGTTGTTTTTCGACTCGTTGGCTCAATTACGTTTGTCCCCACTGGTTCCGAACTCGCCCACTCCGGCAAATTCAATGTTGGTTTAGTTGCCATTTTTTATACCTCCTATTATTTTATAATTCACTTAAAAAACCTCCTATTGCGTCATTAGTAACATCTCCTAACCCTGCACCGTCTTCGTCGCCATCGAATGCCATATATAAGGGAATTATTTCAATATAACTAAATAAATCGCTTAGATATCCTCCAACGCTGGCATTGTTAACGTCCCCTAACCCTAACCCATCAATATCGCCATCAAACCCAACGTATCCGGTATGAGTGGCCACTAGATCAATGGCAACGCCCACGGGCTTCGCATTGTTTACGGCTCGTATAATATCGGGGTATGAGCCTAATGGTTCAGCGTCCATAGCGTTTAGTGATATGTGTGCAGGCCCTAATACATCATAGATGACATTACTAGCACCCATTAAGGTTTTAAAAATTGATAATACTTCCTCAATGGTTCCCTCTGAATTGATTTGTGCGATACGGTTATATAGTAAAACTCTATAAACGTCATCACTAAAACCTTGTCGTGGTTGCCCGATAATGGTCCCAAAATTATCTAATTGTTGCCCTACGCTGGCCTGTATTGATCGTTCATTTAGGACCTCAAAAAACATGGTCTCTAATTCTTGTACCTGTGTCCCATACGCCGTAATAATAGCCTCAATATTTGGGGCTTCGCTGTATTGCGTTATTAATCGATCAATCGCCTGTGCTGTATGGTTGGTTATTTCAATCATGAATTAACGATTATCCTTGAAGAGTCAAACACCGCCAATTCAAACGCATCAATACTAATATTGTTAGATTGTGTTGGTGATGGGGCAATACCTGCCAATATCTCAATACCTATAACGCCACTTATAGTATTAATTGGCGTATATAGCCTATTAATGATTACATCATTCCCAATATTAAGAGTACTGGCATAAGCTAAAATAACATTTTTGACCTGCGTGTCGCCATCGACGGGGTAAATATCTCCCTCGGCTGGGTTCGTGTTGGGAACAATGTTAATAATTAAATAAATATCGATTTCAGTGGGTCGTGAAAAACCTATGGTGTGACTGTTGCCTTGTGAATCGGTAACGTTTACAGTTACGGCTCCATGGGCTGTAATTCCTGCCGGTTTAGAAAGAAATATAGCGTTAGCTATTTGGGCATCTAATCCCCCCAAAACATAGGTTTCAAAAGATTTAGCCGGTCTACCGAATGGGTCGGTAACATATGCATCATTTTCAATTACTAATACACGCTCAACATCGTCGACGGTTGTTAATACGTTATTGCGTATCCCCTCAAGGGTTGCCGTTCCGCTTCGTTGTAATAATTGTAAACGTCGAATCCTAAAATCGGCATCCGTTTCAACGTCTCGGCCTAAATCACCATCCAATGCGTTATCAATGGATGATACCCCCGCCGTTGGTGTTACTATTTGGTTTAATGTGTTGGCTAAAACTTGTACTGGGCCGGTAACCGTACACTGCATCTCTACGTCTACCGTACCACCGCCACCAATTGTCACATCGGCTATGGTCTCGAATACTGATTGATCGTTTCCTTGTACGTGTGCCTGAAAACCCGCACTCACTACCGTTGACGGCGTACCCGTAATCGTTGCGGTGACTTTTGTTTTCTCGGCTTGTAATCTCACAATGTTGTTAATTGAGGCTATATTATCCAGTGATGTCCCAATAGCTGTATTTGGGTATTGCGAATTATAAACAAATTGTCCCAATTCCCATATAAGACTCACACGCTCATCAAGTACCCCTTTAATCTGTCCCAATGGGCTATTCCCTGATAAATTAATCGTTGCACCAAGTGACGCTTGTAATGCTAGGGTAGTCTCATCTCTGATATCGGCTAATGTTTTAAGATTAAAACCGGTTGTTGTTATTCCATAACTCATAGCTATATTATATCATTCCACCGGTACAATATCATTGAGTATAATATCGCCGTCTTCTGACTGTATTCTTGTGCTTACCGATAGTTGACGTGTTGAACCATTAAAATCAAACGTCAAATCATTTATCTTTTTTACGCCGTTTGTTTGCCTGATTTGATCAATTAAAATCGCTTGTGCCTGTGATAGGCTATTTCTTTTTACGAAAATCTCGTTAAGCCACGGCACGCCGATTGATTCATCCAAAAACCACTCGCCCAATATTGTCTTTAAATTTACTGTGATATTTTGCGATGTCTCGTCAATGCCCGTAATTAACGTTAACTCATTATTTGTGATATCTAAGTCATTATTTGTTAATTTTAAATCCATTATGTAATACTCCCCGGTCCGGCTGGTGTCGTTATAGTGGCGTTGTTAACTATCTCTGATATTATTGCCCCTGCGTATGCCTGAGCGAAAGCCTGCCGTTGTGCGTCCGTCATTGGTGTGCCGGCTGGATTACTAGCGATATCGGCCAATACTAAATCAATGGCACTATTCATCGATGAACCTAGCCTATTTGCGTCCATAGTCATTAAAAAAACCTCCTCATAGTTTAATATTCCCCAATTTTGTAGCAATACTTGAAAACGTACTTGCGTTGATTGGTGCTTGTGGCCCCATCTGGGTATTTGTCAGAATTTGACTACAAGCTGTTGCTAATTGCTGGCATAAATCAATCAATTCATCCGATTGGCCTTGTAGTTTTAATTTACCATCTGATAATTGAATTTCTGTATTTTGGTATTTTAATAATACGTTATTGGGGTTGGCCTGATACCCTGAATCATTAATTTTTAGGGTTGGGTATGCCACCGCATCGGATAAATCAAATTTTCTGTAATCGTCGGGGGTTTCAATCTCGCCCGATTTACGCCATTTGTCTATTGACCGCTCATTAAATATTAATTGAACGGTATCGCCTTTTTCTAGCGGAAAACTAAATAAAAATTTATTAGTTTGATAGTATGCCACGGGAATATCGCTCAATACCGGCAATTCTATGGCCTCGCCCGTTATCGCTATTTTTTTTATGGCTGGTATAACATCAACGGTTTTTTTATTTGGATTATATGATTGAACGATTGCTGGTATAGATGTGTGAACGTTCACCATCACATTATCAATTAATGCATTAATGGCCTCAATAAATGTTGGTGTTGAGTTATCCGTTTTTAGAAACATTTTGCTCCACCTCCAATTTCATCAACCAATCGCCATCGTGTGTGTCTCCGCTATACTCAGCCGTGATCACTTTATATTGACCATCGAGTTTATTTATTTCTGATTCTATATAGATAATCTGTGTAGGGTATACGGCTGGATTTATTAAGGCTTTAACTGTGTAGATATTGCCCGCAATAAATAACGAATTAATGCCCGATTCAATCATTTTTTCTGTAGATATCAAACCCGTATCATAATTCAATCGATAAGCCTCCTCTTGTACCACTCGTTTATCTATGGGGTAGAAAATCAATTGATAGTTCTGAATAGTGTAATTAATGCCAATAGGCACTAATAATTGAGCCAATACGTCACTGGCTCGGCCCGATAATGTATAGCTCACGTCTTCATTTTTGACTTTACTATTTGGTATTAGTTTTAAAGTTTCTTCTCTCACTGGGATACGCATAACCGAAATAATATAATTAACGATGTGTAAGTATGTTCTTTTTTCCGTAAATGTTTTATTAACTATTTTCCGCAAGACTTCATTTTGTGCGTCGCCTAATTCAATTTCACTGATTGTATCTACTCCCTGTCTATATGTTCGACTATTAACAATATTTCCGACAAAAATTGTCGTTAATGGTATTAATCCTGCATCATTAATGTAACCACATTCAAGCTCAATTTTGATATTGTCTTTATCAAAAATCGATGATGTATCAGCCGATAGATTGTATAGATAGATTAAGGCCTTGTTTGGCTCCCATGAGCTTGTTTTAGTTATTTTAAAGCGTAATCTATTATCAGTTATAACATAAACATCGTTACCATCTATCACACGTAATCTATAACTACGAATGAATTGATATGTCATGGCTCCCTATATAATAATTTATGCGTAATGCCTAAATTGGTCTCGTCGGCTGTTGTTTGCGTCCCGTCACTATCAATTATAAACAACATGCCCTTGGGGACGGGTAGATGGTAATAATTGGTTAATAATGACGTATTTGTGTAAAGAATTATACCGCTCACTATCATATTGTTTTGGTCGTCTAATATATTCATCGTCCAAGCTGTATATCGTTTATTATATTTAAATTCTAAACCATACACGACGTTATCAAGTGTCACCTGTTGTTTTATTTTTTTGTTTGCTATGTCGATGGGTATTTCAATTATGGCCATTATGCTACCCCCAATAATGTATCACTAAATGAATTGGCCTTATTGCTTATATTGCCCTGAATGTTAGTGGTATTAACCAATCCGTCGTTAGTGAATAATGAACCGCTGGCCCGAACACTCTCATTTAATGCCAATGGGTTTATTTTGTCTTTTTGTGTTTTAACGATTCGCACTTGTTCAATGGTTAGCGATACATTTAATGAATTAACGCTATTGGATGTTTCAGTGACGCTCATTGATCTAATTAAAATGTTATCGTAAATCTCGAATCCTGTTTTTAATTTGTATAACTGTTTTGCGTTTAATACCTCTTTTAGGATGTCATAGGCCACTTGTTTACGGTTTTGAGTATTATTTAGCAATCCGGCAATGCTCACCGCCTCGGTTGGTATTAAATTGGTGTCTGTAACGTAATTCACCAATGACGTGACGGCACTACCTGCCAAACCGTCGAACGTATTTGGGCTAAAATCTGATATCGTTGCGTCAATCGTTACGCTGGGATTATTCATTGATACATGATCACTAATTCTTGATCCATCCTCGATCATATAGCTGGTGATATTGGCCTCTCGTTGGTGTGATATGGATACCGTCGCATCAAACTCAATAACTATTTTTGATTGATTGTTAAGAATTGCTACCCTATCGTATTTATCAAGAAAACTTTTGGCTAAATTTTGAATACTCATAATCTATTCTACACCGTAAATACCGGTGAACTGTAATTAATAGCCTGCCTAAATGTGTCATTCATTGCGGTTCTTATGCCGTCTGTAATAGCTGGGCCAATACTCGCCTGATCGGTTGACGGTGGCACGCTAACATTGATCGGGGCATTTACATTGATACTTTGATTATTATTATTCTGTGATGGATTCCCAAAAAAATTCTGTGGGATTGGTGAATGCATATAAAACTGTCTAGCTTTTTCGGGGGTATTTATTCCCTTAACCATATCAGAAATCGTCGTGAAAATATTTTTTTTACCATCCATCCATTTCATAATTTCTTTAATTAGTAAAAATCCGCCTACAACTAAACCTAACGGCCCAAGCATAAAACGCAAACCTACTCCTAATGCCATAAATACTGGTTTTAGTAATGTTAAGCCTCCTACAATAACACCAACCGAATTAATTAATGTACCTAAAAGTAATATTATTGGGGGCAATACAATACCTAAACCGCCAATCGCTAGAATTATTTTTTTAATTCTTGCGTCTAATTGACTAAATCGGTCAAGGACTCCATTGATACGTGTTAATAATTTAGATAATTGCGGAATAAAATCACCACCTAAAGTGGCACTCAAATCACGCATTTCAGCCTCTGTTTTTCTCAAAACGTTGGCAAAGTCTTCTTGTGTTCTCGCATAATTACCTATGGCCGCTCGTGATTGTTCTTGTATAATATTAAAGGTCGCTTGTGCTTTGGCTTGATTCAATGTTTCAAAAATTAAGCCTTTGGCGGCATTAATTCGAACCTGTTTCATTATATCTTCTTGTCTTACCACTTTATTTAACGATTTGATTGATTCGGTTTCCCCAAGCAATGCCTTGGTAAATGCTCGTGATGCACCCGTTACACCACCCGAAAAATTAGTAAATGAGACTAAATCAACTGATAGCTCCTGCACTGCATTTGATAGTTTTAACGCTTCTTTTCTAGTAAACCCAAAACCTATTAATAAATCAGCGGTGTTGGCTAATAACTCTTGGGCTTCATCTCTAGCCATGCCAAAATTTTTGGATAATGCATTGGCCATGACTTGTGCCTCGCCACTAATCTCCATGAACACATCATTAAATTTTGATTGTGTCTCCTGTGCTTCTGACGCGATACCCACCATTTTTTTCCCTAAAAATAATAAAGGCAATGATACGCCTATGGTTGCATTACGGCCAAATTTCTGGAATTTACCGCCCACATCCTGCATTTTTTTTGACGCGTTTTTTAAGCTGGTATTAAACTGCTCCACTTTGTGCGTGTCGGCATCGAACGCCCATTTTGTGACTAATTCTCTAACTGTGGCCATTTTTTTCCTTTAGTTGTTTTAGCTCAAAATCTTGAACATATGATTTATAATCTAAACATTCATGTGCGTCCAATAAATCGGGGATTGTCCATTCATGTTTAACTTCTTTAAGTGTGCCTAATTTTTCCATGACGGGCCTCCATATCCACCATTCTATTTTTGTTTCGACGTTTGGGACATTCCCGCCACCCCCTCGCCACTGAAAGCGTCCTTTAACATTAAAAAAAAATCCTCATAGTTATATTTGATTATTTGTCCTAAAACCTTACATAACAATGCGAATTTGCCTTTAAACTCAGTTTCTAAATCGAATGGAATATACTCGCCTTTTTCGTTCCTCTTTTTAAGGTTTTTTAATAATGTTCGTTTAAGATCAATTAATTCTTGGGCGTCGATTTTATATATAATGCCTGCAATAATAGGGCCAATTTGTTGATCCAAAAAATCCCCACTAAAACTTTTAACATTGGCAATACTATCACCAAAATATTTGGTTAGTTTAACGCCCGTTTTAATGCCTTCATCTACTTGAAGTAAATCGATGCCATAATAATATACGTCATCTTTATAATTTACTTCGAACTCAATTAAATTCATGATTAATTACCGCCTTCGTATCCTACTAAACGCCCGCATATAATCTCCCATGGGTTTGTGCCGGTTTCTTTGCCTCGGGTTGTATCGGGTATGCGTTTAATAACAGCGTTTGAGCTTGTGTATAGTGTGTTTCCGTTATGATCTCGTAATACCAACGGGTATTCTTTGGTCCCACCATTTCTACCTAACTGATACAAATTAGATAGATAATCGTTAGATTGACTGGTGGACAACAAATTGATAGTAACCGTTGCCGATTCGTTGGCGTCTAGGTTTAATGATACCTCACCCTGAGCCCCTATCGTTTGAGTGTACCCTTCACCGTTAAATGCTATCGATACCCCATCCTCGGCCAATCCTGTAATCTCGGTTGCTCCGTATATAATCGAAAAATCTTTAATACTATGTAATGCCATTTTTTAAACCTCCTTATAATGAAATATTTAGCTGTAACGATACTTTGTTAATCGCTCCCGCTCTAACCACGTTAATCGTTATACCTTGTAGTAATCGTGCGTTTTTGTCCGCATCTGGTATAGCACTCACTTTCGGTATATTGATTACCGGCGTAAAATCTTCTGAGTATATGCCCTGAGATATGGCTAAATTAATAACTTCTACAATTCCTGCACGGATAATATCAAGGCCGGCTTCTGTATAGCTCACTTTTTTCTGTGTTGCTAAAATTGTTAATATTTTTTCTTGGAGTCGTGCTTTGGTGAAGTCATCGCCACGGATTACATCAATATAATTTGGTGACTTGGATACATAGCCATTTTGGGTGATACCAATACCGCCCACGGTTGTATATGTATTTACATTTTTTGAGTGTGCAGATAGTTTTTGGCTCCCTGTTAGGGCATCCGCCACTTCTCCGGCCAACGTCTTGAATGACCAATTAACGGAGCCGGCTTTTTCTGGTGAGCAAATTCCAACCCATGCCCCGTCTAGGTTGTTTGTTGTGGTCGATGAGTAAATTAAACTGGTTCGGTTATAGTTTAATGATTTTAGTATTGATCCAATATCACCTACGGGGTCAACCACGGTCGCCACTGTACCAACCGCTTGCGACGCTCCACCGGCCACCACGATATTATCAATATCTAATACAACGCCCGCATTTTCTGCTACGATTGTTATTTCTCTTGGGCCTGTTACGGTTGCGGTTAATACTTTTGAACTATCCTGAATATTTTGGGCTAAAATACCGATTGTAGTGGCCTGATCTGTTGTAAATGTTGTCTGTGCGATTGCCACCTCATCAATATCTAAATCAATGGTATTACTAGTAACAAAATCAATGTCAAACGTTAGAGTTAATGTGGCACGTAGTGACTGGATAACATCGGCATCATTGGTTAATGCCACGAATAATTTCTCTTGTGCTTCGATGTATTGTGCCATTTGATATATGTCTTGCTGTGTTTTGCTGGTCAATAAAACAAAATAAAAATCATCGTCAACATCTTGAATGGCTTGTAGGTTAGTAACTACCGATACATTGGCCTGTGTAGCTGACACACTTAAATTTGCTGTAGTGGTTACACTGAACCCAAAACCGGCTAGATTGGCCGTAATATCAAAGTCATTGCCGTTATCGGTTAGAGTTACGGGTTCCCCTCCTGCCGTAATGGCTAAAATTAAACCATCAACGATGCTGGATGCTGTTGCACCGCCACCTGATACGTATTCATAAGCCGTACCATTAAGGGTTACAACGTATGACGTGGTATCTGATACCGTGGGTACTGATATATTGGCAACCTGTGCCACGTTGGCCGTGCGTTTACCAATTTTGATTACTGGTGGTTTAACGGCTTGTGAAAATAACGCTAACGCTTTTTTATATTCTGCATCGGTTGTGCTAAAATCATCAGCCACTTCACTTATTGACGTATATGATTTGATTAATTCGGGGAATCGGGTATGCTGGCCCAATACCAACGGGGTACCGAATCCGGTCTGCGTTACGCCTACCGCCTCCCTATTAATATTGACTATGACTACTTCATCTATACTGCTCATTTTTTTATACCTCCTAAAATTTTATTATAACATTATAGTATTGTTGGTGTTGTTACATTTTCTATCCATCCTACGCTCGAAGTAATGGTTCTTGTACAATAGAATTGAACGTCAAGATTTGCTCTATTTTCGAAATTAGAATTTAGTAAAACGGTTAAATCTTCAACGTCTGTACTGTCGTATTGGGTTAAGTGTGCCGATCTAAAATATTCCCTTGTTTCTGGCAGAATTAAAGAATTATCAATCTGCTGTAATATATGTATAGCGTTACCACCATAGGCGTTAATTGATAGCGTTATAGATACATTTTTGTAGTATTGATACTCACCATCTTTATAATCATAATTATTCGTGATTTCTGTAGGTGTAAAACTGATAATTTTTAATGTTATAAATCGACCGGTTGGCTGTGGGCCGGACTGCTCGGCCCATATAACGGGATATTTTACACTCGGAACCCCTTCGTAATCGGTTGAATATGCATCTACCCAATCCCATATAATGTCTTGTATTTGGGTATAGGTAATTTGGTCGCCTGATATGCCACTATCGGGTAACTCTATACCCGGAGTGACCTGATTAGATAGATACCATACCTCTAATATATCGCCCGATTCTGGAACAAAATCAAGCCTAAAACTAGTATTACTTAACTCTGTAATATCTGATTGTGGTACGGTTGTCGTATTCCACCTAACACTAAAAACTGACGTTGAATGTTTGCCTAATTGGTCATTAAAACTAAACGTATCGGTAATACCGTTAACTTGTGACGTTAAATTGTAATAAACCTGTCTCATTATACCGCCCACCATTCATCGGCCAACGGATTGAATGCTTGTAATTGTTCGATGGTTAATCCCTGCATGTGACCTAAAAGTAGCCTTTTTTTCTCAGTGTAAACATCAATGGATGATATCAATCGATCAGCCGTAGTACGCTGGTCATTCGAAAAATCTAAGGTGGGGTTAAATCTGATATTCTGAAGCCGTTGATAGAACAATTGCCATGTGTCGGTATAGTATTTCGATTCAGTTTTCAAACTACCCAAAATCATCGTTCTGTCACTAGCGTTAATTGTTTGAATTAATTCGTCTTTTTTTTCATTAATAGCTGGTAACCAATCACCAATAATTATGTTTTTTTTGCACTGTTCAAAAACGGCTCGCAATGCCTCTGGGACAGCTGTTATTTCAATTTCGTTTTTTTTGTATTTAAAAAACTGATTGGTATTATTAGCCGATAAATTAAATTTTTCGTCTGTTGTCGTATTGATTAAACTAAAAAAATGGTTGTCTGTACCGAACCCACTGGGAGCATCTAAGTACAATCGCAAATAAAAATCGGCTGTTAATTGTGGCTCACCAACGTTAACTAGATAGTATGTCGCCTGCACGCCATTATTATCGTATCCTATTTTGTATTGTAATTCCGCTGGGGTTGCTAATCGGGGGATTCCTGCGTCGTTTACGCATATTGATTGATCGGGGATAAATTCTGGTGGGGATGGTAGCCATGATGATGTATCAATACCATTTCTTTGCATCATAGCGATATCAACAGGATTATTTTTTACAAAATTACATTGGTAGTTATTTTCATTAAAACATATTAAGTATGAATTTGTTGTAGATATTTCGATTTCGCTCATTTATCTATACCCTATCATTTTAATTCTTGTTAGTGTTACGCCTGAGGCCGCCGCCTGCCATGTTGTTGAGCTTGACGACGTTGGCGTTTTAAAATTTATTGATCTCGTTGAATATTTTCCGATTTCCCAATTTTGATTGATATCGATAGTAGGGCCGTCAAGTATCATACTGCCTGCATAAGCGGATGATTCATACATAATTAAAACCCACTTATAACGAGTTGCAATCGTGCTTAAAGCTTCATTAACAGTAAAATTGGTATAGGTAATGCCAATAGACACAACCACATCACACAATTCCTCGGGGGTCGATGAAACACAATTCCAGTCTGTCCATAGAGTGTTTTCCCAACATCGTGAATAGATAGCGTTGTGTTTATTAGCTGCGTCACGGTCCGTACAATATAGAATTTGTATCCCATTCTGTGCCCCCCACGTATAAACATGCAATACGTACGATGATTCGTTTGTATCACGCTGTGGTGGTAAATTAGCTATTAGTGCACCTATCACATATATCCCACAAGATTTAAAATTATTTAAATCATCGCCGCTGCCGTATACTGTTCGGTCGGCCTCGTTTAGTACGGCTTGGCCTCGCATGGTAAGGGTCGGATAATTAACGCCCGTCGATAATTTTAGCTCCTCAATTCCACCCATGACCATGGACAATGCGTTATTTGTTCGGTTGTAAGAAAGATAGTCGCTGGGGTCAAAATTAATTAATGGGAGATTTGCGTTACCTCTATCAATATAAAATGCACTATCCCCAAGATTAATTCGGTCAGAAGTCGTACCGCCTGAAAACCCAACATTGAGGCCCGTGGTAAAATTGCCTGAAGGAATATCTAATGTCCCCGTTGTTATATTACTAGCATTGGTTTGGTCAACGTTTTGGACGTTGGATAAACCCACATCATCTTTTATTAATCCTAACGCCGATTTAAATGTTGTTGATATGTCAACGTCTTGTGGGTCTCCGGTTCCCACATTGGTTCGGGCCTTAACAGTACCCTGTGCCATGTCTGACAATTTATTATTATCAACGGCATTATTCGATATTGTTAATGCCTGCGATCCTGTCACATCGCCCGTATGTGTGGCATTGGTTATTTTTGTATTATTCACGGAAACATCCGATTCCATGGTATCTAAATCAACGGGCTGGGTGACGCTAATATTACTTAATTTGGTTTGTTCGATATCGGTTAATATTTTTTTAGTGGATGTCTCTGATACATCATCAAGCGTTAATGCTCGTGCCTCGGCCTGATTGGATGCGTTACCAATGAATACATTGCCATTGTTGAGATTGGGGGTGTCATTGCTACGCCCTGCCCCACCCACTTTAATTGCCCCATTGCTTGCATGTGACCGCATAACCTTACCGATATTTTGTATCAATGCCGTTTCGCCGGTTGGCTTCACATTGGTCAATGTTCCTGTGGTCGATATATACAGTATATCGCCTAAATTGAAGGATGATGTATCAATCCCATCTAGTGTTCCGAATGTGACTATGGTTACACTAGCGTTTAGAGATGCGTTAGCTTTTGCCAATCCAAACGACGGCATTTTTTTGGGACTATCGGCATCGGATATACCAACAACGGGCGTATTGCCCACTGTGTCAAAATTGCTAATATAAACGGGGTCGCCTTTAGTTATCGCTTCGCCTGCTTTGGCGTTGAAACAAATTTCACCTCGTAACGGGCCAATGTGTAAATTTGCCTCAATTTCTCCGTCGATTTGGATATTACCCGTACCTAAAATATCATTGTTGTTTAAAAATAAATTGCCACCCAATTGTGGCGATGTATCATCAATAACATTTTGTAGATACCTACCATCAAAATTAGCCGTAATCGTCGATGTGTCATTCAATGTTAGAGTTAATACCCCATTCAATGTATTAAAACTAGCACTTACTAGGTATTTCGACGGGCCTAGTCCATTAATCTGGGCCTGTATGTCACTGGTGACATTGGCTAAATATTGAAATTCAGTATTGGATACTGAACCGTCGGCAATATTTGAGGCGTTGGTTGTATCGACGTTTTGCACATTGGATAATCCCACATCGTTTTTTGTTAGATTTAAGGCCGGTTTTAATTGTGTTTGAATGTTTAGGTCTTCAACGTCACCGGTTCCAGCTGTTGTACGTCCTTTGACCGTCCCCGTTGCAATATGTGCTAATTTGGGGTTTGTTATAGACTCATCAGCTATTCCTGTTAGGTAACGACCATCAAGATTAACCGTAACGTTTACCCCATTATTAAGCGTCATCGTCAATAATCCTGTGGCTGTGTTAAATGAGGCCGAAACTAAATAATAGTTTTGATTTTCAATTATTAAATTGGCCACTTCAATCTCTAACGTGTTTAAATCAACGTTTAATTGTTTTATGCCTCGTTTTTTTGAATTAACCTCAAAAATATCGTCGTACCACTTACCCGTTAGGGTTGCGTCCTTAATCGCATTTAATACGCTTAAAACGCCCTGTATGTCGTTTTCAAGGCTGGTTGAGCCTGTTTGCAATGATGAATTTAGTGGCTTGGAATCATCATAAATACTAATATTATTAACCTGTGTGCTAGGTTTGATTATATTAGTACTCATCGGTTCCCCTCATCTCGGATATTAACGCATACAACCTCATAATGATCACTTCTCGTATTTGACCATCTTTTAACATTTAGTACCTCATATTTAAGGCCACGTATGGTTAAAATATCCCCTGTTTGCTGTTCGTCTTGTCCCTTTATCTCGTCGATGGTGTATAGGGTAAATGCATCCCGTTCGCTTCGCCCCTCGGGTAGATATAACGTATCATTACCCGTTATTGGTTGAACGCTGGCCTTTATGGTGGTGTCGGCACTAACCCCTTTAACCCATCGGCCTTTAGTGTATGTTGAACCGGTATATCTAGTTATTGTAATGTCGTCCGTGAAAAAATTTTGAATCATTTATTCATTATTACTTTTGACGCTATTGAATTAATTAATTGGCCGGTATCTATTAATGGACGACTGCTTTTTTTACGTTTAATTGTTTTGAACGCCAATGGTTTCCATTTGGGGTTGGTACGTTGAATCATTTTTCTAATGTCGGCTTCAATAGCCATGCCGGCCAATGATAAGGCTTTTTTAACCTTAATTTTGCCGGTTATCATTTGGTTTTGGAGTGGCTCAAATTTTTTCGGCCACTTGTTCTTATTTTCATCTGCTGTTGATCTTAAAAATGACCGTTCGGGGATGGTTCTTGTTCCAAATTCGTTATACGTTGCCACCTCGACAATTGTTAATGGTGACGTTTTTTTATTGTCTGTTTGTTCATATTTTTTATTGTTAATAATACCTATTTTCACATATGGTTTTTTTGCCATGTCTAGCATGTTTTTATATGCCTGATCATAACCACGATCGATGTCTTTGGTACTCATAGTATCCGCACTCTAGGCAAGCCATTACGCATGTTTTTAAATATTTGGCCGTATGATGTGGTATCGTATGCATCGGTCATGGTACCCGTTGCGTAATTGGTTGATAATTGGCCTACACGCTCGGCACTGATTGCCCCTGCTTTGCCCGCTCTTGTTGATCGGCCTAACTCTAAATAGTGAGCCGTAAGGGCCATTAATCCCTCATTGTATAATGGCCCCCACGCCGTAGCACTTACCATTAGATTGGCTTGTGCTATAACGGCGTTGAAATATTCACCGGCGGGAATATCCGCAAATTCGGGATATCTTGTTATAACTGAATTACGATTGATTGCCATTATCCTCTGATTGTTCACCCATTGAATCAATGAGTTTAATTTGGCTTTCAATTTTATTTAAAACTTTTTTTCTTTTTTCGGTTGCCACCATTTGTCTTAATTCGGCCATGTTCAAGAATCCATCTAAAAAAGCGATTGCCTCTTTAGGTTTCATTTGTGATAGGATTTCCGCTGGTGATTGTGCTTTTTCGTGTTGTACGGGTACGGTTCGATTAATTGTGATTAATCCAGTATTGACCTTATGTTGAATGATCGGGTGGTTCTCGGTGAGTTCTTCCCATAGTTCGTCATCAACAATATTATTTCCGGCGATTAATACAATTTTTTTATTGTTTTGTCCGCCAATGGTCAATATATTCGGTGCATCGTACCTGACAATCATAAATTTAAATACCTTCTGCTTTACAAACTGAAAGAGGGTAGTAAATTACCACGCCACCGGTACGAGTTACGCATGGAATAGTAGTAAACAAGTTCTGACGGGTTTGAGGACGCATCTCAAACATTGTCGGCACTTCCATTTGAAGGTTATTAGCATCTCGACGGTATGCGATCATAACACCAGTACCACCGGCACCTAATCCAGTTAGTCTAGCCACTGAAAAAATATTGGTTATCCGGCCGTTATTATCCAAAAAGAATTTTTTAATGGTAGTGTTGACGTTAGGGATACGGGTATTAGTGATAATTGAGTATGCTTCAGTAGGCAATAACAACGTATCGGGTGACTCCACCTCTTTAGTTGTGGTGACGATGGTATCCACAAGATTGGTCATATCATCTAAAATCTCGTCGGCTGTTTTAGTTGACCATTTTGTTTGACCACTTGCCCCGTTAGGAACAGTGTACTCAAGAATATTGGGGTGATTATATAAACCATACATTTTTGAGTTTGGCTCGCCTAATAAACCAATTTTGTCCAGTTGAGACATGTTGGCCTTTTTCGCTGCTACCATCTTCTTTTGGTCTAAATCTTTGTTTGCGTATCGTGACGCTAGAATTTCTTGATCAGAATACCCAAAAGACGAACCAATATCATATAGTTTAATGGTTTCCTCTTTTGCCTTCACGCTGGCATTGGGTAGATCATCGGCATAATCGCTAATAACCTTAGCTAGTCCGGTATGCTCATATGTGTAATACGTCATAGTGTTGGCACCGGCTGGGGTTTCCTCAGAAATTGGAATTAATAATCCTGAAGCGAATTTAAGCTTGGGTGTTTTTATGTCGTATGATTGTGATTTTAGATAATCAAGGTCTTTTTGTAGAAAAACTGTTTCGTTCATTTTATACCTCCTTAAAATTCAATTTCTACTGTGGCTAGCTCGCCGGCATTGCATCCACGAATTACGCGTAAATAAGGCGAATCTTGAGCTGTTCCACCGTCTGACGTGTTTCGGATAATGCCCACATCGCTGGTAGGCTTACCTGCCTCGGTTTGCGTGGCTGTAATGGTTGGCTGTGACGCTCCACCGGTTACAACAAAATTTGACACTGTGACGGATTTATCAATGACGCTGGTGATAGTGATGGTATCCGTTCCATTTGATACGGCACTTAAAATATCAGCACTAAAATTAGCGATTTCTGTGGCTAATAACGACAACGTATTTGCATTAGAAGTGGCAAACGTTACTGGATTTATGGCCACACCATTAATTTCGCCATTGATTTCGTTGCCTGTTACGGTTGTGGCATCGAATACTAAAGTGTAAACCTGCGACTTTGCCTGAAAACGTATAAACACGTCACTGGTTGGGGTCATTGCGGTTTCTGATTTGATCAAAATCGCACCATTTTTAATAATACTTACTGCTTCACCATCATCATATTGGACGGTTCCATCGGCTTTTTGTTCTTTAGCATTAGTCGCTACTGAAAAACCAATATGGTTCTTAGCTCCCCATACGTCGGTTCCGGTTTGTACGACTCGGCATTGTGTGTCGGGATTAGATCCCAACGCAACAAAACGTCCGAATCTTACATTTCCCTCGGCCAATCGTGATACGATGGTTGATTGTCTGGCATCGGCTAACTCGCCTTCAACGCCCACAACCATATCATAACTATAAGTCAATTGTGGCATTATTTGTTCTCCTTCCAAGCGTTTTTATATGATTCTTTATATGCTTTTTCTTTGTCGCTCATTGTGACAACTTTTTTAGATAGAATGTCTGAACCAATAGAATCGGCTTTCACTTCTTTAATTGAACGAATGGCATCAAAAGCAATACCAATCTGATCGGCTGTTTTTCCTTCAACATCAAAACTATCAGTTTTAGATTGAATGAATTTGACCTTTAAGTCTGAATTGCAAAGGCCATCCAATTCATCGGCTTTTACTAATGACTCGGTGGCTTTAATTAAATTGGCCCTTTCTTTGGCATATTCATTAACACGCTCATCGAACGAATCCAAGTGGATGTTAGCCTCTTTTAATTGTTCTTTTATTTCGTCCAATTCCTGCGAAATGGTTTGATTTTGACTATCTGATTTTTGCAATTTTAGATTTAACGCTTCAATCTGATTGTCACGATCTTTAATATCGGCTTTTAATTGGGCCAATGTATTAATCATATCGGTATCGTTTTTTTGATCTTTCATTTTTTTATTTACTCCTTCTGTTGTTTTTGTTTTTGGTGTGTTCTCGGCCTCCACCAATACGGCCTCTTGATTGTCAATTCGGACGCTCGAACCTGCACGCCCCTTGGTGACAATCGCTACATGATTATATCTAATTTCAGTTTGTTTGGTATCGTATTCATCCCCCTCGTCATTGATACCTGACTCATTAACAACAACGGCATTATATCCGCAGGATAGTTCACGTTTACCGTTTTCGATGTCCCTGATCGTATCGGCATCGGTGATGGTTAATGGCACCATGACATATTTATCATCCACCACCTGAACAGAATCGCCAACAAATCCGACGGCCAATTCTTTAAAATTGTTAGCGGTTACTTGTCTATTATTCGTTGGGTGGTCATTGGTAATGGTTACGCCCATAAGTGTCTTCAATGAATCCTCTGAAAAAACTTCATCTTTAGATCGGTTCTCCCTGATTACTCGTCCATCGGCCAATTTATATAAGAATATCCCTGAGCGTGTAACCTTGGCCGGTATTCTAATAAATCCATTGTCCAATTTCTCATAATTATTTAAAAAATCAATTATAATTGTTTCTTGTTTATGCATATACGTAGATTATAACATACGGTTATACATTAAATTCAATGATTTGATTCGATAAATTCGTATTTTTTGCCATATAATTTAAGAAACATCTTTTTTTTGAGTAAATATATATCTGTTTTATATCCTTTGTAATCCTCGACGACTTTTACCCATTTTTGATCGTTTAACGTTTCATATTGAAAATCAGCGACGTATTGAATGGCTCGTATGCACTTGTTGTCGTGTGTAAATTTCTCTTGTAGTGTAAAAATAGGCTGGATTTGTAAATTTCGTATCATGCCCCCACGTAATAGCATTTTAAGTTCACGATAGCGGTTAGCCTCACCCAATGAATCAAACACATGATTATCTATTTTTATTTTTTTGTTGTTATATTTGCTTTTTGTTTGATTAAAAAATTTATACATTACCACTTTACCCTATCTGCCCAATATGCACCTGATAACACACCTTTTTTAATGTTTTTAGCATGACGGGCTTTAAATGACCGTTGCCGTGCTTTTTGTTTTTCTGTTTTTGGATTGGCACCTGCCCCTGTGACGCCCTGTTGCCCGAATCGGATTAATTTAATGACATCTCCTTCTTTGGCTAGTACCATATGACTTTTTGTTTTATGCCATGGGGTTTTTTTTGGTTTGTTGTATCCCTCAAATTGAAATCCTCGATACTCGATCATATGTATAATTATATCACATCGTCTGGGTTTTCTAATTCTTCAATGACGGGTTCAGCCCAACATCTACATTGTATGGGTTCGCCCGGGTGGCCGTCTGGTGGCGGTTCATTCCATTTGAATTTTTTACCTTCACGGTTCCAGTGGCTATATTTTGCCTTCGGGTATAATCCGGATGGATTCCCACGAACACGGCTATCATTGGCATTTCGCCACCGATATTCTTTCACGCCAACCGATTTTTGCCGAATTTGTGAAAGTTGCCCGTTAAATTTATTGGTTTGGTCTCTGGCTATTAGTCTGGCACGGTTACGGCTTACTGCCTGATCGGCTTGTATGTCTTTCATAATTTGGCTATACGATAAGCCTTGCCTAACGCCTCTATATATCATCGGTTCTACCCGTTCTACCTGCTGGGTAGTCAATGATTTAATCAGGGCTATATTTTCTTTTTGGAAGGCTTTCATTTGTTCGCCTACTGCCGGCTCATAATCTGATAAACTAATGCCTAAAATTTGCGTTATTATTTTGGTCATCTCTTTACGGTTTTGGGTGTTAATCGCCTCCGCTGTTTCAAGTATCCCCTGATCTAGGCTATTAATAACGGCTAACCCTGACAATTCAATATTTATACTACTAACTAAATCACTAATCGTGTCGGTAAAATCGTCATTTATAAGGTTGCGTTTGGCCTCTTCAACAACCGTCGGTAAATATTGATTTGATTTTTCAATTATGGCCCTTGAAATACGGCGTACATAACGCAATAGATAGTGCGTGTATCGTCTCTCAGCCGTGATTGGAAAACGCTGAATGGGTGGTTTATTCTTCGCCATCTGGTTCCGGTTCGATGTTCATGTCGTCCCGTTCGATATCGTCCAAAACGGTGTCCTGTGAATATGTTGCCCCACCATATCGGTTATTGGCTATCTCGGACTCAGTCAAAACATTAATGTTATAGTAAATGGCATCTTTTTCAGCCACGATTTTTTCAATCTCTGCTCGTTCCTTATCATCCATTTGCCAAAGCGAATTAAAAACAAAAGTTAAATCCGGCAATACTTGGCCGTTTGTTGGGCCATCGGTTGCATGCATCAATATATTTAGTATTTGTTTTATTGGGCCTCGTATGTGATCTTCTTGTTGGTCTGAAACAAAATCGTACCAATCTCTATTCTCATTTTGGCCTGAATTGTTAAGTCCACCTACTGGCGAATCACCTAAAACAATCGTATGCGGTAAATTGGTACTGGCTACTAATCGTTTATCTACCCTATCCAATATATCCGAGATACTACTAAAATTAGTGGTTAATACCTCCATTTTATCATTTGAGCCAATTATATTGGTTTTTAATGATGATCTGACTTTATCCTGAATCTGCATACGTTGTATCAATATTGACTCACCATCTGGCATCGATAAAACCTCGTCTAACCCTTCAATGGATAACGTCCGTTCCCTGTAATCTTGTATCATGGACGATACCATATCGTGTGCCTGTTGATAGTTACGTATAGCCGTAAATGAACCGCTTAATACGCTATCATGCCAATAGTTATTATATTGGTATAAATGAAATGGTAGATACGCACCATGAATTTTAATTAATCGGGTGTGGTGTATTTGGTTAATATACTCACCGGTTGAGCTTTCTGATAGTGAATAATATTCTGGATCGCCGAAATATGGCGAATCGATATCATCAATAATCGTTGATTGCCTAAATAGGTGATACCGGCTTAACGGTAAAAATGATTTTATTTTTTTGATTAGGTTCAAATTTAGTGGGTCTGATAATTCTAAGCCGTCATCAACATTAATGAGAATGGCACCCCCACCGTATAACCTAGCATAACGCCACGCCTCACGAATGGCTTTTTTAACCTGCAATTTGTCCATATAATTATTGAATACCGTTTTTATTTCGGGTTCTATGTTTTGTAAATCAATCCATTTACGTATCCCCTCATTCACCACACGATCAACCAATTTACGGCTCATTGCATCGCTCTGGTATAGATTATCGGCCCCCTCACGCGTCAATATATTTGTTGAAATATTAATTTGGGTTTGCTTGTCTTGGGCGGTGTTCAATTTCGTCGCCACGTTGAGCATCGAATCGTTTTTATGTGTTTTAGTCATTCCTTCATTATAACATTACTTAATGCCTAGATAGGCCAACGTTGAGTTTTTGTAGGTATCGGTGATGCGTTCGGGCGTTAATGCATATCGTATCGCATCAATCCCATGATTAAATTTATCGATTGGTTCGTCCATTATGCCGTCTTTACCTTCCTTGAATTTATACATTTTTAATTCTTTAATGATATTAATGGAGCGTGATGTGATGTATATTTTGCGTGACTTCATAAGATTGATACCATCCAATATTGAGTTTTTGCCCTTTTTTGCTGCCTTAATATTAAAACCGGCTCGACGTATTGACTCGATGATCTCGGGCCGTGATCCGTCCCCGTATATTGGCGGGCTTATTTTTATTTTGGCGTGTAAATCTTTTAAAGAATTGATCATGTTTGTTTCTAGCATGTGTGTTTCATAACACCATTCATCAATATAAATGTCTTTATCATATATCTTAACCAATACGATAACGGTCGGGTCGTTATAACCGAAGTCCATCCCAATATACACTTGGCCGGTATCTATATGGTTAATATGAGGCAATGTATGCCATTCAGTGAATATCTGTGCCTGATTAACTGATCGTTCACCAAGACCAAAAACTGACCATAAAAAACTATCGCCTTGATAATGTTCGATGCCTTTAATGGTTTGTTCTGGTAAAAATGGATTGTCCTTGTATGATGACTTGTGTAATTCCGCATCGGGTCGGGTGATCACATCGTCATAAATCCAGTGATGCTGGTCTGACGGGTTAAAGTCTAATATTATTTTTTCTGTTGTTCTTATAGATAACTGAAAAAAATCATCAAATTCAAGCTCGTTGGCCTCATTAATGTATAGTATATTCCGTTTTGAACCCCGTTTTTTTTGTGGGTCATCGCATGATATGAATTGTATGGTTGAGCCATTTTGAAATTCATACAATAAAAATTTTTTGGAATAATGCCTATCATCAAACCATCCGTTATTTATCATAATTTCTTTAAAATCGGCTATGACCGACGTGTGCATCGATGGCAATGTTTTACGTACTACCTCGGCCCGCACTCGTGGGTTTGCTCGTAAATGGCATATTAGCCATAACATAATGTTGTAAGTCTTGCCGGACCTTGTCCCACCCTGAAAAACTGAAATGTATTTTTTAGACTCCTGTAAAAATTCATAATGACAAGTAGTTTTTAGGTTCATTTTACGTTTAAAGTTAATGGTTTATGTTGTTTTGATAATTCGAATAAATCATAAAAACATTGGGTATCGTTATGCGTTATACCAATGCACCCCCGTGTGCCTTTTACCCCACCATCAGGATGGATTAATAAACCGGTTCTGTCGGTCTTGAATTGCGGGTCTAGTTTTGCAATCCATGGGAAGCTGGTGCCTGTGTATGGCTCCGTTTTGCCTTTAATTGGTTTTAATTTGTATACTTTTGAAACAATGTATTGCCCGCTAGGTAATGCACCATTGCCCCATAACCCACTAATGGCATGATATTGCGACTCCTCGGTATGTAGCATACCCTCAATACCATTTTTTAATTGTTTAGTGGGGTTAAAAACTAAAGGGGTCGAATTCGACCGGTTTAGATCATTGGTCTCCTGATCTTGGACCAATTCATTATCGTCATTTATTCTTTTTTTTTTCTTAATTTATCAATTGACCCCCCGATAAAAATTCTTAATACGTCCTTTAGGCCTAGGGTCGATACTAATATTCCAACAATGCCAAACTCGAACCACCACGCCGTATCATTTAGTGCCTGCCAACCTAACGCCATGGTCGCCTGAGTGGCCGGTATAAAAGTCAAAACTAAAATCACAAAAAAACCAACGATTATAAACTCATCAATTAAAGACTCACGCCTATTTTTCAATACTTGCATGTCATAGGTCATATCATTTTCGGCCTGTGTTTCTTGTTGTTTAATCTGTGCGTGTAATTTAGCCACGTCAAGGTCTATTTTTGCCTGTTCAATGGATAAACGGCCTTTTTCTTTAATTTCTTTAATTTGCTGGTCTTTTTTTACAATGCCACCAACAGTATTCACCACGCCACCTATCACATTGCCTATTATATTTAACATTACTTCCCTCGTGTTAAGTGGCCCCCGAAGGGACCGGTGTGATGAGATTACCAATATATTATAACATATTTTTTTAATCGGGGAATATAAAATTCCCCTAGCTTTGCATTTTCCAATTACATTATAACATATTGTGTTATAATAAACACGATTATCATATGGGCATGGGTCCAATGTTGTCATGAGCTAAGATTCTCCCATGCCCCCTCCACAATTAATAAGGCGCCTTTTTTTTATGATTATGCTGGTTTTACGCAAAAAATAAATTTAAAAAATAATATTTAGCCTCAAATTTAAGAGCGCCTTTTTTTAGTGGTGTACATAAAAAGGCCCCACCATCCCAAGTGAGGCCAAAATGAAAGGAACGTGGGTAACCACGAATGAATATACAAACAATTTTATTATAACATTTTATGATTAGTGGCCCAAAGGGCTTAATAATGAGCCACGTACTTAATATACAACATTATATAAAAAAAATAAATAACGGTGGCCTTACAGCCATGACAGGCCACCTATCCCAATAAATTAAATTAATTATACCATTTTATTTTTTTATGACCACATTATTTTTCGTTTTAATAGCATTAAATGCCTTTTGTATTTCATCGATCATTTATTTATTCCTTTCAATTCATTTAAAATATTTTTATAGTTTTTTAAAATGTGTTGTTTTATCGCCTCCTTTTTGTTTTCTGTTTGACTGAAAAAATTTGTATCAATGAATGACTGATCGGCTATAATTCGCCCTTCGGCTACCATGTCCATGACCATATCAGAATCACATTTGAACGTCTGAATTAAATACATACCAAGGGTATAGTTTGCGTGTTTTTGTTTGTCGTCCATTAAAATTTTTTGTTCTTCTGGCCGTTGGTTTAGTATTAATGATCGGGCATACTCGTCGTGAATATTTTTAAATTCTTCGATGGTTGGGAATCGTAACCCTGTCTTACTTGAATCCCTATAAAAGGTTTTCGATTTGGCAATGTTAAACGTCTCTGGGATGTATGGGAATTTTTGTTTTTCTTTAAAGGCAAAATAAAACGCTTTCATTGTGTCAATTCCAAGCGTCACTGAATATATTTCGGCTAAATAACCCAATGATTTGAAAAACTGCTCATTGTCGTATTGCTCGTTAGCGACTAGATGGTATGGATTATTCACTTTGGCTTGCATGACTCATCCCTGACGTTTCGGCTATGGCTTGCTTTACGGCGTTTATATTATTTATTTGCCTTTGGCTTAAAATCGTCCCGTGGTTAGCGTTTTGCGTTGCCCCCCTATATGTTGCCCCACTTTGCGTCTTAGATTGCTTTAAAATCCATGTTCGTAATGTCTTGTAGTGGGATTTGTATTTTTTTGGGTGGTCTTCTAAATATGCGTCTAACTGCATGATCTGTTGTTTGACGGTTTCAAAATCATAATCAATTAACAGTTTGTCATATTCAGCCTGTTCAAGTTCCACATTGTCGCAATCATTAATTCCAATAATTGCTAAATCAATTCCTTTTTTTGTATTTATATTTTTTTTATTATTATTATTTATATTATTAATATTACTTGTATTATTATATACGCCATTTTTGTCTATAGGGGTATGGACAGAATTGTCTATAGGGGTATGGACAGATTTGTCTATAGGTATAGACACGCTATGACACAGGTATATTTTACGCTCGATTATTTCATTTTGGTCGTCTCGTACTAAAACACACTGAATGAATTTACATTCAGCTAAATTGGAAATGGCACGGCTTATTGTCCGTATCGAAACGCCGAAAATTTTAGAAAAATATTTATTGGATGCAGTACAATATCCATTTTTATTGGTAAGGGATGTTATATCAGAATATAAAACTTTCTCAAACCAATTGATATCCGTACTATAACGGACATCTGCCGTTAGAATGGAATAATACGATGGATTTTCTTTATGTGTCATGTTCACCTCGGTTGAATTTTTGGGAAAAGCAACCAATGGTTCTACCTCTTTATTATGCATTTTTTAGTCTAATAATTCAAGGGTGTTTTCAGTGTGTTTCGTAAATCTCTCAATACTATTAATGGTTAATTGGACCTCGGATTGGGTAATGCCGTCTGAGTTTTTATAGACATAATTGGACAAGTTTGCCTCTATCATAACAGCATCGCCTTTTCGTATGTTTTTGGCGATGTGTTCGGCCACTGGCCCAAACCCTTTATATAAAATGGTATCACTTAAATACTCCCCACGTGTTTTATATGTGTGTTTGGTTATTAACAGCAATGACGCAATTAATACGCCGTTTGATTCTCTAATTTTTGGGTCCTGTAATACTCGGCCACACGCTACGTTTTTATTCATTGTTAGTTATCTCCTCTATTTTATAATTTTTTAAGTCTCTGGTTTGTATTCGTAATCGTTTGGATAAATCCTGAGAAAAAAATACATGATATGACCATGCTTGATAATAATTGGAATTACTGCACCCTATGTATTGGTATGTCTCGCCGTCCACTCTGTATAATTGTTTTTTTATATATTTCATAACTATTTAATGTTTAAATGATGATTTTCTACTAATTGGCAACCATCAATCACAACGCCACTTTTTAAATCATTTTTAATTAATGTTTTATCGGGGGTTATTGTTGTTTTGGTTATTGTGTATTTAGCGTCCAAAACCGCCTCTGGATTCACTTCAACCGCCGTCGATTTACGTAATTTGAATTTGATTAGTTCATGCTCATATTCACCATACAATAAAATAGCGTCAACCAAGCATTTTTTTAATCGATCGATGGTTTTCTGATTCGATTTTAAGCGATCATAAAGGCGGTCAATCTCTTTTTTTATTATGATGTTTTCGGATTCTATGTTGTTAATAATTCGATGGTAGGCAACGGATTTGATGTTTCTTTCGGCCTCATTAATGGCTAATTGGTTAATTTCTTCATCTGTTACCTCACCCCCATTATTAATAATATGACTCGTTAATTCTTCATAATCGGACTGTATCGACCAAAACGGTCGATTGTTATTTTTTGTTTTTTCAGTCATTTTCTATTCCTTTTCTATTTCTGGCTAGGTACGATTCAATTTGTTTAAGCGGATTTTTCCGAAATATCCACCATGTTGAAATTTTGTTCCAAGATAAATCCAACTCAATAATAGAGGTATTCGTTTTTAATGCCCTAGCTATGGCGATGGCTCCCCTATCGCCAATTTGGTTGGTCCTTAAAATCAACCTAGTAATCGATGAATTAATTTTTAACGCCTCCGCTAATGCTTTGGCTCCCCTATTTCCGATTTG
>Ga0208644_1000560_pt1 | contig 32538 bp, 23 predicted proteins | sample VirMetDEL_Nov_18_FD_184517 | JGI IMG/M metagenome (GOLD analysis project Ga0208644, IMG submission 184517) | Aqueous microbial communities from the Delaware River and Bay under freshwater to marine salinity gradient to study organic matter... | ecosystem: Environmental > Aquatic > Marine >...
AGTCTTTCAGTGACGAAAGAATGAGACAAGTGGCTGACTTCGTTTCATGTGCTGAACTTGCAAAGCATGTTCAAGATCCGTGGTCAATGATGGTCACACCGTTCCAAGAAAACCAACAATCATAGAGGACTAAACAAATGTCAGAAGATAACAACGACGAAAAGTTTGATGGACCAATCTTTCCACTGCCGGACGACCTGAATTTCAAGACACTTGTCGAAGCAAGCATTGATCTTGCCGACAAGATCGGTGACATACTTCATGGTGAAGAGCAAGTTCTTGCGATCTGCTCTCTTGTTCTTGTCATGAGAAAAGGACTGGAGCAGGCAAAGGAGCAGATGGTAGGCACGCTCAGCATTGGAGATGACATTGACACCATAAAAGTCATCACTGACATACTCGCTCACGCTGTGCTTGCAGAAGAAGAACTTGGCAAGTTCCTTGTCCTCTATCCTTCAATTCGTATTGGTTCTGGATACAAGGAGCAAGTCGCAGAATACTTCAAAGATGAAGACGGTGATGACCCAAAGAAAAGAAAGGACACCATAGAGATACCAGATTCCAACCAGATGGAAGAGTTGTACGACAAACTGTTCACCCCAAGAAAAGGAGACGACGAGTGAATCTATTTGTTCTAACTAATGATCACGGCATCAATGCTCGATGGCACTTTAATTCGCATGTAGTAAAGATGCCACTTGAAGCAGCCCAGTTGATGTGTACGGCAAGACATGTGCTAGGTGGCTCATGCCTTCCTATACAGTACAAGCCAACACACAAGAATCATCCCTGTGCTAAGTGGGTGAGAAAGTCATATGAAAACTACATGTGGACATACCAATACGGCAAAGCTTTATGCAATGAATATCAATACAGATATGGACGTGAACATGCTTGCCTAAAAGTTCTGGATGACTGCTTGCTAGACTTTCCTCTGTTCGACAGCAAAGACATGACACCATTCACCCTTGCTATGCCAGATGAGTTCAAGTCAGGCAGTGCCTTCTTGTCTTACAAGCTCTACTACATGTCAAAGAAAGAGTCACTGCACAAGTGGAAGGACAGAGAGATCCCGTACTGGTTTGAAAGCAAAGATCTAATTAAGGAGAAAGCTAATGAAGTATAAAGAAAGAGATCACGGGTATGGCGACTCGCCTGAAGTTGATGGGTCTCCGTCTGTAATAAAACAGATTGACGATGAATGTCCTAACTGCGGGTGTGGAACTACATTCATGATTGAAGTTAATCTTGTCGATGACAAAGACAACCTAAGACTCTCTCTCCTCAGTGGAGATGGAGTACCAGTCGGCATGTATGTCGGATGCCCTGCATGTCCGTTCGCATCCCTAATGATGACAACCAGAAGGTAAGGGAACACAAGGTGAAGATAGTTGAGTTCATAAGCAGCAGCGTAAGAGGTCGTGCCGAGAGAGAGAAGTTCGGGATGCCTTGGCAGATTTACTTTCCAGACAATCAATACAGCTTTGAAGGTGACTTCAATGGCATGAAGAAGTTTGTCAAGGACAAGATAGAAGACAGGGTAATATTTGTTACAAAGAAATAATGGAGTACCGCGATGACAATTAAGCGGATACATGTGAACCAGCATGTACTAAGAAAGAACCTCAAGGATGGAGAACATGAACCAATATTTACAGTCAAGTGCAGCAACAGGAATCACTATGGACACAGGGTGAAGATCAATGGACCCTCAGAGGTCATGTACCCCGGCAAGCAGTTGTCCTGTGGAGCTAGGGCTTGGATAGAGACTACATCTCCAGTAGAGATATGGACAGAAGACGAAGACAACAACACTATGACAGGTTTTGAACCATGAATAACGAAGAACTAATAGATCAATTAGAAGACAACCAGGAAAAAAGCAAAGGAGCAGAACAGTTTCTTTCTAACTGTGAAAAGCTACTTAATCTTGCAAAAGAACTAGGTATGGATGAGTCTACTGCTAGTATGGCGTTCTCTCTTAACATAGCAGTAATGATTGAAGAAGAGGACATGGCTCTCGCTCTCGTCAGAGCAACCTACAAACAGTTAAGAGACTCTTACCAAGAGGCGAAGACGGAAGAGGGGACCGACAACCTATAGTCTCTTGCGGGGAGAGCAAGCAAGCGGGTACTCAGGATACCTGACTTCTCCTCTTCGGTACGCTGCATCCTCAGCAGCGTCTTGCGGTGCAGATCGTCGTTCGATTCGATGACTCCCCATTTCTTGTGTCATCACCTTATTAAGAAAGGATAGTAGGATGAAGTCTTTTTTGTTTATGGCTATATCAGTTTTAATTGTCTTTTTCATTTTGTCTCAAGCACCAAACATGGAGGACTAGAATGATTAAAGTTGCTGGCTACGGAAGGATGTCCACAGACAAGCAGCAGATGTCACCAAAAGTTCAGACGCAGAAGATTGAGAACTGGTTTGATCAGCAGAAGTCTACGGGTAGATGGGGAGACAGCCCTAAGTTTATCGGCATGTTCATTGATGAAGCCGTATCTAGTAGGGTTGATATGCTAAAGCGACCATTCGGTCAGCATGTTCTTACTGTCCTAGACAGAGGTGACATGGTTGTTGTCGCTTCTCTTTCGAGAGCGTTCCGAAGTGTCAATGATACTTGGAACACAATGAAAGTCCTTGACGAAGCAGGGATAAGCATAGCCTTCCTTGACTCTCCGATGGACACATCGACCCCAGTAGGCAAGCTCATGCTTACTATGGTTGCAGGCTTCGCTGAGTTCGAGAGAGACCTGATCTCATCAAGAACTAAGGAGACAGCAGCAGTCAAGAGGAAGATGGGTGAGCCTATTGGTCCAGCCCCTATTGGATGGCAGAACAGTCGTGACAGCAGGGGTACATATCTGAGACCAGACAAGTCAGCAAGAATTGTAGCTGAAGCTGCCAAGTTCTTGTTCGTAAAAGGATTATCCAGACAAGAGGTGTTCTACCAGATGAGAACAGCCATGAGGAAACGAAGGATTGAACCTAAGTCTCCTCAGTGGTATGTGTCAGCAGCAGCAGCAGCCTGCATGGACTTCCCAAAGCTTAGCATCACATTTATTAGCAGCGTCCTTGGATTCAGCATCGACAGAATGAGCTTCATAACATCAGGAGATCACAGTAAAGCAAAGAAATATCTCCGTGATTGGATGAAGCAAGAAGGGTTCAGCGATGCCTAAGGCCAAAGCAAAAGAACTTTACCAAGCCTTGCAAGACCAGTACTTAGCAGAAAGCTTTGAAAGCTTTCCCTTGTCGCAACCATGCCTTGCTCTGAAACTCTTTCTTCTTGCTGGCTGATCTTTCTTGATCGTCATGTTCGGGTCTCCGAACCTAACAAGCTTTACAGTACTTCCTTCCTTTGCAAGTACGGCAGACTTCTTTGGTCCATTTGGCGTTCTCTTTGGCTTGTTGTAGCCAGAGAACTTCTCACCTCTATAGTTAATCATGTCTAAGCCTCAAGTGCGTTGATGATGACCTTGCATGAAGCAGTGTCAGCTTTCAGATAAAGCGAAGCAGAAGAGTTAAGCCTAAAAGGACCAGCAGTATCACCCGCAGCAAGCTTCCCACCGTAAACCCCAGTACTGAAACCCCACTCAACAAAGTTTGTAGTGTCTAGATTTTGTATAGTAACCCATCCCGGAGTAGTAAGCTCGGCAAATGACTGAGACTCTTCGACTGTTCCAATCGTAACCATACCGGGAGTAGGGCCTCCTTGGTTTGTCTGGTCGTAGTTCTTTGTTCCGTAGTTCTGGCTAAAAGAAAGATTGCCATTCTCTACTGTCATCGACGCACTAATTCTAATCTCATCAGCCATTAGTTATTCTCCTGTGCGAGTTGCATTTCTCTTATAGCCTTTCGATGCTTAGCTCTCTCTGCGAGCTTAGCCTGTGCTGATTGTATTACTTCAGCCTGCCCTCTCAACTCAGGTGGCATAGATTCCAGAACTTCTTGTGGAATATAATCTCTCTCAAAAGTCCTTCCTCCCATCTGGTTTGAAAGAAGCGACAGCCTTTCTCTAAGGATCTGATCCTGAGCCTGAGGACTAACGTCTGTCATTCTTATTCCTGTCATGAAGTTGACACCTTTAGTAAGAACACCTTTTCTAGTATCAGTCAACTGCCTTGCAGAAGATGCAAGCTTAGACAAAGGACTGTTAGATACAAGGCTTTCCATTAGCTGAGGTGTCGCCACCGGATCTTCACTGCTTGTCAGACCAAGACCTCTTCCTACGTTTGATAGAGTCCTTCCAACTGGAGGGTCCATCTCTGACAGAAGCCTTCCACCTCTAGGATCTTCTTGGAAAAGACTTCTATTCGTGCCAGTCTCTATCAGACCTTTAGGAACAGGGTTCATCATGCCAGCAATCTCAAATAGAGGCTTCTGCACACTTGTCCTACCGGCAACAGTACTGGCAACAGAATCGAACAACGGAAGAACCGACTCGTGCATCAGACCAAGACCAGTAACGAACCTCTTGGTTCCGTCATCTGCCTCTCCAACAGGAATTGAAACACCTTGCTGTATGTATTCCGGCGTTGAAACATCCCTATCTCCAGACCTTTCTGCCGTCCTAATTGACTGAGACACCTTGCCTCCCGGCTTGGTGTATATCTCATTTGCAAGGTACTTAGACATACCTTTGCTGAAACTATAGAACGGGAATATCCTTCTTATTACATTCCTCTCTGCGCTTGTCAGGTCTGAGTAATCTACCTGCAACAGCCTAATTCTCTTTGCTGCTTCAGCAGGATCGTAACCTTGCTTGAGCAATGCAATGAATCCACCAAGCCTGTGAGACCCTTCAACCAAGTCACCAATCTGTCTGCCGTATCTAGCAGGAGCAAACTTGTCTACCGAACTCAAACCTCCTGCAACATCTAACATGTTAACTGCCTGACCTGCCTTGCCCAGCAAAGTCTGAGGTCTCATGTCGCTTGGCAGTCTTTCGTTTACACTCTTTCCATTCTGCTTGATGAAGTTAAACATCTTCTGGCGAAGATTATTTCCTTCATACTTCTTCATTCCGGGAATGGCTGCTGCTGCTCCACCAATACCATAAAGTTCCCTGTGTTGTCCGGGAGAATCAAACACACCGTACCGGAACGCAAGCTTCTTGAGAGCTTCAGTAGCCTCTTCTGCTGAATCAGCGTCAAGCCACTTAATTACCTCAAGTCCTTGAACTGTGTCGCCAACCATAAGAGTTGCAGCGTCAAGGTAAGGCTGAGTGTATCTCTTGATGAAACCCTTCTGTGTTGGGTCAAACACATCATTAAGAGCATTCTGGAACGCACCACTAAGCAAGTTCCTGAAGTGGAAGTTAGGCCAGACTGCTGTCACGTTACTCTTGAACGTATTGGTGTAGGCATCGTACCAGTCACCATAGCCCTTGAACAAGCTGTCATCAGCAAGCTCGCTGGTAAGTCCATAGACCCTTGTCACATCATCAATGACTTCACTAGGCAACTGAAACTGCTCAAGCTTTTGCCTTGCCGTTACCTTTGTTGGTATCTCCATCATTCTAGAGCCAGATCCAACCTTGATAGATGAAGGCATTGTCTCCCCTGCCTCCCTAATCCTTTGAATCTCAGCACTAAGCTCATCAGCTAAAGCATCTATGGTAGGAACCTTGGCCTCGCCATCAGGATCTCCTGCCCTTCGCAACTCACTTACGATCTCATCTCTCTTCTGACCAAGCCTTGTATACAGGACAGCCTTCTCTGCCTCTAAGATGTCCTCAGACTTCAGTCCTTCCATGACTGCATTCAGTGCGCGAGGACTGGTGTACTTGAGACCATCAAGTACTTGCATGACGTTTCCGCCACGAGAGTTTGTGTAGGCCTGCTCTCCCATCAGGTCATCAAAGAACTGGTGCATCTCTGGCCTTAGCTTAACTTCAGCTTCAGACCCCTTAGCAAAGCGATTGTGAACTGTAGAGATAAAGTTCTTGAATGTCTGCCACACACCCTCTGGACCTGAATCAGACGGCTTACCTCCATCCTTGACCCACTGCATGAAAGCGTCAGCAAAGTATTCCTCTGCGTAAACCTTCTCTCCAGCTCTATCTGGATGAGGAATCTGCACCGCCCACTTGTTATTCTTGACTCCTAGCTGCTGCTCGACCCTCGCCAGCATCGCAGGATCAAGATCACGCAAGGACATTCTCATCAAGTGTCCCATCTCATGCACAAAAGAATACGGGTCTGCATTCTGATAGGCGACAACCAGCGTCTTGTAGCTGCTGCTCATCCAATCCTGAGGATCGTCTATGTCACCAATCTTAGTCGGATCTTCAGGGTCGCGAACAGGGAACTGAATCGATGCGTTAGCACCATTAGTCTCGTGAGCCTGATAAAAAGTTCCTTGCAGAGCATTGTCTCTTGTTGCATCGTCAAACAAGAACTCAGTTGTATCGTAACTGAACCTTTCTCCAAGCGGTCCCTTCCTAGTGTGCTGAGCAGAATTGTTCAATATGAGAGCCGCCCTAGACTTGGCCTCAAAAATGCTGTCGAACGACCCCACCTTCTTGTTTCCAAGGTAAACATCTACATATCTATGCTCATAGTCCTCAACAATCCCAGACCCCTTTCCATCAAGGTCAAAAAATTTCCTCGCATATTCTCCTCTCTCCGCCTTTTCTTTCTCCCTCTCGATCTTTGCAAAGGGAGTATCAACCTCAAACTCGCCGGGACCGGGATCGTAACTAGAATTTAACTCGATGTCGTTCTCAACGTGGTCTCTAAAGCTTCCCGTATCATGGCTGTCCCTTGCCACGATGTAGATAGGCCTGTTCTCACCACCTGTTCTTACAACACCAGCCACATAGGCTCTCTCTGGGTATCCAGTAAATTCGTTGTATTCATCCTGATAAAGCTGGAGCTTCATCGTTTCTGGCTTAACGCTTTGCGGATAAGCCTTACTCTTAACTGGAGATAAGTCTGGCGATGCCCCCATGCCACCAAAGTAAGGGTCTTCTTTCATGTGTTCAGCAAACTGCTGAGCAAGTCTTTGATTAACCTCTGTCAACTGATCTGCGTTGCGACCAGAGGCAAGTGCCACATCAGCACCGTTGAGTACTGCTATCCCATCATAGTTTCCGTCCGCTGCAATTCTTGCAGCAGTCTTCATGCCAAACATCCTCCACACGTCATCGCGACTTGATCCAGCAGGACCAAAAGGAGTATCAGGAAGACCCTCTGAACCTATCTCTCTTAACCTCTTCTCAAGAACCACTGGAGCATTAACAAGATCTCTCATCTTGTTGATGATCTGAGATTCAGTCATCATCGTAAACGAAGATCCATCTGGAGAAGGAACGGTGTATTTGCCACTACTGGTTCTTTCGACTCCGGGGTAACGGTCGATCATCATTCTTGCAGTGTCAATGTCAAACACTGGCCGACCATTAACACCTCGATCAACAATCTCTTCGATGTCAGATTTGCTAAACCCTACTTTCTCTAAAGCTCTCCTAGACGCTGCTGCCTCTTGAGCAATCTTGAACATGTCTGACTCTACATTCTGAACCAATAGAATCTTCTGGCCTGACTCGTTCACATAATCAGAAAGAGTAATGTGCATCAGCACGTTATCAGATGCTGGCTTCTGAGCCGTCAGTCGCATTGGACCTTTCTTTGGCTCCATAAGTTCTCTTCCACCGTCACCTACCCACCTATCTGGGTTTTCGCCCCAAATCCTTGGAGCAACCTCATCTAATGTGTTTAGACCAGTGAAGTGCGGCGCATGGTAATCACCATACAAGTCCTTCACAGCGACATGCTTATAGTACCTGCTGTCTTCTGGACCATTAGGAAGACGCACAACAAGCTCAGTCTGAGTGCCGGGGATTCCAGCATTAACTGAATCACCAATAAATTGCTGACGACCAGTCTGTCCAAGATTGATAACCTGAACTCTTGGTCGTGCATCCTCTATGTAATCTTTCAAATCGCGAACAGTGAAGTCACCATCTGAAGTAACATCCTCAAGGAATCCACGCAGTCCCATAAACTGCTCTTCCTCAGGGTAGACACCAGCGAGTATTTCATTGATGTCTTCTGGCTGTATGATGTCGTCATCAGCTAAGCCCATCCGATCAAGGTTCTGTCCAGATCTAGTATTCATCAAGACATTGATGTAACCCTCTGTCTTAAATGCTTCAGCATCAGACATCTGGTAAAAGACTCCCCTAGCGTCAGCTTTACTGCCATAGTCAACCGTCCCAGAGACCTGATTTGAAAGTCTATTCTGAAGATCTTGAACAGCCTGAGAAAACACCTGAGGCTCTTCTGCAAGCAAAGTCTGAAGGTTAGGGTATCCAGCTTCCTCTGAAAGATTTCTTCCCGTAAGGTTCTCAAGCGTCTCAATGACAGCCTCAGGATACATGTAGTCAGCAGCATATTTGCTGCCAAGTGTAGTGCCTGCTGTGTCATTTAGAGGGTTGGCAAGAGATGAAATAATGTCAGAAGATCCGTCCTGTCCTTTAGACGCAAACCACCTTGAAAGTTTATTCAGATAGTCATACCCCTCTTCACTGTTGAGTGCGATTCCTTCTGGTGCTTTAACGCCAAGTACTTCAAGCTGGTCAACGATTCCGTCATGCTCAAATGGAGAAAAAGCAGTAATGTTAAGATCTCGAATAGCCTCATCCTGTCTTCGAGCAGCCCTCAGGATGGTCGGCATGTAATTGTTTCTCTCAAGCGCTTCCTGAATCGGAGCAAGCGCAGGGAGATCTGATGTCAAAAACTCTTCCAATGATTCAAATGGTCTCTTGTTCTCTTTTATCAATACAGCAACATCCTGAGAGACTGTATCCTCAATCGGATCATAGCCCGCTGCTCCAACATCAAGATGCCTTGCAATAAGACTTCTTCTGCCAACACCAATCTGGTTAGCTGTCATGGAATAGCTAAACAGGCTTCTCCCTAATGGACGGTCATCACCAAACACAGCCTGATTAGTCCTTCCGGGGTCAGGACCAGATCGCTTAGCAGAACCTCCAACTGGCTGCTTTAGTGCAGCAAGAGCTTCGTTCTTATCTGTGATTCCCATTCCCCTGATCCTGTCAGGGTCAGCATTAGCAGAACGGATTAAGTCTTCATTCGCAGTAATGAAATTCTCAGCCTCATCGTAGGTCATCATGCCGTTCTTACCAGATCCACTAAGGCTCTCTGGCTCAAACAAAGGCTTGCCTACTCGACCTGCCAATCCACCTCGACCAATAGTCCTTCCTTCCTTTGCTGCTTCTGTCCTTGCGTTTGATTGCTCTATTATGTTAGTCGCTCTATCGCGAGCCTCCTTGCTCGTGACCAATGGCATACCGAATGAGTCAATGGCTGTATCTTCGGAAAAACCAAACTCATCAACCATCTCATCGAGATTGTCTATCTCTTCTAGAAACTCATCCGAATACCCCGGCTCAAACCTTGCAACCTGAATCTCAGAGAAAGAGATCTCTCTCCCTGTTGATGGGGAAATCATGTTGTTAGATACAGCACCCGTATACTCATTGAGCTGTTCTATGTCAGGACCGCCAGTGCCTCGTTCAACCCTCCATGCCTGCGCCTCACCAAGCATTTGAGCATTGACATCATCAAGCTCTGCAAATTCTATAAAGTCTTTGCTTTCAAAAGCTGTTCTTCTTTCAAAGTCTCCGTACAAAGACCTGTTCATATCTTCTGGAGTCTTGCGAAGAAGCTTTCTGATTTCAGATCCAGTTACAGTCCCTCCATCATCAAGTCTGGTTGGAGACGGGATGTTGTTTGTTATTTGTTTGCCAAACCTTCTCTCAAGAGCATCGAAGTTCTGGTATATGAAGTCAGCTATGTCCTCTGGAACCTGCTCAAAGAGACCTTCCCTCAGCCTTCTGAAAGCTTCGTCCAACCACTTAGGAGGCAGTGAATCCTTGAACACGTTGTAAGCAAGTGACCTTGTATTTGCACTTGCACCGGGCGCTCTAAGCCTGAATCCAAATCTACCAAGAGCAACCTTTATGAAATCATTCTCATGAGGCTGAAGAGACCCATATCCTTTTCCGTTGTAAAGAGAACCAAACTTTCTCATCAGTTTTTTAAGTTCATCCCTAAAACCTTTGCTTTCAACGTAATTCTTGTTCTTTGTGCCAATTACTGTAATGTCACCAGCGTCATACTTAACCACCTTGTCAATTAGGAGGTCAAGTAGATATGTGAAACCTTCCTTCTTACTTCCGTCCTTAGGGCGAATTAACTCATAACCCTTGTGATCTGGGCCAAATATCTCTTCGTTGTGCTGTCTCCAAGCTCGCTCCCTGAACGGAGCTACAAGCTTCTGTAAAGAAGGAAGAGGAGCCATGTTTGCATTTGCTGAGTAATCGATACCTCCATGATCATGGAACATAACCCTATGCTGCATGTTCTCTGGGCGAGGACGGCGTTGGAAAGCTCTCTGTGCTTGCGAAACCTCCCAGTTCCTTTGCACATTTCCAATGTAGTTCTTCCACTCTTTAGCAGCCTTTCTCTTTGCTGACCTTGAAGCAGCCTTGACTCTCTTAGTCCTCAACTGTTCAAGCTTGTTCTGCTCAACAAAATCTCTGAGTACATATAGCCTCTTCTGTCTTTCGCTAAATGTATTCCACAACTCTTCTGGAGAAGCAGACTTCTGAGACCCACTTAGTGAAATGCCTCCTGATTGATTCTGCATTCTTTCAGGGACATCTCCAATCTGAAGAGCAAATCTGTCAAACAATAAATCCAGATCGTCTTGTACTTGTCTCCCTCCAAGAACTAATGCTTCTGTCCACAAGCCAGCTTGCCTTAAATCCTCAAGCTCAAACTGAGGTATGTCATTCAGGCCTCCATAATAATCTTCAAGCTCAAACAAGGACTTTGCATATGTCTGAGCATTGCCAAGAGTCGCTGCAACCTTGCTGCTTTGCCGACGAGATGATTTGTTAGCTTTTACAGTAGACTCACGAAGCTTCTGAGCAGCAGCCATCAGCTCATCCGAAAGCTCCCTGTCTGCGGCAACAGTTGACATGCGAAGAACATCGTTGACCTGTCTAATTTTCTCAGTAAATTCATTTTTATCTATTTGCTCTCTAGCTAATGCTCTCGCCTTTGACAGCCAATCACCATGGTTTCCAGTGATCTTGTCTTTGATGAACTTAGCAAGATCGTACCCACTCCAGTGACTAGCATTGATCACTTGTGAGTCAATTCCAACCTGCTCAGCAAGCTTCTTGAGTGCAGGACTCTTTCTAACCTGCTTTCCTTCTCCGGGTACTCTTACTCTCCATCCACCTTTACCATTTGGTACGATGACATTATGCAATGCACTTATATGTGGAATGTTTGTGTCTGCATAGGGAAGGTCAGGGTCAGCGCCCTTGGGTGCTTTGTTAGTCTTCCTCTTGCTTGCAGTCCCTCCCTTACCGCCACTAGGAGAAAGGCCAAGGCCCTGAGCTTGAGGTTCAAGTACCCCTAGACTTTCAGGACTAACACCTTCCTCAAGATCAACTGTGGGAATGCCACGTCCATTGAAATCCTGTTCAAGCTCTGAAGCTGTCTTGGCAGAAGCAGTCTTAGTTGCCGAAGACTTCTTACTTCTGGACTTACTCTGCTGACCCTTGCTACGACCAGATCCACTCCCCTTTTTCTTTGCTCTTGAAGCACGACTCTTAGACTGCTCTGCTGCTGTCGTTCCTACCGGACGACCCTTCTTCAGGTCGTTCATCCGTCTTTCATTAGCAGCACCAACTACATCTTCTCTGCCAAAATACTTCAACCTCTCAAATAACTTTTCGACCAGAATCTTATCTTCTGGAGTCGAAGCCCTCATCCTCATCAGCACTGGAACTGCATCTACCACTGCATTAGGAGTAACAGTCTGCGCGTTGCTTATTAAATCTTCAACTAGAGCCAAGTCAGCCTTAGAGACACCACCTGCACTCGTCGTTATGCTTGGCTGGGATGGATCTTTCCCCTTAAATCCAGCGATTATCTCTTTTAGCTTTCTGTGAACTTTGGGGTTGTTCACCTCCATCCGAATCCGCAAGGTCTCAATTAGCTCTGCGTCATTGATATTTCCAGCGTCTGCTGACCGTTGGAGATTTTCTAAATCTGAAACAATCCTATTAAGATCGTTCTCTTTCAGACTTGTTACATCTTGTTTCCATGTGAAACCATCGACTGCGTTTCTAGCTGCACCCAAATCATCTACTGGCTCAAGGAAGTCTGGCTGGAAATCACCATCAGGATCGCCATCATTTCTAGGTGACGGTTTGCCACCTGACTTTGAGCTAGGAATGTCATCCCCATACCTTCCAGAAGACGGATCTGGTCCAACAGGCCTTGGGTCGGGAGCGTTCCTTGGATCAGTCGTTGCCATGCCATCAAGCTTGCGCTGGTCAACAATGTCAACCTTCCGAAGAACGCCAAGTCGATCTATAAAGAAATCGCCCAATATGTTCTCAGTCATACCCATGACTGTCTGGCTGCCTTGCTGCTGATCGCCAAATACAACTTTGGCCCTCTCCATCAATCTGGCAAGACCTTCATTAACATTAGCTGTAGACCTGTTGCTAATGAACTCTTTTAGTCCACGAGCATTTGCCGATGCCAAGTAAAGACTTTCAATATTCTTTAACGCTGCCTCTGCTGGATTAACAGCATAGAATCCATCACCCCTAGAAGCCTGCTTCAAGTTCCTGTCTGCAACATCGTTGAACAAAGCTCTTCTATCTGCTTCCTCTAGCCCAACAAGATCATACTCGTACTTCTTCTGGAAGTCCCTGAACAACCCCTCCGATCTCTGCTTCCACTCATTAGCAGTAAAGCTTTCCTTTATTCCTGCAAAACCACCAAGACGCTCAGTTTCCCTAGACATCCTCTGCAAGGCAGATGTACCGCCGGGGATGTTTCTTCTATGCGAACGTCTCGAATTGGCGTACTGAGTTCGTGGGTCATTTGCTCTAGCCCCTCTAGCCCTAGAGCCGACATCCATCGTGTCTTTAACAAGAGCATCTCTTGATGCGTAAGAGATAAAGTCATCCTCGTACTGAGCAAGATCGACACCAGTCCTTCTTGCTACCATAAGCCCTTTGTTTAGCTCTCTCTTGATCTCATCAAGAGGCCTAAGCAGATTCATCTGCGAAAGATCTCTTATGTATGGATCGTTCTTTATCAAGTCATCAGTCCATGCAGCTCTTGCAGAATCATTTGCATAAGACCTTGAGATCTGATTTTTAGTAGGAAGCTCCTGAAGATCTAAGTAAGCCTCGTAAGCTCTTGGGTTATTCTCCTTCAGCTCATCAGCGTTCTTGTATGTGTTGAATTGACTGCTCCCATCATTGTAAGACCTACTTACAGTGATAGATCCGCTCTTGCTTTCTTTAACAGTCTCGTTGAATCTGTCTAGGTTTACGTCCTCTAGGTATCTATACATAGCATCCGAGAAACCAGACACTCTATCATTAACAGCCTTGATCTGTTCGTCAGTTGCATTCTTAGGCAACTGGTAGCTCAGGACTCCAGAATCAGCGATTGCTCTGTTTGCTTCAAACAACAAACCCCTTGCAGCAGCCTGCGCTTCAAGGTAATCATCAGCAACAGAGAGCATACGCTTCTGTTCAGCAGGTGTCTTTGCGCCTTTTACAGCTTTACTCCAAATAGGAGCTGTCTTCATGACAGGAGAAAGATTCCCGAACCGGATCTTCTCGCCTACCGTGTCTACAAATCTTGCATACTTCTTAGCACTGTCTCCCTTAAAGAATCTAATCTGAGTCTTTGGAAGAAACGGGAGTTGCCAAGTGAAATAATTCTCCTGAAGGACTGAGTTCCTAACCTCCTTCAGTCTGTCGGCTGCATTGGCAAGATTAAGCCCATCAGCAAATGTATCTGATACCTTTTTGGCCTCTCCAGCCATGATAGCTTCGTTGAACTGTGGGTCACGAAGCTTGGTTCCGTATTCACTTCCAGCCTCAATTACATCAGCAGCACTGACGTTCATAGCTGCTTCACGCTTGCCCATCTTTTTGCCCGTCTTCTTAAAGGCTGCATCAGTCAACCTTTTGTTCAGAGCAAACATAGAGTCATCAACAAGACCCATCTTTGACAACTGGCGCATTGCATCGCCACCTTGGTCAAACGCTTTAAGGCCAGCACCAAGACCACCCGTAAGCCAAGTCAATGGATCTAGCGCAATCTCAACACCCAAGCCACCAACAAACCTACCTGCTGATTTAAGAAATCCTCTCTGAGCATTTGGGTCATCGTCATACACACCATACTGTTCAAGCATCTCCTCACCAGTAACCCTATTCTCTGGGCTTGCAGGTGTTAGAAGCTGATCAAATGGGTTGTTCAATGTAAGGACATCACGAACCATACTGCCCGGAATATCTAGGATGTTAGCTAATCCACCAGCAACACCAAGAACAGGCTGGGTAGCCCTAGCAGCAGTAGAGAGAATTGAACCACCGCTGGGCGCAGTCGCTTGCATTGGTTGAGTGAGATTCACCTGAGGAGGAGAATCAAGAACTACTGGCTTACCTAGATCTGGAGCCTGAGGAGCAATCATCCTGCCCCTCATCTCCGCTCTACGCTGATCAAGCCTTTGTCTTAATCTGTCTGTTGCTCTCTGTGGTTGCGTGTCATCCTGACCGTACAGGTTTGCTGCTCTTGCAGCAGACGAAGCAGCGATTCCGTATGGAGTCATCTGGAAATCCACATCAAATAAAGACCATAAAACAAATCAACTCTAAGCCAGAAAGATCTACTTTTACTTAGCAGTCTTATCCTTATTCGCAGAAGGCGTCCTATTGGATTGACCTAACTCATAACTCCCTGCCAACTGATCCCTCAGTTCATCAGTTTCATCCAACTGAATCCAATTCAAGAAGAAGAAGTCACCCCAGTCCAAACCGTCAGCATTATATCCAGCATCTTCCATTAGTTGCTTGAAGCTCGCTTGGTCATAAACACCAAGCTGATTCCTCAAGTACCAATCCTGATCATCAGCGGACAAGTTTGGATCAGTGAGAATCGACCTAGCCCCATCAAATCTATCCTCAGAGGTAACTCCCTGCTGACCACGGAAATAAGTGTTTCCATTCCTGAACGGACTTCTCTCAAGCCTCTGCTGCTTCTGCATCGTCAGAGACTCTCCGTACATTGTCTGGTATTCGACCTGCGCTTTCTTTGCGTTAAACTGTGCAGCGTCCTCTTCAATCTTCAGCTTTCTTTCGGCTTGATCTCTTTCAAATTCGATCTGAGATTTCAATAGCTCGTTCTCTCTCTCTCTCTCACGAATTACACCAGCAGCGGCAGTCCTTGACATTCCCGGATTCATTGCAGTCATCTCACTAATCTGACGACCCAAGTCTCTGGCAGTAGCCCTGTCTTTGTTATTCTGGACCCGCCTTGCATCTAGCTTGTCATAGTCAGTTCCGGTGTTCATTCTCTTGCGTTCTTCAAGAGTCATCGGTGTTCTTGAGCCTTCAACCGGCGCACCAGCCTCATCAAGAGACCGGAACGATGGTCTTCCGTAAAGGTTAAGCTTATCGGTTACATCAAAAGCCTGTGGCCTACCCAAAGAATCCAAGACTGGATCACCATTGGCATCCACACGAATCATGTTTCCGTTATTGTCCATCCTTGCTGTGGGACCAAAAGAAATATTACCAATGCTTCCATCAGGATTTGTCATTCTTCTAGTAGTTGCATTGCTGGTCATAACAAGACCGCTAACAGGGTCTCGGTATTGCTGACCAACCTCTCGGTCAGCAATAGGAATGAATGGCTTTCGATTCCTTGGGTCGTCTGGGTTGTAGTAAGCACTTCCACGAGGCGCCAGAAGAGGCTCGTATGGTTTTGGGTCTGGAATATCTGGAAGACCACCCGGCTGCATTGCTCGTGCGGAACGGTTCCTTGCCCTCATTCCAGACTCTCTTACAAAATCCTCATCAATCGGAACATTTACAGGAGGAGCAAAAATAGAGTTACCAATAGCTCGATTGCGGCTTTCTTCATCTAGTGAGCTAAGCGGTACTGTACTCTGAGAGCCATCTTCAAACTGCATAGTGACATTACTGCCACGCATAGAAAGTACCTTTGCATTCAAAGTTTTTTGACCACTAGCAGAGGTGAATGGCTGGTAAGAATAGTCTAGTGGCTCCAATGGTGCTGGCTGAGCCGCTACACCAAGAGTGTTTGGACCACTGGTGGAAAACATTCCACGGTTCTGCATCCTTCTAAATATCTCATCCTGCTGAGTAGCTAGTCCTGCACTTCGCTCGGCTACTGGGTTATAGTAATTTTCTCTTCTTGCATTAGAGAAATCGAATTGCGGACTGTAAGTAGGAGCAGGGGGAGGCGATCTGTCCATGACAGACGTATCTGGATACCCGAATTGTTCAGGCTGCCCATCTCTCCCTAGTGAGCTGTTGTATATCGAGTTAATTCCATCTAATGATTCATCGTAAGCACGCTGCGCGAGAGCAGTTCCTTCTGGCGAAAAGGCCCCTGCCGCAAAAGGACCCATTGGGTTCCCAGTATTGTATTTCGTCTGCTGTTTTGAATAACCTTCTGGAACTGGATTTTCCATACCAACTCCGAAGCTGTTCATGTTTTTCTGTAGGAACTCAAGACCTGTTTTGCCAACAGCAGGGTCCTGACTAACTTCAGGGCCAGTGACTGAGACACTATCTTCGGCTGGACGGTAAGAAGGACTTCTATCCAATGGCCTGTCCGTGTAAGGATTGTTGAAACCTGAACCCTGAGTGTCTGAAGATCTAAGGACTGGTTCCCTAAACCCATTAGACTGTGGAACTGGACTACTAAGAGGCACAGCCTCTTGTCCACTTGAGTTCATTCCTTGAGGCACAAGGCTTGTACTTGATTTTACAACATTCGTTATGCCTCGATTGTATTTTCCGCTAGGTCCAATGTACGCCCCTGTCTCAGGATCTCTGTCAGACTTGTAATAAGGAGTCATCGTGCCAGCCTTCAATGACTGGTTGCTCATGTATGTATCCTGAGCTTTTTGCTGAATCTTATCCATCTCAGGGCCAGTCATGCCCTCAGCCTTGGCAAGCCTGTACGCCATCTGAAACTCTTTCTGCGCACGCATTGGGTCTCTTTGTGGACCCTGATCCATTATGAGGTTCATGCCCCTCTGAAACGCTTGCCTCGCTGGAGATACATCAACTCCATCTGCGTAGCTCATTCTGTCAAACCCTGTCTGAGGGTCAGTCTTGAGCCTTGCCATACCACCAAGATAACTCTGCCCTTGATAACTGCTTACAGGAGCAATAGGAGCAATGTCGCTTGGGCTTGAAGGCTCAGGCATTGCTGGAGCAGAAATTCCATCCACTCTTGGTTGAGGCACATTAGCTTCAGGCGCAGATTGAATTGCAGTCTTAGGCCTAGACCCACTTACAGGAAGACCCATAGCTCCAGTCCTGAAATCAGTTGGAGGAGGAGTTCTTTCGTAAGTCAAATCAGGATATGCTTTTCTGAGAGAATCCTCTGATGATGGTAGATATGTGTCACGCACCACAGGAAGATCACCACGAATCATCTGAGTATAGTTTCGGCCAGCAAGATCATCTCTATTGCCCGGAACTGCTGGAACAGACTGACGCGAGACACCCGCTGGAATGACATCTGGGTTTGGCAGTGGAAGCGCAGGAGACTCTAAGACAACCGGAGGACTAGATGGGACAGGACCGACAGGCGCCACTGGCTGAGTTGTTCTGACAGGACCCTGAGGAGCTGACACATTGCGATTAACAGAAGGCATCCTATCAGCAACTGATTGGCTTGGCTGCAACCTGCCTCGACCAGCAATTCTCCGCAAAAGACCGCCATCAGGTCGTGACTGTCTTGGCTGCTGCTGGCGATTTCTTCTGAAAAGTGGCATCTCTTAATCCTTATTGAAAGCCAAAAAATGACTTGTGTTTTTTATATTCTACAGTTGACTGTGGTTTTGCGTCAGTTTGAAATCGCGTTCACTCTGACATTGAAATAGCCTTGTCCAGCAACTTTCTTGCACCTCTTTCTCTGAGGGACTTTGGAATACCCCTCAGGACAGGAATTAGCCTGTCGCTCTGGTTCACGAGATGATTTACTATCATCTCGTACTTCTTTGGGTCTTTGCACAAAGCTGTCCCAAATCTGTCCATCTTTACCTGCATGTCTCGACACTTGCATCCACCTTTGAACTGGACTGCCCAGTCTGGAATAAGACTGGCAAGAGCTGACCCCGGCTTGTTCTTGTAATCATCCACCTGAAGGGTCCTCCATTTTGTAGTGAAACCTTGCGAATATAGTAGGGAAATGTAGATAAACCAGATTCTTTTCGTGCAATATCATTGTCGGCATTACTTTGCGATGCTACCTCCTAACGCAGGACAAAGGACTGGCTGATACCTCCTAGACCTTATGACTTCAGACTGAACAGGACATGATTCAATAAACATCCCGACACCAAGAGATTCGCAATGATCTGCCTTATATGACCCAAGACAAACCTTTGACCTCTCATTGCTGTCACCCCAAGGCCCCATTATGAGATGTTCGTATGTTATCCCATGCTTTGTCAGCCAGTCTTCTGTCCAAGGCCTATACTTCTCTAGCCTTGCTGTAACTATTGCGTAGATGTGAGTCCCAGAAGGAACAAGGCATCTCGCTTTCTTCATGGCATCAAGGTATCTCCATCCATCATCGTCCTGATCTGGAGTGAAATCTGGGCAAAGTATCCCATCGAAATCGACTCCAACCTTCCACTGATCCATTATCCACTTATTCCAAATAAGGTTCCACTCAAACCAGTGAGGAAGATCAAGCTCACGATGGTACTCCTCAAGATTCTCTATTTGCCCCGGAACAGAATAGATTGCCGCCTTACATACCCCCCACTTTTCCATCAAGCCATCCATCCATTTCTCTGCCTCAAGAAGTGAATGCCCGCTTGCAGTAGAGTCCTCAACCATAATAGCCTTGACTGGCTCTGCACTGCCCCCTCTCCTCCTGACCCTTAGACCTCCACCCAAATAAACAGGCCCATACTCTCCAAGAGAGTACAAAGGTATTCCAAGCCTTATGCTCATCTGGCTTGCCACCACCATCCCAGATCTAGGGATTCCAATTACTGCATCATACCCCTTGCCCTTTATTGAATCACTAAAGTCAATAATGTCCTGATTGAACTGCTGCCATGAAATGTATGGGCCTATAAGAAGCGACCTCTTCCTGAAGTCAACAGACTCTTTTCCTGACGCGCGAGTAGAATCTCTATCACAGTAAGATGTCTTTCCAGAGCATCTAGGACAGAAGTCATCACCGATAAGTGATGCACATTTCTCGCACCGATCAGACGATCTAACCCTAAAACTTCCCTTGTCATTCTTCTGGCTACACCACACACAGGGTGAACTTCCTTTTCCTGAAGAAACTCTTGTTGGGGAAAAGCAATACTTACACGATACTGTTAGTACTTTTGCCATTGCGTTGAGTAAGGTTTCACAGTGATTGTTATGTCTGACTTGTCTATCACGTTTGCAGTAGACGTTACATTTAGCTTGACGTAATGCCTCTCGTCATCAGCATCAGCATTATGGATTCTCTCAAAGAACGGCTCTGAACTTGGTCCGTCTGACATTGACCTTATCGGATAAATCTTATCAGGACCATCCAAGTAGTCTGAGTATCCGTCAAATACAACAGTAGGAGAGTCCATTCCAGTCCAGCACGATTCCCACTTTACTTCAAAAGTATAGTTTGCCCTGCTGTAATACACTTCAACTGGAGCCACAAGCCTGTACAAGTATGAAGACTTTGAACCGCTTCCATCACCTTCTATCTCTCCACTCCATTCGCTTAGAGAATCGTAGTCCCACCATTTAGATACTATTATCTTCTCGCCTTCGGCTTCACCTAGACAACAAACCTCGTTGAGACCGTTGTCAGCTCCAGTGCATGTGTCTGTACTGAATGTTGGAACGTCACTCGGATCGCGAACGTATTTCCTGACAAACCCTTCGGGAGCATCTGGAAAGTCTGACGCAACTGGAAGACTACTCAGCCCAACAACTGATGTGTTCCGGCAGTCAGAGAAGTAGATGTCGTCTGGATAATCAACTGTCCCGATCTCTCCGCTTTCAAATGGATTTGTCTTGAAATCCGTGCCTCCCTGCGGAAGATAGCCACTAACGACAGTTCCTGACTCACCTTCAGGGCATCCGTCATCTCCACATATCATGTACTCGACATCTTTCAAGAAATGACTTGACGAAACAATAAAGTTTCCGTCGAAGTTATTTACGCCCAATGACTCAGAAATCAAATAGTCATCCTCTGGACAGTGATTAAGAGCTTCACCGCTGACAGGATGCAAACAAACGTCTGAACCGACAGGCCTATTTAGATAGCTCCACCAATAGTCTATTTCCATTGATGCACCAACACCAAACTCACTAGATATGTCATAGAAAACATTTCCTGATCCGTCATCAGCGGTTGAGTAAGGACCATTGAGAGTATTCGAGTAGGTTACTCTGTAGAATCCGTCATCTGAAGGGTCTGAAGAATTGATGTACTGAAACCAATAATCGACGCTTGCATCAGGAAGGAAGCTTATGTTTGATGCAATTTGAGATGGTGTAAGACTTGTTGTCTGGTAAACGTGAACCATTGCCTGACCAACATACTTCATTCCAGATGGTCTCTTCTCAAACACATTCTTCCATTCACCGTCTGTTGAGCTAGGTACAGGAGGCTTCTGCAATACAAACCTGCTGCCAACCCTGTACCCAGAACCAAATCCAACAGGCGGTGAATCATAATAGAAGAAGTAGTTCCAGCTACTGCTGTCTGGATCAAAAAATGGATAGATATACTCTGGCTCTACAGCTTCTGCTGTTGCAACTATAAACCTGACACCATTATTGGTTGAAAAGTCTAGGGCTTCACATGTAGTAAATTCGTGACAAGGAGCCGATATACTACCTGACCAAGCGTGTACAGGGTCTGGTAAATCTCCAACGGCATAGCCATAACCAACAGAAGAACCCTGTGAGTATGTATAAGAAGACCCACAATTAAACTCAAAGCAGTACTCTATACTGCCAAACGCTACACATCCTCTTGGCATGTTCGAGTAGTCAACCGAATCAGTGAATGTCCCGCAGTCTAGCTGTATATCAACTGAAGCATTCTGAGAGTTCCAGTAAGAATCTGAATAGCACCTTACCAGCCTGTCTGCCGATCTTATGTTCAATGTCAATACATTGACACCTAAGTGCCACTGACCATCAGGCCTTACGGAAGCACCAATAAAACCTCTAAGAAAATAGTTATAAGAAGTATTAGCAAGCGAGCAGTCATCATCAAACACTTGCCTTACTTGGCAGTTCTCGCCAAAAAGATAAGGATGGCCTTCCGGCTGTATTATGTCGTTCCTGTACCAGTGTTGCGAATAACATCCATCATTCTTAGTCGCAAAAAAAGCTGGCATATACTGAGATGGAAGACCAACATCGACATCCATATCAAACTGCTGGCTGTGATACTCAGGAACTACCGAGCATCTGTGGTTCTGTGGGCAATCTATATTGTCTTCGTTCTCGCTACACTTTGCCTCATGCCTTATATCAATGACCTTATATGAGTACAGAGTAGTGTCAACATTTGACTCGACATATATCTTAACTGATGATCCTGACCATCCAGTTCTCTCAAACGGAACCTTACCTTTCCAACACTCATACCCCCCGCTCTTCCTTATGGGAGTGTATCCGTTTGTTCTATGACCAAACTCAAAAGTGCTTGACCTAAATACAAACTCAAGAGGGTGAAACGCAACGGCATGAGGGACATGCTCTTCCTTAGGATCGTATCCAAACCCAAGAAACCAAGGCGTTATCGCCCAGTTGTTTGGAGTAGCCGAAAGAGTCTGACCATTGTGACTGTCATGAGATATTGTGAAGGACTTTATCACCTCGCCTGAACCAAAGCTCAAAGTGACATCCGCATTGCCAACAGCAACTACAACATCAACAGCAACTGAGTTTCCTCCTGTCCTATAAACATTGACAGTTGATGTTCCACCCTCAGCGCCATTAACCCTGTCTGTCTCCAGCATGAAATGACCAGACCCAGACTGAGAAGCTGTCGGAACAGAGTAAATTACAGCTTCTGTATCTACACCAAGACTGTCACATGACTCCAGACACCAGTCTTCTATGTCAATATCTGAATCTCGACCGAAACGAAATACACCGTCAGAGTCTGATGGAATATTCGTGAGATTGAATGAGAATCCAAGCATCTGAGATCCACCGGGAGACCACTGCTTTTTTTCTCTGTCCACATCAACATTTGGAAATCCAAGTACGGCTGATATGTAATGAGGATCGCATGTCGGAGAGGCGTTGTACCTAATTATCCTAGCACTCTGCGTAGTGCTGTTGTCAGCAAACACATATCGCATCTTCTCAGGAGCATAAAGAGTCTCAGGATTACATGCACTCTGACATTTGGTCTCTAGAGATGACCCTGTAGGATTATTTGCCTTTAATGAATAGGCTATTCCCTCGGCATAAGAGTGAGTGCCAGATGTTACAGACTTAATGTGAAATCTTTTTGAACCGACCCTGAACATCTTTAGCTCACTGAGAGACTCGAAGCTGTCAGTTCCATCATTTATGTCAAGCCAGTTTTTGAAAATAAACCTTTCGTAGAACCTTGAACTTCCATCCCTGTGGTAGGGGTCTATTTCATTGAAGCTTGCAGGGTGATCCCACATTGAGTCGTTTACTTGATGCGATGTTGCTGTGTCTCTTTTGGTCTGGAAAGTAAGGGTCTTATGTGTAGTAAGTCCATCAACACTTCTTATGTGGACCTTAAAAATGTTTGAAGGATCTCTGAAGTAGTCATTGTGAAGAAGACTCGACAAGTCAATCGAGCCATTTACAGGCACTGTGTCTGGTATTGCATGTACTGTCCCAGCCGTTATCTGCTGGTTGTACTCATCCTCTTCAATTAGGAGGCACTCACAAGAGCAGCCGCATCCGGGAGAATGAAGAATAGGCATTAAACGCAGTCCTCCATGTCAACGATGTAAACACCGCCACACCGCTTGGCTTGTATGTAAACAGAACCAGATATAGCAAGCCCTGAAACATTATAGACCTCAAGAGTCTGATTGCTTCCACCACCGTCAACAACATTTCCTATGCCATCTGTTGTGGAGTCTATGTAAAAAAGATCGCATGTTGCTTTACCGGCAGTGGTTCCAGATCTTGCCGGTATGCCCAAAACAGGAGACTTGAGTAAGAATGCAGAAGGCTGACCATCCAGTATCACCCAAGTCTCATCTATTGTCTGAGCAATAAGTATCTCATCGCCAACACTGTATGACCTAGAATGCACGTTAAATACAGTTATCTCTTCATCAGTTATTGTGCGAAGAGAGCCAGACGTAGGCGAGCTGCTGGAAAACTTACTGAAGATCTTTATCTTTACCGTGAATGTTGGGCATGTCCGTGGGTCAGTGCCAGAAGCAGACTCCACAGCAGATGTAACGACAGCCATGCAGACTCTTGAGTAATTCATTTTTAAGCCTATTGACTAACGTATCTCACCTTCAGATCCGGGTGAAAAGTTGAATGCAACCCTGAACCCATGCTTACTTCTTGTGTCTGAAATGCTGAAGTTATACTCAACTTCGCCAACACTAGGCATACCATTTAACTTCATAGGATAAGGATACGAGACAGTCGCTGCTTTGCCCATGTATTTTTTGTGGATGGTGTCCGCGACAACCTTGAATAAATCGTCCCACTTTGATGCTTTCACATCTGCCTGATCTGACTGTATAGGCCTTATCCATTCAATATAAATGTGAAGGTCGCTTGATGCTGATGAATTAACAGACCTTTTCAGAGTATCCCTTTTTAGACTGCCTTTATCGTCTCGCTCGTAATAACCTGTAACAACCTTAGCTGTAGTTGAATAATCGTTTCCATCTGCTGACAGCACAGGATGTTCTGTCACAAACACAGTCCCACCAGCAGTATCATCAAACACATCAGAAACGCTCGAACCATACTGAACAAACTTTCGGTGGTATGGAAACCGAATGAAGTCATCCCTTTCAATCCTGCCGCTCTCCCTTATTGAGTTGTCGGCATTCATCAAGTGAGATATTGGCCTGTAAGGTGTCAGTACCTTGTCTGTGTCGCTGCACCTCCACAACCTAAAATACATCTGAGTCTCAGGGTCTTCGTTATCAAGTGATAAAAATACTCCTGATGACATATCCTCAAGAGTTGCAGTGCCATCCCCACTTAAATCACTCTCAAACTTAACTGCTGTAACGTCAAGCCTTGTCTCAAAAATCTTTGGATGGCTATGGAAATATATGTCCTTGATGTCAGGAGGAGGTGAGGGCTGGAAAAGCTCATCTGGGACATCAGGAACTGTTCCATCCGAAGAACCAACCATATAAGTTAAAGTCTCTGGATCATAAACCACCCTGCACCCAGTATTAAGCAGCAAGTCTTCGAGAGCCTCTGAACATTTTAGCCCAGCCCACCTAGCAGGAGGATTAAACTCTATTCCCTTCGACACCTCGAACTTCAACTTACCGTCTAATGGCTTTGCTATCTCTTGTAGCAACTGCCCTAAGCTCTTTCTGGTGTCTTGCCTATACTCTCCAGCAGCATTCCTTTCATTGAAGTTGTTGCTCATTACCCTCTGAGACAAGTGCCAGCGACTGTCTTCAAGGACAACCCTTACATAACCATTCCTTGCTCTAGGAGCTTTTACTACCCTCATGTTCTCCCAAGTTCCAGCAAACCCTGAATCATTGTGAATGATCTTTAGCGTAGTTTCCCTTGGAAGAAATTTGATATTGAAGGAAGAGTCGTTCCCTGCATCAATTACACAACGCCCCGGTGTAGACGCAGAGCCTTGAAAGAAATGAACTCTATGTACAGGAGGGTATCCATCAAGAGTTATTATCGGAGGTGTTGCCATGACAATCAGAAGTAGAAATATCTTGGTTGTATTGGACTTGGGCCAAGTCTCTGGAATATGTACTTGTACCTAAGAACAAAGTGAGTTGGCTTCCCGTATCCCGGACTCCCCCAGTGCTTTGGCGAGTTTTGCTGTATGACCCTCAAATGAACAAGCTCTTCTTCCGGCCAGTAAGGTTCTGGTGGCGTTGCCCATGTTTGAAGAGAAACTATTTCTCCCTGCTGAACATGAGTAACCTTAGACTTGTTAGCCACTGTATACATATATGGCTCACCCCTCCAAGTAGCGCGAGCCTCCTTTATCGGTCCACCAGTCCCTGTCCTCTCTGTAGATTCTGTCCAGCCAAGTATGTTGTCATAGCTGTCCTGCCACAGTGAAGATATGCCAATAGAAAACGACCTAGTATTTGCATATTCAGTAGGAGTCTCATTATCCCAAGACCTATAAACAACCCTATTTCCACTTAGATTAAACTGATCGTTTGTCCTCATGTAATGAGCAGACTGCGACCCGTCAGGTAGAAGGAATCCACAATCCTGATAATCATTCCTGTATGCACTAACCAATCCAGAGATCCTGCCTGTGACATCAGAAGCATCAAGCTCAGGATCACCGAAGAAGTCACCCTTTAATCTCCATGTATATTGATTAGCCCACCTCACGCCATCTGCTGTGAATTGCGGAACAACCTCTATCTTTGCTGGATACACCTCACCGGCAGGATGCTGGTATCCTCCATAGTAAAATATTAAACCACTAGAACTCATCCCTGCTGTCCTCCACCTCTAGCTTATCTGCTATTGACTGCAAAAGCTCTGAAGTTCTTATCAGAGTAGCTGACATCCTGCTCACGACTTCTACTAGGGACGCAGTGAATGTATCAACAGCGTCTGATGCTGAAGCAACAGAACCCTGCATCGCATTAGTATCCTGACCCTGAGCAACAAAAGAAGATGCACCAGAAGAAAGAGGAGGGATAATGTCTGGCTGCAAGTCAACTGCAAGCGGACCAACGGGCGAGCCTGACATTGACTCAGTGCTAATCTCTCTCTGTCTCTTTAGACCCTCAGCATCTCTCGACTTCCCAGAATCAAGCCTTCCCGGTTTAGCCTCCCTGTAATCTCCTTTTCCGTCCTCCTCAAGGCCGGGTATGTTGCCTCCTCGCCCCTTTTGTATATTCTTCCTCTTGTAATAAGAGAATCTACCTAGCTTCTCAGCGTCCTCTTTTCGATCAGGTGGTGACTCAACATCCTGAATCTCATCTTGAACGGAAAGCTCAGGCACAGGCTCTAAGCGGCTCGACTCTGCTTGCTGTGACAACTCTGCATTGGGTCCAGCAAGCCAATCATTCATTGGATAATCAAAGGACATGCTTTCAGGCGAAAGGTCTTCGTCCACAATTTGTGATGTATCCAGTTGCTGAACTTCACTGGACTCCACCCCAGCACCATCTAATTCAGACTCACCAACAGAAGAATCGCCACCGCTATCTGAATCAGACTCAATGTTGAGTTCAAGCTCTGGCATCGCATAGAGACTTTGCTCATCAAATGAGCCACTACCAGAAGACGTATCATCTGGCTGTGATTCAAAACTCTCTTCTTTTTTTTCTTCTTCTGCCACAGGAATAACCTATGCGTAAGTTGATACTATTGAGTAAGGTGCAGTTGTGCCTGAGCGATGTGCCGTCATGTCAATGAACAAAGGGATCTCACCCGGACCTTTTACGCTAGGAGAAACTCTTACAGACCTCAGATTGTTAAGTGTAAACACTGTGTCATACAATGAAGGGACTTCACCATTTGACTTCTCATGGCTGAATGTTATGTTTCCACCACCCTTGAAGTAGTCAATGTAATAAGACGAATGACTAGATGAGCTGTATGGTGTGCTGGCCCTCAGTGTCACCTCTCTGCCCCTAGACTGCAAAGCAGTAACCATCAGATTGTTTCTAACTAACGGGACAACTCCGTTATCTATTCTGAGGCTAAACTGGTCAAACTGAAGATCACCAGCAGAACCACCGTCAGGAGTAAGAGTCATCAAGCTGTCGCCAATCAACCAATAAAGCCTGTCGGTTGTTGGAATGGTTGGAGGCGTTGCAGGGAAATCACTATCTGCCTCATGCTCCTCAAAACCAAGTATATCCAAAGTCATCCTCAGTACTTGCTCTTGCCCTCCTGAAGAGACGCAGCTAAAAACTGCTGCCCTAACAACGCAGTGCCTGTATATTACAGTACCCTTGTCCCTCTTAATCATGATGTCAAAAGGAGTCGGCTCAAAGTTAGTGGCAACAGAAGCGCCACCCTGTATCCTGCTTTTCCAAGCAGCAACTTCATAAGGCCCAACCTCCATCGAGAATTGACCAGTTACTACTCTTACACCATGACGGAGGTGGTTCTTTGTCTTGTCAATCGTTCCAGTCAATCCGTTGCCACCGACCAAGGCGTCTGTGTATCTAATCGATTCTGCAAGTATTTCGTATCTTTCAGAAGAAGAATCAAATGTAGCAGGAACACAAGGTTCAGCAGTAACACTGTCCTCAACTAAAAATACTGTTTGACTACCAAGACTCCCTCTTGTATCTGGCGAACAAGGCATTACGAATCCTCCCTGAAAACTGTCTTTATTTGAATAGTATCTATGTCGTACTTTCTACTTACGACATCATCCATATCATAGTCTGAAACAGAAACTTGAGAATAAACCTCTCCGTCCAAGCACGTTGATCGCCTGTCATGGAAAACACTTACAATCATGTCCCTTAATTTCTCGTAATCTGTCGCTCCACTTGACCTACCCGAAGTAGACCCGGAAACAAAAACTACAAGAGAACTTCTTTCAATATCCCTGACCGCGCTGTAAGTCCGCAGCGGACTGCTTCCGAGAGGCTTCATCCAAACGCCGCTCTTCACAGTTTCTGTAAACCTCTTGCCAGTAACTCCGGGTATTTTCTTGAGAACTACTGGCCTCCTGACATTTACTCCAGAAGGCCAGTTCTCTTCTATAACCCTAGCATGTTCAACTGTTACTTCCCAATCTGTGTGATTTATCAAGCCTATCCCTCATTCACATAATTAGTTCTTTCAAGAGAATCAACCTGAAGAGCAGGCAGTCCACTCCTTCTCACAAACGGCGAGTCCTGTTCCATAGCATACCTGAGTGCATCATCAGCCTCAGCCATCATTGTTCTGTATTCCCTGAGGTCTCCTCTGCCTATCCTTGACATCTGAGCCTCTGCATAAGTTTTTATAGGAATCATCAGCCATTCTGGAACATCTAGTGTATCAGTGAGTATGCCTTTCTTACTACTCAATGTTGGAACACCAGAACACTCCAAAACAGTCTGGCTAGACTGAGAGGTTATAATTCCCTCAAAAGTAACTGGATACTCTGCAATAACACCATACCCATTCTCAGAGTCGGGGGTATTGTTGCCAGTTGATGAGACTCTGAGGACTGCTCCAACAGCACTAACTCCAGCAGGCAAAGGAGTAGAGAGAGTCACCGTACTTCCAGACGAAGAAAAGGTAATCTCCTCCATTAACCTTGGAACAGGAGGCCTCCTCCTATAAGCAACATCAAGCTCAACAGCAGTTGTGGCTGCTGGACTTATCTGCATCTCAGTGTAATTCTTGCCCGAAACATATCGATGCTTAAAAGTAACCAAGCTAGGCTCGCTTCCCCTGTATACCCTTGGCCTATCATAATCCCTGAATGTTCGTGGATCTGTCATGGGTATGGACTTGTCTTCTTTTTCCTGCCATACGTCATAAACCTCCCTTACATCCCTTGGTATGACAATTCTGTCTTGACGAAGAGAAAAGTCTGATGTTGAAGACTGGGAAAGACCCGACCAGTTATCCAGCTTTAGCTGAGTATCACTTACCCTCTCGATGACCCTATAAGAATAGTCATCACCTATGTACAAAGAAGAGTCCTCTGACCAAGTAGGCCAAGCCGGTGAAGACCTAGTAACTACACCAGAAGAATCGATTGTTATGCTTCCACTTTTGTCCTGCTGGTTGAAGTAGGCTGTGAACTGCTCGTCATATATTCCCCACTGATGGCGAGTCATTGCCTGCTCAAAACCCCATATGGAAGACCTCCTTGCCCTTCTTACATCCATCTCTGTGTTCTGCAAGTCGTAGACATCCATCACATGAGACACAAGATCATGCAAGGTTATCGCAACACGATCCCTGTCTGAGATGGAATTGGTGTAAGATGGCTGTAATGGATTACTAGCTTCTGATCCGTTTATGGTTGTCATTTATCAGCTCACCGAGAATGATGTTGGATTTGCAAAGTTAGCACCAGACTTCTGCGCCCAAAGATAGTAGCTCCCTGCATCAAGCATGAACTCAGCCTTGCCGAATGCGTCTGTAACAAGAGTACCTGCCACAACATTCGTTCCAGACGAATCGGTTGTGACCCAAACCTCTACACCATCTTCAGGTGAACCTGCGACATTTACTGTTATCTCATGAGAGATTGCGCCAGAACCGACCCCTGTGATCGCAGCAAGTGATACCTGAGCATCGAGGTTGTAGCCAAAAGTTCCGGGTGTCGTATGACCGGATCGACTTTCAGACCAAACAGCATCCGCAATCGCACCTGTATCAGCCGCACCACCCGCAGAAGATACTTGACTATCCAAGTAATAACCAAACGTACCGGGAGTCGTGTAGCCTGCTTGTGCTTCGCTAAAGATACCCTCAACGATCTCCGATACAGGATGAGAATGATCTGGAACGACGATGAACTCGTCAGAACTACTTGGAGCAGCAGTTAAAGGCTCCTGCAATGTAATCCTTCCATTGGTCGAGCTGTAAGTTGCAATCGGTCGAGCCTCGCCAGCAAGACTTCCTGACGTGAACAACAACAGCAGATGATCGTAAGCACCCGTCACAGCCGTCAGGTTAGTATCAAATGCCGATGCAGTTGGTGTACCACTGACTTCACCATCGGTTAGCTGAGTAGCTTTGAGGCTCTGCCAGAAGGCACGCTCAATCGTACCGGGAGATCCTTTTGTCAGTGTATATGCTAGGAACGCCGCACCGATGGCATCATTAGCAGCAGATGATAGTGCGTAGCCGGTCTTATCGTTGTTCGTTCCTACAGTGACAGACTGAGTTGTCGGATCGAATGTAGAAAGACCCGACACATCAGCCTTGAACGCATCTTCGTTCGTGCCACTGGTGAAGTATGTGTAAATGTCCGCAGGCGATGTCCCGCCTGTAAGACTGTTGGCATCGACCTGATTAGCAACAGTGAACGCAAGCTGGTCTGTCTTAGCTTTGATTGCATCGACGTGTCCATCGACTACTGCAAGATCCGCAGCACTAGCCAGCAGACTTACATCAGCTTGTGATGCTGTTCGTGATGCTGCATCTGTGATGACCGTATCAACAGTGTTATCGAATGTTGATGCGTTGTCGGTTCCACGCTCGTTAGCAACGACCTTCAAGGGTATCGCATAGGTACTAAAGGCAGTTGCACCAACGCTACCCTCGATGAGTGCAACGATGCTGTCGCCTTCGGACGTAGCCGGAGATAAGCTCGACCATGTTAAGACATACACTCCCGGCTCGGAGTTCGGGTTCGTTACCACTGGTACAGCAGACGGATGTGAACTCAACCGACTTGCGTTAAGACCTGTTGCTGCTTGGTGTGTGCCTGTTGAATCAATGACGTTCAGCGTTACCACTACGTCTGATCCTGCGTATGCAATTTGACTTGATGCCATTTAATTACCTATTGCTCTAAAGGATGAGCTAATGATCGAAGTGGATGATACGTTGCTGATGGTGCGACTGCTGCCGGAACAGCGACCGATACACGCTGCTTGCGTCTGAACGGTGCTAGGCTATCAACGTAGAGTTGTTTTATTTCTGATGGGGATAGGGCGCGGTTGTAGATGGAAGTGTTTGCAATACTTGCGTCACTAACAAAGAATGGAGAGCTAGATGACGAACCTATTTGTGCGCCCATCGCCAGCCTAGCTGTACCAGACTGAATATTGCCCCAAGATCCCTGCGTGAAAGTAGGTGTCACAGGATATTTCACGCCATCTACAAATAACCCATATCTATCAGGTCCATCTATAGTTCCGTCGTAAGAAACGCAAAAGTGGTAAAATCTACCAGTTTGAATATCAGCGCCGACAGTTCTATAACCTCTATAGTTTGTTATGCCGAGGTTAAAAAAGGTGAAAAACTCTAGCTCATAACTACCATAGGCGTTATTAGGATTTCTTACTAGAAAAACAAATTGTCTCTGATTTTCATTAAAAACAGAGTCTCCTTGCTTATTTACGATGAAATTACCATTTAGGTCGAGAGTATTATAATTAACCCAAGACATTATGGAGAATTTTTTATCAGCACCAGCAAAAACATCGTTCAATATGTTTCCAAAATTAACATAATCATCCACTCCATCAAAATCTAAAGCCAACCCCTTACCAGAAGCCACCCAATCACTGGCAGCATCCATGCCATTTAGAGTGCCATGATTACCATTCCCTGAGACATCCCTGAGAGTCTCACCAGTTACACCAAGGCTAGGCATCCAAGCCCCAACCAAACCATCCCACAGCTTAGGGTTCTCGCTCTCACTAGCGTTGCGTGCATAACCAGACTGATAGCTCGGCTTGATGATCGTCGTAGGCTTCTTAAACGAGCCTATCTTTGTTGCCGCTGGGATGGCTGCCGGAACTCTTACGACCGTTCGTTTGAGTGGATCGTATGGCTGTCTTGGACTTCCTAGTACGCCTCGGTGTGACGCTAAGTGTTTTATTTCTGTTGGTGTTAAATGCCTGTCGTAAACCCGTACATCATCGAATCTGTATGGATTAGTAAACGTAGGGTTGAAATTCACAAGTCCATTGATAAGCAGGCTTTCGCTACCATTTTGGATGTTTACGACTGTTCCAGAACTTGCCCATATATTTAGATTCTGCTTGATCCCATTAACAAAAATGCGAACCTGATTGTCTGCCGTTTTGCTGCTGTCATATTCAAAGCAAAGGTGATACCACTCGTTGAGAGACAGTGGGGTGTCTCCCTGAAATCCCCGCCACACCTGCGAGGAAAGATGTCCGTAAGCAATCATGTTTGCTCTTAGCCCGCTTCCGACATCCCTAGCGGCAGTTATGAATTGCTGTTGCTGACCATTGATGTATTTGCACAACAAAAAGTTGAATGTACTGTGCTGTGGGTAGACCCATTCTGAAATAGTCCACTTACCTGAAGTCCAAACAGTTTCATCGAGTATGTCACCGAAGTTGATGCGATCACTCGATCCATCGAACTTGTAAGCACGATCTCCCTTATATTTATCCGCAACAGTACCCATGCCGCCTTGATAAGTGCCATGATTACCGTTACCAGATAAGTCCAAACGATCTCCACCGAGGGTAGGACACAGCCACAACTTCTCCCCACCCAATCCAACAGGCTGGGAGAAACGTGCGTTAATCGTCGTTGGACGTATGATCGTCAACTTACTGCACCTC